>Ga0247809_1000093_pt1 | contig 52241 bp, 56 predicted proteins | sample UWRJL104311B1_FD_180951 | JGI IMG/M metagenome (GOLD analysis project Ga0247809, IMG submission 180951) | Plant litter microbial communities from Arlington Agricultural Research Station in Wisconsin, United States - UWRJ-L104-311B-1 | ecosystem: Environmental > Terrestrial > Plant litter >... | reverse complement strand
TTAAGTTTTTTTTGAAACTCCTTAATGCGGTAAGTTTGCTGAGGTAATTTAAGCTATTTCTGTATAGGCAATAGCAATTTAGTTTAGTTTGTGTTTTTGGAAACGTGGCAGTTTCCAAAAATTTCTTAGTTTTTGAGATTAGGCGTCGTACTGTTATAGCTTCAGTACGGCGTTTTTTTTTAATATGAATTATAGAAACTTCTGAAGAATTGATGTAATTTTTTATTGGAAATAATAGCCTAATTTTAATATGAACAATAGTAAAATACAGGGAATCATGAAAAATATAGATAAAAAAGAGTATCCTTCAGAAGATGATCACGGCAAAAAAGAATTAGTTGAAAAATACAATATAAATGACCAGGCGCATCTGAACAGCAGCAAGGAAGATTTTGTAGACACTGTTTCAAATTTCCATCATGCTAAAGAAGATGATACAGAAGAAGATGACAAATAAAAGAGTCATTTTACGTTAAAAACCGCACTGAAAAGTTGCGGTTTTTTTATGCCTAAAAAAATGTTGAAAAAATATTAATATGTTTTCCTGTTAATAATTTAGAATTAACAATAATTAGTAATTAATATAATACATTAGCGGCGAATTTTGAGCGAAGAATTAAAACAATCCACATACTGGCGGCCTACCCAGTAGTTTTGTTCTTCAATGTTGAGAGAGAATGAAGAAATTAAAAAATACCCCAACCCATGAAACAATTCTACACAATTGTAACTCTTTTGTGCGTAGTATTTTTCAGCGATGCCAACACTGAAAAAAACAAATTTGGTTTTATTTCAAAAACCAGCAACCCTAAAAAAGTGGAACTTGTGCCTGTCACCAAAGGCGCAAAATATTACAGCGACGGCATAATTGCTCCAACTGTAGATTTTACATCTGATGCAAACAGCAACACTTGTTCTGCAACAGCAGTTCAATTTACATCGACTGCTGCTGGAATCGATCCATTAGTTTATCAATGGGATTTTGGTGATGGAACTACTTCAACAGCTGCAAATCCAAGTCATATTTTTGTTGCCGAAGGTTGTGCTACTCAAGATTTTAATGTGACATTGACGGTTACTGACGATGCAGGAGAATCTTCTTCTGTCACAAAAATAATTACGGTCAAGCAAAAGCCAGTTATTTCGTTTACTGATGTAAATAATTCATTTACACCTTTTGATAACTGCCAAAACGCTTCTGCATCAGCTCCCGCTTATACGATAACCGTAGGAAATACTTCTCCTTCAGCCTGTATTGCCAGTTATTCGATTGATTGGGGTGATGGTTCGCCCATTCTTAATAATGCGACATTTCCGAGAGCACATACTTATGCCAATCTCGGTTCGTATTTTATGACGATTACGGCGCTTGGTTCCAACGGATGTATTGCAACAAGAATTTATGTAATAAAAAATGTTTCAAATCCTTCCGGAGGAATTACCAGTCCGGGGACGACGCACAATCTTTGTGCTCCAACTGCAGCGTTACAATTCGCAATTTCTGGTTGGGCAATGAATTCGCCTGGAACTACGTATGAAATGAATTATGGTGATGGAACGCCGCTTGTCATAATTACGCAGGAAACTTTATTGGCTTCTCCGTATTATAATGCAGGAAATCCGGGAGCTTCTGGAAATTATCCTGTGCCACATTCTTATGTAAATACCAGCTGTCCAGGAAATCAGCTTGAGGCCACGCTTACGATTAGAAATAATTGTGGTGCTACAACAGGATCGGTTGCAAATATTACAATCTTAAAAAAGCCGATTGCTAGTTTTGCAGCTCCTGCAATTTCTTGTTCGAATACGACAGTTTTATTTAATAATACAACCATTGGAGGCTATAATCAAAACTGTACGCAGGAACTTATTTTTGTTTGGAATTTTGGAGATGGATCCCCAATAATTACGACGCCATTGCAGATGCCTCAAAATATGACGCATACATTTCCTGGTGCGGGAGTTTACACGGTAAGCCTTACTGCTATCGGTTTTTGCGGACAAGATACTTACGTTCAAAATATATGTATTGAAGATCCGATCACGCCACAGGTTACTTTTGATAATGCCGAAGGATGTTCGCCAGTTGACGTAAACACTACAAATACTACAAATTTAGTAGACATGTGCGATGTTCCAGAATATCTTTGGACTGTTAATTATACGGCTGGATATTGCGGTACCGGAACTCCGGTCTGGGCTTTTACCAATGGAACAAATGCCACTTCGCCAAGTCCGTCTTTTAGATTTACAACACCGGGAACTTATCTTTTGTCGCTTGTGATGACGAATTCTTGTGGCCCGAGCCTGAATTTGACAAAAACAATTATTGTAAAACAGCCACCGACAGCAATTATAAATCCGATAGCAGATTCTTGCGGACCAGCAACTATAAATCCAAGTGCCGTAATTGATGGTTGCGCACCTGCTTCAAGCACGTTGACGTATGCATGGAGTTTTCCGGGAGGAACGCCATCGACATCTTCGAGTGCGGTTCCAGGAACGATAACTTATAACACAGTTGGAACTTATACGGTTTCTTTAGTGGTAACAAATGAATGCGGTTCTTCTGCGGTTAGCACAGAAACTTTTGAAGTAAAATTGCTTCCAGAACTTACAACGACACCGCTTTCTCAAGTAATTTGCTCTGGTTCTCAAACAGCTCTGGTGAATTTGACAGCTAATGATCCCGGAGCTACTTTTTCATGGACAGCAACAGGTTCTGCGGGAGTTGCAGGATTTCAAGCTTCTGGAAATGGAAACACAATTCCGGTGCAGATCATCACAACTACAGGTTCAACACCGGGAACAGTGACTTATTCAATCACAACTTCTCTCAATGGATGTTCTGAACCGCCAGTCAATTATGTGGTAACCATAAATCCTTCGCCATTTTTGACAAGCCAGCCAGTTTCAAGCACAGTTTGCCAAAACGGAACGCCTTCAGTTTTGACTTTTGCATTAAACAGCACATCAGGTTCGCCAATTTACCAATGGTATTCAAATACAGTAAATTCAAATACAGGAGGGACATTAATTTCTGGTGAAACAAATACTTCTTATAATCCGCCTGCAACAGCAACGGGCACGGTTTATTATTATGCAACAATTCAATTCTCTTCAGGTGATTGTCCTAATTTAGTTACTAATACAGCATTTGTAACTGTAGAACCGCTTCCGATTATAAATTTACAGCCGATAGCTACACAAAATATTTGTATTGGAGGACAATTGCCAGCGGCACTAACGGTTTCTCATACTGGAGGAGCTGGAGCAGTTTCCTATCAATGGTATTCAAATTCAACAAACAGCACATCAGGAGGAACATTAATTTCTGGAGCAAATGGTGCAAGTTATATGCCGCCAAGCTTTACTACGATTGGAACTTATTACTACTATGTCACTGTTACACTTTCTGCCAACGGATGCGCTGCAGTTGTCAGCAATACTGCAGAAGTAAATGTTTTGGCAGATCCAATTGTGACTTCGCAGCCAATCGCTACTCAAACAATTTGTCAAAATGCAGCGCCAACTAATTTGTCAGTTACAGCTAGTGGCGGCGTAGGAATTTTTTCTTACCAATGGTATAGAAATACAGCAAATAACACCACAACTGGAACATTAATTCCCGGAGCTATAAATGCTACTTTCACACCGCCGACTGATACTGTAGGAACAATTTATTATTATTGCGTGATTACTCAAACTGGCGCTGGTTGTAGTGTTATTAGTAACACTGCGACAGTAAGAATAAACTTGGCTCCATTTATAAACCAGCAGCCTGCTTCAAGTTCTGTCTGTCTTGGAGGAACTCCGACGCTGCTTTCAGTTGGATATGCTAATGGAGTAGGAACTCCGACTTACCAGTGGTTTTCTAATACAACAAATAGCACGGCGGGTGCCACAGCAATTTCTGGAGAAACAAACAATACTTATAATCCGCCATCATCTGTGGCTGGAACAACTTATTATTTTGCAACGATTTCATTTTCTTCTGGAGGTGGATGTTCTAACTTGACTTCAAATATTGCAGAAGTAATTATAGTACCAGAAACAGCGGTAACGGTACAGCCAATTCCAACGCAAAGTTTTTGTATTGGCGGAAGCCTTGCAGCGCCACTTTCTGTTTCTTTCACAGGAGGTTTAGGAACTGCAACTTACCAATGGTATTCAAATACGACAAATTCAACAACGGGCGGCACATTAATTTCTGGAGCTACAAATTCGACTTACATGCCTCCAGCGTTAACAACTGCAGGAAGCTATTACTATTATGTAAGAATTTCTCTTTCCGGAAATGGATGTGACCCGGCGGTCAGCAATACGGCAGAAATAATCGTTGTCAATGATCCAGTCGTGACTGTTCAGCCATTGCCAACACAGACTGTCTGCGAAAATGCAATTCCAGCTGATTTGTCAGTTACCGCAAGCGGAGGAGTTGGTACTTATTCTTACCAATGGTACAGCAATTCAATAAATAATAATACAACAGGAACTGCAATCTCGGGAGCTACAAACAGCAATTATACGCCGCCAACAAATAGTGTAGGGACAATGTATTATTATGTTGTGATTAACCAATCTGGATCTGGCTGTAGTACAAAAAGCAATACAGCGGAAGTAAAAGTAAATGTTCCGCCAACAATGACGACACAGCCTGTTTCAAGCACGGTCTGCGAAGGAGGAACTCCGACCCTGCTTTCTGTAGCGTATGTAAACGGAGTAGGAACGCCTTCTTACCAATGGTTTGTAAATACCACGAATACTACTGTCGGGGCTTCACCAATAACAGGAGCTACAGGCAATACTTTCAGTCCGCCATCAGCGACTGCGGGAGTTTTCTATTATTTTGCAACGATTACTTTTACTTCGGCAAGCGGATGCGGCAATCTGACTTCTGACATTGCAACAGTTACAATTGCTCCAGAAACTATGATTACGGTTCAGCCAATCCCAACGCAGACTTTCTGCGCTGGCGGAAGCGTTTCTGCTCCATTGTCGGTTTCTTACACAGGAGGAACAGGAACAGCAACTTTTCAATGGTATTCAAACACGACAAATTCCACTACGGGAGGCACATTAATTACAGGAGCGACGAATTCTAATTACACGCCTCCAGCTTTTGCTACAGCAGGAAATTACTATTACTATGTAACTATTTCTCTTTCCGGAAATGGATGTGACCCAGCGGTCAGCGATACGGCAGAAATAATCGTTGTCAATGATCCAGTCGTGACTGTTCAGCCATTGCCGACACAGACTGTCTGCGAAAACGCAATTCCAGCTGATTTGTCAGTTACCGCAAGCGGAGGAGTTGGTACTTATTCTTACCAATGGTACAGCAATACAATAAATAATAATAGTACAGGAACTGCAATTACAGGTGCCATAAACAGCTCTTTCACGCCGCCGACAAATATTGTCGGAACAATGTATTATTATGTAATGATTGCACAGACAGGTTCAGGATGTAGCACGGTCAGCAACACAGCTCTGGTAAAGGTCAATACGATTCCAATAATGACGACACAGCCAGTTTCAAGCACGGTCTGCGAAGGAGGAACGCCGACCCTGCTTTCTGTAGCGTATGTAAACGGAGTAGGAACGCCTACTTACCAATGGTTTGTAAATACCACGAATACTACTGTCGGGGCTTCGCCAATAACAGGAGCTACAGGCACTACTTTTAGTCCGCCATCAACGACTGCGGGAGTTTTTTATTATTTTGCAACAATTACTTTTACTTCGGCAAGCGGATGCGGCAATCTGACTTCTGATATTGCAACAGTTACAATTGCTCCGGAAACTACGATTACGGTTCAGCCAATCCCAACGCAGACTTTCTGCGCAGGCGGAAGCGTTTCTGCTCCGTTGTCGGTTTCTTATACGGGTGGAACAGGAACAGAAGCTTTTCAATGGTATTCAAACACGACAAATTCCACTACGGGAGGTACTTTGATTACAGGAGCGACCAATTCAAGTTACACTCCTGCGGCTTTTGCAACAGCAGGAAATTATTATTACTATGTAAGAATTTCTCTTTCTGGAAACGGATGTGATCCGGCGGTCAGCGATATTGCACAAGTTATCGTGGTTAATGATCCTGTCGTAACTACGCAACCTTTGGCTTCTCAAAATTTATGCGAGGGAATGACTCCTGCAAATTTGGGAGTTACAGTTAGCGGTGGTATCGGAACTTATTCTTACCAATGGTATAGCAATACAGTTGATAACACAATTTCAGGAACAGCAATAACTGGCGCCATAAACAGCAGTTTTACGCCTCCGACAAATATAATTGGGACTCTATATTATTATGTAGTAATTACACAAACCGGTTCAGGTTGTAGCACAGTAAGCGCTACGGCAAAAGTTATTATAAATCCTATACCAGTGATTACTGCAAATCCTGCATCAAGTAGTGTCTGCCAAGGACAAGCTGCAAATGTTTTGTCGGTAAGCTACAGGAACGGAACAGGAACGCCATCTTACCAATGGTATTCAAATACAACAAATTCAAATATTGGCGGCACGCCAATTTCAGGCGCCACAAATAGTTCTTTTGTAGCACCAGTAAACGTGGCTGGAACATTTTATTATTACAGCATTATTTCGTTTTCAGCAGCAAACTGCGCTAGTCTGACTTCAGCGGTAGCGACTGTTGAGGTAAAACCAAATCCTGTAATCAGTGCAAAAACACGATTGATTTGTAGCGGTGCGTCATTTAATCTAGCGCCAACTAATTCAGGCGGTGATTTAGTGCCAGCCGGAACTTTATATACTTGGACAAATCCAATTGTAAATCCTGCCGGAAGCGTGACTGGAGGTTTAGGGCAAGCAGTGCCACAACCTTTTATCAGCCAGATTTTGACTAATAATACGAATTCGCCAGCAACGGTAACTTATACTTTGACGCCAATTTCAGGAAGCTGTATCGGTGCTCCTTTCACTTTGACCGTGACCGTAAATCCGTTTATTGATCCAAATGTTACTGTTGTAAATAGCACTTGTTTTGGAGGGAATAATGGTTCTATCCAAACGAATATTACAGGAGGCGTTCCGTTTACGACAGGAAATCCATATCAAATTTCTTGGACTGGGCCAGACGGATTCACTTCTGCGGCAGCTAACATTTCAAACTTAGCTCCAGGAACTTACAATCTCTCTATTACAGAATCTGGAGGCTGTCCTTTCACACAAAGTTATGTGGTTTCTGAGCCTTCGGATATTGCAATAAGAACTGATAATGAAAAAGACATAAGCTGTTTTGATATCGCCAACGGAGCAATTTCAATTACTGTTTCTGGCGGAACAGCGCCTTATACTTACTCTTGGACAAAAGATAGTGCGCCATTTTCTACTTCTGAAGATTTGTCAAATTTAAGTCCGGGGAATTATACAGTTACTGTTTTTGACAGCAATACTTGCGGTCCGAAAACAGCTTCTTTTACCATTACCCAGCCATTGCAATTAGAAGCGAATTTGCTTAGCAAGACTGATATTTTATGTTTCGGAGGAAGAACAGGAAGCATCAATGTAGATGTTGTAGGCGGTACTCCCAATTACACATTTTCTTGGACTGGGCCAAATGCTTTTATAAGTTCAAGCCAAAACTTGACAGCACTTGTTGCAGGTACTTACAACTTGACGGTGACAGATCGCCTGGGCTGTACGACACCGCTTTCAGTAACTTTGACGCAGTCTATAGAACTTCAGATTTCTAATGTCACACAGCAGATTTCATGCTATGGAGCAAATAATGGTTCGATCAGTTTAAGCATGACAGGAGGGGTGGGGCCTTACCAAATACAATGGAGCAATCTTTCAACAAGTGCAACCATCCAAAATTTGGCTCCAGGAACGTATCGTGTAACGGTTACTGATGCAAACAACTGCCAGAAATCGCAAAATATTGTAATAACACAGCCACCGCTTTTTACCGTCAATCCAGTATTGACGCATGTTTCTTGCCAAGGCGGAAATGACGGAAGCATCAATTTGAATTTTGTCGGAGGCGTTGCGCCAGTGACCGTTGTTTGGGAAGACAGCACGACATCAAATTCAATTCGAAATAATTTAGCTTCGGGAACTTACAACGTGCTGATTACCGATGCCCAAAATTGCCAGATTTACAGAAGCTTTATAATTCTTGAACCGCAGCCTCTTATTATAGCAGGAACGGTAACGGATGCTTTCAATTGCAACACGATAAATAGTGGCAGCATTAATCTTGTGGTAACAGGAGGAACAACGCCTTACAGATATGCCTGGTCTAACGGAAGCATATCGCAAAACCTGAATAATCTGCCGCCAGGAAATTACTCTGTGACTGTTACCGATGCAAAAGGCTGTAGCCAAAACAAGCAGTTTTCAGTCATCAGACAGCAAGCCTTGAATGTTACCGTTAAAACGGAAACCATTGCCGATTGTGATATTCAAGAAGTGAAGCAGAAATTCGAGGCACAGGTTACCGGCGGTGTGCCGCCTTATCACATGACTTGGTCAAGCGGTACCGTGAGTGGAGCCAACAATCAATTCATGGAAACCAGCCAAAACGGAGCAATTTTGTTGCTCGTGACAGACAGCGTGGGCTGTACCACAAATTATTCTTTCAATGTAGATGTTCCTGAATTTTATTCTGAAGAATTTGACGTGACTTCTGATTATTTTACCATCCATGGTGAATTTTCTATCCAAGATCCGATTCAGTTTTTTAATAATTCTACCGGAAATTACTCCAGCATTTCTTGGACTTTTGGCGATGGCGGTTCTTCTTTAGAAGAAAATCCGATACACATTTATCCAAGGGCAGGAACTTATGTGGTGACCCAGACTATTGTTTATCCTTTCGGATGTACGATTGTTTACAAGATGACACTTGAAATTACCAAAGGCTATCGCTTGATCCCGCCAACCGGATTTACGCCAAATGATGACGGAATCAATGACAATTTTGCGCCTCTGTTTTCAGGCCTTGAAAGTGTAGAACTATCCATTTATGACACTTGGGGAGAAATGATTTTCTATGAAAAAGGAGAAACCCTGAAAGGATGGAACGGAAAGCTGAAAAATCGAGATGCTGAGAATGGAAACTATTATTTTAAAGTAAAAGGAACCACTTTTTACGGAGAAACAGTCAATGAACACGGAGCCTTTACCCTTATAAAATAAGCCCTCAAAATGAAACTAAAATTAATTTCTTTCTTATTCATTATAGGCTTTTCATGGAATGCTAAAGCGCAAGATCCTATTTTTACGCAGTATTTCATGATGCCAGAAACGCTCAACCCTGGCTTTACCGGTTTTTTAGAAACCACAAATGCGGGGATTATCCACAGATCGCAGTGGACGGATTTGGACTTTAAAGTAGATACTGATTTTGCATTCATAAACACTTGGGTTGACCCCATGAACAGCGGTATCGGTATCAGTGTTTTGAGCCACCGTGAGAAATTTACGAATTATAATTTTACGCAGGTAAATGTGAATTATGCCTATCGAATTGAACTTAACGATGAATGGTATTTTCGTCCGGCAATTGAAATCGGCTTTGGAAATAAATCGTATGGCTTTCAAAATCTGATTCTAGAAGACCAGATCAATATCGGAAACGGAACCATCGATCCCGTAAGTGCCGACCCGATGCGGTTGAATGAAAAAGTGAATTTCTTTGATTTCTCTGCCGGAATGCTTTTCAACAATGAAAATACATGGTTCGGGTTTTCGATGAAGCACTTGAACAAGCCTAATATTTCTTTTTCACAGCGAGGAAATCTTCCTTTAGAAATGTTTTTTTCTGCCAATGCAGGAGTTGAATTGAAGATGGCAGATTATCTCGATGTAGTGCTTTTTCCTTATGAAACAAAACTTTTATTGACAGCAAATTATATGAAACAGGCCGAATACAATCGCCTTGACATTGGAGCCGGACTTGTTTTTAAGAAGTTTTTCGTAGGAGTTACAAGCGCAACAGATCCCGTTGGAAACAGTTCAAACAGCCACTTCCTGACTTCGATAAATCCGTATGGAGGCGTTTATTATGAGCATTTCAAATTTGGCTATTCGTATGATTTCAATACCTCAAAAATAGGAAGAACCGGAGGAGTCCATGAATTTTCTATAACCTATCAGTTTGATTTGGACGTAAAATGTTTGGGTTGTCCGGAATATTATTAAACATAAAAAACTCCGATACTTTTCGGAGTTTTTGTTTTATAAAATTGTCTTGAAATAGTTAAAAGCAACTTTGAAGCATTTAAAAGACTAAGAGAATCATTGCAATGGCTTCAAGAAGAATTGCGATGATTTCATGAAGTATTTCAATAAGCTGTTGTTGCATTTAGATGGTTCAATGTACTATTGCGATGACCTTTTGAAGCATTACGCAGACCCTTTGAAGGGGTTTAAAGCCTTGTTGAAGCGATTATTATTTCTTTTAAAGCCTTGTCAATGCTGGAAAAAGCATTAATCAAGCTCCATAGGGTTTTCAACATCTATAAATTCGTTTTCATTCTTAGATATTACGATTGTGGCGACTCCGTTTCCTATGAAATTGGTGATGGCACGGGCTTCGCTCATGAATTTATCTACGCCTAAAAGAAAAGCCAATCCTTCCAAAGGAATTCTGTGGATGGCCGTCAACGTGGAAGCCAGGACGATGAAACCGCTTCCGGTAACGCCTGCCGCACCTTTTGAAGTGATCATTAATAAGCCAATGACGGTCAGAATTTCTCCAAAAGTAAGATGTACGTCATACAATTGTGCCAAGAAAATAATTGCCATGGAAAGATAAATCGCCGTGCCGTCAAGATTGAACGAATAGCCCGTCGGCACGACTAGACCTACAACCGATTTACTGCAACCCATGCGCTCTAATTTGTCCATCAAATTGGGCAGGGCAGGTTCAGAGGATGAGGTTCCGAGCACGATCAATAGTTCGGCTTTCATGTATTTGATGAATTTCCAGATGCTGATTTTATAGTAGCGTAAGATGCCTCCCAGGATGAAAAAGATGAAAATGGCCATGGTGACATAAACGGTTACCATCAGTTTTCCAAGCGGAATTAAAGTGTGCAATCCAAATTTTCCTACGGTGTAAGCCATTCCTCCGAAAGCCCCGAGTGGCGCGAGATACATGACAAATTTCAAGGCTTTGAAGACGATTTTTGATGCTTTGTATAAAGTGGCGACAACGGCTTCTCTTTTGCTGTAATAATTCAGCAAGATTCCAGCGATAATCGCGACTAGCAACACTTGCAGCGTGAAATTGCTCAGGAAAAAACTAACCCAGCTGAATTCTGGTGCATCGCCCGAAATATATTTGCTGGCATCTTGAATCTGAAGTCCTGATTTGTCGATTTTTCCGGGTTGGATGAGGTAGGCGGCGATGACTCCGATGGCCAAGGCGAAAGTGGTTACGATTTCAAAATAAATCAAAGCTTTGATTCCGATTCTTCCTACTTTTTTCAAATCGCCCATACCGCTGATGCCTAAAACAATGGTCAGAAAAATAATCGGACCGATAAAAATCTTCACCAATTGGATAAAAGAATCACCGACAATTTTCATTTTTATGCCCGTTTCAGGATAATAATTTCCGAGAAGAACTCCAGAAATAATGGCAATCAATACCCAGAAAGTAAGATTGGTAACGATTTTAAGAAAAATAGAATTGTTCAGGGATTTTTTTTCAGGAGTTTGCAAAGTGGTAAATTTAGGAGCACAATTTAATGTTTTTTTCCTTTTGGAACAGATTAAAAGGATTAGAATGATTTTTCAAGTTAGCGCAGAACAAAATCTTTTTGAATCCTTTTAATCTGTGGCTGAAAAATAAATCTGAGAATAGCGGTGAACTATTTTATTTTGCCTAGAATTTCTTTAGAAGCAAATTGAAATCCAGCAGAACCAGAAGGATATTGCTGTGGGAGGATAATTTGAAGCTCGGGATAAATCCAGTCTTGTAATTTTCCAAATTGAAAAAGTGCTCGCATGGCATAGGCTTTTGTAGCTACTTTTTTATCAGAGATGAGCCAGTCGAAACAAGCTTCGGTCATCAATTCTAAATGATTTTCGGTCAAGAAAGTTTCTTTAGATTTTAATTTCTTTATATGATAATTTGCCGAAAACAAGCAGATTTTTGAAATAGATCGAAGCGCACTTTCATTAGAATAGGCCGAAAGCGTGTCACAGAAAATATCAAGATAAGACGAAAGCCAATCGATGTGTTTTTCAAAAATCAATTCAGAAATCCAGCAGGCTTTGTGGTGGTTTTTGTCTTTTACATTTAAAACAATTTCCATCAAATCAGCAAGCAGTTCGGGATTTTCAATAACAAAATTAGAATTGAAATCCCTGCTCGGACGGTGCGCCGTGCTGTTCTGAATATTTTTATATAAAATTTCGTTCATAATATCAGGAACGAAAATTACAAATTAAAACGAATAATTAAAAGAGAGGTTTCCATAATAATTCACAGGAAGACCTGGATAATAATATCTTGGTGGCGCAGTTCCCACACCAGTTGCATTAACCAAAACCATCGAAGCATAATTTTCATCGGTCACATTATTGATTCCTGCGGCAATATGTGAAGTGAAATTATCGAAGATTTTGAAACGGTAGCCGGTTTTTAAATTCAATAATCGGTAAGCATCAGAATAAACCGAATTTGCATCATTTAGTGGAATTTTATCTACGAATTGATAATCTGCTGAAAAGTAAAATCCAAAATCAGTATTCAGTGAAATTCCTGCATTCACTTTATTGGCGGGAACTCCTGTTAATTTATTTCCTGAAAAATCATTTTCTCGGTCAATAAATTCCTTGAATTCATATTTTCCGATGGAAGCTGTCGCAAACGGATTTAGGGAAAAAGTTTTGCTTAAAATTAAATTGTAATTGGCAGAAAGTTCAATGCCTTGATGCAAAGTTTCGCCCGCATTTATTCCCACATATTGGTCGTCGCTAACTCTTTGGGCAACCAACAAATCATTAATTTGCATTCTGTAAGCTGAAATTTCGGTGTAAAGATTTCGGTTGAAGAAATAAAATTTTCCTCCGATTTCAAAGTTGTAACCGCTTTCAGGTTTAATATTCGGATTAATTGTTCCGTTTTCTGTCAGCGTTTCTTCAATACTCGGAAGCGAAAAACCTCGGCTTGCGGAAATGTAGATCGTCTGAAAATTATTTGGCTTGAACAAAAAAGAAACTTGTGGCGACCAAATTGCGTCATAACTATACTTTTCTGAAGAAGCATTTTCACTCGGAAAAATATTGTTCAATTGAAATTGTGTTTTATTAAAATTCAAGCCGGCTTGCAATTCGAATTTCTTTGAAAGTAAAATTCTTAGTTGGGCAAAAGCGTTGTAAAAATCACGGTCTTGGTTGGTTTCTGTGAGCTTGTTTCCTTCTAAACTTCCGTTGCCGTTATTTTCTTGATATAAATTTTCAAGGGTTCTTCCGACGAAATCATCACGGAAATATTCCAATCCGGCATTCCACAACGTTTTCATTTTTACGATGGTGAAATTACCAGAAAACTGTGTTCTCGCTCCAGAAGCAAAAGTATATTGTCGCAACATATCAAACGGTCGCGGTTCATTATTGTCTTTATAATTGATAAAAACCGAAGTGGAATTTGAAATATTATCTGAAATTTTGAAGTCGTACGCCAATCCTCCCAAAACCGATTTGTATTCCTTAAAACCTTTGGAAGCCACCCAAGTCGGCGCGCCAGCCTGCGGATTATTTTCAAAAGTCATCTTATTTATAGAACTTGGAATGTAGGCTTTCAGATAAGTGTAATTGCTGAAATAGGTCAGTTTGCTGTTTTTCTTTCTAAATAATTCTCCAGCCAAAGTAATTCCTTCTCGATTATAAGCAGAATTTTCTCGCCAGCCGTCGGTTTCTAATTTGTGGTAGCTTAAATTCAGGCTTCCATTTTTGGTATCTAAACCGTAAGAAATCGTATTTTTCATCAAACCATACGAACCGTGAGTCGTGCTGATGGAAGCTGAATTTCCAGAAGTTTTTGGAGAAATTAAGATTGCGCCGCCAAGTCCGGCTCCATAAATACTTGAAAGCGGCCCTTTGATAATTTCCACTTGGTTGATATTTTCTAAATCAATGTCTTCAATTGTAGTTTCGCTGTTGCCTGAAGTCAGTGGAATGCTTCCGTAAAAAGCGCGGATTTTATTGGTTCCGTAAGGAGTTCTTGCGCCGATTCCTCTGATAGAAATTCTGTTGGTAGTAATGTTTGCCGATTGCATGTAAACGCCGGCGATTCGGTTCATTGCAATTGAAATGTCTGTAGAATTGTTGGCTTGGAGGTCTTTTTTGGATAAAATTCCAATGGAAGCCGGAGCGTTTTGTAGGCTGTCATTGATGTGGAAGGAGCTGATTACGACTTCTTCTAGGTTTTTTGTTTTTTGGATGGAATCGGTTTGAGAAAATAATTTTGTGGCAGATAAGAATATAAATAATAAGTAGAATTTTTTCATTTTTGAAATTAATTGTACGCGGATTTAAAACACAGATTTCACAGATTTTCACAGATTCTTATATTTTCTTATATGCCTTATATGGTACTAACAAAAACCATATAAGGCATATAAGAAAATATAAGTTTTTATTTGTTTGCCTTAACTTGCCAAATGGTATTTCCGCTATCGTCATTCACCAAAAGCGAACCGTCATTCATCACGGTTACTGCAACCGGCCTTCCATAAACTTCTGCTTTTTTCTCATCGCCGATAAATCCGGTTAAGAAATCCTGTGGTTTTCCTGAAGGTTTTCCGTTTTTGAAAGGTACGAAAAGTACTTTGTAACCGCTTAATTGCGAACGATTCCATGAACCGTGCTGTCCTACGAAAGCACCGTTTTTATATGCAGTAGGAAAAGCATCCTTGTCATAAAAAGCCAATCCTAACGAGGCAGTGTGCGCTTCGACAGGAACGTCTGGAACAATTGCTTTTGCTACTAAATCTTTTCCTTGGCCTTTCATCCTTGGATCTTCAATCTGTCCGAAATAAGAATACGGCCAGCCATAAAATCCATCTTTTTTTACGCTTGTAATATAATCAGGAACTAATCCGTCGCCTAATTCGTCACGTTCATTTACGGCAGTCCAAAGTTCATTGTTTGCCGGATTCCAATCCATCCCGACAGGATTTCTCAAACCACTAGCGTAGATTTTTTCACCGCTTCCATCTGGATTGATTTCTAAAATATTGGCTCTTCTGACTTCATTTTCCATTCCGTTTTCACCATTATTACTTCCTGAACCCACAGAAACATAGATTTTTGAGCCGTCGGCATTCGCCAAAAGATTTCTCGTCCAGTGATTGTTATAGCCTCCAGCAGGCAGTTCTAAGATTTTTTCGCCTTTTGAGGTCAATTTCAGATCACCTTCTTTATATGGAAAACGGTACAATCCGTCAGTATTTGCGATATAGAAATAATTTTTCAAAATCAGCATTCCGAAAGGCATGTTTAATCCTTCCTTAAAAACTTCTCTTGTTTCGAATTTTCCATCTTTGTCTTTGTCTCTGAAAACCGTGATTCGGTTTGCGCTCATGAACGTGTTGCTTTCCACTACGAAAATGTCATTGTTTGGCGCAATGTACGTCCAACGCGGATTTTTCAAGTTTCCTGCAAATTTTGTTACGGTGAAACCTTCGGGTGCTTTTGGCGTCGTTCCTTCCGGCCAGTCTTTCATGCCGTTTCTTTTGGTAACTGATTTTGTGGAATAAGGAGCGGGAAGCGTCAAGTCGCCGATGGCAGTTTTTACAGTAGTGCTTCCTTTTTGTGAAGCCACTTTTTTCTCTTCTTTGGTAACTTGTCCGTTGCAAGAAAATAGTGAAAACGTACCTATTAATAATAAGGATAAAGTTCGGGTATTCATAACTAGTTTAATTTTGGTGGTTAATTTTTCGCAGCTTGAATTTACTGATTTTAAAAATTTTATCCTTTTAAACCGCTGAATATTAAATATTATTTAACATTAATAAAATTATAATAAAACTCATTTAATTTATAAAATAGCTGAAATCTTATTTACTATATTTGCAACTTATACTTTAACATTTATATTGTGATACAGCTTCACGACAAAAAATTTGTTCCTTTCATCAGTGCAAAGGAAATTGATTCTGCAATTGCCAAAATGGCGCAAGAAGTTGCAGAAGACCTTGACGAAGAGATACCCTTATTTGTGGGCGTTTTGAACGGCGCCTTTATGGTTGTTTCAGATTTCATGAAACATTATCCAAAAAACTGCGAGGTCAGCTTCGTGAAAATGGCTTCTTATGAAGGCATGTCAACTACACACGAAGTCAAAAAACTAATTGGAATCAACCAAGATTTAACGGGAAGAACTGTTGTCATCATTGAAGATATTGTTGACACCGGAAATACTTTGGTCGAACTGAAAGCAATGTTCGAAGCCCAAAACGTAAAGGAATTGAAAATAGCGACGTTATTTTTAAAACCGGAAGCATACAAAAAAGACATAAAAATTGATTATATTGGTATTGAAATTCCGAATAAATTCATCGTTGGATTTGGGTTGGATTACGACGGATTAGGAAGAAACATTCCAGAAATTTACCAATTAGCTGATTAGCATAACGATCAAACAATAAACGATTAACCCAAAAGATTACACGAATAAACACACAACAATGATTAATATCGTATTATTTGGAAAGCCAGGAGCTGGAAAAGGGACGCAGGCGGAATTCTTGAAAGAAAAATACAATTTGACGCACCTTTCAACAGGAGATATTTTTAGATTTAATATTAAAAATGAAACGGAATTAGGAAAATTGGCAAAAACTTATATGGACAAAGGCGACTTGGTTCCAGATGAAGTTACCATCAAAATGTTGCAAAGCGAAGTGGATAAAAATCCAGAATCTGAAGGTTTTCTTTTTGACGGATTTCCAAGAACTTTGTCTCAGGCTGAAGCTTTGGATGCTTTTTTAGAAAGTAAAAACGATAGAATAACAGCAACAGTTGCATTGGAAGCTGACGATGAAATCTTGGTAAAAAGATTGTTAGAAAGAGGAAAAACTTCTGGAAGACCAGACGATCAAGATGAAGAAAAAATCAGAAATCGTTACCAAGAATATAATGAAAAAACCGCGCCTTTGATGCAATATTACAAAGCGCAAGATAAATTTTTTGCAGTGGACGGAATCGGTTCTATTGCTGAAATTACACATCGATTAAGTTCAGTAATCGATAGCCTTTAACTAAATTAACAAACCTTGGAAATAGCTATAATTTTCTTTTTAATCCTTTTGAATGGTGTTTTTTCGATGTCGGAAATTGCATTGATTTCTGCGCGAAAAAGCCGTTTGGAGACTTCCGCTAAGAAAGGTAATCCTAGTGCGAAAACGGCCTTGGATTTGGCAAATTCCCCAAACAAATTTCTATCAACCGTTCAAATCGGAATCACATTAATCGGAATTTTAACAGGTATTTATTCAGGTGATAAAGTTACTGACGACGTTAGATTGTTTTTGGACCAATATGCAACGTTGCAACCGTATTCTGCTAATTTATCCGTAGGAATTGTAGTTGTAATCTTGACATTTTTCTCTTTAGTTTTAGGAGAATTGCTTCCAAAAAGAATCGGATTAAATTATCCGGAAGCTATTGCGAAAGCAGTGGCATTTCCTATGAAAGTGATCTCAATAATCACGGCGCCGTTTATATGGTTGCTCACAATTTCAACAGAATCAATGCTAAAACTTTTCAGAATTCGCCCAACAGCAGATGGAAAAGTTACAGAAGAAGAAATCAAGGCAATCATCAAAGAAGGAACCGAAGTTGGTGAAGTCCAGGAAATTGAGCAAGACATTGTGGAGCGTGTTTTTCATATTGGCGACAGAAAAGTAAACTCGCTGATGACCCATAGAAAATCAGTGGATTATCTTTCTTTGGAAGATGATTTTGCTACTTTAAAACAAAAAGTTTTAGACGAAATTCACTCTGTTTATCCAGTCTGTGAAGAAAGTTTGGATGAAGTTGTGGGAGTTGTTTTGCTGAAAGATTTGTTTGCCAAATTTGAAACAGGGAATTTCAATTTAAGAGATATAATTAAGGAACCAGTTTATTTGATTGAACATACTTCTGCTTACAAAGCGTTGGATATTTTCAAGAAAACAAAGGTGCATTACGCCATCGTTACTGACGAATACGGAATCACACAGGGGATGATTACCTTGAATGATATCTTGGAAGCTTTGGTTGGAGATGCTTCCGATTTTTATCACGAAGAATTCCAATTGGTTGCTAGAGAAGACGGGACTTGGCTGGTTGACGGGCATTATTCATTGCACGATTTCTTGACCTATTTCGACTTGGATGAATTGATTAATGACTATGAAGTTACGACGGTAAGTGGTCTGATTATGACTGAATTATCATATATTCCAAAGCAAGGCGAAAAGCTAATTTGGAATCTATTTGAACTAGAAGTTATAGATATGGACGGCGTCAAAATCGATAAGGTTATGGTGCGTTCGTTAAAAGAATAAAAACAGATTGCAGATTTCGGTCTGCAGTTTTTTTTGAAACGAATGGTCTAGGCTTTTTCAGCCATCGAAATTCCCGCTTTCCGCTACAATAAAAAAATTTCTAAAGAAGAAATTTTTTTGATTTCCGCTACAATCGGGGTTATGGAGTAAACCATTTAATGCAGGTCGTCAAAAAAATGGCGAAATAATACAAACAAGATTTTGCTTCAATTTTAGTAATCTGAAATCTGAAATCTAAAATCTGAAATCTAAAAAAATGACAGAAGGAAATTTTGTAGATTACGTTAAGATTTATGTTTCTTCCGGAAAGGGAGGAAAAGGCTCAACGCATTTACATAGAGAGAAATTTATTGAAAAAGGTGGTCCGGATGGTGGTGACGGTGGCCGTGGAGGACACGTTTATTTAGTTGGAAACAAAGGACTTTGGACATTATTCCACTTGAAATTTGCAAAGCACGTTAAAGCCGGTCACGGTGGCGATGGCGGAAGTGCAAGAAGTACAGGTGCTGACGGAGAAGACAAATATATCGAAGTGCCGTTGGGAACTGTGGTTCGTGATAAGGAAACGAATGAAATTTTGTTCGAAATTACAGAAGAAGGCGAAAAAAGAATCGTGGCAAGAGGTGGAAAAGGAGGCTTAGGAAACTGGCACTTTAGAAGTTCCACAAACCAAACGCCAAGATATTCTCAGCCTGGAATGCCGGCAAATGAAATTGATGTAATCTTAGAACTTAAAGTTTTGGCTGACGTAGGTTTGGTAGGTTTTCCAAATGCTGGGAAATCGACTTTGCTTTCAGTTTTAACTTCGGCGAAGCCAAAAATTGCAGATTATCCGTTTACTACATTGAAACCAAATCTTGGAATCGTGGCTTACAGAGATTTCCAATCTTTTGTAATGGCTGATATTCCTGGGATTATTGAAGGTGCTGCGGAAGGAAAAGGTTTAGGGCATTATTTCTTGAGACACATTGAAAGAAATTCGGTTTTATTGTTCTTGATTCCTGCGGATGCTGACGATATCAAAAAAGAATATGAAATTTTGCTTGATGAATTGCGCCGTTACAATCCAGAGATTTTGGATAAGGAGCGCTTCATCGTGATTTCTAAATCGGATATGTTAGATGAAGAATTGCAAAAAGAAATGAAAATACAGTTGGACAATGAATTTAAAGGATTGAAATATCACTTTATCTCATCGATTGCAAATCAAGGTTTGGTTGAATTGAAAGACAAACTTTGGGAAATGCTGAATTCAGAAGAGAATCAATTATAAAATTAAAGCTACTTTAGGGTAGCTTTTTTGTATAAAAAAACCACCAGCTTAAACTGGTGGTTTTTATTTTTATGAAATTATTCCTATAAATTGAAGTTTTTAGAAATACCAATATTGATAGTTTTTCCAAAGTTGAAATCAAAATTATTTTGTTTGATATCAGCATCGCTATCTTCTAAAGAGCTGTAGCCAACGCCTCCGATAGAAAAATTCAAACCAAAGCTGTTTTTGAAATTGATAAAAAGAGCAGGTGTGAAACCGATGTAAAATCCGTTAGCGTCAGAAGTTGTAATGCTTCCTTCTTCTGATTTTAATTTTTGGTATCCGGCACCAAGATCTCCGTAAACGGCAAAAGCACCTCCAAGAGATTGAGCATAACGAACAAATGGTCCGATTTTGAATTCATTTGTTTTTAATTCGTCATCGCCTGGAAATTCAGATTTACCAGTTCCGATTAATGAATTTACACCTGCAGTCCAATGGTCTGAAAATTGGTAACCAAGTGTTGGAGCAAATTCAAAGCTACTTGTTTTTGCTTCTAATCCACCTGCGAATTCTGTTTTGTCAGAACTAAATCCAACGTTTCCGCCAACTAAAAGCGTGTTTTTCTGTGCATTTGTAATTCCGAAGAAAGCTAATGCGATAACTAAAAATGATTTTTTCATTGTATGGGTTTTAAAATTTGGTGCAAATGTATATTTTTATTTATTAAAAACTAATTATTTGTAATTTTTATAAAATAAATTATTAAAAAGATATATTTTGATTTTTATAATTTTTTTAAAACATTCATAATTAGTATTGTTTAAAAATTAAACGCTTACTCTATAATACATAGTTTATATAAAAATTAAGATTTATAAATTGGAAAATAACCTATATTAGCGTCGCTAAAAAAGGAGGCTTTTTTATGAAATTATTTATAAAATAGCTGACTTAATTAGAATTAAATATTTAAAAACTACAATCGATGAAAAAAATTATTTTATCCTTAATTATGGCTGTTCTGCTTGTGCCAACAAGTGTGAAAGCAGATGAAGGAATGTGGTTCCTCATGTTTATTGAGCGCTTGAATCACAGAGACATGCAAAAAATGGGGTTGCAACTGACTTCCGAAGAAATTTATAGCATCAACCACTCTAGCATTAAAGATGCAATCGTTCAATTTAATGGCGGATGTACTGCAGAGATCGTATCAAACCAAGGACTTGTTTTGACAAACCACCACTGCGGTTATGATGCAATTGCAGAAGCTTCAACACCAGAGGCTAACTATTTAAGAGACGGTTTTTGGGCAAAAGATAAAAAAGCAGAGATTAAACCAAGTTCTTTATATGTGCGTTTCTTTGTAAGAATGGACGATGTCTCAAAGAGAATTTTATCTAAATTGAATCCTTCTATGACTGAAGCTGAAAGAAATAAGACGATTCAGCAAGAAAGTGCATTGATTGAAAAAGAAAATAATGAAGGTGGAAAATACACTGTTTCTGTTCGTCCTTTCTTTCAAGGGAATGAGTTTTACTATTTCGTATATCAAGATTTTACAGATGTTCGTTTAGTTGGAACACCTCCAGAAAGTGTTGGAAAATTTGGTGGAGACACTGACAACTGGGAGTGGCCACGCCACACAGGAGATTTTTCTATGTTCAGAGTTTATGCTGACAAAGACGGAAATCCTGCGGCATATTCTGAAAATAATGTTCCGTTAAAACCTAAGCACCACTTGCCGATCAGCTTGAAAGGAGTTCAAGAAAATGATTTTGCAATGATTTTAGGTTACCCAGGAAGAACTAACCGCTGGATGCCAGCTGGTGGTATTGAGCAAAACGTAAAATTTGCTTATCCTGCTTGGGTTGAAGGTTCTAAGATTGGAATGGACGCAATGAAATTCCACATGGATAAAAGCGACCAAGTGCGTTTAGACTATGCTTCAAAATATGCTTCAGTGGCAAACTATTGGAAAAATCGTCAAGGGATGATTGATGCTTTGAGTAAGTTTAAAACTGCAGATACTAAAGCTAAATCAGAAACTGAGTTCAACAAATGGGCGAATAAATCTGAAAATAAAGCTAAATATGGCGATGTTGTGGCAACAATAAATAAATATTATGCTGCAACAAATGAAAAATCAAGACACGATAATTACCTGACTTCTGTTTTAAGAAACAGTACCTTTGGTGCTTCTCCAGCGACGATTGGTCAAGGAATCGAATATTATATTACACAAAACGATGCTAAAAAAGCAGAGGTTTTGCCTAAATTGCAAGAGCAAGTTGATGCAAGCTATGAAGGAATTTATCTTCCGTTAGAGAGAGATGTTCTTATTGCAGAATTGAATCTTTACAACAAAAAATCAGGATATCCGGTTGCGCCTTATGTGGCTGAATTGGCTAAAACTAATAATGGAGATTTTACAAAATTTGTAGACGAGGCTTTGGCTACAAGTGTTTTTGCATCTAAAGATAAAGTGGAAGCTTTCCTTAAAAATCCAAATGAAGCGCAGTTGAAAGCTGATAAATTATACTTGCTTTCTTCTAGTTTAATGACAACTTACAGAGGTAAATCTGATGAACTGGTTAAATTAGACAATGATTACCAGAAATCTTTCCGTTTATTGGTGGAAGGTTTGAGAGAATCTAAATTGAATAAAATTCAATATCCTGATGCGAATTCAACTTTGCGTTTGACGTATGGAAAAGTTCGCTCTTTGCCTGCTGACAAAAGAAATGACGCGAAGATTAATAACTATACTACGCTTCAAGGAACAATTAAAAAATACAAGCCAAACGATGAAGAATTTGACTTGCCAAAAAGATTGATTGAATTGAACGAGAAAAAAGATTTCGGACAATATGCTGATAAAGCAGGATATATGCCGGTAAACTTTTTGACTGACAATGATATCACGGGCGGTAACTCAGGTTCGCCGGTTTTGAATGGCAAAGGAGAATTAATCGGGGTTGCTTTTGATGGAAACATTGAGGCGATGGCGGGTGACGTAATCTTTGATCCGAAGTTGCAGAGAACTATCAATGTTGATATTCGCTATGTCTTGTTTATTATCGATAAATATGCTGGTGCGAAACACATTGTTGACGAAATGACTATTGTAAAATAGTTTATACTAGTTTTAAATTCTAAGGAAATCCGTTTTGAGAAATCAAAACGGATTTTTTTTTACGAAACTATTTTTGGGATTTCGTAGGGTTTATGCGTCTTCCCTCGAGCACAAAAGAGTTTCCCTCGAGCAAAAAGAAGCTTCCGCCGAGCACAAACAAGTTTCCCTCGAACAGAAATGAATTTCCCTCGAGCAAAAAGAAGCTTCCGCCGAGCACAAACAAGTTTCCCTCGAACAGAAATGAATTTCCCTCGAGCAAAAACAAGTTTCCGCCGAGCAGAGAAGAGCTTCCCTAGGACTGAAAAGAGTTTCCCTCGAACAAAAAGACGCTTCCGCCGAGCATAAAAGAGTTTCCTTAGGATGGAAATGAATTTCCCTCGAACATAAAGGAGTTTCCTATGAGTAAAAAAGAGGTTTATATTATTACAAGATATTTTCCATATTTTTTTTGAAAATTTTGGCACTATTTTTTATCATCAATTTGAATTCTGTTTATTGTTTTTATACTACTTTAATTAATTGTTTTGAAAGCCATAAATCACGAATGCCAATCCAAATGATTTTGCTATTTTTGAAACCAATAAAAAGACATCCTTTGAAATATTTTTTTGCTTTATTTTTCTTTTTTCCTTATTTGATTTCAGCCCAGTCTGACTTTAAAAAAGCGGAACAATTTTTCCAAAAAGGAAAGTATGCTGATGCTAAAGAAATTTTTTTAGAATTATATAAAAAGAAGCCGTCAGATGCCAAAGTTGCAGAATATTTAGGAGATATTGAAAGCCATTTAAAACAGTGGGACAACGCCTTGGCCTATTATGAAAAATTAAAAAAAGAATATCCTTCAAAGGCCGATTATATTTATAAATATGGCGGCGCTTTGGGAATGAAAGCTTCTGAAGCTAATAAATTCAAGGCTTTAGGAATGATCGATGAAGTGGAGGATTCATTTGTAAAAGCCATAAAATTAGACGCAAGCCATATTGGAGCACGTTGGGCTTTGGTTGAATTGTATCTTCAATTGCCAGCAATCGTTGGCGGAAGCGAAAAGAAAGCTCAGAAATATTCGTCAGAGTTATCGAAAATTTCTGCTGTTGATGGCTATCTTTCCAAAGGCCATATTGCAGAATATTTCAAGAGATATCTGGAAGCAGAAAAAAATTATAAAAAAGCAGTGGAGGTCGGAGGCTCAAAAACAACCTATCAAAAACTTGCGGATTTATATAAAAATAAAATGAAGCAGCCAGAAAAAGCAAAAGCCACACTGGAAGAATTTACAGAAAAAAGCAAAACATAATTGAGTATATTTTGATAAGAATTCAGCATGTCGATTGACTCTTAAATCAAAAATCTTAAATCAAAAAACAAAAATGAGAACACATTTCATAGCTATTGGCGGCAGCGCGATGCACAATTTGGCGCTGGCATTACATAATAAAGGATATAAAGTTACCGGAAGCGACGACGCGATTTTTGAACCTTCAAAAACACGTTTGGAGAAAAAAGGATTGTTGCCTGAGGAATTAGGCTGGTTTCCTGAGAAAATTACTACCGATATAGAATCGGTAATCCTTGGAATGCATGCCAAAGCTGATAATCCTGAATTGTTGAAAGCACAGGAATTAGGCTTGAAAATTTATTCTTATCCAGAGTTTTTATACGAGCAATCGAAAAACAAAACACGCGTAGTCATTGGCGGTTCTCACGGAAAAACTACGATTACTTCGATGATTTTGCATGTGATGCATTACCATAATATTAGTGTGGATTATATGGTTGGCGCGCAACTGGAAGGTTTTGATACGATGGTTCACTTGACGGAAGAAAATGATTTTATTGTTTTGGAAGGAGACGAATATTTGTCGTCGCCTATGGACAGACGTCCGAAATTTCATTTGTATCAGCCAAATATCGCCTTGATTTCAGGAATTGCTTGGGATCATATTAATGTTTTTCCAACGTATGAAAATTATGTGGAGCAATTTGAAATTTTCATCCAAAAGATTACAAACGGAGGCATTTTGGTTTACAACGAAGATGATGCTGAAGTAAAAAGAGTGGCCGAAGCTTCGACAAATCCGATCAGAAGAATTCCATATTCAACTCCGAAATATTCGGTTGAAAACGGAACAACGTTGTTAGAAACTCCAGAAGGAGCAATGCCAATCGAAGTTTTTGGAGCACATAATTTAAATAATCTTGCCGGAGCAAAATGGATTTGCCAAAATATGGGCGTTGACGAAGCTGATTTTTATGAAGCAATTGCAAGTTTCAAAGGCGCTTCAAAACGTCTAGAAAAAATTGCTGAAAACAAAAATAATGTAGCGTATAAAGATTTTGCGCATTCGCCAAGCAAAGTAGCCGCAACGACAAAAGCCGTTAAAGAGCAATATCCAGACCGTCAATTAATTGCTTGTCTAGAATTACACACTTACAGCAGTTTGAACGCAGCATTTTTAAAAGAATATGAAGGAGCACTTGACGCAGCTGACGTGGCTGTAGTTTTTTATTCTCCGGATGCGGTTAAAATCAAGCAATTGGAAGAAGTAAGTTATGAGCAAATCTCAAAAGCCTTCAACCGCGAAGATTTGGTTATTTACACAAATCCAGCAGCGTTTAAAGAATATTTGTACCACTTGAAATTTGATACTGAAAAAATTGCATTGCTGTTAATGAGCTCTGGAAATTATGGCGGATTGAATTTTGATGAAGTGAAAACTTTGTTTAATTAGATAATTTGGCAATTAGAAAATTAGTCAATTCTATAGATAACGCAAAAATTATCTAATTACCGAATTGGCTAATTATCTAATGAAACCGGTAATGTCCCGTCAAGTCATATTTAAAAAGGCAGTCTTCTAAAACTTGTCCGGCGCCGACATTGTGGACTATTAGATTTCGTTTTCCGTCAAGAGATTTTTTATTGGTTACTATTCCTATGTGTGGCAATTTTCCGTTAATTTTCCACGTAACCAAATCTCCTGTTTTATAATCAGACGATTTTTCCGAAATACCTAAACTCTGTCCGAATCGTGTGAAATATACTTGCAAATTCGGAACTCTTCTGTGGTCAATATTTGTATCTGGCTTTTTCAATCCCCATGTTTTTGGATATTTTGAAAAGTTAGCTTTCATGTCTTCATGTACTTCTTTTTGGAGGTCAATTCCCAGTTTTCTGTAGGCACGAATCACGACATCTGTGCAAACGCCTTTGTCTTTAGGTACATCGCCATTTGGATATTTTATAGAAAAATATTTCGGGTCATATTCTACTTTGTCTTTGGTTAAAGAAATTGCTGCATCAGAAAGTTTCTCATAAAATGTTTTTTCAACTTTTATTGTAGAAATTCCAACGAAAAATAACAGCATGTAAATTGATTTCATATCTTAGGCTTTGCTATTCAAACGGATAGTATTGTGAGAAAATTATAAACCAATCAAAAAAATAATTGCCAGATGGAAGAAAATACGCCATTCTCAATAAAATATTGGGCGGAAGACGACAAGCCTCGTGAGAAATTAATGCTCAAAGGAAAGTCGGCTTTGAGCGATGCCGAACTGATTGCCATCTTAATCGGGTCAGGAAATAGAAACGAAAGTGCTGTCGATTTAAGCAAAAGAATCCTTGCGAGCGTTGATAACTTAAACGCTTTAGGGAAAATGTCACTCCAACAATTAACTGCTTTTAAAGGAATCGGCGAAGCCAAGGCTATCTCAATTATTGCTGCAATGGAATTGGGAAGAAGACGCCGTTCTGAAGAAACCGTTGAACTTACAAAAATCACTTCCAGCAGAATCGCTTTTGAAATTATGCAACCAATAATTGGAGAATTGCCTCACGAAGAATTCTGGATTTTATATCTCAATAATTCTAATAAAGTGATTTACAAATCGCAATTGAGCAAAGGAGGAATCACCGGAACTGTTGTGGATGTCAGATTAGTTTTCAAAGTCGCTTTAGAACAAAATGCTACTGGAATCATACTTTCTCATAATCATCCGTCTGGAGTTTTGATTCCAAGTGATGCCGATAAACAAATTACAAGACAGCTGAAATTGGCAGGAAGTAATCTCGATATTAAAGTTTTAGATCATATAATTGTCACAGAGAAAGGCTATTATAGTTTTGCAGATCAAAATATTCTTTAGCATAATTTGTTTTAAAGTGTCAAATGTCATAAATTTGAAGACAAATGTCATTATTATGTCAAAATTAGTAGCCAATTCAGATATCCAAATAGACAAAGCCGTTCGTTCTTTTGTTACCAAAGTCGAAAAAGAATCCAATCTTTCCATTGTCGATAAAGATCTTACGTATAAAAAATTCTTGTCTAGCAAATTGCTGATTGTGCATTCTATCCGAAGAGGAATTCCGTATGATTTATACGAAATGATTAAAGAAAGAACGCCTTTCAAACAGGAAGATTGGGCTGAATTTTTGGGCGTTTCCACTAGAACTTTGCTTCGAAATAAGACTAAGGATAATTATGTTTTTGATTCTATTCCATCAGAAAAAATCTTGGAATTAGCTGAAGTCACTTCACTGGGGAGAGATGTTTTTGATTCTGAAGAACAATTTTATCTTTGGCTAAACACGCCAAATTTCGCACTCGGAAATCTGAAACCTTTTGAACTAATGAAAGATTCTTATGGCAAAGAAATGGTGATGAGCGAATTGCATAAAATTGACCAAGGAATTTTTGTGTAATGGAAGTTTTTAGGCTCCAAAATAAAAAATATCCGATAGAATTATCCGGAGTCGGCGCTGCAATGATTGGCGCAAGATGGAATTCTAAAGGAACCGAAGTTATTTATACGGCTCAAAATCGCGCACTTGCCATGGCAGAAGTCGCTGTTCACCTGACTTTGGCAACAATGCCTAAAGGTTTTGCAATGATTACGATTGAAATTCCAGATGATTTGGAAATTTATATTTTAGATAATAAGGAACTTTCAAAAGTCTGGAATACTTTTCCTGAGAATATTGAAACCCAAAAAATAGGAGATAAGCTCATCCGAGAAAATAAATTTTGCATTATAAAAGTACCTTCCGCTGTGGTCAAAGGCGAATTTAATTACCTAATAAATCCATATCACAAAGATTTTCACCGTATAAAAATTGTGCATCAGGAAGATTTTCCTTTTGACAAGCGCATTTTTAAGTAATCTTTAAGCGACTTCCGTAAATCTTTGATTAAATTGCGGGTTATAAATTACAGCAAGAAATCGGCATGATAAAAACTAAAGATCTCGCTTTTTCATACCAAGGGAAAGTGAATTTTAATTTTCCAGATATACAGATTGAAAATGGCGAAACGCTTTTGATAACAGGCGGTTCAGGAAAAGGAAAAACTACTTTACTGCATTTATTGGGAGGTTTATTGCGTCCAAAAAAGGGTTCTATTTTAATTGATGAAACTTCAATTGCTACACTTTCCGATAAAAAACTAGACCAATTTCGAGGAAAAAATATTGGTTTGGTTTTACAGCAATCTCATTTTGTGGAAGCTTTTTCTGTTCTAGAAAATATTTCAATGGCTTCTTGGCTTGCGACTGGAAAAAAATCCGAAGAAAAGGCAAAATCACTCTTGAAACAATTGGATTTGGAAGATCAAATGCACAAATTGACTTCGCAATTAAGCATTGGCCAACAGCAGAGAGTTTCGATTGCAAGAGCTTTGATCAACGAACCGAAATTGCTTTTAGCGGACGAACCGACATCAAGTTTAGACGATGAAAATGCCTTTAAAGTAGCCGATTTATTGTCAAGTTTATCCAAAGAATACAAAGCTTCTTTGATAATCGTGACGCACGACCAAAGATTGAAGGACCGATTTTCTAACCAAATTTCTTTATAATGATTACAAAATTAGCTTGGAAAAACATTTGGTTTAAGCCTTTGAATACCGTTTTGAGCGTGATTTTATTGACGGCGAGCGTGGCAATTATTTCGCTTTTGATTTTATTGCAAGAACAGTTTGAAAAACAATTTTCTAGCAATATTGACGGCGTTGACGTGGTTTTGGGAGCGCAGGGGAGTCCGTTGCAATTGATACTTTCTTCGGTTTATCAAGTCGATGCGCCAACTGGAAATATCAGTTATGACGACGCAAAAATTTGGATGAAACATCCGTTTGTGAAATCGGCGATTCCTTTGGCTTTTGGCGATAATTACCGTGGTTTTAAAATCGTTGGAACGACTCCAGAATATTTGGAAAAATTTGGAGGAAAAGTGATTTCAGGAAAAATATTCGATAAAAATCTTGAAGTTGTCGTTGGAAGTGAAATTGCGAAAAAGCTAAATATTAAAGTAGGAGATAAATTTTTTGGTTCCCACGGAGATGCTTTAGAAGGAGAAGTTCACGAAGAATTTGAATATGTAGTTTCAGGAATTGCAAGCCAGACCGGAAAAGTCGTGGACAATTTAATTCTGTCGAATATTCAAAGCGTTTGGCAAATGCACGACAATCATGAACATTCTGAAGCAGAAGAAAATCCAGATCACGGCGAAGAAGGCCATATGCATTTTGAAGGAGATGAACAGGAACATCATGATCATGAAACTCATCCTGAAAATACTGCTTCAGTTTCAGAAAATGGAAAAGAAATTACGGCAGTCTTAATAAAATTCAGAAATAAAATGGGTTTTGTGACTTGGCCAAGATTAGTTGCGCAAAATACAAAAATGCAAGCCGCGTCACCAGCAGTTGAAATCAACAGACTGTTTTCTTTATTCGGAATTGGTTTGGAAGCCTTGCAATACTTGGCTTACGGAATAATGCTAATCTCAGGAATCAGCATTTTTATAGCTTTATATAATACTTTAAAGGAGAGGAAATATGAATTTGCGTTGCTTAGAGTTTCTGGTGCAAGCCGTTTACAGCTTTTAAGTTTGGTGCTTTTTGAAAGTATTTTGCTTTGCTTTACCGGATTTATTCTTGGCACCATTGTTGGAAGAATTGCGCTGGTATTGATTTCTTCCACGACTGATGAACAATACAAAATGACTTTTGATCCGTTCGCTTTTGTGTGGGAGAAAGAGGGAATTTTATTTATAGTTACTATCTTTGTGGGAATACTTGCGGCGTTGATTCCGGCTGTAAAAGCATACCGATTGAATATTTCAAAAACTTTAGCAAATGCGTAAAATATATTATTTTTTTATAGGCTTTTTTATCCTTTTCTTTTATTTGGATATGACTTTTGTTCCAAATAAAATAGGGTTTTCTAAACCTGAAGCAACTTCAAAAACTATACAAAAAGCAGGATTTTTACCTTCAATGGAAAATTTTTCAGATTTTGGAAACGAAGCTTTTTTTGTATCAGATACATTAAATTGGAAACAGCTTGGAGCTATAAAATTCGTTAAAAAACAACATAAAGATTATCCGGAAGGTGTGATGTTTCCTTTGGTAAATTCTACTTTAAAAGCTAAAAACAAAAAGAGGGTTGCAATATCAGGATTCATTGTTCCGATAGACAATACGACTTATGCTTTAAGCAAAAATGTTTTTGCATCTTGCTTTTTTTGTGGTCAAGCCGGACCAGAAACCATTATGGGAATCAAGTTTAAAGGCGGCACTCCAAAATTAAAAACCGACCAATATGTTACTTTGGAAGGAAATTTTAGAGTTAATGAAACTGACATCGAAGATTGGATTTACCACGTCGAAGATGCTGTAATCGTAAAAGGAAAATAATTTGGAAGCAAGAATTTCAGATGTTTTTTTTGATTTAGATCATACGCTTTGGGATTTTGAGAAAAATTCTGCTTTGGCTTTTGATACCATTTTAAAAAAACACAATATCAATGTAAATATTGAAGAATTCGTGGCGCTTTATATTCCTATAAATACCAAATATTGGAAGTTATATCAAGATGACGAAGTTACTCAGGAAGAATTGCGCTATGGAAGATTAAAAGATGTTTTTGATTTAATCAAATATGAAATTGGGGATGATGTGATTCAACTGCTTTCTGAAGAATATATCCATTATTTGCCGCAATATAATCATCTTTTTGAAGGAACAATTGAGCTTTTAGACTACTTAAAACCAAAATATAAGTTGCATATTATTACAAATGGATTTCATCAAATTCAATATAATAAGCTGAAGAATTCAAATATCGCCCATTATTTCGAAACGGTTACTAATTCTGAAAATGCAGGATTCAAAAAACCAAATCCGCATATTTTTCATTATGCCTTAGATTTAGCAAAATCAAAAAAGGAAACCAGCATTATGATTGGAGATAATTTTGAAGCTGATATTCAAGGCGCTTTAAGTGTTGGAATTGATGCCATAATGTTCAATGAACACAATATAGAAATTGCCGAAAACATTAAACAAGTAAGCGGTTTATTAGATTTAAAAAATTACCTTTAGACGCTTTAAAAAATACATTATGAAAAAATCTTTGCTTATTCTGGCCTTATTTATTTCGTTTTTTGCAACTGCTCAAAAGACTTTGAATGATTATAAATATGTTATTGTTCCAGTAAAATATGATACTTTTGATGAAGAAAATAAATATAGATTAAATACAATTACAAAACAAAATCTTTTAAGAGTTGGTTTTGAAGTTTTTTATGATAATCAAGATCTTCCAGTGGAAGCACATGACAGATGTAGCAAGCTATATGTAAGTCTAGAAAATAAAAGCGGTGTTTTTATCACAGAACTTGCTATTGTTTTTAAAGATTGCGACAATAAAATTGTGTATAAATCAGAATTTGGAAAAAGCAGAAATAAGCAATTTAAGGTAGCTTATCCAGAAGCGCTAAATGAAGCCTTTGCTTCGCTTTATATATTTGGATATAAATATAATGAAAGCAGTAAAAATGGCGATACTAAAATTGTTTCTGTAAGCAAACCAAACGCTCCAATATCTTCTCCAAAAATTGAAGAAACAGACGATTATCTTTTCGCACAGCCTATAAAAAATGGCTATCAATTAGTTGATAAAACGCCAAAGATTGTTTTGAAAATTTACAAAACTTCACAGCCAGATTATTTTACGGCTCAATCTGAAACAATAAATGGAGCTGTAATTAAGAAAAACGGCGAATGGATTCTTGAATATTATAAAGATGACAAGCCAGTTTCTGAAAAGCTTTTGATCAAATTTTAATAGCCATATTTATCTTTCCAGCGGTTTTTCAAGAACTCTCTCGTAGAAGCTTCTCTTGAATTACTGCCAGGAACATAAAAAGGAGTACTCTTAATTTCGTCGGGTAAAAATTCTTGCTCGGCGAAATTATTTTGGTAATCATGGGCATATTTATAGTCTTCACCATAGCCCAATTCTTTCATTAATTTTGTCGGCGCATTTCTCAAATGTATCGGAACCGGCAAATCTCCGGTCTGTTTTACAACTTGCTGCGCTTTTCCAATCGCCATATAAGAAGCATTGCTTTTTGGAGAAGTAGCCAGATAAACTGCACATTGGCTTAATATAATTCTGCTTTCCGGGTAACCAATTGTGGAAACCGCTTGAAAAGTATTATTTGCCATAATAAAAGCTGTCGGGTTTGCATTTCCGATATCTTCGCTTGACAAAATCAGCATTCTTCGTGCTATAAATTTTACATCTTCACCACCTTCTATCATTCTTGCCAACCAATAAACTGCTCCATTCGGATCGCTTCCGCGGATAGATTTTATAAAAGCCGAAACAATATCATAATGCTGTTCACCAGTTTTGTCATATAAAACCGTATTCTGCTGCACTAATTTCAAAACAGAATCATTCGTAATTACAATGTTATCATCGTTCGAAGCATTAACAACAAGGTCAAAAATATTAAGCAATTTTCTGCCATCACCACTCGAAAGTCTCAGTAAAGCCTCAGTTTCTTTAAGTTCAATATTTTTTTGTTTCAAAAAAACATCAGTCCGCATTGCTCTTTCAAGCAAAGATTCTAAGTCCGATTTTGAAAAAGCATTCAAAATATAAACCTGACAACGCGACAGTAAAGCGGGAATTATCTCAAAACTCGGATTTTCAGTAGTCGCTCCAATCAACGTAACCCAGCCTTTTTCAACAGCCGCCAACAAAGAATCTTGCTGTGATTTGCTAAAACGGTGAATCTCATCGATGAATAAAATCGGATTTTTTGCAGTGAAAAGTCCACCGCTTTGCTTGGCTTTTTCAATCACGTCGCGGACATCTTTTACGCCAGAATTGATCGCGCTCAAGATATAAAATGGTCGTTTCGACTCTTGTGCGATGATTTGTGCTAACGTCGTTTTTCCCGTTCCTGGCGGTCCCCACAAAATCAGCGACGGAATTAATCCTTTCGTGATTTGCTGTGTCAATGAGCCCGAAGGTCCCACCAACTGTGGCTGTCCCAAATAATCTTCAAGCGATTGCGGTCTGATTCTTTCTGCTAAAGGTGCTTCCATTTTGTAAAATTACGGATTTTGAAGATGTTTTTTTTATATTTTGAAGCATAAACTTTGTGAAATTTCGAAAACTTCAGTCCCGCTTTCCGCTCCAATCTTTTGCCTCGAAAAGAATCGAGGCAAAAGGATTTCTGCTACAAACACTTTAGTGTTCATCGAACTCTTATGAAAATAAGAGTAATGTGAGATAATCGGGGCTATTCGGAAACGGTAGCGCTCAGTTTGTCGAAATTCACAACGCTGACAAAATAGCACTAAAATATTTTTGGATAAATTTTTGACTAATTTTTAGCAAAAAAACTAGCTTCAAGAAATAATGGAAGACAAAAATTTAAAATTCTCACCCTCTGTTTTGGCCTGGCCATTATTTTCTGTCGTGCTTCTCTGGCTAGTTTTTTGGGCTGAAATCCGGTTCAAATTAAATTTAACTGAATTCGGAATTTACCCTAGAACTTTTGAAGGAATGAGAGGAATTCTGTTCAGTCCGTTTTTGCATGGCGATATTGAACATCTTTATAACAATTCGATTCCGCTATTTCTTTTGATTATGGCATTGCGCTTTTTTTATAGAAATCAAGCTTTAAAAGTCATTGGTTTTGGAATATTGCTTTCTGGATTTCTTACCTGGGTTATTGGGCGAGAGTCCTATCATATTGGGGCCAGCGGATTGATTTATGTTTTGGTAAGTTTTATTTTTTTCAAAGGAATTCAGACAAAATATTATCGTTTGGTTGCCCTTTCTTTTACAATTATTCTTTTATATGGCGGCATGATCTGGTATATTTTTCCAGGTGTAAAGGAAGGAATTTCTTGGGAAGGTCATTTGGCCGGATTGATTACCGGATACATTTTTTCAATTGCCATAAAAACTCCAGAGTATCAGAAGCCAGTTTTTTATGAGTGGGAAAAACCGGATTATAATTCAGAAGAAGATCAGTTTATGAAGCATTTTGATGAAAATGGGAATTTTCGGAATTTGCCTAAATTAGAGGAAATTGAGATTATAGACGAAGAGTATTTTCGTTCTAATTTTAATGTGGCTTATACTGTTGTGCCTTTTGTTGATGTCACAGAGATTCACGAAGAAAATACGGAGATTCACAAAGAGGAATAGAAGCTTAGAATTGAATAGAAAAGAAAACCGCAGATTTGCTGATTTTGAAATCACAAAGTTGCGGTTTTTTATTGATATAGGTTGTCGACAAAGATTGGTCGGGAGATAACAAAAAAGCGAATAGTTTCTCAAATAGCCCTGATGCTGGAATTGTTTGAGCTCTTGATGCTGTGACCAAACAGCATCAAAGCGAGTTCCTGCAGCAGGAAATGCTTTTCCTGATAAAATACTTATGTTTCGCTTCTAAAAATTAACTAGCTTCTTTGGCGAACGGCTTCGTAAAGAAATGCGCCGCAAGCGACAGAAACATTCAGGGAAGAAATGGTTCCGAACATTGGCAGTTTTGCTTTTTCGTCAACAATTTTCAAAACAGATGGATTTACACCACGATCTTCAGAGCCCATGATGATTGCAACGGGTTCGTTTAAAGCGATGTCGTAAATGTTTTGATCTGTTTTTTCAGTTGCGGCTACAGTTTTTATTCCTGAACCTTGCAGTTGAAAAATTGCATCTTTAATGTGTTCTACTTTGCAGATTGGCACATTGAAAACAGCACCTGCAGAAGTTTTTACGGTATCTCCATTTACCGGAGCAGAACCAGCTTTTTGAACTATGATTCCGTTCACGCCTGTACATTCAGCGGTTCTGATGATTGCGCCAAAATTTCTTGCGTCAGAGATTTGATCTAAGATTAGGAATAGGGGAGTTTTGCCACTTTCTAATACAGATTCAATTAGTGTTTCCAAGTCTTGGAAGGAAATCGGAGCGATTGTAGCCACGGCACCTTGATGGTTGTTTGGCGTCAATCTGTTCAGTTTTTCAACCGGAACATAAGAGAAATTTACGCCTGCGCGTTTCATCACTTTCATTAAATCTTTCATCAATTCGCTTGATGCGTCTTTTTGAATGAAGACTTTGTCAACTTCTTTTCCTGCTTGAATAGCTTCGATTATTGCTCTGATTCCGAAGATTTGGTGTTCTTTTTCCATGGGTGCAAATGTATAAAAAAACAATGGATAATGTCAAAATTGTGCTTTAAAGCTGACATGGACTATTGAATTAGATAATTTAATCTGCTGATCGGCCGTACTTCCGTTGGCATAAACTAGATTAAACAGGCCATTTTTTGTAAGTAACCCGAATCCAAAACCTAATCCAAGCAATTGCCCTTCGTTGTCAGTAGTCTTGTCTTGAAAATATCCAAAATCTATGATGGAATGTACATAAATACTTGGTGCTAAGACATATCTATATTCGGTTAAAATGGAAGTGAGCGCATTTGCCTGAAGGCTATTTTCATTAAAACCCCGAATGGAATTTATGCCTCCAAAGCGGAATAATTCGTTGGTAATATAACTTTCGCTTTGGAGATAATAATTCTGGCTTTTAATATTTACTATATTTTTTTCGTTGAGATAAAGGTTGTACCGTAAATCTCCGTTTATGAAAAATTGGTTGTTGACAGAAGATTCAGAATTTCTCTTCCCAGTTCCGGCTTTGATATTGATGATGGTTTTGTCGGGAAAAAAGTAGTCATCGGGTTTAAACTGTGTGAACTCAAAGCTTCCGGTAAAGAAAGAATTGTCGAAATCTGTGACTGTAGAACCGATTAAATTTTGAATATCGTTGGATTCTGTAGATTGATATCCTAAATAGACTCTTGTGTTGAAATTGAAATAATAGCCTAAATCAATTGCGGTTTGCGTATTTTGAAATGTGCTGTCTTGTTTGAAAATATTTAATTGGCCTTTAATTCCGAGCGGGCTTTTGAAAATATAAGGAAGTTCTAACGAAGCGTTGAAAGTGGTTTGCTTGTTGCCATCGCTTTTCCAATATAAATTAAATCTTTCACCGACATTTAGAGAATTTACCAAAAGCAAATCTAAGTAGCCATTTATTTTTAAATCGCCATTATCGTTATTTCCAAAGCCAATAAATCCGTCGAAGCGGTTAGGTTTTGATTTTGCTACATAGACATAGACTTTCGTGGTGTCTTTTGTGAATAGTATTTCTGGATATTTTGTTTGATTGACGAATTGAAGTTTTTCAAAGTCGTCGTGTATGCTTTTCAATGTTTCTTGATTGAATACTTTGTTTTTATAACGGCGCTTGATTTCTTTTTTATGGCCTTCTGGAAATTTGTCATAGCCATTAATAACTATATCATTTACTTCCCGAAGCTTTTCGTTTTCAAAAAATAAATCTGCTTTCAAAAAATCTTTTTCTCTTTTTAAATTTGTCAGTTGAAGTTTGGCTAGCGAATATCCTTTTCTTTCTAGTTTTTGCAAAGTAGCATTCATGAAGGTTTCCGTTTCTGATAAAGGCATGATCAAAGTGTCTTTTTCTTCTGTAATTCCGAGTTTTTGCAATTCAGAATTTCTACCTATATATATATGTATGAATTTTGTCTTTTCGCCAAGTTTTAGATTTGCATGAAAAGTACTGTCGTCTTCTTTTTTATTCTCTAGAATTTCATTCTCTAAAAAACCAAAACCCTTCAATTTGTCAGAAAAAGTGTTGGCTTCTTCTAAAATTGATTTTGCATTGGCATGTTTTTTTGAATATCCGACGGAGTCGATAAATTTAGTAGCTTTTTCAGTTTCTCCAGAAATTTTCAAATACAGATTTTGCCCAAAACTTTGAAGGCTGAAAAAGAAGAGAATAAGAGGAATGAGTTTTTTCAAAAGGGAATTAAATTATTTAAAAATAAGCCGATTATGTTTGTAAAAGTAACGCAAAAAATGAAGGAATAATATATTCAAAAAATATTATTGGCTAATAGGATTGAAAATTAATGAATTAAGGTTTGTTTAAAAAAAAAATATTCATACATTTGCAACCCCGTAAAAAGCGGGAAAATTAAATCATAATATATTTTAGTATTAATTATGCCAACAATTCAACAATTAGTAAGAACTGGAAGAACTCAGATGACTAAGAAGAGTAAATCGGTTGCTTTAGATTCTTGTCCTCAAAGAAGAGGGGTTTGTACGCGTGTTTACACTACTACACCAAAAAAACCAAACTCTGCAATGCGTAAAGTTGCGCGTGTACGTTTGACAAATGGTAATGAAGTGAATGCTTACATCCCTGGAGAAGGACACAATCTACAAGAGCACTCGATAGTATTAGTTAGGGGTGGAAGGGTAAAAGATTTACCAGGAGTTAGATACCACATCGTTCGTGGAGCGCTTGATACATCAGGTGTTGCAGGAAGAACGCAAAGAAGATCTAAGTATGGTGCTAAACGCCCAAAAGAAGCAAAAAAGTAATCTTAAACACGTTATAAGTTAAAAGAGCACGTTTTATACGATGAACATTAGCGAGTAACAAAAAAACGAAGAAATGAGAAAAAGACAGGCCAAAAAAAGACCTCTTTTGCCAGATCCAAAATTTAACGATCAGTTAGTAACACGTTTCGTGAACAACTTGATGTGGGATGGTAAAAAATCAACTGCTTTCAAAGTATTCTATGATGCATTAGAAATCGTAGAAAACAAGAAACAAGACGCAGAAAAATCTTCATTGGAAATCTGGAAAGATGCCTTGACAAACGTTATGCCTCACGTAGAAGTACGTAGCCGTAGAGTTGGTGGAGCTACATTCCAAATCCCAATGCAAATCAGACCAGACAGAAAAATCTCTATGGCAATGAAGTGGATGATACTTTATGCACGTAGAAGAAATGAGAAATCTATGGCTCAAAAACTAGCTTCTGAAGTTTTAGCTGCTGCTAAAGAAGAAGGTGCTGCTGTTAAAAAGAGAATGGATACTCACAAAATGGCTGAAGCAAACAAAGCATTCTCTCACTTTAGATTTTAATCATTAAGAAATGGCTAGAGATTTAAAATACACAAGAAATATTGGGATTGCTGCTCATATTGATGCTGGTAAAACAACAACAACAGAGCGTATTCTTTTTTATACTGGAAAATCACACAAAATTGGTGAGGTGCACGATGGTGCTGCAACAATGGACTGGATGGCACAAGAGCAAGAAAGAGGTATTACAATTACTTCTGCTGCTACAACTTGCGAGTGGAATTTTCCAACTGAGCAAGGAAAAGTGCTTCCTGAAACATTGCCTTATCACTTTAACATCATTGATACTCCTGGACACGTTGATTTTACCGTAGAGGTAAACCGTTCTTTGAGAGTATTAGATGGATTGGTTTTCTTGTTTAGTGCAGTTGATGGTGTTGAGCCTCAGTCTGAGACTAACTGGAGACTTGCTGACCAATACAGAGTTCCACGTATGGGATTCGTAAACAAAATGGACCGTCAAGGATCTAACTTTTTGGCAGTTTGTCAACAAGTAAGAGATATGCTAAAATCTAACGCAGTTGCGATCACTTTGCCAATCGGTGAAGAGAATGATTTCAAAGGTGTTGTGGATTTAGTAAAAAACCAAGCTATAGTTTGGCATGATGCAACTCAAGGAGCTACTTTCGATATTATCGAAATTCCAGCTGATATGGTTGCTGAAGTTAAAGAATACAGAGATATCCTTATCGAAGCAGTAGCTGATTATGATGAGAATCTTCTTGATAAATACATGGAAAATCCAGACTCTATTACTGAGGATGAGATTAACAACGCTTTAAGAGCTGCGACTATGGATATGGCGATCATTCCTATGATTGCTGGTTCTTCTTTCAAAAACAAAGGAGTTCAGTTCATGTTGGATGCTGTATGTAAGTATTTGCCATCTCCAATGGACAAAGAAGGTATTGAAGGAATTCATCCTGATGATGCTGACTTGTTAGAAGAAGATCAAACAAAAATCTTGCGTAAGCCAGATGTAAAAGAGCCTTTCGCTGCTTTGGCATTTAAGATTGCTACTGACCCATTCGTAGGTCGTTTGGCTTTCTTCCGTGCTTATTCAGGAAGACTTGATGCTGGATCTTATGTGTTGAATACTCGTTCTGGAAACAAAGAAAGAATTTCTCGTATCTATCAAATGCACGCTAACAAACAAAATCCAATCGATTATATCGAAGCTGGAGATATTGGAGCTGCAGTTGGGTTTAAAGATATCAAAACTGGAGATACATTGTGTGATGAAAAACACCCAATTATTCTTGAGTCAATGAAATTCCCTGCACCGGTAATTGGTATTGCGATTGAGCCTAAGACTAAAGCTGACGTAGATAAAATGGGTATGGCTTTAGCTAAATTAGCTGAAGAAGATCCAACATTTACAGTTAGAACTGATGAGGCTTCTGGTCAAACAATTATCTCTGGTATGGGTGAGCTTCACTTGGATATCCTTGTAGATCGTATGAAACGTGAATTTAAAGTTGAAGTAAACCAAGGTGAGCCTCAAGTTGAATATAAGGAAGCGTTTACAAAATCTGCTCAACATAGAGAAACTTACAAAAAACAATCAGGGGGTCGTGGTAAATTCGGTGATATCGTATTTAAACTTGAGCCAGCTGAAGAAGTTGACGGTAAAGTTCCTGTAGGATTGCAGTTTATCAATGCGGTTAAAGGTGGTAACGTTCCTAAAGAATATATCCCATCTGTAGAAAAAGGTTTCAGAGAAGCTATGAAAATGGGGCCTTTAGCAGGATACCAAGTGGATAGCTTGAAAGTAACTTTGTTGGATGGATCTTTCCACCCGGTGGATTCTGATGCGCTTTCTTTTGAATTAGCGGCAAGAATGGGTTATAGAGAAGTGGCTAAAGCTGCCGGAGCTGTAATTCTTGAGCCGATCATGAAAATGGAAGTGATTACACCAGAAGAAAACATGGGAGATATCGTTGGTGATATCAACCGTCGTAGAGGTCAAGTGAATGATATGGGTGACAGAAATGGCGCTAAGACTATCAAAGCTGATGTGCCTTTATCTGAAATGTTTGGATATGTTACTACATTAAGAACATTGTCATCAGGTAGAGCTACTTCAACAATGGAGTTTTCTCACTATGCTGAAACACCTTCTAACATATCTGAAGCGGTAATCAAAAAAGCAAAAGGTAACGCTTAATTCTAAAGAAAATGAGTCAAAAAATCAGAATAAAATTAAAATCTTACGATCACATGTTGGTAGACAAGTCTGCTGAGAAGATTGTAAAAACCGTAAAAAGTACGGGTGCGGTTGTAACGGGTCCAATTCCATTGCCAACTCACAAAAAACTTTTCACAGTGTTGCGTTCTCCGCACGTTAATAAAAAAGCGAGAGAGCAATTTGAAGTAATGTCATACAAAAGATTGATTGACATTTATTCTTCTTCATCAAAAACAATTGACGCTCTAATGAAATTAGAGTTGCCAAGTGGAGTAGAAGTAGAGATCAAAGTATAATTATATTATATTTTTATAAAAAAAGCGAGACAGAAATGTTTCGCTTTTTTGTTGTTAATAGTTTAAGGGTAAAATTTCCGAAACAATAATTTTCAATTAATTTTTGCTGTAATCTCTTTTATGGTAAGGATTTCTGTGATTTTTCATTTATAGAAAATAGCAATATTCTGAAAAGTATTGATTAGCGGTAAAACGTAAAATCTTTCTACATGCCTTCTGATTTTTTCTTAGAATGTAATAATCAGCTATTTAATTTTCATAACTGTTTGGTATATTCGATTTTAATAGCTACTTTTGCACTCCCTGTTTGGAAACTTATGTGTTTTTCAAATTGAAGGGAATTTTAGTAATCAATAATTAATATTTATGTCTGGGTTAATTGGTAGAAAAATCGGCATGACTAGCATTTTCGACGAAAACGGGAAAAACATTCCTTGTACAGTAATCGAAGCTGGACCATGCGTTGTTACCCAAGTCAGAACCAAAGGTGTTGACGGGTATGAAGCGTTACAACTTGGTTTCGATGACAAAAACGAGAAACATTCCACTAAAGCGGCTGTAGGTCACTTTAAAAAAGCTGGAACTGTTGCGAAGAAAAAAGTCGTTGAATTCAAGTTTGAGAACGAGTACAATTTAGGTGATGTATTAACGGTAGATGTTTTTGCAGAAGGTGAATTCGTAGATGTTCAAGGTGTATCTAAAGGTAAAGGTTTTCAAGGGGTTGTTAAGCGTCATGGTTTTGGTGGTGTTGGACAAGCAACTCACGGTCAACACAACCGTTTAAGAGCACCAGGATCTGTAGGAGCTTCTTCTTATCCTTCTAGAGTATTCAAAGGAATGCGTATGGCAGGAAGAATGGGAACTGATAATGTGACAGTTCAAAACTTAAGAGTTTTGAAAGTTGTTGCTGATAAGAACCTACTTTTAGTTAAAGGATGTGTTCCAGGACACACTAACTCTTATGTAATCATTCAGAAGTAATGGAAGTAAAAGTTTTAAATTTCAACGGAAAAGAAACTGGCAGAACGATCACTCTTTCTGATTCAGTATTCGCAATTGAGCCAAATAATCACGCAGTATACCTTGATGTGAAGCAATATCTTGCTAATCAAAGACAAGGAACGCACAAAGCTAAAGAAAGAGCTGAAGTTGCAGGATCTACTCGTAAGATTAAAAAGCAAAAAGGAACAGGTACAGCTCGTGCTGGTAGTGCAAAAAACCCATTGTTTAAAGGTGGAGGTACAGTTTTCGGTCCAAGACCAAGAAGTTATTCATTCAAATTGAATAAAAGCTTGAAAAGATTGGCAAGAAAATCTGCTTTCTCAATCAAAGCAAAAGAATCAAATATTACAGTTCTAGAAGACTTCACATTTGATACTCCAAACACTAAAAATTTCATTAACGTTTTGAAAGCTTTAGGGTTAGAGAATAAAAAATCTTTATTCGTGTTGGGAGAGTCAAATAAAAATGTATATTTGTCATCACGTAATTTGAAGACATCTAGCGTTGTAAGTAGTTCAGAATTAAGTACTTATGCTATTTTAAATGCAAATAATTTAGTGCTTTTAGAAGGATCTTTAGAAGGAATTGAAGAAAATTTAAGCAAATAATAAGCTATGAGTATTATAATTAAACCAATTATCACAGAAAAAATCACTAAAGATGGTGAGGTTTTCAATCGTTTTGGATTTATTGTAGATAAAAAAGCAAATAAAATTCAAATTAAGAATGCTGTAGAGGCTGCTTATGGAATTTCAGTTGTTGAAGTAAATACAATGAACTACAGAGCTGATAGATCAACGAAGTACACTAAGAGTGGTATCATTAATGGAAAGACAAATGCTTACAAAAAAGCAATCGTTCAAGTACAAGAAGGAGAAACCATCGATTTTTATAATAATATCTAAAATAAGGCAGAAACATGTCAGTTAGAAAATTAAAACCTATTACCCCGGGTCAGCGTTTTAGAGTTGTTAATGGTTTTGACGCCATTACAACTGATAAGCCGGAGCGTTCATTGATCGCACCGATAAAAAACTCAGGCGGTAGAAATAGTCAAGGAAAGATGACCATGCGTTATACGGGTGGTGGTCACAAGCAGAGATATCGTATCATCGATTTCAAAAGAACTAAAGATGGAATTCCAGCTTCAGTAAAATCTATTGAATATGACCCGAATCGTACTGCGTTTATCGCTTTGTTAGCTTATGCTGATGGAGAGAAAACTTATATTATCGCTCAAAACGGATTGCAAGTTGGCCAGAAAGTAGTTTCTGGATCAGAAGCAGCTCCAGAAATCGGTAATACATTGCCTTTGAGTAAAATTCCTTTGGGAACTGTTATCTCTTGTATTGAGTTGCGTCCAGGTCAAGGAGCTGTAATTGCTCGTTCTGCTGGAACTTTCGCTCAATTAATGGCAAGAGATGGAAAATATGCTACAATCAAAATGCCTTCAGGTGAAACAAGATTAATCTTGTTGACTTGTTCAGCTACAATTGGAGCAGTATCTAATTCTGATCATCAATTAGTTGTATCTGGAAAAGCAGGTAGATCTAGATGGTTAGGTAGAAGACCAAGAACAAGACCAGTAGCAATGAACCCTGTCGATCACCCAATGGGTGGTGGTGAAGGACGTTCTTCTGGAGGACACCCACGTTCTAGAAACGGAATACCTGCTAAAGGTTATAGAACCCGTTCTAAGAAAAACCCGAGTAACAAGTATATCGTAGAACGTAGAAAGAAATAATAAGATATGGCACGTTCATTAAAAAAAGGACCTTTTGTTCACTACAAGTTAGATAAAAAAGTTCAAGCAAACGTAGAAAGTGGTAAAAATAGTGTAGTAAAGACTTGGTCTAGAGCTTCTATGATTACTCCAGATTTTGTTGGACAAACTATCGCAGTTCACAACGGTCGTCAGTTTGTACCAGTTTACGTAACAGAAAACATGGTAGGTCACAAATTAGGAGAATTTTCACCAACAAGATCTTTTAGAGGTCACGCTGGAGCAAAAAACAAAGGTAAAAAATAAGAAGCAATGGGAGTTCGTAAAAGAGAAAGAGCTGAAGGCATCAAAGAAGCTAACAAGCAGATCGCCTTCGCAAAATTGAATAACTGCCCTACTTCACCTAGAAAAATGCGTTTAGTAGCAGATCTAGTAAGAGGTCAGAAAGTGGAAAGAGCTTTGAATATATTAAGATTCAGTTCTAAAGAAGCTTCAAGAAAGTTAGAAAAACTTTTGTTATCTGCAATCAACAATTGGGAGCAGAAAAATGCAGAAGGTAATGTAGCTGAAGCAGGCTTAATCGTTAAAGAGATCAGAGTAGATGGTGGAATGATGTTGAAAAGACTTCGTCCAGCTCCACAAGGTCGCGCACACAGAATTAGAAAACGTTCTAACCACGTAACAATCGTATTAGGACAATTAGATAACACACAAGCAAATAATTAAGATGGGACAAAAGACAAATCCAATTGGAAATAGACTTGGTATCATCAGAGGATGGGACTCTAACTGGTATGGTGGAAATGACTACGGTGATAAACTTGCCGAAGACTACAAAATCAGAAAGTATATCCACGCTCGTTTATCAAAAGCTAGTGTATCAAAAGTAATCATCGAGAGAACTTTGAAACTTGTAACCGTTACTATCACTACTGCTAGACCTGGTATCATTATCGGAAAAGGTGGCCAAGAGGTAGACAAGTTGAAAGAAGAACTTAAGAAAGTTACTGACAAAGAGGTTCAAATCAACATCTTTGAAATTAAAAGACCAGAACTAGATGCTTACTTAGTAGGAACTAGTATCGCTCGTCAAATTGAAAGTCGTATTTCATACAGAAGAGCAATTAAAATGGCTATTGCTGCTGCAATGCGTATGAACGCAGAAGGTATCAAAGTTTTAATTTCAGGTCGTTTGAATGGTGCTGAAATGGCGCGTTCAGAAGGTTTCAAAGAAGGACGTGTTCCTTTATCAACTTTCAGAGCTGACATCGATTACGCTTTGGCTGAAGCGCATACTACTTATGGTAGAATGGGAATCAAAGTGTGGATCATGAAAGGTGAAGTTTACGGTAAAAGAGATCTATCTCCACTAGTTGGAATGGATAAGAAACAAGCCGGTGCTGGTGGAAAAGGTGGAGATTCTCCAAGAGGAGATCGCAAACCTTTCAACAAAGACAGAAAACCAGGTGCAGATCGTAAAAGAAAGTAATTTTTAAATTAAAGAAAAATGTTACAGCCTAAAAGAACAAAATACCGCAAGGTACAGAAGGGTAAAATGAAAGGGAACTCTCAAAGAGGGCACGAACTTTCTAATGGAATGTTTGGTATTAAATCTGTACATGAAGATGGAATGTTCTTAACTTCTCGTCAAATTGAAGCAGCTCGTATCGCTGCAACTCGTTTCATGAAAAGAGAAGGACAATTATGGATCAAAATATTTCCAGACAAACCAATCACAAAGAAACCTCTAGAGGTACGTATGGGTAAAGGTAAAGGTGCCGTAGAATATTGGGCAGCTGTTGTTAAACCAGGAAGAATTATGTTTGAAGTTGGAGGAGTTCCTTTGTCAGTTGCAAAAGAGGCGTTACGTCTTGCGGCTCAAAAGCTTCCAGTAAAAACTAAATTCGTCGTTGCTAGAGATTTCGAAGCATAATTAATATTTATTATGAAACAATCAGAAATTAAAGATCTGTCTATTGCTGAATTACAAGAGAAACTTTCTCAGCTTAAGAAGACATATGCCGACTTAAAAACCGCTCATACTATCTCTCCAATCGAAAACCCACTTCAATTAAGAAGCGTAAGAAGATCGGTTGCTAGAGTAGCTACTGAGATAAGCAAAAGAGATTTACAATAATTGTATTCTGCTCAAAGATGGAAGATAAAAGAAATTTAAGAAAAGAAAGAGTTGGGGTTGTTACTAGCAACAAAATGGAGAAATCTATTGTTGTTTCTGAAACAAGAAAAGTAAAACACCCACTATACGGTAAGTTCGTGTTGAAAACAAAGAAATACGTTGCACACGACGAAACAAACGACTGTAACATTGGAGATACTGTAAGAATTAGCGAAACGCGTCCTTTAAGTAAATTGAAATGTTGGAGATTAGTTGAAATCATTGAAAGAGCTAAATAATTATGGTACAACAAGAATCAAGACTAAAAGTAGCAGATAACACAGGAGCTAAAGAAGTTTTAACTATCCGTGTTTTAGGAGGTACCAAAAGAAGGTATGCCTCTGTTGGTGACAAGATTGTAGTTTCTATCAAAGATACATCTCCTAACGGAAGCGTTAAAAAAGGAGCTGTTTCAACTGCAGTTGTTGTACGTACCAAAAAAGAAGTGAGAAGAGCTGATGGTTCTTATATCCGTTTCGATGACAATGCATGTGTTCTTTTGAACGCTGCAGGAGAAATGAGAGGAACTCGTGTTTTTGGTCCAGTAGCAAGAGAACTTCGTGAAAAACAATTCATGAAAATTGTATCATTAGCACCAGAAGTGCTTTAATTATTTACGAGATGATAAAGCTAAAAATCAAATCAGGAGATATCGTAAGAGTAATTGCTGGAGACCACAAAGGTACTGAAGGTAAAGTTTTGCGTGTAGACCGTGAGAAAAATAAAGCGATCGTTGAAGGTGCTAACATGGTTTCAAAACATACGAAACCAAGTGCAAAAAGCCCTCAAGGTGGAATCGTTAAGAAAGAAGCTCCAATTCACATTTCTAACCTATCTCTTATAGATCCTAAAACTAAGGAAGCTACAAAGACTGGAACTAGAGTTGAAGGAGATAAGAAAGTAAGATTTGCAAAAAAATCTAATCAAGTACTATAGTAATGGAGTATACACCTAGACTAAAACAGGAATATAAAGACAGAGTTATCTCTGCTCTTAAAGAAGAATTCGGTTACAAAAACGTAATGCAAGTTCCAAAACTTGAGAAAATCGTTTTAAGTAAAGGAGTTGGTGCTGCTGTATCTGATAAAAAACTTATCGACTACGCGGTTGATGAGTTGACAAAAATTACAGGTCAAAAAGCAGTATCTACTATCTCTAAGAAAGACGTTGCGTCATTCAAATTGAGAAAAGGAATGCCAATTGGTGCAAAAGTAACTTTGCGTGGAGAAAGAATGTATGAGTTTTTAGATAGACTTATCACTTCTTCTTTACCACGTGTAAGAGACTTTAGCGGAATTAAGGCTACTGGTTTTGACGGAAGAGGAAATTACAACCTTGGAGTTTTGGAACAAATCATTTTCCCAGAAATTGATATTGATAAAGTTAACAAAATCTCAGGAATGGATATTACCTTCGTTACATCTGCAAAAACAGATAAAGAAGCAAAATCATTATTGGCAGAATTAGGTTTACCTTTTAAAAAGAATTAAGACATGGCTAAAGAATCAATGAAAGCCCGTGAGGTGAAAAGAGAAAAAACGGTAGCAAAGTATGCTGAGAAAAGAAAAGCTTTGAAAGAAGCTGGAGATTTCGAAGGTTTGCAAAAATTACCGAAAAATGCTTCTCCAGTTCGTTTGCACAACCGTTGCAAATTGACAGGAAGACCTAGAGGGTATATGCGTCAATTCGGAATTTCACGTGTAACTTTCCGTGAAATGGCTAATAATGGACTAATTCCAGGTGTTAAAAAAGCAAGCTGGTAAAAATATTATTTGCAATTTTGATATTTCAACAGATAGTTGTAAGTTTGCACGTTTTTAACGGTAAGCTGACAGCTATCTGTTAATTATATTAATTAGAGTTTTAATGGTTTCAGGTTCTACCGGATGGTCCGGGATGAATACCAAAACCGCAATTTTATACATATGTATACAGATCCTATTGCGGATTATTTGACAAGGGTAAGAAACGCTGTGGCTGCAAACCACAAAGTCGTTGAGATTCCTGCATCTAATCTAAAAAAAGAAATAACAAAGATCTTATTTGATCAGGGTTATATCTTAAGTTACAAATTTGAAGACAACGCTGTACAGGGTTCGATCAAAATTGCTTTGAAGTATGATAAAGATACTAAAGAGTCAGTGATCAGAGACTTACAGAGAATTAGTAAACCAGGTTTACGTAAGTATGCAGGTTCTAGCGATATTCCACGTATCCTTAACGGATTGGGAATCGCAATTGTTTCTACATCAAAAGGTTTGATGACTGGAAAACAAGCCAAACAACTTAATGTTGGTGGTGAAGTAATTTGTTACGTATACTAATAAAAAGCTAAACGATGTCAAGAATAGGAAAAAATCCCGTTGTAATTCCTGCTGGAGTAACTGTTGAAGTTGCTGAAGGTGTGATTACAGTAAAAGGAAAATTAGGTCAACTTACTCAGGAATTTTCTGATGTAACTGTAAAAGTTGAAGATGGTCAAGTTCTAGTTGAAAGATCATCTGATCATAAAGACCAAAGAGCAAAGCACGGATTATACAGATCACTTGTAAACAATATGATTATTGGTGTATCTGAAGGTTTTACTAAATCATTAGAATTGGTTGGAGTTGGTTATAGAGCTTCAAACCAAGGAAATAAATTAGATTTAGCTCTAGGATTCTCACACAATATCGTTTTAGATATCGCTCCAGAAGTAACTTTGGAAACGATTTCTGAAAAAGGTAAGAACCCAATTGTGAAATTAACATCTTTTGATAAACAACTTGTAGGACAGGTAGCGGCTAAGATTAGAGCTTTCCGTAAACCAGAACCTTACAAAGGAAAAGGAGTTAAGTTTGTTGGTGAAGTATTAAGAAGAAAAGCAGGTAAATCAGCTTAAAAATAGAAAGATTATGTCATTAACAAAATCTGAAAGAAGACAGAGAATTAAATTCAGAATCAGAAAAATCGTTAGCGGTACTGCTGCTAAACCAAGATTATCTGTATTCAGAAGTAATAAAGAAATCTACGCACAACTAATTGATGATGTGAACGGAGTAACTTTATTAGCTGCATCTTCAAGAGAAAAAGAAGTAAGTAAAGGTACAAACGTTGAAGTAGCTGCGTCAGTTGGAAAACTAATCGGTGAAAAAGCAAAAAATGCTGGTATAGAAGCAGTGACTTTCGATAGAGGAGGTTATTTATACCACGGACGTATCCAATCATTAGCAGAAGGTGCGAGAGCAGCTGGACTTAAATTCTAATATAGTATGTCTAATAGTAAATACAAGAATGTAGAGTTAGTAAAACCTAGCGGTCTTGAATTAAAAGATCGTTTGGTAAGTGTTAATCGTGTTACTAAAGTTACAAAAGGTGGTAGAGCTTTCGGTTTTTCTGCAATTGTAGTGGTAGGTGATGAAAACGGAGTAGTTGGTCACGGATTAGGAAAATCTAAAGACGTTTCTGAAGCAATTGCGAAAGCAGTAGAAGATGCTAAGAAAAATCTAGTAAAAATTCCTTTGAATGGTCAATCTGTTCCTCACGAGCAAAAAGGTAAATTTGGTGGAGCGCGTGTATTCTTAATTCCTGCCTCTCATGGTACAGGGGTTATCGCTGGTGGAGCTGTTCGTTCAGTTCTTGAATCAGTAGGAATTCATGACGTATTATCAAAATCTCAAGGTTCATCTAATCCTCATAACGTAGTTAAAGCAACTTTTGATGCTTTATTGCAAATGAGAAGCGCTCACACTGTTGCAAGACAAAGAGGTGTTTCTTTAGAGAAAGTTTTTAAAGGTTAATTCAAGGAAATTATGGCAAAATTATTAGTAAAACAAGTTAGAAGCAAAATCAATTGCCCTCTTACTCAAAAAAGAGGACTTGAGGCTTTAGGTCTTCGTAAAATGGGACAAGTTGTAGAGCATGATTCAAACCCTGCTATCCTTGGGATGATAAACAAAGTAAAACACTTAGTTTCTGTTGAGGAAGCTAAATAACAAATTATAGTTATGAATTTAAGTAACTTACAACCTGCTGAAGGTTCTACACACAATCAAAATAAAAGATTAGGTAGAGGAGAAGGTTCTGGTAAAGGTGGTACTTCTGCAAGAGGTCACAAAGGAGCAAAATCTCGTTCTGGTTATTCTAAAAAGATTGGTTTTGAAGGTGGTCAAATGCCACTTCAAAGACGTGTGCCTAAGTTTGGTTTTACAAACATCAATCGTAAAGAATACGAAGGTGTAAACCTTGACACGCTTCAAGCTTTAGTTGACAACGGAATTATTACTGACGGAACTGTTGATATGACAGTTTTTGTAACAAACCGTTTAGCAACTAAAAACGAAATCGTTAAGATTTTGGGTAGAGGTGAATTAACAACTAAATTAAAGGTAACCGCTCATAAATTTACTGCTACTGCAAAAGCTGCTATTGAAGCTGCTGGTGGAGAAGCTGTAACTTTATAATTCTTATAGTTAAGATGAAGAAATTTATAGAATCGTTAAGCAATGCTTGGAAAATTGAAGAACTAAAAAATAGAATTTTAGTGACTCTTGGTCTGTTATTGGTATACCGTTTTGGTGCACAAGTAACACTTCCAGGTATTGATGCGACTAAGTTAAATGGACTTACTGATCAAACTAAAGAAGGGATTGGATGGCTAATCGATGTATTTACAGGTGGTGCGTTTTCGCAAGCATCTGTATTTGCATTGGGTATTATGCCATATATTTCTGCATCTATCGTTGTTCAATTGATGGGTATCGCTGTGCCTTACCTTCAAAAACTTCAAAAAGATGGAGAAAGTGGCAGAAAGAAAATGAATCAAATCACTCGTTGGTTGACTATCGTTATTACTTTAGTGCAAGCTCCGGGTTATATTTTCAATCTATACAGAACTTTGCCAGGAGAAGCTTTCCTTTCTAATGTTAATCCAGGATTGATCTCACCTTTTGCGTTCCAGTTTTTATCTGTGGTAATACTTGTTTCAGGTACTATCTTCGCAATGTGGTTGGGTGAAAAAATTACTGATAAAGGAATTGGAAACGGAATCTCATTATTGATCATGGTTGGAATTATCTCTAGAATGCCACAAGCATTCATCCAAGAGTTTTCAACTAGGGTAACAAACAATAATGGTGGACCAATGTTATTAGTTTTCGAAGTAATAATTTGGCTTTTGGTAATCGTAGCTTGTATCTTATTAGTGATGGCTGTTAGAAAAATTCCGGTACAATACGCTCGTCGTACTGCTTCTGGGGAATTCGAAGAAGCTGGAAATAGACAATGGATTCCGTTGAAGCTGAACGCTTCTGGAGTTATGCCTATCATTTTTGCGCAAGCAATTATGTTTATTCCTGCGGCTTTGGCTGGTCTATCTACTTCTGAGACAGCGACTTCTGTTAGTACTGCATTCCAGAATATCTTTGGATGGCAGTATAATTTAGTTTTTGCATTGTTAATCGTAGTTTTTACTTACTTTTACACCGCAATTACGGTACCTACAAATAAGATGGCTGATGACTTGAAAAGAAGCGGTGGTTTTATCCCGGGAATTAGACCTGGCGCTGAAACTTCTGAATTCTTAGACAGAATCATGTCATATATTACGTTTCCAGGCTCATTATTTCTTGCTTTGATAGCTGTGTTCCCAGCGATTGTTGTAAGTATTTTAGATGTTCAACCATCTTGGGCTTTGTTTTACGGTGGTACATCGTTATTGATTATGGTGGGAGTTGCAAGTGATACGATCCAACAAATTAATTCATATTTGTTGAACAAGCATTACGACGGTCTGATGAAGAGCGGTAAAAACAGAAAAGCAGTAGCTTAATTTATGGCAAAACAATCAGCAATAGAACAAGACGGTTCAATCATTGAAGCATTATCAAATGCGATGTTCCGAGTAGAGTTAGAAAATGGACATATTGTGATCGCTCACATCTCTGGTAAAATGCGAATGCACTACATCAAATTATTGCCTGGCGATAAAGTGAAACTAGAAATGAGCCCTTACGATTTGTCAAAAGCAAGAATTACTTATAGATATTAAGGATATGAAAGTTAGAGCTTCAGTAAAAAAGAGAAGTGCCGAGTGCAAGATTGTACGTAGAAAAGGCAGATTATACGTGATTAACAAAAAGAATCCTAGATTTAAACAAAGACAAGGATAGTTATGGCAAGAATAGCAGGGGTAGATATCCCAAAAAACAAAAGAGGAGTTATCGCTTTGACTTATATCTTCGGAATAGGAAGAAGTAGAGCTATAGAGATTTTAGAAAAAGCTCAAGTAAGCCAAGATAAAAAAGTTCAAGATTGGAATGACGACGAGATCGGAGGAATTCGTGAAGCGGTATCATTTTTCAAAATTGAAGGTGAATTACGTTCTGAAATTTCATTAAACATCAAACGTTTAATGGATATCGGATGCTACAGAGGAATTCGTCACAGATCTGGTCTTCCATTAAGAGGACAAAGAACTAAGAATAACTCAAGAACAAGAAAAGGTAAAAGAAAAACTGTTGCTAACAAGAAAAAAGCAACTAAATAATAAGTAATATGGCTAAAGCAACTGCAAAAAAACGTAAAGTTATCGTTGAATCAACGG
>Ga0247809_1000091_pt1 | contig 53166 bp, 47 predicted proteins | sample UWRJL104311B1_FD_180951 | JGI IMG/M metagenome (GOLD analysis project Ga0247809, IMG submission 180951) | Plant litter microbial communities from Arlington Agricultural Research Station in Wisconsin, United States - UWRJ-L104-311B-1 | ecosystem: Environmental > Terrestrial > Plant litter >... | reverse complement strand
AGCGCATGGCGGGGATGCTGGAAAAGGCCGGAGTCGAGAAAGCGCGGGGGTTCTTCACCAACGTCTCGAACTTCTACCGGGTCGACGAGGAGCGCGAGTACGGCGAGGCGCTCTCGGCGCTGCTCGGCGGCAAGCGGTTCGTCGTCGACGTGTCGCGCAACGGCAACGGCTGGCGCGGCGACTGGTGCAACCCGACCGGGGCGGCGCTCGGCCAGCCGCCCGTCGTCGCGACGAGCGGCAAGACCCACCTCGACGCGCTGCTCTGGATCAAGCACCCCGGTGTGAGCGACGGCGCGTGCAACGGCGGCCCGAAGGCCGGCCAGTGGTGGGAGCAGCAGGCGCTCGACCTCGTCGACAACCGGCCGGCGGGAAAGTAGCCGGTTGCGCGCTGGCCCACGAAGACGGGTAGAGACGCGGCGCTTCGTCGCGCTTAGCCTGTGAGAGCAGGACCCGGTTCCGACTGCGATCGCCGAGCGACCAGGGGTGGGCCATGCGTTTCACGACACGGACAGCGATCGCGGCTCTCGCCGCGCTGATGGTGGGGTCGGTCGTGCAGGCGCCGGCCACCGCCGCCGAACCGGGCACGGAACAGGTCTTCCCCGGGCCGCTCTACGTCGAGCCCGACACCGATGCGTCGCGCGCGCAACAGCGCCTGCTCGCGGAGGGCCAGCCGGAGTCGGCGGCGCTTGTCGGGTACATCGCGGCCCAGCCGACGGCGGTCTGGCTCGGCGACTGGTGGGGCGACGACCTCATGCGCCGCGTCATCCGGCGGCACGTCGCCGCGGCCACGATGCAGGGCGCCACGCTCGTGTTCGTCACCTACGCGATCCCCTTCCGGGACTGCGGCGGTCACTCGGCCGGCGGCACGACCTACGACCGCTACCTCGACTGGAATCGCGTGGTCGCGCAGGAACTCGCGGGCACCGGCGCCGTCGTGCTGGTCGAACCCGACTCGCTCGCCTCGCTCTCGAGCGCGAAGTGCGCGGGCGAGGTCGCGACCCGTCCGGCGCTCATCGCCCAGGCGGTGGGGATCCTCGCGGACGCGGGGCTCGTGACGTACCTCGACGGCGGCAACGCCCGCTGGCTCGCCCCGGCGGTGCAGGCCGACTGGCTGAAGCGCGCGGGCATCGCACGGGCGCACGGGTTCTTCACCAACGTGTCGAACTTCAGCGCAACCCGCGCCGAGCAGGACTACGCGGGCAAGGTGTCGTCGCGCGTGGGCTGGAAGCACTACGTCGTCGACGTGTCGCGCAACGGCCGGGGATGGACCGGCGGGTGGTGCAACCCCGTCGGAGCCGGCCTCGGGGTCGCGCCGCGCGTCACGGAAGGCGCGGGCAAGCTCGACGCGCTGCTGTGGGTGAAGCATCCGGGGGCGAGCGACGGCCCGTGCAACGGCGGTCCGGCGGCCGGCGCGTGGTTCGAAGCCGACGCGCTGTCGCTCTCCCGCAACCGGGCGGGCTGAGAACGGCCGGTATCAGCGTCCCAGCGGCGCCGCGACGAGGTGCTGGCGCATGGTGCCGAGGCCGTCGACGCCGAGTTCGACGACGTCGCCGACGGCGAGGTACGGGAAGCGGCCCGACATCGCGACGCCCTCCGGCGTGCCCGTGTTCACGAGATCGCCCGGGTCGAGCACGCCGTACTGGGAGAGGTGCCAGACCAGGAACGCCACCGAGAACACCATGTCGGCGGTCGTCGAATCCTGCCGGGCCTCGCCGTTCACGGCCGACCAGATGCGCAGGTGCTGCGGGTCGACCTCGTCGACGGGCACGAGGTACGGGCCCACAGGGTTGAAGGTCTCCGCGGTCTTCCCCTTCGACCACTGGCCGCCCGACTCGTCCTTCTGCCAGGCCCGCTCCGACACGTCGTGGCTCACGACGTACCCGGCCACGTGGTCGAGAGCGTCCTCGACGCCCGCGAGGTAGCGTGCGCGCTTACCGATCACGACGCCGAGCTCGACCTCCCAGTCGAGCTTCTCGGCGCGCGGGGGCGCGAGGATGTCGTCGAACGGACCGACGACGGTGTTCGGGTGCTTGAAGAACAGGATGGGCACGGTCGGCGCCTCGTTGCCCGATTCGGCCGCGTGCGCCGCGTAGTTCTGACCGATGCAGAGCACCGCGCCCGGGCGGGCGATCGGGGCGCCGACGCGCATCTCCGACGCGCCCTCGAGCGCGGGGAGGTCGGACGCCACGGCTCGCGCCCGGCGCAGTCCGTCGGTCTCGAGGAACGCACCGTCGATGTCGGCGGTGATCGAGCGCAGGTCGTGGATCACCCCGTCGCCGACGTCGACCGCCGGGATCTCGTTGCCGACAGGGCCGAGGCGCAGGAACTTCGTCATGACCCGATGATAGAGACACGGAATGCCCGGCCCCTGTCGGGACCGGGCATTCCGTTGCTGTGCAGTGCGACTATTGCGCCCCGTACCCGCCCACGGGGCTGAACCCGGCGGGGAGGGCGAACGGGTCGACCACGCGCGACGAACGGTCGGACGCCGCGGCGAGTGTCGCGAGCTCGCGGGCCGCGCGCTCGATGCGGTCGGGCAGGGCCGCGGATCCGGCGTCGCCGGCGGTTCCCCAGTCGCTCGACGCCGCGTACACGCTGGTCGGCACGACGACCGCGTGCAGGTAGGTGAAGAGCGGCCGCATCGCGTAGTCGAGGGCGAGCGAGTGACGCTCGCTGCCTCCCGTCGCCGCGATGAGCACCGGCAGGTCGGTGAGCGACGACGGGTCGAGCACGTCGACGAACGACTTGAACAGCCCGCTGTAGCTCGTGGTGAAGATCGGGGTCACCGCGATGAGCGCGTCCGCGGAGGTGACGGTCTCGATCGCCGCCTCGAGCTTCGGGCTCGGGAACCCGGTCATCAGGTTGTTCACGACGTCCTGGGCGGTGTCGCGCAGTTCGACGATGTCGACCTCCGCGTCGATGCCGAGATCGCGCAGGTGCGCAGTCGTGGCATCCGCGAGCCTGTCGGCGAGGAGTCTCGTCGACGAGGGCTGGCTGAGTCCGGCCGTGATGACGGCGATCTTGCGGGGCGTCATGCGGACACCCCCGCTTCGACGGGCTCTACGGCCGCGGCCGCGAGGTCGGCGTCGCGCTTGGCGACGAGGGCCTCGTGGGTGGGGCCGGCCGGCACGGTCGCGGGGCGGTCCTTCGCCAACTCCTTGCGCAGCACGGGGATGACTTCCTCGCCGAGGATGTCGAGCTGCTCGAGCACGGTCTTGAGCGGCAGGCCGGCGTGGTCCATGAGGAACAGCTGGCGCTGGTAGTCGCCGTAGTAGTCGCGCATCGAGGCGTAGCGGTCGATGACCTGCTGCGGGCTGCCGACCGTGAGCGGCGTCTGCTCGGTGAAGTCCTCCATCGTCGGTCCGTGGCCGTAGACCGGGGCGTTGTCGAAGTACGGACGGAACTGCTTCACGGCGTCCTGGGAGTTCTTCGCCATGAACGCCTGGCCGCCGAGTCCGACGATCGCCTGCTCCGCCGAGCCGTGGCCGTAGTGCTCGAAGCGCTGGCGGTAGTAGCCGATGAGCTTCATGTAGTGCTCCTTCGGCCAGAAGATGTTGTTCGCGAAGAAGCCGTCGCCGTAGTACGCGGCCTGCTCGGCGATCTCGGGCGAGCGGATGCTGCCGTGCCAGACGAACGGCGCGACGCCGTCGAGCGGACGCGGTGTCGACTGGAAGCCCTGCAGGGGCGAGCGGAACTTGCCCTCCCAGTTCACGAAGTCCTCGCGCCAGAGGCGCTGCAACAGCGCGTAGTTCTCGATCGCGAGCGGGATGCCGTCGCGGATGTCCTTGCCGAACCACGGGTAGACCGGGCCGGTGTTGCCCCGGCCCATCATGAGGTCGACGCGGCCGTCGGCCACGTGCTGCAGCATGGCGTAGTCCTCGGCGATCTTCACCGGGTCGTTCGTCGTGATCAGCGTCGTGGCCGTCGACAGGATGAGCCGCTCGGTCTTCGCGGCGATGTAGCCCAGCATCGTGGTCGGGCTCGACGGCACGAAGGGCGGGTTGTGGTGCTCGCCGAGGGCGAAGACCTCCATGCCCACCTCCTCGACCTTCTGGGCGATCGTGAGGATGTTCTTGATGCGCTGGTGCTCTGTGGGGGTGGTGTCGTTCGTGGGGTCCGTCGTGACGTCTCCGACGGTGAAGATCCCGAACTGCATTCCGGTGCTGTCCACCGTGCTGTTTCCGACTGTGCTCATGGCTGCTTGCCCTCCCGGGTTGTCGCTGCAACTCTATGCGTTTGCATGTAATGGAGCAAACGGCCCCGCACGGGATTCTATTCCCGGCCCTCCGACCAGCCCACGATGCCCGGCAGCGTCGGGGCGCACGCGGCGCGCAGCCGGGCGCTCGCCGCGAGGGAGCGCGGGTACTCCTCGAGGCTCGCGTAGGGGTTCCACCGGCCGCGCGACGGCGGGGCCTCGCGGAACGACTCACGCGTCGGGGCGTTCATCACGTTGTAGCCGTGTGCCTCGAGGCACGGCGTGAGCCAGTGCGCGTAGTAGTCGTAGATGTAGTCGAGCTGCTGCTCGGAGAGCAGGTCGACCGTGGGGAAGCTCGCGAAGCACCAGTAGAACGCGAGCTGGTCGCTCGCCGACGCGCGCCCGCCCTCGAGGAACAGGCCGGACGCCGCGCTGTACCCCCAGCCGTGGATGCCCGCCTCGTGCATGCACTCGCTCATCACGTCGCCCCACTCGTTCGGGCTGACGATCCGTTCGAAGGTCGTTTCCGGCCGCACGATGATGCCCTCGAGGTCGGAGAGCTCCCACTGCCGGTCGAGGCGCGCCTGCACCGAGGCGGCGACGTCGGCCTCGGCCGGGCCGGTGGGCTCGTCGCGCGAGAATCCGCAGGAACAGAGCGCGACGACGGATGCCGCGGCCGCGACCAGCCCGAATACCGTCGTCCTCACGGCTCCATTGTCGCGCCGTCGGCTCAGCCGAGGAAGCCCACGGGCATCGGCTGGCACTCCGCCACGAGTTCGTCCTCGTCGTCGCCCTGCGCCAGCGTCTCCCAGAGCGCGGAGTACGGACTCCACTCTCCGTCGGAGTCCAGGTAGGCGGTCTCCGACGGCACCGGACCCACGTCGTATCCCCGCAAGCCCAGGCACGGGATGAGCCACCGGATGTAGTAGCGGTAGAGGTAGCGCTCTTGGGCGACACCCACCACGCCGAGGGCCTCCCTGTCGTAGGGGTACTGCGACTGGCAGACGAACATCGCGAGGGCCTCGGCGTCGGCGGGCGCGGTCGGGTCGCTCTCGTGGGTCAGGCCTCCGCCGCTCGCGAGGTAGCTGGGATAGCCGGCGGCGATCATGCACTCCGCCATCACGGTCGACCAGTCGTCGGGGTCGATCGTGTGCACCACCGCCACCTCGGGCCTCGACACCCGGTCGCCGAGCCCCGAGAACTCCCAGTTGGCATCCGCGAACCGCGCGTAGGCCGCCCCGACCTCGGCTTCGGTCGGTTGGGGGAAGTACGCGGTGCCGCTGGTCCACGAGCACCCGGACAGCGCGGCCACCGCGGCGAGGGCGGCGGCCACGAGACATCCTCGATACTTCACTCCCCCATCATGCCCGTGACGGGCACCCGGGCGCTACGCCGCCGAGCGCCTCGCCCGCCGACGGATGAGCACGAGGGCGGCGAACAGCACGGCCGTGGCTATCGCCGCCCCGATCACGGTGTCGAGCAGGCGGTCGCCGACGATCATCCCGACGTCGGCCGAGTTCGCCTGGGCCGAGATCGTGAGCGCGAGCGGGGTGATGAAGACGAGGGCGAGACCGTAATTGCGCACCACGACCATCTCGACTGCGAACTGCAGCACAATGAGCAGCAGGCCGACCCAGAGGCCGGACGGGTGGGCCAGCTGCAGCAGCGCGAACAGGCCGAGCCCGACGAAGGTGCCGAGCACGCGGTGGATGCCGCGCACGAAGGTCAGGCGCAGCCGGTGCCCGTTCTGCAGGATCGCGACGACGGCCACGACCACCCAGTACGCGCGGTGCAGGCCGAGCGGGGCCGCGACGAGCACCGCGATTCCCGAGGCGACGATGAGCCGGATCAGGATGACGCGGATCGTCTCGTCGATCGCGAACCGCACCGGCGCCGGCGCGACGAGCGCGTCGGCCGCCCGCACCCGCGGCAGCGCGAGCGGGGCCACCACGATCAGGTAGGCGGTCGCCAGCCCGAGCGCGAGCATGCCGAGCACGAGCCAGCCGTCGACGCCCGCGCCGCCGCGCGCCGCTGGGGTGGTCACGTCCCCGCTCACGCCTGCGACCAGCACGAAAAAGAAGGCGCCGGGAGGGCCGACCGCGAACCCCAGGCACAGCACGGCCGAGACGGCGGCGACGACGAAGAGCACGACGAGGCCGAGGGCGGCGCTGTCGGAGGCCAGCACCCCGAGCGCCGATGCCGCGAGGAAGCCGGCCGCGAGCAGGGGAAGGTTGCGTGCTCGCTGGCGGCGGCTCCTCGAGGTGAGGTAGAGCGCGAGGAAAGCACCGCTGCTCGCGAGCAGCCCGAGCTCGGGGCGTCCGGCGAGGGCGAACCCGAGCGTGGGGAGGCCGATCGCGACCGCACCCTGCACGGCGATGCGCCAGCGGGGCGGGCTCGGCCGCAGCTCGAACACGCTGCGGAGGTCGGCGCGGAAGGTCATCTGTACTGCAGTTTACCGCCGGGACAGCGCGCGAGCGTCTGCTCCGCCGCGGCCGGTCTAGAGCGCCAGCGTCTGCTCCGAGGCCTCGACGAGCGCGACCCCATAGCTGCGGCCGTGTCCCGCGGCGTGCACCGCGAGCGGGTGCAGCTGGTGCACGGGCACCCGGTCGCGCCAGCCCTGGCGCAGGGGGCGCTCGGCGTCGTACGCGGCGAGGATGCGCTCGAGGAACGGACAGCCGAACAGGGCGAGCATGGCGAGGTCGGTCTCGCGGTGACCGCCGTGCGCCGCCGGGTCGATGAGCACGACGTCACCCGCGGCCGACCACAGCACGTTGCCGTTCCAGAGGTCGCCGTGCAGTCGGGCGGGCGGTTCGGAGTCGTCGAAGTCGCCCTCCGCGATGCGGGCGCAGGCGGCACGGATGACGCGCTCCTCGGTCGCGCGAACCGACCCCGCCTCGACGGCGGCGGCGAGGTACGGCAGCACGCGGTCTCGCGCGTAGAACGCACCCCACCGCGTCTGGCGGGCGGCGACGAGCGGGCGACGGCCGATGAACAGCGGACCCGAGTGGCCGGGCGGCGGTGAGCCGAAGGCGGCGGCACCCGCGTCGTGGGTGCGGGCCAGGGCGGCGCCGAAGGCCTCGGCGCCGCGGACGCTCGGTGCCGCCTCGACGATGCGTTCGAGCTCGATGCGACCCGGGGCGACGCCCACGACACGGGCGATTCGCGCGCCGTCCGAGACCTCGGCGAGCCACGCGAGACCCGCCGCTTCCGCCTCGAAGAATCCGGCCGGGGCATCCGCCCGCTCTTTTACGATCGTGTCCGGGCGCATCCTGTCTGGCTTGGTCTCGCTGTCTGGCTTGGTCTCGCTGTCGGGCCTGGTCTCGCTGTTTGGCCTGGTCTCGCTGTTTGGCATGCATTCATCCTGCGCGGTTTGAGCGGGGGCCTCAACGACGAAAGCCGCCACCCTGACGGGTGACGGCTTCCGCTAAGCCAGGAATCCAGCCGCGCGAGCGCGGACTAGCGGCGCAGGCCGAGACGCGCGATCAGCGAGCGGTAGCGCTCGATGTCGACGTTCGACAGGTAGCCGAGCAAGCGACGACGCTGGCCGACCAGCAGAAGCAGGCCACGACGCGAGTGGTGGTCGTGCTTGTGCTCTTTCAGGTGCTCCGTGAGATCGAGGATACGTGCGGTCAGCATTGCGACCTGCACCTCGGGGCTTCCGGTGTCACCAGGGTGAGTGGCGTACTCGTCGATGATTGCTTTCTTGGCATCCGGTGCTAAAGGCATAGATGACCCCTCTCGATCGTTGCGCGGTGCCGGTCACTGGATGTGCCGGCTCTCTTTATCCGCGGCCGTCTTACGGCAACCTTGGGAGTTTAGCAGGTCGGCGGGCGGGGCGGGGCGGCGGCTCCTCCCCCACGCCAGCGGTCGCCGGGGTTGTTCTCCACAGATTTCGGCCGCACGGAGGGAATGTCGGTGCCCGGGCCGGGTTTCGGGCGTTTTCCGCACGTTTCCGGCACGCGGATGTCGGTGGGATCGGGTCGGCTTCGCGCATGACTGAACACGACGAGAGACCGGCGGCCGCCGGCTCGCACAACCCTCCCAATCCGCCGCCGGATGTGACGCCGTGCGCCGCGCCCGACTATCCCGATCGCGCGGTGCTCCGCGCCCTCGTCGACGACGTCGACCGGGCGAACCGGGCCATCGCCGCCGCGAGCGCCGAGCGCGCCGAGGCGATCGACCGACTGCGCGTGTACAGCGAGTCGTCCGCGGTCGACGACGCGCACGACACGTCGACGAACCACGGCTGGACGCCGCGGGTCTGCGCGGAGCGCGAGCTCTACCTCGAATTGGCCGGGGTGCTCAGCGTCTCCGACACGACGGCGCGCAACCTGGTCTACGAGAGCAAGCTGCTCGCGAACGCGCTGCCGGTCACGCTCGGGGCCCTGCACGACGGCTCGATCAGCTTCGCCCACGCGCGCGTGATCGTCGACCACGCGGCATCCGTGCCTCCCGAGCGGATGGGCGACTTCGAGACAGCGCTCGTGCCGACCGCGAAGGAGGTCGGGGTGTCTCGGCTGCGCACGCTCGCGAAGCGGGTGCGCGAAGCCATGCATCCCCGGTCGATCGACGAGCGTCACGTCGAAGCGGTCGACGCGCGCACGGTCTGGCTCGAGCCGGGCGACGACGGCATGGCAACGATCGGCGCCGTCGTGAGCGCGGAACTCGCGCACGGCATGATGGACCGGCTCACCGAGATCGCCCGGAGGCAAGGCCGCGACGACGGGCGCACGATGGCGCAGCGACGGGCCGACGCCTTCGCCGATCTGCTGCTGACCGGCGACACGTGTGCCGCTACAGCGGATGCCACCGGCTCGGGCCGCGCCGACGTGGGACACGGCGTCGTGCCGACGGTGCTCGTCACGGTGCCGGTGATGACGCTCCTCGGCGCGGGCGACGTGCCGGGCACGCTCGACGGCTACGGTCCGATCGACGCGGCCACCTCCCGCGATCTGGCAGCGCACGCTCCCAGTTTCACGAGGCTGCTGACGCATCCGGTGTCGAGCGCGATCCTCGACTACGACCGCACGACGTACGCGGTGCCGGCCGACCTCAAACGGGTCGTACGGCTGCGCGACGAGACGTGTCGGGCGATCGGTTGCACCCGGCCGGCGAGACGCGCCGACCTCGACCACACCCGCGAGTGGCGCGATGACGGCACGACGTCGATCGACAATCTCGCGTGCCTGTGCGAGACGCACCACGCGGTGAAGACGCACACGCGCGTGCGGATGGAGCATCTGCCCGGTGGCGACATCCGGTGGACGATGCCGAGCGGACGCCAGTACCTCACCCGTCCGGCCACCCGGGTCGACGCCCTCTATCTGCGCGGGCGGGACGTCGGGGATGCGCGGGATGCCCGAGACGTGCGGGATTCCGACACCGGCGGGGCGGCCTGATGTTCACATCATTGAGGCCCCCGTCGGCTAGCCCAGGACGCCCGGACCGAGTCCGCCGACAGCCGTGAACCACGTTGCGACCACGGCCACGACGACGACGAGTGCGGCCTGCGCCCGGCCACGGCCGGGAGCGGCGCCCTCGCCGGTGTGCCGCAGGCCGACCACGGCGAGCACGACCGCGATCACGAGACTCGCGCCGCTCACTATCGAGGCGGCGACGGAGACGAGGTACGACGAGGAGGGGGCGACCACGTCCAGAAGCACGACGAGGAGATAGACGGCGATCGGCACGCACGCGAACACCAGGCTGCGCCGAGCCGCGAGAATGCGCCGACGTTCGGCGAGCACGCCGGTGGGCGACGACGCGCCTCCGCCCTGCTTCAGGCGGGCGCCGCAGTTGTCGCAGCTGCGGAGCCCCGCGGCGACCACCGAGCCGCACGACGGGCAGGTGATGGTGGCCTGGTCGGCGTCGCTCACGAGCGGTCGTCCGTGTCGGCCGGGTGCGTGCCGCCGAGGTTGGTATGCAGGAACGCGAGGGCGCGCGCGAAGGCGTCGGCCGCGGCATCCGGCACATAGCTGATCGAATTCGTGTCGTTGAAGAAGGCGTGTCCCGCGCCCTCGTAGGTCTGCGCGGTGAAGCGCACGCCGGCATCCGCCATCTCGGCAGTGAGGCCCGGCAGCGACGTCATCAAGCCTTGGTCCTCCGTGCCGTAGAGGGCGAGCACGGGGCAGCCGATGGTGGCGACCGAGGTCGATGCCGGCGGGTAGCCGTAGAACGGCACCGCCGCGCTCACGCGTTCGTCGGCCGCGGCGAGCGCGAATGTGTAGCTGCCGCCGAAGCAGAAGCCGGTGACGCCGATGCGTCCGTCGACCCCGGGCTGCGCCTCGAGACGGTCCACGGCGGCCGTCAGCACCCCGACGGCCCAGACGGCGTACTCAGGCGAGTTGGTGGGCGCGAGCCGTTCGCGCATGAGGGGCTGCGCCTCGGTGCGGGTCTTCTCGTCGGCGCTGGAGACCAGGGCGAACAGGTCCGCGCCCACCCCGGGCGTCACGCCCGTGGTGGAGAGGATGTCGGGCGCGATCACGACGTAGCCCTCGGCTGCGAACCGGTCGGCCACGTCCTTGATGTGGTCGACGAGCCCCCAGATCTCGTGGATCACCACGAGGCCGCCGCGCACCGTGCGCTGCTCGTCCCCGCCCCTGGGCACCGACAGGTACGCCGCGGTACCGTCCAGGTCGATCATGCTGCCGGAGAGACTGCGCGTGTTGTCCATGTTCCGATCCTCGCCTACCCGCACTCCTATCGCGCGAGCCACGCGCACCCGTCGCTATCCGAGCGACGGGATCCCGTCGTCCCACCGCAGCGGCACGACGTTCACCCCGCGCTGGATATAGAGCGAGTCCCACGAGTGGAAGACGAGCCGGTCGGTGCCGTCCGGCGCCGTCACGACGTCCTGGCCGCCCGGACCGAGGTAGCGCCCGTCCGAGAGCCCCGTCGTGAGCAGCGGCCCGTCGGCCTTCGTGTATGGCCCGAGCACCGACGGCGCCGCGGCGTAACCCGTCGCATACGCGTCGCCGCCGTAGTCGTTCGCCGAGTAGAGCAGCACGTAGACGCCGTCCCGCTTCACCAGGGTGGGCGCCTCGATCAGGTTGCCCTCCCAGTCCTCCGTCTGCATCAGCAGCTTCGTCGGCTCGCCCGCGAGCGCTACCCCGTCGCCCGACAGCGGGGCGATCTGCAGCCAGGTGTCGAGCCCGCAGCAGTTGCCGTCGTTCTTCCAGACGAGATAGCGCGTTCCGTCGTCGTCGACGAAGGTGGACGCGTCGATCGCTCCGCCCTCGTCCTCCGGGCAGACGATCGGCGCGGTGCCCGCCGCGACGAACGGACCTTCCGGGGCGTCGGATGTCGCGACACCGATGCACTGCGCCCCCGGCGTCTTCGTGGCGGCGGTGAAATACATCACGAATCCGCCGGACGCGGACTCCGCGACATCCGGCGCCCAGGTCTTGCCCGGCAGAGCCCACTCCGGCAGCTTCGGAAGCGCGTCCACCGCCTCGACCTCCCACGACTCGAGGTCGGTCGACCGGGCGACCTGCACGTTGAAGCCGGCGCCGTTCGTCGCGAAGGCGAGGTAGCCGTCCCCGGTGCGCAACACGTCGGGGTCGGGGAAGTCCTGGTCGATCGCGAAGTCGTCGGTGTCGGCAGCGGCACCCTTGGCGCCGCCGGAATCCGAACCCGCGCCGCCGGCCCCGCCGGGCGCGCCCCCGCATCCCGCAAGCACGGCCACGGCGAGCAGCGATACGGCAAGTGCCGACACGGAGACGGGCGACGACCACCGGCGACGCGTCATCCCTTCACCCCCGACGACGCCACGCTCTCGACGATCTGTTTCTGCGCGAGCGTGAACAGGATGAGCACGGGCACCGACGCGATCACCGCTCCGGCCATCACGATGCCGAAGTGCGTCGAGTAGGTGCCCTGCAGAACAGAGAGTCCCGGCTGCAGGGTGAGGTTCTCCGGGCTGAGCAGCACGTAGATCGGCCAGATGAAGTCGTTCCAGTTGGTGAGGAAGCTGAGCACGGCGAGGGTCGCGAGCGCCGGACGCGACAGCGGGAGGATGATCTGCCAGAAAATCCGGAAGTCGCCGGCCCCGTCGATGCGCGCGGCCTCCTCGATCTCGCCCGGGAGCGAGATGAAGAACTGGCGCAGGAAGAACACGCCGAACGCCCCGGCCGACCCCGGCACGATCACGGCCCAGAGGGTGTCGAGCCAGCCGAACGTGTCGACGATGAGGTAGTTCGGGATCAGGAAGATGACGCCGGGAACCAGCAGCGTCGCGATGATCGCGCCGAACACGATCTTCTTGCCGCGGAACTCGAGCCGCGCGAGCGCGTATGCCGCCGCCGACGCCGTGATCATGATGATGAGCGTCTGCCCCGTCGCCGCGATCACGCTGTTCGCGAACCAACGGAGGATCGGCAGGTTGCCCTCGGCGAGCGTCGTGTACGCCTCGACCGTGAACGGGTTCGGCCACGGCGACGCGGGCGCACTGATGGCGTCGTAATCGGTCTTGAACGAGGTGAGCAGCATCCAGAGCAGCGGCACCACGATGATGAACGAGATGAGGAACAGCGCCACGTAGGTGAGCGCGTTCGGTGCGATCGGACGACGACGGGTCGTGCGGGACGGGCGGATGTCGCGGTCGGCGGTCATGGCGCTCATCTGGTGTTGTCCCTCTGTAGGCGGAAGTTGAGCACGCTGACCACGGCGAGGATCGCGAAGAGCACGTAGCTCATGGCCGTCGCTGCGCCCATCTGGTTCTGCACGAGGCCCTGGTTGGCGATGTACATGATCGCGGTGCGGGTCTCGGTGCCCGGACCGCCCTGCGTGATGAGGAACGACTGGCCGAACATGTTGGCCGAGGCGAGCAGGGTGACCGTGACGACGAAGGTCATCACCGGTCGGAGCCCCGGGAGGGTCACGTTGGTGAACTGCCGCCAGGTGTTCGCGCCGTCGAGGGCCGCCGCCTCGTAGAGGTCGGCGCTGATGCCCTTGAGACCGGCGAGCAGGATGACGGTGTTGAGGCCGAGCGTCCACCACACGGTGATGCCGACGAGCGAGATCCACGCCCACGGCACGTCGACCGTCCACGGGATGTCGGACGGGAGGCCGAGCAGGCCGAGCACCGCGTTCACGACGCCGAGCTGCGGGTCGAGCAGGTACCGCCAGAGCACGCTGACGACCGCGACCCCGAGCACGTACGGCGCGAAGAAGATGCCGCGGAAGATCGTGCCGCCCTTGATCTTGCGGTTCAGCAGCACCGCGATGAGCAGGGGGATCGCGAGCAGGAAAGGCACGCTGCCGAGCACGAAGATGCCGGTCGCGCCCATGCTCTCCCAGAAGTCGCCGAAGGTCAGCGAGCCCGGGGTGAAGAGGTCGAAGAAGTTCTGCAGCCCGACGAAGGGGTGGTCGTCGAGCAGCGGGTTCCAGACGTGCAGGCTGATCCACAGCCCGTACACCGCGGGGAACACCACGAACACGAGGAAGATGACGAGGAACGGCGCCAAGAATACGTAGGCCGTGAGGGTCCTGCGGCGGGCCGCCGCCCCGCGAGGGCGCGAACCCCCGCGGAGCGACGGCACGACAGGCGCGCCCGCCGACGGCACGACCGGCGACACCACGGTGCCGGAATCAGCCACCGTACTGTGCCTTGTTCTGCTTGAGCAGCTGGGTCGCCTTGGCCGCGGCGTCGTCGAGGGCTTCCTTCGGCGACTTCTTGCCGAGCATGGCCTCGTTGACGCCGGTGGTCACCTCGGCCATGGCGTTGGTGATGCCGGGAGACACGGTCTCGTAGTGCGCGTACTCGAGCTGCTCGAGGAACGGTGCGAGCGCCGGGTAGTTCGTCAGCAGTGCCGGGTCTTCGCGCACGGAGTTCTGCGCCGGAAGCTCGCCGGTCGAGGCCCAGTCGGCCGAGTTGTCGTTCATCCACTTGACGAAGGTCGCGGCGGCGGCGGACTTGTCGGCGTCCTGGTTCTTGTTCGCGGGGAACATCCAGTGCGTCGAACTCGACCACACGGCCTTTTCCGTGCCGATCTGAGGCACCGGCACGGCGGTCCACTCGACCGACTGCAGCGCCTCGTTCGTGGTCTGCCAGACTCCGTTCCAGTTGAACGCGGTCTCGCTGCCGATCAGGGCGTTGATGTTGCCGTCCTGGGCGACGTTGGCCGGGCTGTAGCCCTTCGCGATGAGGTCGGTCATCCAAGTGAGCGCCTTCACGCCCGCCTCGGAGTTGAAGGTCGCCTCGGTGACGTCGTCGTTGAACAGGTCGCCGCCGAACTGCCAGAGCAGCGACTCGAACTCGAAGGTGCCGGTGAAGACGTAGCCGTCGGCCCACTCTCCCTGCACGCCCGCGGCCTTGAGCGCGTCGAGGGCCGCGAGGTAGCTCTTCGCGTCAGTCGGCACGGTCTCCGGGTCGAGCCCGGCCTTCGCCAGCACGTCCTTGTTGATGTACAGGCCCAGCGGCGTCACGCTCCACGGCACCCCGTACTGGCTGTCGTCGAACTGGCCGGCGTCCATGAGTCCCTCGGGGAAGTCGGACTCCTCGTAGCCGAGCGCATCGACGACGTCGTCGGTCTTGAGCAGGAGGCCCTGCGCCGCGTAGGTCGCGACGTCGTCTCCGTGGCCGACCGCGACATCCGGTCCCTTGCCCGCCTTGATCGCGAGCGGCATCTTCTGTGCGATGTCGGCCCACTCCATTGCGTTGCTCTTGACCTGGATGTCGGGGTGCGTCTCGTTGAATTCGGCGACGAGCTTCGGCACGAGCACGGGCGCCGCACCTCCCGTCCAGCCGTTCCAGAAGGTGATGTCGACCTTGGGGCCGGAGTATTCGGCGTCGGCGCGGACGCTGTCGGACGACTCGCCCGAGCCTCCGCCGGAGCAAGCCGCGAGCGACGCCCCCAGGCCGAGAATCGCAACCGCGGCGATCGCGCGCAGTGTGGGGTTCTTCATGTGGTGCTCTCCTTTGAGTACAGGTGGTGCGGGTGACGGTGACACAGGTGTGCGGCTGGTACGGCCGCTGCCGTCAATTTACAGCGCTGTAATATTCGCGTCAAGTGAAAACGCGACGGGTGGTGGTGGCGTCGGTACAGTGGTAGTCCTCCGGGTTGCCGTGGCTGACCAGCCGGCTGGCGCCGCCCTACCGACAGGAATCCCCCGTCATGGCCAACGTTCGACTTCAGGATGTCGCCGAGCTCGCGGGCGTCTCGATGAAGACAGTCTCGAACGTCGTGCACGACTTCCCCCACGTCAGCCCGTCGATGCGCGCGCGGGTCGAGGCGGCGATCGCCGAGCTCGGCTACCGCCCCAACGCCTCCGCCCGACGCCTCGCCACCGGCCGCACGGGCATGCTCTCGCTGGCCTTCAGCGACGTGAGCCTGCCCTACTTCGCGGAGCTCGCCCGCATCATCGCCCGGCTGTCGACGGAGCGCGGCTACCGGCTGCTGCTCGAGCAGACCGACGGCACCATCGAGAGCGAACGGGCAATCGTCTCGACCCGCGAGGCCGGCCTCGTCGACGGCGTCATCTTCCAGCCGTCGCGCATGCCGTCGCTCGAGATCGCCAGGCACCGCGAAGACGTGCCGCTCGTGCTCCTCGGCGAGGGCCCTGCCCCACTGAGCGTCGACCACGTGATGATCGACAACGAGGCGGCCGCGATCGAGGCGACGCGGCACCTCGTGGCGCTCGGCCGCACCCGGATCGGGTTCGTCGGCCACGAGGAGTTCGACCAGTCGGTCACGTCGATGCAACGCCTCAACGGCTACCAGGCCGCGCTGCACGCGGCCGGCATCACCGTCGACATGGACCTCGTCATCCCGAGCGCCGCGATCAGCGCCGCCGAGGCCGCGACCGCCGTTCGGGGCGCGCTGGCCGCGGGCCGGGTGTTCGACGGGCTCGTCTGCCGCGACGACCTCGCCGCGATCGGAGCGCTGCGGGCGCTGCAGGAGCACGGCCTCCGCGTTCCCGAAGACGTCGCGGTCGTCGGCTGGGACGACATCACCATGGCCGCGTTCACCCACCCGTCGCTCACGACGGTCGCACCGGACACGACCCAGATCGCAACCATGGCTCTCGACATGCTCGAGGAGCGCATCGCCGGGTACACCGGCCTCGGTCGCCACCGCATCGCCGACCACTCGTTCGTGGTGCGCGAGAGCGCGCCGGCGCCGGGCGGCTAGCGCGACCGTTTTACAGCGCTGGAAATTTGCGGCACACTGTGCTGATGGACATCGACGCCCTCGCACAGCCCGCCGCGCACGACGACGCGCACCCCGCCGCGCATCCCGCCCTCTCCTCCCCCGCCCCGCGGGCGTCGCTGCAAGACGGCACCTACCCCCGGCCCCAGCTCGTGCGCCCACAGTGGACCGACCTCGGCGGCGAATGGTCGCTGCGCTTCGACGACGGCGACGCGGGGCTCCGCGAGGGCTGGCACGCCGACGGCGACGACATTCCGTTCGACCGCACCGTCACAGTGCCGTTCCCACCGGAGTCGGCGGCGTCCGGCATCCACGACACCGGCTTCCACCCGGTGGTGTGGTACCGACGTACCATCGACGCCGGGGCTGTTCTCGACGCCGCAGCGGCGGGCCGGCGCACGATCCTGCACTTCGGCGCGGTCGACTACCGCTGCTCGGTGTGGCTCGGCGGCACGCTGCTCGGTCACCACGAGGGCGGCCACACCTCGTTCTCGTTCGACGTCACCGACGCGGCCCGCGGCGGGAGCACGCTCGTGGTGCGCGCCGAAGACGACCCGCTCGACGTCGCCCAACCGCGCGGAAAGCAGGACTGGCAGCTCGAACCCCACGTCATCTGGTACCACCGCACGACGGGCATCTGGCAGCCGGTCTGGCTCGAGACGGTCGCCGACCTGCACATCGCCCACCTCGCCTTCGAGCCGGATGTCACGACCGGATCGGTCAAGGTCGCCGTCGAGTTGAACCGGCGGCCCGCGGCATCCACCGACCTCGAGATAGCGCTGAGCTTCGAGGGCGCACCGCTCGCCCGGCACAGCGTCGAGGTGCACTCGAACCGGCTCACGGTCACCATCGCGATCCCCCGCCAGACGAACGGGCAGGACTACGAGCACCTGCTCTGGAGCGACGTGACGCCGCGCCTGATCGACGCCGAGGTGCGGGTCGCCGACGACGCCGTATCGTCGTACTTCGGGCTGCGCAGCGCCGCCGTCGACCGCGGCAGGTTCATGCTCAACGATCGCCCAGTGTTCCTGCGTTCCGTGCTGAGCCAGGGCTACTGGCCCGAATCGCACCTCGCCGCGCCGAGCGCCGACGCGCTGCGCGCCGAGGTGCAGCTCGTGAAAGACCTGGGCTTCAACGCCGCCCGCGTTCACCAGAAGATCGAAGACCCGCGATTCCTCTACTGGGCCGACCGGCTCGGTCTGCTGCTCTGGGAGGAGATGCCGAGCGCCTACGAGTTCTCGACCACGGCCGCCCGGAGGGTGGTCGCCGAGTGGTCCGACGTGATCCGCCGCGATTCGTCGCACCCGAGCATCGTGACCTGGGTGCCGCTCAACGAGAGCTGGGGCGTGCAGCACATCGCCCACGACGCGACCGTGCGCGAGTACGCGCGGTCGCTGTTCCACCTGACGAAGAGCCTCGACCCGACGAGGCCCGTGGTGTCGAACGACGGCTGGGAGCACCTCGACTCCGACATCTGGTCGATCCACGACTACGAGGCGTCGGGCGACGTCGTCGCGACGCGGTACGCCTCACGCGAGAGCGTCGCCGAGCTGTTCGCGGGCATCGGACCGGCCGGAAGGCGGCTGCGGCTGGGCGACGAGCCCGACCGTGGACAGCCGGTGATGCTCACCGAGTTCGGCGGCGTGAAGTTCGCTCCGGACGACGAGTCCGACGACGCCTGGGGGTACTCGACCGCGACCTCGCCCGACGACTTCGCGACGCGGATGTCGTCGCTGCTCGATGCGGTGCGGTCGAGCACGGTGCTCGCGGGCTACTGCTACACGCAGCTGACCGACACCGGGCAGGAGACGAACGGGGTGGTGCGGGCCGACCGCACCCCGAAGCTGCCGGTCGAGCGCATCCGCGCCATCGTGACCGGAGGGCTGGACTAGCCCCGCGATCACGCGGCCGATCGCCCGACCGACGCCCGTTCCCGGCGTTTGCCCGTAGTGTCGGTCTCCACACGCCGGATCCGGGGTGCGGGTGACCGGAGGGGCGACAGGCGTGGGCGGTTCGTGGATCCTCGATCTGCTCCTCATCCTGGTACTCGTGGCCTACGTGGTGTCGGGCTACCGGCGCGGGCTGCTGCACAGCGTCTGCTCGCTCGCGGGCGTGGCCCTGGGCGCGACCGTCGCGTACTTCGCGATGCCGCTGGTGGGATCGTGGGTGCCCGAGCCGATGTGGCGCGTCGTGGCCACGGTGTTCACGGGCATCGCGCTGGTCGTCTTCGGGCACTCGCTCGGCGCGGCGGTCGGCCGCGGCATCCGATCCAGCCTGGATAGATCGCCGCTACGCATCGTCGACCGGATGCTCGGAGCCGCCGTCACGGGGATCGCGGCCGCGCTCATCGCCGCCGTGCTGGCGCTCAGCGTCACCGCGCTCGGCGTGCCCGTGCTCTCGCAGGCGATCGGCTCGTCGCAGGTGCTGCGCACGATCGGCGACCTGACCCCCGACCCGGTCGAGTCCGCGCTCGCGCAGCTGAGGTCGAACATCGTCGACGACGGCATACCGCTCGTGACCGAGGCGCTCGGCGGCATCACCTCGCCGCCCGAACTGCCGCGGCCCACCGCCGACACGCCCGCCCTAGCCGAGGCGGCGCAGTCGGTCGTGCGCATCACGGGCAACGCCTACGAGTGCGGCCAGAACCAGACCGGCAGCGGCTTCGTGGTGGCCGAGGGACGCGTGGTCACCAACGCCCACGTCGTCGCGGGCGTCACCGAGCCGGTCGTCGAGATACCCGGCGGGGACGCCCTGCGCGGCCGGATCGTCTACTTCGACCCGACGAAAGACCTCGCCGTGATCGCGGTCGACGGCATGACGACTGCCCCGCTCGCGCTCGCCTCGAACCTGCCGACCGGTGCGACCGGCGTGGTCGACGGCTATCCCTACGGCGGACCGTTCACCACGAGCACGGCGCGGGTGCTGTCGGTCACGAGCACCACGATCGACGACATCTACGGCACGGGATCGGCCGTGCGCGAGATCTACACGCTCGCCGCCACCGTGCACGAGGGCAACTCGGGCGGTCCGCTGCTGACCACGGGCGGGGCGGTCGCCGGCGTCGTGTTCGCCCGCGGCGCCAAGGTCGACAACGTGGGGTACGCCCTCACGATGGCCGAACTCGCACCGGTGGCGGCCCAGGCGCCGAGCCTCACGGCGACGACCGCGTCCGGCGCCTGCGTGCGCGGATAGCGCGCCTCCGTGCGGATACCGCGCGGATAGCGCCCGGACGACCTCGCCACACGGCCCTATCGTCCCGGGGCGAGCGGTGCCACGATGTGAGTGACCCCGATCGAAGGAGACTCCCATGAACGTCCTCGCCATCCACCGCGGCGAACTCGTCGCGGTCTCGGTCATCGGCATCGTGCTCGGCGCGATCGCCCTGTTCCTCCCCGACGTGACCCTCCTGACCGTCGCGATCCTGTTCGGCAGCTACCTCGTGGTGTCCGGCATCTTCCGCGTCTCGGTCGCGGCGTTCTCCCGCGACTCGGGCGCGGGCGCCCGCTGGCTCGGCGGTGTCCTCGGGGTGCTGCTCGTGGCCGCCGGCGTCTACTGCCTCGTGAGCCCGGAACGCTCGCTCTCCGTGCTCGCCTTCGTGATCGGGTTCGGCTTCGTCGCCGAGGGGATCATCGACGTCATGGCGGGCATCCAGGGAATCGTCTCGCCCACGTGGCTCGCCGTCGTGAGCGGGGTCGTGTCGATCATCGCCGGCATCGTCACGTTCACCCTTCCCGGGCTCGCGCTCGCGGCGTTCCTCGTGGTCGGGGCGGTGCTGCTGATCGCGGTGAGCGTCTCCACTCTCCTCACGCTGCCGCGCAAGAACACCGTCGCATCGATGTAACCCGGGCGGCTCCCGCGGAGTCGTGAGGCGTCACGCCCAGGGCATCGCGCCCGACGCCACCTCGGTTCCGCTCGCGGCCGCCTCGGCGACCAGTATCCCGAGGTAGTGGTCGTGGCTCGCCTCGGCGAGGCCGTAGAACTCCTCGCCGGTCTCGGCGAAGCGTGCCATGCGGTGCATGGCCTCCGCGACGGCGAGCTCGTCGTCGTTCAGCCGGGCCGTGCCGAACCGGTTCTCGTATACCGGTTCGCCGTGCAGCGCGATCCCCTCGAGGAACATGCCGCCGAGGTCGCCGGCGATCCCCGCCGCGGAACGCTCGAGCCGCGCGTGCACCGGTCGGCCGGGTCCGGCGAGGTAGCGCACATCGTCGTCGTCGATCTCGCCGAGGGTGCCGTGGATCGAGAAGTGCCGCGAGCGCACGGGCGACCAGTACTGCTCTTCGGCGAAGTCGAACACGGCCGACTGCCCCGTCTCGAATTCGAGCAGCGCGATCGTACGCCGGTTGGCGACCTCGACGGGCGTCTCCTTCCAGCCCTCCCGGCCGCGCGACGTGGCCATCCGGTCGCCGACCTCGCGCGCGGTGATCCGTACCCCGCCGAGCGCGGCCGGCGAGGCCCCGGCGTCGGGGAGTCCGGCGCCCAGGGCGCGCCGGGCGAGACTGACGCCGTGGTAGCCGTGCGCCGTCGAGACCCGTGCGCTCGTGACCTCTCCGATGCGCCCGTCTGCGGCCACGCGCAGGCGGGCCGCGTGGTGTGGCTGCAGGTGGTACTGCTCGGCGACCTGCACCCGCGCGCCGCCGACCAGCCGCCACAGCGAGAGGAGGGTCGCGACATCGACCGCCGGCGGCGTCTCGGTGAGCACCGCGAGCCCGGCCGAGGCGAACCGCGCGACCAGCTCGCCCGCCGCGGCCGCGGGCGCCGACACGACCACGTAGTCGAACGTGTCGCGCTCGAACTCGGCGATGTCGGTCGTCGCTGCGACTCCCCATTCCTCGGTGACGGATGTCGCGGAGTGCGTCGAGCGCACGAGCACCCGCGCGATCGTGAAGTGTCCGGGCAGGGCGCGGGCGACGCGCAAAAAGAACTCGGCGCGCCAGCCGGCGCCGACGAGGCCGATGCGGGCGGGGCGTGATGGCGTGGTCATGGTGTCGAGTCTAGGAAGCCCGGGCCGCCGGCCGACCCTAGACGCGCTATCGGCGTCCGAGAGCGGCGATGGCGTCGAGCAGGATCGAGTAGGTCACGAGCACGAACGCTCCGGCACAGACCAGCGTCATGGCCGTGGCCCAGACGAGCTGCCGTCGCGCGGCCTGGCGCACCTCCGCGCGCACGAGGTCGAACCGAGCGTGCAGGTCGGCGTGGTCGACGACGTCCGATGCGGGGACGGGTCCGAGCGCAGCGTCGTCGCCGCCCCCGTCGCGCCCGTCGCCGAGCTCGGCGTCGAAGTGCCAAGTCGTGCCGCGGTTGGCGGCGGCAGCGACCGCGCCGACGGTCTGGGCGTCGAGCACGCGCGGGCGCGTCGCCAACCAGTCGACGAGCTGGTCGGTGGCGAGCACGGTCACGTCGCGGTGCTTCTCGCGCACCGTGATGCTCTTCGCCGCTACGACGGCCACGACGCCGGCGACCTCGACGGCCATGCCGGCCGCCGACCCGATCAGCCGTTCGGCTCGGCCCATCTCGTACTCCATGGTGCGGATGTACGGGTGCCGGATGCCGGAGACCAGGAACGCCCGCCGCGACACCCACACGGTCTGGCCGGTGTGGTTCTTGGTGTCGACGATGAACACGCCGCCCGGACCGATGGCCACGTGGTCGATGTCGGTCGTCCCCGAGCCCATCGGCAGCGCGTGCAGCACGGTCCACTCCGGGTCGAGCCGTGCGAGCGCCTCCCCCACCTCGATCTCGCTCAGCGCCGCGTCGAACCAGAGCTTGCTCTCCGCGCACAGCGGCGCCACCCCGAACAGCCGGGCGAGCGCTGAGCGCGGCGGCTCGGCGTCGCGCAGGCGCAGCAGGTGCGCGATGGCCGACTGGCCGGGGAGGTTCGCGTCGACGGTCGACCGGCCGCCACGCAGCGACGCGGTCTCGGAGCCACTGCCCATACCCATACCGCCCGACGCTCGTAGCAATCCGCCACCGTGGCCCGACCCGAGTCCACTCTGGCGTGCCGGCGCCGCCGCCTCTACCCCCAGATATGAGGCCCCCAGATATGAGGGGACGGCAGCTTTCGCCGGTACCGCTCAGCCGCCCGAAGGCTCGACGATGCCCGCGGGCAGCGCGGTCGTCGTCACGAGGTGCAACCGCTGCGTCGGCCTGGTCATGGCGACGTAGAGCGCGGCCGCGCCGCGCGGGATCTCGTCGACGATGAGCTGCGGTTCGACCACGATGGCGGCGTCGAACTCGAGTCCCTTCGATTCCTGCGGGGTGAGCACGGCCACGGCGCGGCTGAGGCCGGCGGCCCCGCGGCCCACGGTGTCGCCGAACTCGGCCGAAAGGCGCTCGTGCACGGCGGTGGCGAGGGACTCGCTGGCGATCACGGCGATCGTGCCGAGGTCGTCGATACCGCGGTCGGTCGCGACGGCCGAGGCGACGGCGGCGAGCGCGTCATCCGTCTCGACGACGGCGACGGGCCACTCGCTCGACCGCACCGACTGCGAGCGGGTGATCGAGAGGCCGTGGGCGATCGCCATCGACTCCGCGGTCTCGGCGATCTGCGCGGGCGTGCGGTAGTTCACCGTGAGCTCTTCGAGCCGCCAGTTGTCGCCGATCACGGGCTGGAGGGCATCGGCCCAGCTCGACGAGGCGGCGGCCGCGCTGGCCTGCGCCACGTCGCCCACGACGGTGAACGACTTCTGCGGGTTGCGGCGCACCAAGAGGCGCCACTGCATGGGCGAGAGCTCCTGAGCCTCGTCGACCACGATGTGGCCGTAGGCCCAGCTGCGGTCGGCCGCGGCGAGGTCGGCGGTCGACCCGCGCTCGACGGCCGCCTCGAAGCCGTCGGCGAGCGACTCGGCGTCGACGAGCCCCTCGACGCCCATGTTGCGGATCGACTGCTCGGCGTTCTCGATGTCGCGCTTGCGCTGTTGCTTGCGTTCGCGCTTCTCGGCGTCGCCTCCGCCGCTCACGGCGCCGAGCAGCTCGGCCGCCTCGTCGAGCAGCGGAACATCGCTCACGGTGAACGCCGCGTCGCGGTCGCGGCGCAGCAGGGCGCGCCGCTCCGGCGTCCAGTCGGGGGTGAGGGTAGCGAGCCACTGCGGGCGCGCGTAGAGGTCTTGCAGCAGCTTCTGCGGCGTGAGCGGGATCCACGCCGTGTTGAGCGCGACCTTCACGTCGTCGGCGGTGCGGATGTCTTCGCGCAGCCACGCCTGGTCGCTGTCCTCGATGGTGTTGCCGTGGTCGCGCAGTTGCGCGGCGAGCTGCTTGCTCAGCGCGTTGATCGCGGCCTTGTTGAAGATGGCGCGCGCCGCGTTGTGCGGCTTGCGCGACTCCCAGGCCCGCTGCATCGCGTTCTGGATCAGGTGCGGCTCGACGGTGAGGTATTCGCCGTTCACCTCGATGGTCTGCGTCTCGCGCGGCACGACCTGGCGCGACTTCACGGCTCGAGCGAGCAGCGCCGCCATCTCGGCGCTGCCCTTGAGCACCGCGACGTCCTGCTCGTCGTCGACGGCGGTGTCGACGCCGGGGAACAGCTGCCCGACGCTCGACAGCACGACGCCGGTCTCGCCGAGGGAGGGCAGCACGGCCTCGATGTACTGCAGGAACGAGCGGCTCGGTCCCACGATGAGCACGCCGGATGTCGCGAGCCGGTCGCGATACGAATACAGCAGGTACGCGGCCCGGTGCAGCGCGACCGCGGTCTTGCCGGTTCCCGGACCCCCCTGCACAACGAGAACGCCGCGCAGTTCGGAGCGGATGATGCGGTCTTGTTCGGCCTGGATCGTCGCGACGATGTCGCCCATCCGGCCGGTGCGCTGCGCGGTGAGGGTGGCGAGCAGCGCGGCCTCGCCCTGCAGCGAACTCGTGTCTCCCTCGAGCATCGACGCGTCGAAGATCTCGTCGTCGACGCGTACGACCTCGCGGCCCTTGCTCGTGATGTGCCTGCGGGCCCGGGCGCCGAGCGGCGTCGCCGCCGTGGCCTGGTAGAACGCCCGCGCCTGCGGCACGCGCCAGTCGAGCAGGATCGGCTGCAGGTTCTCGTCGCGCAGGCCGATGCGTCCGATGTAGCGCAGCGTCGGCTCCCCGTCGGCGGGTTCGAGTTCGAGCCGGCCGAAGGCGAGGCGTTCGTCGATCTCGGTGAGCTGGCTCACTCGGTCTTCGTAGATGCGGGCGAACGCGTCGCGTTCCGACCGGTTCTGGTGGGTGCCGCCCTGGTTCGTTCGGCGCACCGCCTCGAGCTGCTGCTTGGCGTCGTCGCGCAGCGCGTCGAGCCTCGCATACAGGGTCGCTACGTACTCGCGCTCGCTTGTCAGATCGGCTGAAGCCACGTCTACACCCCTCGAAATCAGGGTGTCCAGCCTACGCGGTCCGGGCGAGGCCGGCTTGCACGTGCGCCGCGGCGACGGCCGCGGCATCCGTAGTCCGTAGGTAGTTTCCGGGTAGCGGCTACGGTTCCGGCAGACCGGCCGCGCGTCTACTTTCGTAAGCAGATCGCCGTTCCGCCGCGAGATCCGCGGGCGAAATCGTCCCGACGGCGTCTCTAGGGGGATCAATGTCCAGCACGATCGAATCGCCGCGCCCCGGTGCCACCAGCACGCCTGTCGCCGAGAACACGCCCGTCACCGAGAACCGAGCCGGCCGACGTCGAGCTCCGGGTGGGCGGGGCACTGCCGGGCGCCGCGTGCGCGCGCTGCTCGCCGGCGGCCTCGTACTCGGCGTGGGAGCCGCGGTCACGCTCGCGGCGTGGAACGACTCCGAATTCGCCCAGGGCACCTTCACCGCCGGCTCGTTCAATCTCGAGGGATCGACCGACGGCACGAGCTTCGCCGAACACGCGGACGCCGCCACTCCGGCGACGCTCGGCTTCACCGTCGACCCGACCAACCTCTCTCCCGGCGACAGCGTGACCGCACCCTTCGCCGTGCGGCTCGACGCCGCGACCTCCACCGCCGCAGACCTCGTGATCTCCGCGTCGCCGGCCACGGGATCGATCCTGCCGAACCTGACCTACCGGCTCGACAAGACGCTGGCCTTCGGCTGCGACCTCACCGACGCGTACACGCTCGTGCCGGCCGGCACCGCGATCGACACCGTTCCCGGCTCGGCTGCCATCGCTCTCGCCGACGGCGCGGCCGGTGCGGCCGGCACAGCGGCTTTCTTCTGCTTCACGGTCACGGCCGGAGCGGGGCTGGAGCAGGCGCAGACCGGAACCGCGACGTGGCAGTTCGCCGCCACCTCGGTCGAGTAGACGCCATGAAGCACTCCACAGCACAGGCCCGCCGCCTGCCCTTCCTCCGCGTGCGGGCACTGCTCGCCGGCGGTCTCGTGCTCGGAATCGGCGCCGCGGTCACCCTCGCGGCCTGGAACGACTCCGAGTTCGCTACGGCCAACATCACCACGTCGACGTTCAACACGGAATCGAGCGTCGGCGGCACCGCCTACGTCGACAACGTCACCTCGCCCGGGACGAGCGTGACCCTCCCGGTCGGCGCGTTCTCGCCCGGCACGACCGGCTACCTGCCGGTGCTCGTGCGCACCAAGGCCACGTCGATCGCCGGTACGGTCGCCCTCGGCGGCGCCGTCTTCACCGGCACGGATGCCACGTTGCTGAGCACGGCGTTCGTCTACCGGGTCGTGCGCACCACCGCCACCTGCGACGCGACGGCCTTCACCGGCACGCCGACCTGGGTGGTCGGCACGTCGACGGCGTCCGCGGCGCCGGCGCTCACGGTCGGCCAGAACGGCGGCGTGACCAACGTGGTCGCCGCGGGCGCGCCGGCGGCGCCGGGCACCGCGACGGGATTCTGCTTCGAGGTGACGCTTCCCGCCTCCGCCGCATCCACGCTCCAGGGCAAGACCGCGGCGGCGACCTGGCAATTCCTCGCTACGTCGAACTAGACGGCCCGTCGTGACCACCGCCACCAAGGGACGGCGCGTCGGCGACGCCGTGCTCACCCTCGCCGCGCTCGGCGGCGTGGTGTGCATCCTCCTGGTGATCGCGGCGAACGTGTTCGACATCACCCTCATCATGTTCAAGACCGGATCGATGTCGCCGACCATCCCCGCCGGCTCGCTCGCCCTCGTGCGCGAGATCCCGGCGGCGGACGCCCGCGTGGGCGACGTGCTGACGATCGCCCGCCCCGGCGAGCTGCCGATCACCCACCGGGTGACCTCGGTCGAGCCCGCCGACGGTGCGTTGACGAGCATCACCATGCGGGGCGACGCCAACGACTTCGACGATCCGGCGCCGTACACGGTGGCCGACGCGCGCATCGTGCTGTACTCGGTACCCGGGCTCGCCGCGGCGGTCGTCGCGGTCTCGCACCCGGCCGTGCTCGCCGCGATCACGCTGGGCGCGGCGATCCTGGTCGGCTGGGCGTTCTGGCCGCGGGCGAGGGCCGCCGCGACCCAGGCGCACGGCCGACGCAGGCGGGAGAAGGAGCGGGGGCGCAGGGCCCGACGGGGCGACCGCGGGCACGGTGCGGGCGTCGCGGGAGCATCCGTGGTCGTGCTCGCGCTCGCCGTCGGCCTCGTCGCCGCCGCGCCTGCGTGGTCGGCGCGCGCCGTCGACGCCGATCTCCCGGCGGGCATGACGGACGATACGGGCATGACCCAGACGACCGTGTCCGGCCGGTACCTCACCCTGGTCTCGATCCGCGACCACGACGAGTCGGGCAGCCTGTCGCCCGGCCGGCCGGTGCCGTGGCAGGTCGGGGTGACCGTGCGTGCGCCGGAGCCGGGCACCGTGCACGTCGGTATCTCGGCGGAGGGCGAGCTCGCCGATCCCGGCGCCCTCGACCTCGACGTGCGGGCCTGCCCGGAGCGGTGGGTCGACGGCGTGTGCGCGAGCGGCGAGTCGCTCTGGCTGCCGCGGCAGGACCTCGCCGCAGCCGTGGCGCCAGTGCCGGCCTCGATGAGAAACCCCGACGGCGCCCGGGAAATCGGGCAGATGGATTCCGTGACGAGCTGGCTGATGCTGCGCGTCGTCATGCCCGTCTCACTCGAACCGGGGTCCGCTGCTAGCCTCCGGCTCCACGCGTGGGGCTCGGGCGACGCTGTCGCCCTCGGCGACTCCGGCCCGGCGGCCGCATACGGAACCGGCGGCGCACCGGGCCTACTCGCCCTCACCGGCCCGCGCAGCCTCCCGTTCGTCTGGGCGGCGCTGTCGGTGCTCGCGGTCTGCGTGGGCATCGGGTTCTCTGCGGCGGCGAGGCGGGGGCGGGTGTCCCGTGCGTGACCGTCGCCGATCCGCCCTCGCCGCGCTGGTCGCGGCGGCCTGCGCCACGCTCGCGGTCTGCGCAGCCGTCGCGCCCGTCGGGCAAACCGAGGCCGCGTGGGTCGACCGCGAGATCGCGACCGCCAAGCTCACGGTGAAGACGCTCCCGGCCATCCCGAACTTCGCCTGCCCCGCCGACGGGGCGAGCTTCACCTGGACCACGCCCGCCGCCCCGTTCCCGGGCGCGGTGCTCAGCGGCTACGAGTTCTCGTACGTGCAACTGCAGACCTCCAACCCCGCGACCGTGGTGTCGCTGCCCGCCACCGCGACGAGCACGTCGATCCCGGCGAACGCGCTGGTGCTGCTCGCGAGCTACCGCGTCACGCTCACGGCCAAGTACGGCAACTGGGTCACTCCCCCCGCCACCCGCACGCTCAACGTCGTGCTCGAGCTCGCCGGGGTCAAGGTCTACACCTGCGGGGCGTGATCCCGACCACCCGAAAACAGTTGCTTTCGCGCGCCCGGAGGGCCACGATATTACCCAGACCAACTCGTCGCCCAGATCGAGCCGCAGGCATCGCCGCGCCGCTGGGCGATGGGTTTTTAACGGCCGGACAGGTGCCGGCGGGGGCGGGGCTGGCGAGGGCGGTTGCGCGGCGGTCAGCGCACGGGACGCGCGCCGTTGAGGGCGGCGCGGGAGGCCACGATCGAGGCGAGGAGGGCCGCTTCATCCGCCTCGGCTCCGATGCTGGCGCGCCCGGTCACGATGCGTTGTCTCGTGAAGGCGAGCCGGGTGGCGTCGCGGGTGTAGGCGCGCATGATCCTGCCGACCCCGCGCTGCGCGGCCCATGCCTGCGCGCTGCGGCGGCCGGCACCGGTGGCGAGGGCGTTGATCTCGTCGCGGTTGAACCAGCCGACGGCGGCGTACTCGCTCAACCGGTCGTGCGTGAGCCGCGCCTCCTGCCGGCGCAGGAACAGCACGAGCAGCACGCCGCCCGCGAAGAGCGGGAACTGCACGATCGCGTAGTAGCCGTAGAAGTCGCTCACGAAGTAGAGCGAACCGTTCCAGAAGGCGTGCAGCAGCACGGCCGGGATCAGCCCGAGCAGGAACACGCCGACCGCACCGGCCGCGCTCGTGCGGCGCGCCGCGAAGCCGAGCGCGATGCCGGTGCACGCCGTGAACATCACGTGGGCGAACGGCGACATGAGCCCGCGGGCGAGGAAGATCTCGGCGAGCCCTCCGTCCACTCCCCCGGCGGTGAGCAACTGCACACCGAAGTAGAGGATGTTCTCGGTGAAGGCGAATCCGCCGGCCACCCACGCGGCGTAGACGAGGCCGTCGATGGGCCCGTCGAAGTGCTTGCGCGCGACCCAGAAGATAAGCAGCAGGCCGAGGCCCTTCGCTCCCTCCTCGACCAGCGGGGCCTCGACCACCGAGGCGAGGAAGTCGGTCACCGACGGGTTGCCGCCGATCGCGACGAGCACGCCCTGCAGCTGTGCGCCTACGATGAGCGCGACCGCGACGGATGCCGCCGCCCCCCAGAGGAATGCGAAGACGAGGATGCCGCGTGGCTCCGGTTCCCAGCGGTCGATCCAGTGCACGCCGAAGAACACGATGGCGAGCGGCACGAGCGCGAGGATGCCGCCGAGCGCGAACGCGACCGGTCCGAGCCCCACGACGAGGTAGACGAGCACGGCCAATCCGACGAGGGCGAGCACCGAGATGCCGACGACGCCCACCACCGTCAGCCCGTTGCTGCGACGCACCGGTTGCGCGCTCTGCGGCCCCGTCACGACGGTGGCGGCCTGCCGCACGTCGACCGGCGCCTGCGCGGGGGCGACGGGGTTCGTCACGGTGGGTTCGCCTAGTGTCATGCAGCGACCTTACCGGGCGGGGTCACCCGGCAGGCCGCGCCTCACGGGCGGGCCGTCAGGCGGCGACGGGCAGCAGCACGATCGGGCTCGCGGCGACCCGCTGCTCGAAGTCGGACCGGGCACGGTCGACCTCGTCGACGGGGTAGCTCGTGACCGCGATGCCGTCGAACACGCCGCGTCGCACCTCGGCGAAGACGTCGGCCGCCGCGATCTGGCCGAGGCCGTTCGCGTAGCGCCACTGTGCGGCGACCGCGTAGTCGGCCGCGGAGACCACGACGTCGGCGACGGTGCCGTCGCCGTCCGAGACGACGGTGGCCCCGAGGTCGACGGCCCAGGCGGCGACGAAGGCCGCGACGCCGGAGTCGTCGGGCGCGATCGAGACCCGGTTTCCCTGGCCGATCGAGTGGAGCTGCTTCACGATCGTGCGCGCGACCAGGCCGAGCGGCAGGTACGCCGCGGCTGCTTCGAGCGAGACATCCTTCGGGAATCCGATCAGTTCGCGCTCGGGCACCACGATGCTGAAGACGGTGCCGCCCATGTCGGCGTTGCCGACCGGTCCCGGCGTCGGCAGCGGATACGACGTGCGGTACGAGACGCGGTCTCCCGCGGCGAAACCGCCGGCCTCGGGGCCGACGGCCGACACGATGCCCGCGGCCTGGATGCCGAGCGTGCTCATGCCGAGCGCACCGACGCGCACCCGCACCTCGCCCGACTTCGGGCGCGCGAGACCGTCGCGCGTGCGCGGGCGGGCGGTGGAACGCGGGGTCGTGGACCGCTGGGCCGTCGGGTGCTGGGCGGCCGGGCGCTGCTGGGTGGCCGCGCGCTGGGCGGCTGTGGAGATCGGGGTGGAGTTGCGGAGGTTCGGGGAGCCGTACTGGGGTGCTGAACTGACTAGGGCCATGTCTATCGAAACGCCGCGAGCCTGCGGGTTATTCCTCGCGGTGCTATTCTGCGAGCGCCTCGGTGCCGGTCTGCGCTGACCCGACGACACCGCCGGTCGCCTCGGCCGGCGACTCGGAGAACAGCTTGCCGCGGTTGAGCAGATCCTGCGGGTCGAAGACGCGCTTGATGTCGCGCTGCAGGTCGACCTGGTCGTCGCCGAGTTCGTCGCGCAGCCAGCGCTTCTTGAGCAGCCCGACCCCGTGCTCTCCCGTGAGGGTTCCGCCGAGCCGCAGGGCCGTCACGAACATCTCGTGGGCGGCCGCCCAGACCTCCTCGGGCACCTCGTCGCCCGTGTAGACGAAGTTGGGGTGCAGGTTGCCGTCGCCGGCGTGCGCGACGGTCGCGATCGTCACCGCGTGGCGCTCGGCGATCTGGTCGATGGCGTGGAACATCGCGGGCAGGGCGCTCCGCGGCACGCAGATGTCTTCGATGAGTACCGTTCCGCGCGCGGCCATCGCGGGGTGGAAGGAACGCCGCATGGTCATCAGCCGCTCGGCCTCGCCCGCATCGGTCGTGAGCGTGGGTTGGCCGCCGAGCGAGCGGATCACGGCGAGCGCCCCCTCCGCCTCGGCCGCGGCACCCCCGCCGTCGGTCTGCACCAGCAGGAACGACTCGGCGCGCGCCTCGATCGCGAGGTGCTCGGCGATGGCCGCCATGGCCTTCGGGTCGAGAAGCTCCATGATGGCCGGCCGCAGCCCGGAGGCGGTGATGACCGACGCCGCCCTCGCCGCCGCCTCGACGGTCGGGAAGTAGGCCCCGATCGTCGACGGCACGGCGGTCGACAGGCGGCGCAGGCGCACGGTCGCCTCGACGATCACCCCGAGCGTGCCCTCCGACCCGATGAGCAGACCCACGAGGTCGAGTCCCGTGACGCCCTTGACCGTGCGGTGGCCGAGCGACATCAGCCGGCCGTCGGCGAGCACGATCTTCAGCCCGAGCACCGCCTCGCGCGTGACGCCGTATTTCGCGCAGAGCAGTCCGCCGGCGTTGGTGGCGATGTTGCCGCCGACCGTGGAGATGGCGCGGCTCGCGGGGTCGGGCGCGAACCACAGCCCCTTCGCGGCGAGCGCGACATTGAGGTCGGCGTTGATGATGCCGGGTTCGACCACGGCCAGCTCGTCGTCTTCGGAGACCTCGAGGATGCGGGTCATGCCGAGCGTCGACAGCACGATTTCGCCCTCGTGCGCGATCGCGGCCCCCGCGAGCCCCGTTCCGGCGCCGCGCACGACGACCGGCGTGCCCGTCGCGGTCGCGATGCGCATGGTGGCCTGCACGTCTGCCACCGTGGCGGCGTTCACGATCGCGAGCGGCGCGCCCGCCGACACGTGTCCCGACCTGTCGAGCCGGCACGCGTCGAGCTCGGCCGGATCGATGGAGACTGCGCTGCCGAGTTCGGCCTGGAGGAGGGTAACGACGTGGTTCACGTCGTCCAGCCTAGGCGGAGGCGGTCGAGGGCGGGCCGTGTCCGAAAACCGCCAGTGCGCGTCGGTGCCCCGTGCGAGGCTGGTGGCATGCAGGCCTCAGACCCCCGATTCGCCGAGCGCTTCCGAGCGATGTCGTCGCGTGACGCGCGATTCGACGGCCAGTTCATCACCGGTGTGCACTCCACCGGAATCTACTGCCGGCCCAGTTGCCCGGCCATGACGCCGCACGCGAAGAATGTCTCGTTCTTCCGCACCGCCGCGGCCGCCCACGAGGCCGGTCTCCGCGCGTGCAAGCGTTGCCTGCCCGACGCCGTTCCCGGCTCCCCCGACTGGAACACGCACGACGACCTCGCCTCCCGCGCCATGCGGCTGATCGCCGACGGCGTCGTCGAGCGCGACGGCGTCGGGGGTCTCGCCGCCCGGCTCGGCTACACCCCCAGGCATCTCACCCGCGTCCTCGTCGCCGAGCTCGGCGCAGGCCCGCTCGCGCTCGCCCGCGCCAATCGCGCCCAGAATGCCCGCACGCTGCTGGTGTCGACCGAGCTGGCCATCGCCGATGTCGCGTTCGCCGCCGGATTCTCCAGCATCCGCCAGTTCAACGACACCATCGCGGCCGTCTACGAGACGACGCCGAGCGCGTTGCGGGCGGCCAAGCGTGCGCCGTCCACCCGCGGGCAACTCCGGGGCGCTGCGACGGCGGAGACGGGCGACGGGGTCGCGATCTCGCTGCGGCTGCCCGCCCGGCCGCCGTTCGACGGCTCCGGGCTGCTGCGCTTCCTCGCCGACCACGCGGTCGCGGGCCTCGAGACGGCCGACGACGACTCGTTCGAGCGGCGCGTGCGGCTCCCGGGCGGGTCGGCGTGGGTACGGCTGACGCTCGACGCGGCATCCGCAGGGCTCGGTCCGGCGGGAATCCGGTGCGAGGCGCGACTGGACAATCTCGCGGATGTCGCGACCCTCGTCACGCGCGTGCGCCGCCTCTTCGACCTCGACGCCGATTCCGTGGCGATCGACTCCGCCCTCTCCGCCGATCCCGCCCTGGCCGCGCGCGTGGCCGCGCTGCCCGGGCTCCGGCTGCCCGGCAGTCTCGACGCGGAGGAGACCCTCTTCCGCACCCTTGTCGGGCAGCAGATCTCCGTGGCGGCGGCCCGCACGGTACTCGGCCGCATCACGCGCGAGCTCGGCGGCGGCGGCCTCTTCCCCACGGCGGCCGACATCGCCGGCAGCTCCGGCGTCATCCGCGGCCCGGCGTCGCGGGTGCGAACGATCATGGGCGTCGCCGAGGCCGCGGCGGCCGGCGACCTCGCCCTCGACGTCGGCACCCCGGTCGAGGAGTTCACCGCGCGGCTCGTCGCGCTCCCGGGCATCGGACCGTGGACCGCCGGGTATCTCGCCATGCGCGTGCTCGGCAACCCCGACGTGCTGCTCGACTCCGACCTCGTGGTGCTGCAGAGCGCGGAGCGGCTCGGGCTGCCGGCGACCCGCCGGTCGATCGCCGCCCACGGCGAGCGCTGGGCGCCGTGGCGCAGCTATGCCACGCTGCACCTGTGGGCCGCGCGCCCGATGGCGGCCCGCGCGCCGTCCGTCGCCGGCGGGATCGCCTGACCGGTACGCTCGTCGGATGACCAGCGCCGACACGACGAGCCGGCTGTCGGAAGACGAGATCGTCCAGACGAGCCGCGGCATCTCGCGGGCGTCCTGGCGTTACGCCGTGCGACGCGCGCAGCACGGCTTCGTGCGGCACCGCGGCATCGACTCCGCCGCCGCCCTCACGTTCTTCGCCGCGCTCGCCCTGTTTCCGGGGGCGCTCGTCGTCGTCTCGTCGTTCGCGATCGTGCGCGACCGCAGCCGCGCCGTCGAGAGCATCCTCGCGGTCGTCGGAGAATTCACGAACAAGTCGACGGTCGACTCGCTCGAGGCTCCCCTGCGCGAGTTCCTCAGCATCGAGAATCCGGGCATAGCGTTCGGGCTCGGCATCGTGCTGCTGCTCTGGACGCTCTCCGCGTACGCGACCGCCTTCGGCCGCGCCATCAACGCCACCTACGAGGTGCTCGAGGGTCGCCAGCTCTGGAAGTTCCGCGGCCTGATGATGATCGTGACCCTCGTGCTCATGGTCGCGTTCGGCGCCATCCTCGCAATCCTCGTAGCGACTCCGCGCGTGGCATCCGCGACGGCCGAGAATTTCGGCTTCGACGAACCGTGGGTCTCGATCTGGAATTTCGGCAAGTGGCCGGTGCTGCTCGCGCTCGCGATCCTGGTCGCCGGGCTGCTCTACTACTACACGCCCAACGTGCGCCATCTCCGGCTGCGCTGGGTCTCCTGGGGCGCGATATTCGCGATCGTCACCTGGGCGCTCGCCACCGCGGGCTTCGGCGTCTACGTCGCGACGATCGGGCAGTACGACCGCATCTACGGCTGGCTGGGAGGCGGGATCGTGCTGCTGCTCTGGCTCTACATCACCAACCTCGTACTGGTGCTCGGCGCCGAGTTCGACGCCGAGGTGGTGCGGCTGCGCCAGCTGAGTTCCGGCGTCGCGGCCGAGGAGACAATCCAACTCCCGCTGCGCGACACGACCCGCAACCTCGTGCTCGCGAGGCAGAGGGCAGACGACGTGCGGGATGGCAAGGGCATCCGCGACGCCGCGGTCGAACTGGCAGAATCGCGCCATGCCGAACTCGAGAAGCAACGCTAGCGATAATCCCAGCATCAAAGACCCCGAACTCTACGAGAAGCTCGTCGACGAGGGCAACAGCAAGCAGAAGGCCGCCCGGATCAGCAACGCCGCCGCGAAACGCGGCAGGTCGCAAGTGGGGCGCGCGGGAGGCGAGGCCGGCGACTACGACGACTGGACGGTCGCCGACCTGCGCGGCCGTGCGAAGGAGATCGGGCTGAGCGGCTACTCGAAGCTCGCCAAGGCTGAACTCATCGACGCGCTGCGCAACAGCTAGCCGGCCTTCTTCTTCTTGGCGGCCGGCTTCTTCTTCGCCCCGCGGCTCGACTCGACGCTGCGACGCAGGGCCTCCATGAGGTCGAGCACTTCGCCCTCACCCTCCTCCGCCGGCTCGCCGAAGGTCTCCTCGGTGCTGAGCGCGTCGCCCTTCTCGAGCTTCGCGTCGATGAGCTGGCGCAGCTCGGCCTGGTAGTCGTCGCTGAACTTCTCCGGAGCGAAGTCCGACTCGAAGCTCGTCACGAGCGCGCGCGACATCTCGAGCTCCTTCGCCGAGATGCGCACCCGCTCGTCGAGCGCCGGGAACTTCGCCTCGCGCACCTCGTCGTCCCAGAGCAGCGACTGCAGCATGAGCACGTCGCCGCGCACCCGGAGGGCGCCGAGCCGGGTCTTCTGCCGCAGCGCGAAGTGCACGATCGCGGTGCGTTCGCTCTCTTCGAGGGTGCGGCGCAGCAGGGCGTAGGCCTTGTTCGAGTCGGAGTTGGGCTCGAGGAAGTAGCTGCGGTCGAACATGATCGGGTCGATCTGGTCGCTCGGCACGAACTCGACCACGTCGATCTCGCGGCTGCGCTCTTCCGGCAGCGACGCGAGGTCGTCGGAGGTGAGCACTACGGTGCGTTCCCCGTCGTCGTAGGCCTTGTCGATGTGCTCGAAGTCGATGATCTTGCCGCAGATCTCGCAGCGGCGTTGGTAGCGGATGCGTCCGCCGTCTTTGTCGTGCACCTGGTGCAGCGAGATGTCGTGGTCTTCGGTGGCGCTGTACACCTTCACGGGCACGTTCACGAGACCGAACGTGATGGCGCCCTTCCAGATGGCCCTCACGGCCGTGTCTCTTCCATGGCTCAAGTGAACACACCCCCGCCCACCGGGGCAATGGCTTTCGCCGCGCCCGCCACCCCACCACCATGGTGCTATGGCCACGAGCGCAGCGAAGAACACCGACCAGGTCGTGTCGATCGACGGGCACCGCGTCAAGCTCACGAACCTCGACAAGGTGCTCTACCCCGAGACGGGTACGACCAAGGGCGAGGTGATCGACTACTACGCGCGCATCGCCGACGTGCTGATCCCGCACTCCGCGGACCGCCCGGCGACCCGCAAGCGCTGGGTGCACGGCGTCGGCACCGCCGACGAGCCCGCACAGATGTTCTTCCAGAAGAACCTCGACGACTCGACCCCGAGCTGGGTGAAGCGCCGCAGCATCGAACACAAAGACCACACCAACGAGTACCCGCTCGTGAACGACCTCGCCACCCTCACCTGGCTCGCGCAGATCGCCGCGCTCGAGATCCACGTGCCGCAGTGGCGGTTCGGGCGCACGGGCACCCGCAAGAACCCCGACCGGCTCGTGCTCGACCTCGACCCAGGGCCGGGAGCCGGGCTCGCGGAGTGCGCCGAGGTCGCCCGGTTCGCCCGCGAGATCCTCACCGGCATGGGCCTCGACCCCATGCCGGTCACGAGCGGCAGCAAGGGCATCCACCTCTACGCCGCCCTCGACGGCAAGCAGTCGAGCGACCAGGTCGCCGAGGTCGCGCACGAACTCGCGCGGGCGCTCGAGGCCGACCATCCCGACCTCGTGGTGAGCGACATGAAGAAGTCGCTGCGCGACGGCAAGGTGCTCGTCGACTGGAGCCAGAACAACGGCAACAAGACCACCATCGTGCCGTATTCGCTGCGGGGACGGATGCGCCCGACGGTCGCCGCCCCACGCACCTGGCGGGAGCTCGCGAGCCCGTCCCTCGCCCAGCTCGAGTACACCGAGGTGCTCGCCCGCGTCGCGCGCCGCGGCGACCCGCTCGCCGGCCTGGCCGCCGGGCACCTCGCGTCGCTCGAACCGACGCCGGAGCGCATGGCCGGGTTCGACCGGCTCGAGAAGTACCGCAGCATGCGCGACGGGTCGAAGACGCCCGAGCCGGTGCCGGCCGCGGCGGAGGCCGCGGCATCCGGGGCATCGCCGCAGCCGGAGGGGTTCTCGTTCGTCATCCAGGAGCACCACGCGCGCCGGCTGCACTACGACTTCCGGCTCGAGCACGACGGTGTGCTCGTGAGCTGGGCACTGCCCAAGGGCGTGCCGACCGACACCACAACCAACCACCTCGCCGTGCAGACCGAGGACCACCCGATCGAGTACGGCCGCTTCGAGGGCTCCATCCCGGCGGGCGAGTACGGGGCGGGCGAGGTGACGATCTGGGACTCGGGGAGCTACGAGCTCGAGAAGTGGCGCGACGGCGAGGAGGTGATCGCGGTGCTGCACGGCGAGAAGCACGGAACGCACCGCTACGCGCTCATTCACTCCGGGGGCGAGGGACGCGCCGAGAACAACTGGCTGATCCACCTGATGAAGGACCAGCCGGGGGCGGATGCCGCGGCGGGGCGATCGGGCGCAGACACCGACGCCGCACGCCCCGGACGCTCCCGGGACCGCGCCGCGCACTCGACGCCGTCGCCCATGCTCGCGACCCTCGGCTCCGCGGCGTCCATCGACGACGAAGACGAATGGGCGTTCGAGATGAAGTGGGACGGCATCCGGGCGATCGCGTCGGTGCGCGACGGCGAGGTGACGCTCTCGAGCCGCAACGGGGTCGACATCACGGTCGCGTATCCCGAGCTCGCCGCCTTGGCCGACCGCGTCGTGCCGCGCGGCGGGGGCGCCGGCGTCGTGCTCGACGGCGAGATCGTCGCGCTCGACGCCCGCGGGCGCCCGGACTTCGGGCTGCTGCAGGGGCGCATGCAGGCGCGCAAGAAGGCCGACGTCGACAAGGGGGTGCGCGACATTCCGGTGCGGTTCATGGTGTTCGACGTGCTCGAGGCCGACGGCGAGTCGACCGCAAAGCGGGAGTACGCCGAACGGCGCGCCCTCCTCGACCGGGTGCTGGAGCCGACCGGGACCGTGCAGGTGCCGCCCGCGTTCGACGGCGACCTCGCCGCGGCGATGGCGAGCAGCGCCGAACTCGGGCTCGAGGGAGTGATGGCGAAGAAGCGCGACGGGCTGTACTCCCCCGGCGCCCGCTCGCGCACCTGGATCAAGCTCAAGCACCACCGCGACCAGGAGGTCGTCGTGGTCGGGTGGCGCCCGGGGCACGGGTCGCGCTCGCGCGGCGTCGGCTCGCTGCTGCTCGGGGTGCCCGACGACGACGGCATCCGCTACGTCGGGCGGGTCGGCACCGGATTCGACGAGAAGGCACTCGACGAGATGCTCCCGCGGCTCAAGAAGCTCGCGCGCAAGACCGCCTCGGCGCACGACGTTCCCGCCGCCGACGCGCGCGACGCCCAGTGGGTCTCGCCCCGCCTCGTCGGCGAGGTCGAGTTCGCCGAGTGGACGCCGACCGGGCGGTTGCGGCAGGCGAGCTGGCGCGGGTGGCGGCCCGACAAGGGCGTCGACGATGTCAGCGTCGATAGTTAGGGTGGAGGCATGAAGCGCAAACTCCCCCTCCTCGTCGGCCTCGCGATCGGTTACGTCATCGGAGCCCGAGCCGGCCGTGAGAAATACGACCGCCTCAAGGCCGCCGCCGAGCACTACTGGCGCGACCCGCGCGTCGTGAAGGTGCGTACCGACGCCGAGTCCTACGCCCGCACGCAGGGGCCGATCATCCTCGACCGGGCCGAGACGGTGGCGAAGGATGTCGCGGCGAAGACCAGCGCGACCGCGAAAGACGTCGCGAGCAAGACCAGCGCCACGGCGAGAGACGTCGCGAGCAAGACCGCGGCCACCGCGAAGGACGTCGCGGACAAGACCGCCGCGACGGCGAAAGACGTGGCCGACAAGACCTCGGCGACCGCGAAGAAACGTGGCCGACCGCGTGGGCGACGTCGCCGACGACGTGAAAGACCAGGTCGTGAAGACCGCGGGCGACATCAGGGACCGCGGAGAAGACGCGGTGGAGCGCGTCACCCTCTCGGTGAGCGAGGCCCGCGACCGCGCTCTCGAAGACGACGAAGACGACGACGACATCGACGACGACATCGAGAACGGGTCGCCGACGCCCGCGAAGTAGTCCGGGCCTACGGCGCCGGCGGCGCCAGCGTCTCGGTCGCCCGCGGCTCGAGCGCAGAGACGTCGATCGTGCTGATCGCCGACGTGATCGGCACCATGCCGCTGAGCCGCTCGGGCGAGAGCACGCGGGTGACGTCGGCCTGGCTCATCAGACCGGCCTCCACCACCAGCTCGGCGATCGACGCGTTGGTCGTGAGCGCGGTGTGCGCCAGAGCCGCGGATGCCGCGTACCCGATGTACGGGGTGAGCGCCGTCACGACGCCCACCGACGACTCGACCTGCTGCGCGAGCCGCGCGACGTTGGCCGTGATGCCGTCGATGCAGTTGACGCGCAGCGTGTAGCAGGCCTTGGTCATCCAGGCGAGCGACTGCAGGATCGAGTGGGCGATCACCGGTTCGAACGCGTTCAGCTGCAGCTGCCCCGCTTCCGCGGCGGCGGTCACCGTGGCATCCGCCCCGATGACGCTGAAGGCGACTTGGTTGACGACCTCGGGGATCACCGGGTTCACCTTGCCGGGCATGATCGACGATCCCGCCTGGCGGGGCGGCAGGTTGATCTCGCCGATGCCGGCCTGCGGGCCGGAGCTGAGCAGGCGCAGGTCGTTGCAGATCTTGGAGAGCTTGACGGCGGCGCGCTTGAGCGTGCCGCTCACGGTCATGAAGATGCCGGCGTCGCTCGTGGCCTCGATGAGGTCGGGGGCGGTCTCCATGGGGATGCCGGTGACCGCGATGAGCTCCTCGCGCACCGCGTCGGCGTAGCGGGAGTCGGCCGTGATGCCCGTGCCGATCGCGGTCGCGCCCATGTTGATCTCGTTGAGCCACTTGATGGTCTCGGTGAGCCGGTCGTAGTCTTCGGCGAGGGTGTGCGCGAAGCCGCGGAACTCCTGGCCGAGGGTCATCGGCACGGCGTCCTGCAGCTGGGTGCGGCCCACCTTGAGGATGTCGTTGAACTCGATGCCCTTGGCGTTGAACGACGCGGTGAGCAGGCGGTGCTCGGCGAGCAGGCGCTGCACCCCGAAGACCATCGCGAGCTTGATCGCGGTCGGATAGACGTCGTTGGTGCTCTGGCTGCGGTTCACGTCGTCGATCGGGCTGAGGTACTGGTACTCGCCCCGGCCGTGCCCCATGAGCTCGAGGCCGCGGTTCGCGATCACCTCGTTGGTATTCATGTTCGTGCTCGTGCCCGCGCCGCCCTGGATGACGCCGACGCAGAACTCCTTGTGCAGGGCACCGCCGACGATCTCCTCGCAGACGCGCTCGATGATGTCGGCCTTCTCCTGCGACAGCACGCCGATCCGGGCGTTCGCGCGGGCCGCCGCCTGCTTCACCCGGGCGAGCGCCCGGATGAGGTCGGGGTAGTTCGCGATGGCGCGACGGGTGATCGGGAAGTTCTCGAGCGCCCGCGCCGTGTGGATGCCCCAGTAGGCGGCGGCCGGGATCTCGAGCGAACCGAGCGAGTCGGTCTCCGTGCGTGTTGCGATGTCTGTCGTCATCGATCAATCTCCTTCGACTGTCGGATGATACGTGCCTGAGGTGACACGTGCGTGCCGTACTGCGGGTGGTGGGTCTAGCGGTGGAAGTAGGGGATCACGAGGTAGACGCCGTAGAGCACGGCGAGCCCGCTCGCGACGAAGCACGCGACTCCGGCCGCGCGTCGCACGCCGGTGGTGCGGTCGACGAGCCTCAGCCCGAGCGAGTACAGGGTGACGACGAGGCACGCGGCCACGAGGGTCGCCACGAGCACCACGAAGAATGCAGGCCAGTCGATCATCGGGCGCTCCGTCCGTCGTCGCCGCGAGGGCCGTCGCCGTCGGCGCGCGAGCCGTCGTCGCGGTGCGCGCGTTCGGCCTCTGTGGCGACGCGCCATTCTTCGGCCGCGCGGCGCTGCTCTGCCGCTTCCCGCTCGCGGGCGTCGGCCTGGCGCTGCTTGCGTGACTTCTTCGGGCGCACGAGAACGGTCGGCTCGTCGTGCACGTTGCGCGCGTCGACCCGGTTGGCGCGCGAGTACAGGAAGATCGCGGCGATGATGCCGATCGCGAGCACCGCGTCGACCAGGATGCCGACGAGCCCGGTGGATGCCACGAGGGCGGCGAGGGCTCCGACGAGTCCGGCGGCCGGGATCGTGATGAGCCAGCCGAGGGCGATGCGGCCGGCCGTGCGCCAGCGCACCGACGCACCCTTGCGTCCGATGCCGGTGCCGATCACGGACCCGCTCGAGACCTGCGTGGTGGAGAGTGCGAACCCGAGGTGCGACGAGGCGAGGATGGTGGCGGCGGTCGAGGCCTCGGCCGCGAAGCCCTGGCCCGGCTCGATCTCGGTGAGGCCCTTGCCCATCGTGCGGATGATGCGCCAGCCGCCCGTGTAGGTGCCGAGCGCGATCGCGAGCGCACACACCGCGATGACCCAGAACTCCGGGCCGGAGCCGGTGGCCTGGAAGCCGCCGGCGATGAGCGTGAGGGTGATGACGCCCATGGTCTTCTGCGCGTCGTTGGTGCCGTGGGCGAGCGACACGAGCGACGACGTGAACACCTGTCCGTGCTTGAACCCGTTGCGCTGCCGCTTCTTCGTGATGCTGTAGGCCAGTTTGGTCGCGAGGAACGCGACGAGGCCCGCCGTAACCGGCGCGAGCAGCGCGGGCAGCACGACCTTCGACATGAGCACGGCGAAGTCGACCGAACCGAAGCCGGCTCCCACGATCGCCGCCCCGATGAGACCGCCGAACAGGGCGTGGCTCGAGCTCGACGGCAGGCCGAGGAACCAGGTGACCATGTTCCACAGGGTCGCGCCGATCAGCCCGGCGAAGATGAGCACCGGCGTGATCTGCACGCCGCCGTCGCCCTCCCTGATGAGCCCGCCCGAGATGGTGCGTGCCACCTCGGTGGAGAGGAAGGCGCCGACGAGGTTGAGCGAGGCCGCGATCGCTACGGCGGTCTTCGGCTTCAGTGCCCCGGTCGCGATCGGCGTCGCCATGGCGTTCGCTGTGTCGTGAAAGCCGTTGGTGAAGTCGAAGAAGAGAGCTAGCACGATGACTAGCGCGACCATGAGCTGGATGTCCACTGTCGTCGAGTGTAGCGGTGAACAAACCGTGTCGAGAAAGCAAACGGGAGTGGTCGTGGCGGTTCCCTGTCGATGAACGACCGGGCGCGACATCCGCGGCTCGGACCGTGGAGGCGCCCACCCCGTCGCGCACGCCGCTCGGCGGCCGGGCGACCGGGAGCGTCGCCGGCCCGAAACTCCCTAGATTCCGGGCGAGTGACCCCGAGATTGGGGGTGCGATCACAACGTGAGAATTGATGCGCTTGCCGTAGCCGGTTCCCTATACTCGGGAGCAAGTCGGAAGAATAGCCTTTCGAAAAGGGGAACAACAACGTGTCACAAGACGATCTGTTCGGGGCGCCAGCGGGGTGGTATCCGGACCCATTGGGCCTGCCGCAATTGCGGTGGTGGAACAACCACGCGTGGACGGAGCAGACGTCTGCCGCCCGCCAGCCCATAGTCATGCAGGACACGAAGTTCGCATGGGCCGACGACGACCTGCCGACCCGCAGGGAAGAGCGCGAACGCGAACGCCAGCGCGACGAACGTGCGCCCGCGAACCCGGCGAAGCCGACCGCGGCGACGCTCCGCGAACTCGAGCCGCCGCGTGCGTTCACGAAGATCGACGACGCGCCCGCGCCTGTCGACGAGGGGCGCACGAACCAGCGGGGTGATGCCCAGCGGGGCGACGCCCAGCAGTCCTTCACGACGCAGGCGAGCTTCGCCGACGACCCCTCGACCGCGCAGCGCGCTGCCTCGTCGACGCCCTCGTACAGCTCACTGTTCGACCCGGCGCCGGCGGCCGCAGCGCCGCTGAGCGAGGAATCCCTCGACTCGCTGTTCGGCGCCAAGCCGGAACAGCCGCAACCCCAGTCGCAGTCGCAGCCCCAGCCCGCCGGCCGTCGTTCGGCCCCCCGCGCGCAGCAGGCTGAATCGTTCGGCGGCGGCAGGGGCGGCGGCCCGCTCGTGAGCACCGCGCCGGCGTGGATCATCGCGATGATCCCGCTGTTCCAGCTCGTGCTGAGCCTGCTGCTGCTCACCGCGCTCGGCATGGGCAGCAACGTCTCGGTCTTCGTCGGCATCCTCACGGTGCCGTACCTGATCGTGATCGCTCTCGCCGTCGTCGACTACCGCATGCTCAAGAACCAGGGTGTCGAACGCCCGGCGCACTGGGCCTGGGCGTTCCTCACGGCTCCCGTGTACCTCCTCGCCCGCGCCCGCAACGTCATCCGTGAATCCGGCCACGGCATCGGTCCGGTGCTGGTCTGGTTCGGCCTCGGCGCACTGCACCTCGCGTCGGTCGTCGCGATCCCGGGCCTGCTGATCGCGATCCTGCCCGGTGTCTTCACCTCGCAGCTCGAGTCATCCGTCGAGGGCGACGCCCTCCTCATCAGCGGCGCCGAGATGAACGTGTCGTGCCCGGCCACTCCCCCCGTGCTCTTCGGCGAGCAGACGGTCTGCAAGGCCGTGAGCTCGAGCGGGAAGAACTCCGACATCGCCGTGAGCCTCGAACGGGCCAACGGGTGGATCGAATGGCAGGTGCTCGACTGGGGCGTCTGGGGCATGGACAAGTAGCAGACGGAACACGATGAACACCACAATGGCGCGCGGGCTTCGGCCTGCGCGCCATTTCGCGGCAGGAGCGCCGGAATCTCACCCTAGGTTTTCCGCCCGCCGCGCCCTACAGTATTGAGCACACTTCGAATAACTAGCAGTTGAAAGTGACGTCACCCGAATGACTGATACTTCGCACACCCGCATACCCGCAGGCTGGTACCCCGACCCGCGTGGGAGCAAGCAACGTCGCTGGTGGGACGGCTCGGCGTGGACCCACGCCCTGGAAGCCCTGCCCGAGACCGCCGTGGCCGCACCCGCCTACGCCAACCTCCCCGGGCCGCGGGTCGCCCGCGCTCCCTCGCCGTCTGCGCCGACGGTCGCCCGCGCCATCGACGCCGAGCCGACGGAACACTTCCCCACGAGGCGCCAGCTGCGCGACGCGGCGACCGTGCTCGAGACGCAGAAGCAGTTCGGCGCCACGGAGACCCCCGAGCACTATTCGATGGGGCCGGCGGTCTCGGCCACGCAGAAGCCGAACGCCTCGTTCTCGGTCGAGCAGTTCCGCACGGTCGCGGAATCGGCGCCGACCGAGCAGCTCACCGAGACCCCGTCCGAGCTGGGCGAATCGCCCGCCGTCTCGACGGCCGGTTCCGGCGCGGCGAGCCCGACCGCCGTGAGCACCGCTTCGGTGACCGAGTCGCCGGTGAGCGCGGTGCCGCGCACGAACACCTTCAGCGACGCGTCGCAGGGGGCGACACCGGCGGCGGTCACGCCGTTCGACCCGAGCGAATTCGTCAACCCGGTAATCCCCGTCAACCCGTCGGCGCAGGCGGCCAAGGCTCTCGCCGCCGCCGCGACGGCCGCGAAGCGCGATGGCTTCGTGCCGGTCATGCGCACGGGCGGAGCGTCCACGCTCCACACCGATCCGGAATACCAGCCGTTCGGCATGACGCCGAAGATCACCACGGGCGTCGTGGAGAGCCCGACGAGCGTCAACACGGGCTCGGTCTGGGCGCTCACCGTGCTGCCCGTGCTGTTCTTGGGCGCGGCATTCGGCATCATCAGCTTCGCCGCCGAGTTCTACACCCAGTTCATCCAGGGTGGCCTGGCCTTCGTGGTGGTCATGGCATCGTTCGCGCTCGCCATCCGCGACCGGCAGCAGCTCACGCTGCGCTCGCACCAGTCGACGGCGTCACCCGCATGGATCTTCCTGAGCCCGCTCGCCTACCTTATAGCGCGGGCAACCCACACGCGCCGCCAGGCCGGCCGCGGCTGGGCGCCGGCGATCGTCTTCGTGCTGGTGAGCGCGGCCGCGGCAGCGGCGCTGTACTTCTCGCCGTTGCCGCTGAGCGCGTTCTTCGCCCCGGCCCCCTAGCCGTCAGTCGTCGAGCGCGTCGCGCAGCAGGCTCATCAGGGCCTGCAGCTGGATGTTCGACTCGGCGGCGATCTCTTCGTCCGAACCGTCGAGGGCCCGGGCGGCGAGACCGGCCTTCGAGTCGATCAACTCGGCGATGCGCGCGTCGATCGTGTGCGCGGCGATGATGCGCCACGCCGTCACGGGCAGGGCCTGGCCGATGCGGTGCACGCGGTCGATGGCCTGGGTCTGCTCGGCGCTCGTCCAGCTGAGCTCCGCGAGCACGACGTTCGACGCCGCCTGCAGGTTGAGCCCGACACCCGCCGCCGTGAGCGATGCGACGACGACGGAGACCTCCGGGTCGTTCGAGAACGCGTCGATCGCGGCCTGGCGGGCCTTAGGCGACTGGTCGCCACGGATCGACACGCTCGTGAGGCCGGCCTTGGCGAAGTGCGCCTCCGCGGCGTCCATCACGTCGATGTGCTTGGCGAAGAAGACGACCTTGCCCACGTTGCGCGCGAGCTGGGCCGTGTAGTCGGCGGCGAGGCCGGCCTTGGCCTGGCCGATCTTGCGCACCATGGTGAACACGTTGTCGCCGGTGCCTGCACCCTTCGACTCGTCGAGCTCGGCGTGCGCCACGACGCGCACGAGGTCGTCGACGTCGGCGTCCGGCTTGAGCGCGCGCACACGGCGGTAGGTCGCCATGAGGCGCGCCGTGAGCGCTGCCTCGGCCGCCCGGATGCTGCGCCCCATGTCGTCGTCGAGTTCGACCGGGATGTCGGCGACGCGACGCGCGGGGATGTCGGCCGCGACATCCACCTTCTTTCGGCGCACGATCCCCATGTCGATGACGGCCTGGCGGGCCTCGGCGAAGAAGCCGAAGTCGGCGGGGGTGAGCCCGGTGTCCTCGAGTTTGTCCATGAGCGGCGACAGCGGCTTCTTGTCGTCGATCCAGCCGAGGAACTGCCAGATCGCGCGGAAGTCGTCGATGTCGTTGATGAGCGGAGTTCCGGTGAGCGCGATCATCAGCGCCCGCGGCTGGGCGGCGCGGATGCTGCGGCTGAGGGCGAGCACGTTCTTGCTGCGCTCGCTCTTGAGGTTCTTGATGAAGTGCGCCTCGTCGACGACCATGCCCTTGAAGCCGAAGCGGCTGAGCCAGCCGACGTGGCGGTCGAGCACCTCGTAGTTCACGATCACCACGTCGCTGAACGCGTCGACGTCTTTGCCGTCGCCGTGCACGACGGTGGCGGTGCGTCCCGGCGTCCAGAGTTCGACCTCGCGCGCCCAGTTGGTCTTGACGACGTTCGGCACGACGACGAGCAGGGGGTAGGAGTTCGAGACGGATGCGGCCAACAGGGCCTGTGCCGTCTTGCCGAGGCCGGGCTCGTCGGCGAGCAGGAAGGTGCGGTGCCCGTGCTTGACCTCTTCGACGAAGCGGGCCTGGTGCCGCATGAGTTCCGTGCCGCCCGGGGTTGTGAGGCTCTGCGCCTCGGGGAGGTCCATGCTGGCGGCTCCGCCGCCTGCGCCGTACTCGAAGGCGCGGAACAGCGGTTCGATGAGCTCCCAGTTGGCGAGGCGGTTCACCTGCACGGGCTTCGGCTGCATGGCGCTGAAGTCGGGGGCGAGGAACGGGTTCGACATCTGCATCTGGCGCACCGACTGCGGCACGACCTGCTTCTCGACGGTCTTGTCGACGGGCTTCGGCTCGGTGGTGATGATCAGTTCGTCTGGGCTCAGCTCTACGCCCGCCGCGAGCAGCAGGTCGCGACGCAGCGCCTTGGCGGCCGGGGTCACCTGGGCGTCTTCCGCGAGCATGGCGATGAGGCTGGTGTCGCGCGCGGCCGTCTTCGCGAGGATGCCCGCGAGGCCGTCGAGGCGCTTCTGCTCGTTGGCGCGTTCCGAGTCGGTGAGGGCGGGGTCTTTCTTGACCCTGGCCCGCTCTTCGCGCAGCAGCAGGGCCGCCACCTGGAACCTCGCGCGGTTGGCCGGCTTGAGCGGCCCCTTCTGCACGGCGGTCTCGACCTCGCGGGCGGCACGCGCCAGCACGGGGATCACGCCGGCGTCGTCGCCGCCGCGGGCACGGCGCTGTTGGGTCGCGCGTCGGGCCGTCGAACCGGTGGACTGGCTATTGCTCTGGCGCCGCTGGCGCTGGCCCTGTTCGGCCATTGTTCTCCTCGTGCTCCGGCGGCTGCGGCCGGAACGGTTCAAGAAAGAGCCACCGGTCATGGCTACCGGGTGACGGCGAAACCCGGGTGGTCCAGACCCGGTCGCGATGCGGCCGGTGGACTCGGATGACGTTGCACCCATTCTAGGGTGTTTGAGCGGAACTCCCGGTATTCAGCGCCGATTACGGTCTTCGGGGTTGCGGATCTTGATGAGAATCCCCGCCGCGATGAATACGAGAGCCGCGCCGTACTGGAGGCCGAGCCAGACGTCCGGGTCGACCTCGATCGGGAACACGGGGTTCCAGAGGACGGCGATCGGCAGGAGCCCGATGAGCCACCACCACTGTTTCGCCTGCCAGGCGAAGACGCTCACGATGAGCGCGAGGATGCTCACGACGTAGTTGACCACGATGAAGGTGTCGCTGCCGAGCAACGCGATGCCGGCGAGCAGCACGAGCGCGGCGATGATGCCGGGCGCGAGGGCCGTGCGGCGGAACTGGGGGGTGGGGTACGACGCGCTCATCGACGCAAGCCTATCCCGGCACGCGCTGCGCCGATCGGCGTCGGGGGTGCGTCCGGAGTGCGCCCTTTTTTCCGAATCGCTAGGCGCAGTTCACCCGCCGTCCAGACAAAGTCTGGTCGAATAGATGGCATGAGCCTCCGAACGGCAGAGTATTCTCGGCCGGACCACTTCATACTGCACATGAGCGACACCCACTTCGTCGCCGACGGCCCCCTGTACGGGTCGGTCGAGAGCGAGCGCAATCTGCGCCAGCTGTTCGACGAACTCGAGGCATCGGGCGGGAGGCCCGAGGCCATCGTCATCACCGGCGACCTGGCCGACAAGGGCGACCCCGTGGCCTACGAGCGGCTCAAGGCGATCATCGAGCCGGCCGCGGCGCGGCTCGGCGCCGAGGTCGTCTGGGTGATGGGCAACCACGACGACCGCGGTGCGTTCCGCGAGGGCCTGCTCGGACAGCTGCATCTCGGCGACGAGCAGAAGGCTGCGCCGATCGACCGGGTGCACGACATCAACGGCCTTCGCATCATCGCGCTCGACTCCACGGTGCCCGGCCACCACTACGGCGAGATCAGCGACGCCCAGCTCGACTGGCTCGCCGAAGAACTCAGCGTGCCCGCGCCGCACGGAACCGTGCTCGCTATGCACCACCCGCCCGTCCCGAGCGTGCTCGACCTCGCCGTGCTCGTCGAGCTGCGAGACCAGGCCGGTCTCGCCGAGGTGCTGCAGGGTTCCGACGTGCGGAGCATCATCGCCGGCCACCTGCACTACTCGTCGACCGCGACGTTCGCGGGCATCCCGGTGTCCGTGGCATCCGCCACCTGCTACACGCAAGACCTCAACGTTCCCGTCGGCGGCACCCGCGCCCGCGACGGCGCGCAGGCGTTCAATCTCGTGCACGTCTACGAGAACACCGTGCTGCACTCGGTGGTTCCGCTCGGCTCCCACGCCCAGGTCAGCTACGTGACCGCGGACGAGACCACCGCGATCCTGCGTCGCGAGGGCGTGCGCATCGCTCCGTCGGCCGCGAACGCCGTCGAGGAAGACACCGTGCTGACCGTGCCGATCGACATCATCCGCGAGGTCGAGCTCGAGAAGCAGCGGCTGGAATCCGAGCGGGTCACGGCCGAGAAGGTCGCGAAGAGCGCGTAGACGGAAAGGGCGCCGAGAGGGAAAGGCCGCTAGACGGCTTGTTCGCCCTCGGCCTCGGCGGGCTTCTCCCATGGTGCCGCGATCGGGAAGTATCGGTTGAGGAACCCCTTTACGGCCCTCGTGCGGTCTTCCGGCTCGACCTCGGGGAAGCTGCCGTCGTTGAGGCAGAACATGTCGTACGAGCGCTTGCGCAGCAGCCCGTCCATGATCTTGAGGCCGGAGCGCGTGGTGGTGTCGACGTACTTAACCCGCGCGTCGGTCTGCGGCACCGCTCGCCCCGTGACGAGGGCGTAGTAGTGGTACAGCGAGTTCGTGACCGAGATGTCGTTGCGGTTGCGGAACGCGTTCGCGGCGGTGCGGGCGAACTCCTCGGGGAATTCGCGCTCGAGCTCGCTGAGCACGCTCTTGCGCAGCGGGGCGGCCGAGTGCTCGAGGTGGCGCGTGATGGTGATGCCGAAGCGCTCGAAGAGCACGTTGCGGTTGACCCTCGCCGCGTTCTCGAAGCCGCTGCGCTCCGGGTTGCTCGACCCGAGCCCGATGCGGGTCTCCGCCTCGACGAAGCGGGTGATGCCGCCGGGCGAGAAGAACATGTCGGGGGTCACAGGGCGGCCGAAGAACATGTCGTCGTTCGAGTAGAGGAAGTGCTCGGCGAGGCCGGGGATGTTGTGCAGCTGGCTCTCGACTGCCTGCGAATTGTGGGTCGGCAGCACGGAGGGGTCGGAGAAGAACTCCTCACTGCGCACGACGGTCACCTTGGGGTGGTCGGCGAGCCAGTGCGGCACGGGCGAGTCGGTGGCGATGAAGATGCGGCGGATCCACGGCGCGTAGATGTGCACCGACCGCAGGGCGTAGCGCAGCTCGTCGATCTGGCGGAAGCGCGCCTCGTGGTCGTCGCCCTCCCCCACGACGTAGCTCTGCATGCGGCGGGCACGCGCACGCTGGAACTCGATGTCGGTGCCGTCGACCCAGGAGAAGACGATGTCGATGTCGAACGGGATGTCGGAGGCGAGCCGGTTGAACATCGGCTCGGCGGTGCGCCAGCTGACGCCGTAGCGCTCCACCGTCGACTCGACCAGCTCGGCGCGCGGGATGCTGCGGCGGGTGAGCGAGTTCTCGACGGGAGCTGTGATCTCGGTCTCGCCGAAACTCCACAGTTCGACCTGGACGCCACTGGATGCGCCGTAACGCAGACGTCCCAGCGGTTCGACGCGCGGACGGAACAGCCGGAAGACCCTGGCCTTGTCGTCGGTGGACAGCCGGCCGTCGGCCACGAACAGCGCGGGGCCGGCCTTCGGGTGCACGGTCTTGGAGTAGAACGGCTCGTTCGCCATGGCGGCCGCGAACGCGTCCTGCAGTGCGGCGCGCTGCTTCCAGTCGGCCGCGATCACCGGGCGGGAGTCGTTGCCGCGCACGAGGAGGTATTCGAGCCCCGCGTCATCCAGCACCCGGCGGATAAAGAGGAGGTCGTCGACCATCGACTCGGTGGGCGTGAGGTGGTCGTTGACGAGCGAGAGCTGCCCCTTGTGCACGACCACGTCGCTCCGCGACAGGGTGCGCGGCCACGACGACGCTACGGCCGTGACGTCTGCCGACCGCGTGCGGCCGGACTCGGGGTTTTTGCTCATCGGTCTACTGTAGTCGGGCAAACCACGCCGACCGGATGGGGTTGCGCGTGCGTTCCCGGCCATAGAGTTCTGCTATGCACACCGACGGCGCGGCGCTCGAGCGTTTCCGCACCCTGCTGAGGATTCCGACCGTGTCGCGGCTCGACGCGAGCGAGACCGACTGGGCGCAATTCGACCGCTTCGTCGAGGCCCTCCCCGCCCTCTACCCCGCGCTGCATGCCGAGCTCGAGCGCGAGATCGTGGCCGGGCACTCGCTGCTCTACCGCTGGAAGGGCACGCACGACGGCCCGCCGACCGTGCTCATGGCCCACTACGACGTCGTGCCCGCCACAACGGCGGGGTGGGCGCATCCCCCCTTCGCCGCGGAGATCGTGGGCGAGGGCGACGGCGCCGTCGTCTGGGGCCGCGGCACCCTCGACGATAAGGGCGCGCTCGTGAGCGTGCTCGAGGCGGTCGAGGCCCGGGTGCGCGACGGGTTCCGGCCGCGCGACGACGTCTACCTGAGTTTCGGCCACGACGAGGAGACCACGGGCGGCGGCGCGACGGCCGTCGTCGCGCTGCTCGCGGCACGCGGCATCCGCCCGGCCCTCGTGCTCGACGAGGGGGGTGCGGTCGTCGAGGGCGTCTTCCCCGGGGTGGAGGCGCCCGCGGCAGTCGTCGGCGTCAGCGAGAAGGGCATCACCACCGTGACGCTGACCGTCGAGCAAGACGGCGGCCACGCCTCGACTCCCCCGCGACGCACCGCGACAGCGAGGCTCGCTCGCGCCGTGGTGCGGCTCGACGCGAAGCCGTTCCCCGCCCGCTTCTCGCCGACGAACCTCGAGATGCTGCGCACCCTCGGGCCGCACGCGACCGGGACGGCGGGATGGGCCTTCCGCAACCTGTGGCTCACCCGGCCCCTGCTGCTGCGCATGTTCGCGGCCCTCGGCGACGAGACGAACGCGATGGTGCGCACCACTCGGGCGGTGACCCAGCTGCGTGGCAGCGAGGCCGCGAACGTGCTGGCCGAGACCGCGGTCGCGACCGTGAACGTGCGGGTCGCGGTCGGATCGTCGGTCGAGGAGGCGCTGCGCCACGTGCGCTCCGCGGTGCGAGACGACGGCGTCGTGATCGAGGCGCTGAACCCGTCGGAGCCCTCGCCCGTCTCGCCGACGACCGGGCGAGCCTGGGAGCTGCTCTCGGCGACGATCGCCCAGACCTTCGACGGCGTCGTCGTGACGCCCTACATCCAGCTCGGGGCGAGCGACAGCAGGCACTTCACCCGCATCAGCGACCACGTCTACCGCTTCAGTCCGTTCGAGATGACGGGCGACCAGCGCCGCACGCTGCACGCGATGAACGAGAACATCGGGGTGGCCACCTGGCTGCGCGGCATCGACTTCTACACGCGGCTCGTCGGCGAGCTGTAGCGGCTACGCGAGTTCGTCCCTCGTGCGGTAGTGCTCGTGGAGGGCCTCCCACGCCGGTCCGTACTGCGTGTGCCAGTTCGGCCAGTCGATGCGCTGCCCGTCGAGCGCTGCCGCGAGGTGGTCGAGATGGATGTGCCATCCCGCGAGCGACATCGCCGCCGACCGACCGTCGGGCGGCGTCACCCGGTTCGTGAACTTGAGCCGCGAGCCGACGGGAGTGCGCTCGATCTCCCAGCAGAGCAGGCCGTGGTCGGAGTTGCTCGACGCGATCGCGCTGCCGGGCTCGATGGAGAGCACCTCTCCCTCGAGCCACTCGAGCGGCACGCCGTCGCGTCCGTTGAGCCAGCGGACGGCGAATTCGCCGCCGACCCGTGGGTCGATGCGGGATTCCGCCCACCAGAGCTCGGTCTGCGCGGGTTCGGTCACGGCGGCCCAGAGCGCGTCGTGCGGGTGCGGGTAGTCGCGGGCGAAGACGATCTCGAACGCGTCGCCGACGCGCGTCGCCGTGCCGAACTGCTCGGGGGCGATGTCGTCGATCCCGGTCACGCGGCGGCTCCCTTCGTGCCGGCGGTGTCGGCGTCGTGCGGCGGGCCGTCGGGCGCGTGGTCTTCGCGCGTCGCCGCCTCGGCCGCCGCGGTGATGCGGGCGGCCATGCCGGCGAAGATGATGCCGTGGAACGGCAGGATCGAGAACCAGTAGAGGCGTCCGCCGAGCCCGCGCGGGAAGAACACGGCCCGCTGCCGGTAGACCGAACCGGTCTCCGACGGGGTGACCGTCATCTCGAGCCACGCGGCTCCGGGGACGCGCATCTCGGCTCGTAACCGCAGGAAGTGGCCGCGGTCGAGGGCCTCCACGCGCCAGAAGTCGAGCGCCTCGCCGATGCCGAGCCTCGTGGCGTTGCGCCGGCCGCGGCGCAGTCCCACCCCGCCGACGAGCTTGTCGAGCCACCCGCGCGCCGCCCACGCGAGGGGGAAGGAGTACCAGCCGTTGTCGCCGCCGATGCCCTCCACGATGCGCCACAGCTCGCCGGGGCTCGCCGCGGTCGGCTGTTCGCGCAGGTCGGTGAAGACCGTGTGGCCCGACCACTGCGGGTCGCTCGGCAGCGGGTCGCTGGGCGCCCCGAAGACCGAGGAGTCCTGCCAGCTGGTCTCGACCTCTCCCGCTCGTTCCTTGCCGAGAGCGAGGCTCACCGAACGTCGGTAGCCGGTGAGTCCGCCCTCGGGTGCCGGGATGTAGTCGTCGATGTCGTTCTCGCGCACGACGCAGTCGTACTGCAGCGAGGCGATGATCGGCACGGCGAGCGCGCGCGGGATGGGGGTGACGAGGTTCACCCACTGTGACGCGAGCCACGGCGTGAACACGGGCAGCGACGCGATGGGACGTTGCTTGAGGCCAGCCTCGACCGCGTAGCCGTTCATCATCTGCCCGTAACGCAGCACGTCCGGCCCGCCGATGTCGAAGGTGCGGTTGACCTCGGGCGGCAGCTCGGCGGCGCCGACGAGGTAGTGCAGCACGTCGCGCACCGCGATCGGCTGGATGAAGTTGCGCACCCACTTCGGCGCGGGCATATAGGGCAGCACGTCGGTGAGGTGGCGGATCATCTCGAACGACGCAGATCC
>Ga0247809_1000090_pt1 | contig 53813 bp, 53 predicted proteins | sample UWRJL104311B1_FD_180951 | JGI IMG/M metagenome (GOLD analysis project Ga0247809, IMG submission 180951) | Plant litter microbial communities from Arlington Agricultural Research Station in Wisconsin, United States - UWRJ-L104-311B-1 | ecosystem: Environmental > Terrestrial > Plant litter >... | reverse complement strand
GGGCCAAGTTGGGGAACGTCGCTAACGTAGGGCAACGCGTCGTTACCACGGCCTTCCCGACTGGACCCCGGCCTCCGCCGGGGAGGCGCGCCTGGGCAGGCATGCTGCGGCTAAGCCACCACCCCCACCCCATCCGCAAACAACACCTGCAGGTCCTTCTTCAAGATCTTCCCATTCGCATTCCGCGGCAAAGTCTCATGCACGAAGCGCACGGCGACCGGCGTCTTGAACGCTGCTAGATGTTGCCGCACCCAGCTCTGCAATTCCGCCTCGGTTGTCACCGCACCCGGCGCGAGGTGCACCACCGCTGCGGGCTCCTCCCCCAAAATACGATGTGGAATACCAATCAGCGCCGCGTCGGTCACTGCGGGGTGAGCGTATAGGACGTTCTCTACTTCGCTGGAGTAGATGTTCTCGCCGCCGCGGATAATCATGTCCTTGGCGCGGTCGACAATGTAGCAGAATCCTTCGTCGTCGAGGCGGGCGAGGTCGCCAGTCCGGACCCAGCCGTCGACGAAGGTCGCGGCGGTTGCGTCGGGCTTGTTCCAATAGCCCTTCACGATCATCGGGCCGCGTGCCCAAAGTTCGCCGACCTCGCCCAGAGGCATCTCCGTCAGGCCGTCGTCCGCCATGATCTTCAGGTCGGCAGCCGCGACTGGTGGCCCCGCGCTGGTTGGGCGGTTGAGGTAATCCTCACCCCCGTGATGCGTGACGGTCGCCATCGTCTCGGTCATGCCCCAGCCATTGCCGGGCATCGCGCCGAACTCGGCGTAGATGCGCTTCACCAGTTCGGGGGCCGCCGGCGCGCCGCCATAGGCGATCGATTCGAGCGACGAGAGGTCGTAGCGGCCACGATCCGGATGCTCCAACAATTGCCAAGCGATGGTCGGCACGCCGCCGGTGATGTTGACCTTCTCGCGCTCGATAATCTCCATCGCGCGGATCGTGTCCCATTTCCGCATGAAGATCATCGTGCTGCCGGTCGCGATCACCCCCATCATCCCCGCGGAGCAGGCGGTGACGTGGAACAGCGGGATCACCGTCAGCGTCACACGCGGCGTCGGCTCGGGCGGTGCCTCGCCGCGCCGCAAAAAGGAGCGGGCGGAGGAATAGCCGCCGGACATGATGTTCGACATCATGTTGCGGTGCGTACCGAGTGCCCCCTTGGGCGCGCCGGTGGTGCCGCTGGTGTAGAAGATCGTCGCATCATCGTCGGGCGCGATCGTCGCCTCGGGCAGCCCGACATCGGGCAGCGCAGCCCAGTCGTGCGGGGTGCCGATCACGTCCTCCAGCCGCGTTACGATCCCCGTCAGCGGCTCCGCGGCGCGCGCGACGAACACGTGCTCCAGCGCCAGCAGCGTCGCGTAGGCCGCCTCCAGCCGGTGATGACGCTCGTCGTCGGTGATCAGCACGCGCGCGCCCGAATCGGCTAGGCCGTATTCCATCTCCGCGCCGGTCCACCAGGCGTTGAGGGGCACCATGATCGCGCCGATGCTCGCACCCGCAAAGAACGCGACCGGCCATTCGGGCAGGTTGCGCATCGCCAGCGCGACGCGGTCGCCGGGACCGATCCCCATCTCGCGCAACCGGTGCGCCAGCACCGCGATCGCACGAAAGTTCGCCTCGTAGGTGACGCGCTCGTCCTCGTATGCGGTGAAGACCCGGTCACCATGCGCGCGCGCCGCCTCGGCCAGCCAGCGCAACGACGGCGGCGCATTCTTCCAGATTCGCGTCTCGATGCCGTCGATCGTCAGCATCTCCATCTCGAACTTCGCGCCGGGCGCGGTCAGCAGTCGCTCGGCATCGGCGAGCGACATCGCCGGCCAGGAGGGATCGAGTGCGATGATCGGTTCGCTTGCCAAGACCGGTTGACTCCAGAGTTGAATTTCGGGTTTGGCTTATCGCCTGTTCGAAGACAGGTTATAGTTGATTCCTGCCGCACTCAAGGCAATAGAGGCACCAAGTTCGAACTAGGGGTATGGAGCGGGTCATGACAGGGACGGCCAAATCGTGAGAATCGCTGAACCTGCCGCGCACGGCTTAGATGCGAGCCGGTTGGCGGCGATCGATACGCTGCTCCAGACGCGCTATATCGATTCGGGCAAGCTGCCGAACGCGCAATTGCTGATCGCGCGCGACGGCGAGATCGTCCATTTCTCGAACGCGGGCGCGGCGCGCGAAGGCAGCAAGAGCGTCGACGAAGGATCGCTGTTCCGGATCGCGTCGATGACCAAGCCGATCACCTCGGTCGCGTTCATGATGCTGGTCGAACAGGGCCTCGTCGCGGTCGACACGCCGGTCCACCACGTGCTGCCCGAGTTCAAGGATATCGGCGTCTATGATGGCGGTGGCGGCGGCGTGCCGTTCGTAACCAGGCCGACCGCCGAGCCGATGCGGATGATCGACCTGCTCCGGCATACCTCGGGGCTGACGTATAGTTTCCAGAACCGCTCGAACGTCGACGCCGCCTACCGCGAGGGCAAGATCGAGGGCTGGCATGGCGGGTATGACCTCGACGGCTTTATCGGCGCGCTGGCAAAGATCCCGCTCGAATTCTCGCCTGGCACCGCATGGAATTACTCGGTTGCGACCGACGTCCTCGGCGCGGTCGTGCAGCGCGTGTCGGGCCTGCCGCTCGATCAGTTCTTCAGGACGCGCATCTTTGCACCGCTGAAGATGGACGACACCTTCTTCCAGGTTCCCGCCGAGAAGCTCGATCGCCTGACGGACTGCTACACGCTCGCGCCGGGCAAGGGCCGCGTGATGTACGACCGCGGCGCAGAGAGTGCGTGGAGCCGGCAGCCGAAGCTCGTGTCCGGCGGCGGCGGGCTCGTCTCGACCGCGCTCGATTACCACCGGTTCAATACGATGCTGCTCAACGGCGGCGAACTCGACGGTGCGCGCATCCTCGGGCGAAAGACGCTCGACCTGATGACTCAGAACCATCTGCCCGGAAAATCCGATCTCGCGGCGATGTCGAAGTCGCTGTTCAGCGAGGCGTCGAATGCGGGCACCGGGTTCGGGCTCGGGTTCGCGATCACCGACGACGTCGCGAAGACGATGGTGCCGGGATCGAAGGGCGAGTTCTACTGGGGCGGGATGTTCTCGACCGCGTTCTTCGTCGACCCCGTCGAGCGGCTGTCGATGGTGTTCATGACGCAGCTTTCGCCGAGCAGTTTCTATCCCATCCGCCGCGAACTGAAGACGATGATCTACGCGGCGATGACCTGATCCCCCAACGGCCGTCATCCCGGCGGACGCCGGGACCCAGGGCCGCACGCACACCGAATTTGGCTCTGGGTCCCGGCGTTCGCCGGGATGACGGGGCCGGCACCAGGAGACTAGAATGACCGGCCCGATCCGCACCGAACGCCATGACGACGTGCTCGTCATCATCTCGAACAATCCCCCCGTCAACGCGCTCGGCGCCGCGGTCCGGCAGGGTCTCGAAGCCGCGATCAAGGAAGGCGTCAACGACGACAGCATCACCGCGATGGTGATCCGCTGCGATGGCCGCACGTTCTTCGCGGGTGCCGACATCACCGAGTTCGGCAAGGAAATGGTCGAGCCCGGCCTGCCGACCGTCGTCGACATGATCGAGGCGTCGTCGAAGCCCGTCGTCGCGGCGATCCACGGCACCGCGCTCGGCGGCGGCTGCGAAGTCACGCTCGGCTGCCATTACCGCGTCGCCGTTACCTCGGCGAGGATCGGCACGCCCGAAGTGAAGCTCGGCCTGCTCCCCGGCGCCGGTGGCACGCAGCGTATCCCGCGGATCGCCGGCGTGAAGCTCGCGCTGGAGATGACCGCGAAGGGCGATCCGATCTCGGCGAAGACAGCGCTCGACGCCGGGCTGATCGACAAGATCGTCGGCGAGGACTCGCTCGAGGCCGATGCCGTCGCGTTCGCGCGCGAGATCGCGACCAAGCGCCCCCTGCCCCGTGCGTCCGAGAAGACCGCGCAGGCCGATCCGGATGCCGTGGCTGCGTTCAAGAAGGAGAATGCGCGCCGTTTCCGTAACTTCGACGCGCCGGCTGCCAACATTGCCTGCGTCGAGAAGGCCGCCGACGGTTCGAGCTTCGAGGAGGGCATCGCGTTCGAACGCCAGGAATTCATGAAGCTCATGATGGGCGTGCAGTCGGCCGCACAGCGCCACATATTCTTCGCCGAACGCCAGGCCGCGAAGATCGACGACGTCCCCGCCGACACCAAGCTGCGCGAGATCAAGCGCGTCGGCGTGATCGGCGCGGGCACGATGGGCGGCGGCATCTCGATGAACTTCCTGTCGGCGGGCATCCCCGTTACGATCGTCGAGATGCAGCAGGACGCGCTCGACCGCGGCACCGGCGTCGTGCGGAAGAACTACGAGGCAACCGCCGCGAAGGGCCGGATGAAGCCCGAGCAGGTCGAGCAGGCGATGGGTGCGCTGAAGCCGACGCTGGACTTTGCCGATCTGGCGGAATGCGACCTGATCATCGAGGCGGTGTATGAGACGATGGAGGTGAAGAAGGAGATCTTCACCAAGCTCGACGCGATCGCCAAGCCGGGTGCGATCCTGGCGTCGAACACGTCGTATCTCGACATCGACGCGATCGCGGCCTGCACGAAGCGGCCGCAGGACGTGGTCGGGATGCACTTCTTCTCGCCGGCCAACGTGATGAAATTGCTGGAGGTCGTGCGTGGCGACAAGACCGCGGACGACGTGCTGGCGACGGTCATGGCGCTCGCCAAGAAGATCAAGAAGGTCGCTGTCGTCGCCGGCGTCACCTACGGCTTCATCGGCAATCGTATGCTGATGCCGCGGCAGGTCGAGGCGACCAAGCTGTTGCTGGAAGGCGCGAGCCCCGAGCAGATCGACAAGGTCCATGTCGCGTTCGGGATGCCGATGGGGCCGTTCCAGATGAGCGATCTGGCGGGCGTCGACATCGGCTGGCACCGCGATCCGAGCCGGATCGAGAACATCCGCGATGCGCTGGCGGCGGAGAATCGCTGGGGTCAGAAGACCAAGGCGGGCTTCTACGATTACGACGAGAAGCGGACGCCGTCGAACTCGGCGCGGGTCACGGAGATCATCGACGATTTCCGCAAGAAGTCGGGCGTGACGCCGCGCGAGATCAGCGACGAGGAGATCGTCGTGCGGACGCTCTACACGATGGTCAACGAAGGCGCGCTGATCCTCGAAGAGGGCAAAGCACAGCGCGCGTCGGACGTCGATGTGGTGTGGATCTACGGCTATGGCTGGCCGGTCTACCGCGGCGGCCCGATGTTCTGGGCGCAGTCCGAGGGTTTGCCGAAGGTCGTCGCGGGGCTGGAGAAATACGGGTTCCCGGTGGCTAAGTCGCTGAAGGATGCCGCGGCAGCGGGCGGTCGGCTGAAGTGATCGGTCGCGATCGTTTCTTGCGGACCATCGCACGCTGATGGAGCGGTCCGCGCTCCAGACCGCGGCGGCGATCCGCGCGGGCGAGACGACCGCACTCGCCGAGTGCGATGCGGCGATTGCGCGGATCGATGCGCACGACGGTGCGATCAACGCCGTCGTCGTGCGCGATTTCGCGCGGGCGCGAGAGGCGGCGCTGGCGCTCGACGCGGAAGGGCCGGATGATCGGCCGCTGTTCGGTGTGCCGATGACCGTGAAGGAATCTTTCGACGTCGCCGGCCTGCCGACCAGCTGGGGCGTCGGCGTCCACCGCGACAATATCGTCGACCGCGATGCCGTGGCCGTGACTCGGCTGAAGGCGGCGGGCGCGGTGATCCTTGGCAAGACCAACGTGCCGGTGCGGTTGAGCGACTGGCAGGCGGACAACCCGATCCATGGCCGGACGAACCATCCACTCGATCCAACGCTGACGCCCGGCGGATCGTCGGGTGGTGCCGCGGCCGCGCTCGCGTCGGGGATGGTACCACTCGAACTTGGCTCCGATATCGGCGGCTCGATACGCGTGCCGGCCGCGTTCTGTGGCGTCTGGGGGCACAAACCAACCTATGGCGCCTTGTCCGATCTCGGCCACCGCGTGCCCGGCACCGATGGGGCGAGCGCGGCTCTCGGCGTCATCGGTCCGCTCGCGCGCAATCCCGAGGATCTGGCCGTTGCGCTCGACATCCTCGCCGACATCCCCTTGCCGCGCGCCACCGTAGACTTAGCCCGACCACGCATCCTGCTGCTCACCGCGCATCCCTCGGCACGCGTCGATTCGTCGATCGTCGGCGCGATCGATTGCGTCGGTGAAGCCCTCGCCGCGTCCGGCGCCACCATTTCAAGCGCACCCCCACCGATCGACCTCGCTGCTCAGCACGCCGACTATATGCGGATGCTCGGCATCGCGATGACCCGCGGCGGACCTGCGCGCGACGGCAAGGTCGCGACGTTGTCGCACTGGTTCGACTTGCTCGATTCGCAGGCGCGGTTGCAACGCGCCTGGGGTGCGCTGTTCGAGCAGTTCGACGCGGTGATCGCGCCGGCGAGCGGCGTGAACGCCTTCCCGCATATCGCCGAGCGCAACGTCGCGCGCCGCACGCTGTCGATCGACGGCGAGGATACCCCGTCCGGCGTCCAGTTCGCCTGGGCCGGGCTCGCCACCTTCCCCAATTTGCCCGCGACCAGCGTGCCTGTCGGGATCGACCCGCGCGGCCTGCCGATCGGCGTGCAGGTCATCACCAACCGTTACCGCGACCACGACGCGATCGCCGTCGCCGCGCTGTGCAATCGACTAAGCAGGAGCTGATCCGATGTCCGACCTCGATACTTTCCGGTCCGAAACGCGTGCGTGGCTCGCGGAGAATTGCCCGCCCGAGATGCGCAAGCCGGTGCGCTCGGAGGACGACGTCTGCTGGGGCGGGCGCCAGTTCAAGCCGTCGTCGCCGGCGCAGAAGGATTGGCTCGACAAGATGGCCGCCAAGGGCTGGACCGTGCCGGATTGGCCCAAGGCGTATGGCGGCGGCGGGTTGTCGCCCGCGGAGACTAAGATCCTGCGCGAAGAGATGGCGGCAATAAAGGCTCGCAACCCGCTCAACTCGTTCGGGATCTCGATGCTCGGGCCGGCATTGCTGAAATACGGTACCGAGGAGCAGAAGCTCGATCACCTGACCAAGATCGCACGCGGGGAGATCCGCTGGTGCCAGGGGTATTCCGAGCCGAATGCGGGGTCCGACCTTGCCGGGCTTGCCACCTCGGCGGAGGACAAGGGCGACCATTATCTCGTCAACGGGCAGAAGGTGTGGACCTCCTACGCCGACAAGGCCGACTGGATCTTCTGCCTCGTCCGCACCGACAAGACGAGCAAGCAGGGCGGGATCAGCTTCGTGCTGTTCGACATGGCCTCGCCGGGCGTGTCGACCAAGCCGATCCTGCTGATCAGCGGCAATTCGCCGTTCTGCGAAACGTTCTTCGACAATGTCGAAGTGCCCAAGGTCAACCGCGTCTACGAGGAGAACAAGGGCTGGGACGTCGCGAAATATTTGCTCGGGCATGAGCGCGAGATGATCTCGGGGATGGGGCTGGCGTCGAGTGGCGGCAATCCGTTGATCGACGGGGCGATCGCGACCGTCGGGCTTGGGCATGACGGGCGGCTGGCCGATCCGCTGCTGCGCGCGTCTATCGCGTTGTTCGAGGTGCGGGCGAAGGCGTTCGGGGCGATGTCCGAGCGGTTCATCGACGAGCTTAAGGCGGGCAAGGCGCACCCTGCCCAGCCGAGCATGATGAAATATTACGGGACCGAGCTGAACAAGGGCCGGTACGAATTGATGATGGCAGCGGGCGGATCGGATGCGCTCGAATGGGACAGCGAGCGCTCGCGCGGCGGGGCGATCCCGCGGTCGTGGCTGCGGACCAAGGCGAACTCGATCGAGGGCGGGACGAGCGAGATCCAGCTCAACATCATCGCCAAGCGGATCCTGGAGTTGCCTGCCTGATCTTCGACCGTTCTCCCGCGAAAGCGGGAGCCCAGAATCACGAACGCTGCGCGTGGGGCTCCTGGGCCCCCGCCTCCGCGGGGGAACCAGAATGCCACTGTATCTAGACGACGACCAGACCGTCCTTCAGGACACCATCCGCGATTTTGTCGCGGAGCATGCACCCGTGAGCCACATGCGGGCTTTGCGCGATGCCGACGACACGACCGGCTTCTCGCGCGACCTGTGGAAGCAGTTCGCGGAGATGGGCTTTACCGGCATCCTGATCGGCGAGGACCAGGGCGGGCTCGGGCTCGGCCATGTCGAGGCGGGCGTGGTGCTGGAAGAGATCGGACGCAATCTGTCCCCCTCCCCGTTCCTCTCCACCGCGGTCGCGGCGGTCGAGGCGCTCAAGGGCACGGGGCAGGCCGAGCGCTGGTTCCCGAGCATCATCGCCGGCGAGACCGTGGCGGCGCTGGCGATCGATGAGGGTGCCAAGCATCGCGACACCGTTGCGATGACCGCCGAACGCTCGGGTAACGGCTTCAAGCTGACCGGCGTCAAGCGGTTCGTGACGCACGGCCACACCGCCGACCTGATCATCGTCGCCGCGCGTACCGGAGGGTCGGACAACGACACGGACGGTATCACGCTGTTCGCCGTGCCGAAGGATGCCGCAGGACTGACGGCACACGCCGAGCGTCTGGCTGATTCGAGCTTGGCCGCGCGGCTCGAGTTCGAGGGCGTCGAGGTCGATGCGGATGCGGTGATCGGCGAGGTCGACGCGGGGCGTACGCCGCTCGATCGGCTATTGCGCGCGGGACGGACCGGGGCGTCGGCAGAGCTGCTCGGCGTTGGCGGCGGGGCGATGGACATGACGATCGGCTACATGAAGGAGCGCAAGCAGTTCGGGATGCTGATTGGCAGCTTCCAGGCGCTCCAGCACCGTGCCGCGCATCTATATTCGGAGATGGAGGTGGCGCGAGCTGCTGTGTTGAAGGCGCAGCAACTGCTGGATCAGGGCAGCGATCGCGCGGACGAGGCGGTGTCGGTGGCCAAGGCGATGACCGCGCTGGCGACGACGCTGAGCGTGCAGGAGGGCGTGCAGATGCATGGCGGGATCGGCATGACCGACGAATACGACATCGGCTTCTATATGAAGCGCGCGCGGGTGCTGGCGGAAATGTTCGGGGATGCGAACTTCCATGCGGATCGGCTCGCCGTAGCGGCTGGGTATTGACCCAAACCTGTACCCCCGCGAAGGCGGGGGCCCAGTCTGGGCTCCCGCCTTCGCGGGAGAACAAGGAAGTCAGATGCCTGTTGAAACTGCCGACGTAACGCCTGAAGCACTCGCACAAGGCTTGGTCGACCTGCTCGAGATCGAGGAGGTCGATACCGATCTCTACGTCGGCAAGCGCCAGCCGGGCGGGGTTGGTCGCGTGTTCGGGGGGCAGGTGATTGCGCAGGCGCTCCAAGCCGCGCAACGCTCGACCGAGGCGCCCAAGGCCGCGCATTCTTTGCACGCGTATTTCATGCGGCCGGGCAACGAGGATTATCCGATCGTCTTCCGCGTGGTCCGCGACTTCGAGGGGCGGAGTTTCGCAACCCGGCGCGTGATCGCGATGCAGAAGGGGCAGCCGATCCTCAACATGGCGGCGTCGTTCCAGACGCCGGAGGACGGCCTCCATCATCAGGATGCGATGCCCGATGTCGCCCCGCCCGAAGACCTGCGCTCCGATCGCGAACTGCGCCTGGAGAGCATCGACGGCATCCCAGAGAAGTTCCGCGCGCACATGCTGCGCCAGCGCCCGATCGAGATCCGTCCGGTTAACCCGCGCAGCTGGATCGAGCCCGTTCCGCAACCTGCGGCCCATGCCAACTGGTTCCGGCTGGTCGCGCCGATCGGCGACGACCCGGCGATGCACCGCGCGATCCTGTCCTATGCGTCGGACATGGCGTTGCTCGGTACCGCGCTGCTGCCGCACGGCGTCAACTGGATCACGCCGGGGCTGCAGACCGCAAGCCTCGACCATTCGCTCTGGCTGCACGAGGATTTTCGCGCGGACGACTGGCTGCTCTATGCCTGCGACGCACCGTGGTCCGGACATGCCCGCGGGTTCAACCGCGGGCGCATCTTCTCGCGCGACGGCCGACTGGTCGCCAGCGTCGCGCAGGAGGGGCTGATCCGGATGCGGCAGTAACCCGCGCGGTTACTTGCGCACCCAGACCTTTTCGCCGCCGATCCACGTCTCGCTGACCTTCGTCGCGCGCAGGTCGGTCGGCGAAGCCATCGTCGGATCGCGATCGACGACGATGAAGTCCGCACGTTGGCCGGGCGCGAGCGCACCGAACTGCTTCTCGGCGAACCCGGCATAGGCAGCAGCCCCAGTCATCGCCCACCACGCCTGTTCGCGCGTGACGAGTTCCTGCGGCTGCCAGCCACCTTGTGGTTGCCCATCGGCGTCCTGGCGCGTGAACGCCGCTGCCCAGGTCGCGAACGGATCGGGCTTCTCGACCGGGAAGTCGGTCCCGAACGCAAGCTTCGCGCCGTTGGTCAGCATCGATTTCCAGGCATAGGCACCGGCCAGCCGGTTCGGGCCGAGCCGTGCCTCCGCCATCGTCCGGTCGCTGGTCTCGTGCGTGGGCTGCATCGACGCGATCGTGCCGAACTTGCCGAAACGCGGCAGATCGGTCGGGTCGACGATTTGCGCATGCTCGATCCGCCAGCGGCGATCGCCGGTATAGGTCTCGCTCTCGACCTGGATCGCATCGAGCACTTCGCGGTTCGCCTTGTCGCCGATCGCATGGACCGCGACCTGGAACCCGTCCATCGCCGCGCGGCTCATCTGGTTCTGAAGCTGGTCGTCGGTCAGGAAGCCGAGCCCCGACTGGCCGGGCGCATCGGCATAGGGTTTCAGCAGCCACGCGCCGCGCGACCCGAGCGCGCCGTCGGCATACAGCTTCACGCCGCCCATCCGCAGGTGGTCATTATACAGCCACGGCGTCGGCCCCTTGCCGCCGATCCGGCTCGCGGTCTCGACGCCCATCGCATAGCTCATGATGCGGACGCGAAGCCCGCCGATGTCCGCCATCCGGCGATAGGTGAGCCAGTCGTCGAGCGTCGTACCCATGTCGGCGACCGCGGTGACGCCGTAGCCCAGCAGGATGCGTTGCGCGGTCAGGAACGCGGCATCGCGCTCCTTGGGAAGCGGCTGCGGCACGACCTTCTCGATCAATCCTTGCGCGCCGTCGACGAACACGCCCGCGGGAGCGCCGCCGGTCTTCTCGATCCGCCCGCCAGCCGGAGATACGGTCGCGCCGGTGACGCCGGCCTCGCGCATCGCCTCGCGGTTCGCCCAGCCGGCATGCCCATCGGCGCGCGACAGCCAGATCGGGTGGCCACCGGAAACGGACTCCAGATCGGCGGCGGTCGGGAAGCGACCCAGCCCCCACGCTTCCTGGTTCCAGCCGCGGCCCAGGACCCATTTGCGGTCGGGATTGCCGGCGATGTAGGCAGCGATCCGCGACTTCGCCTCGTCGAGCGACTTGGTCATCGACAGATCGAGCGACAGCGCGCCGAAGCCCATTTCGAGGACATGGCCGTGCGCATCGATGAAGCCCGGCAACACCGTCTTGCCGCCCATGTCAACGCGCCAGTCGTACAGCGGCTTGCCGGCGTTCTTCTTGAGTTCCTTGCGGCTCAGCTTCGGTGCTTCCTCGCCGGGTGGGACGAGACGCGTGACGCGACCATCCTTGTCGACCAGGATCGCCTTGAAGTGGATCACGCGTCCGCCGTCAGCAATGGTGATACCGTTGACGTTGTCGACGATCCCGTCGGCAAGCGCGGGGGTCGGGAGCAGCAATGCCAAGATTAGCGCGGCTCTTGCCCCCCTCCCTGAAAGGGAGGAATTGGGGGTGGGTCGGCTGGTTGGGGTAGCCTGGTGCCTGGACATCGGGCCAACCCACCCCCGGCCCCTCCCTTTCAGGGAGGGGAGCAGTGCTGTGGTGTTGCGCTTGATCACTTCGGCAATCTCCGTACCAGCGCGCTCGTATCCTGGCGGGCGCCGCCCATTGCCTGAACATCGGCGTAGAATTGATCGACCAGCGCCGCGACCGGCAGTACAGCGCCGTTGCGCCTCGCCTCGTCTAGGGCCAGCCCGAGATCCTTGCGCATCCAGTCGACCGCGAAGCCGAAGTCGAACTCGTCCTTCGCCATCGTCGGCCACCGGTTTACCATCTGCCAACTCTGCGCCGCACCGCCCGAGATCGCCTCGAACACCTTGTCGAGATCCAGCCCGGAATTTTGCGCGAACCGCAGAGATTCGGCGACGCCCTGGATCACGCCGGCGATCGCGATCTGGTTGCACATCTTCGTCGTCTGGCCCGCGCCCGCCTTGCCGACATGGACGATGCGGGCGGCATAGGCCTGCATGAAGGGTTCTGCCTTTGCCATCGCCTCGGTCGAACCGCCGCACATGATCGAGAGCTTGCCGTTCTCCGCGCCAGCCTGCCCGCCCGATACGGGTGCGTCGACCACCAGCGCGCGCTCGCCCGCGAGGCGTCGCGCGATCGAGGCCGAAACCGTCGTGTGATCGACAAACACCGCGTCGTCGCGCATCGCCGCGAACGCACCGTCGTCACCCAGAGTGACCGACGCCAGATCGTCGTCGTTGCCGACGCAGGCGAACACCGCATCGGCGTCCTTCGCCGCGGCGGCGGGCGTGTCGGCGACCTTGCCGCCATATTTATCGGCCCATGCCAACGCTTTGGCCTGAGTCCGATTGTAGACGGTGACGTCGTGCCCTGCCGTGGCGAGGTGCCCCGCCATCGGCGCGCCCATGACGCCGGTTCCGATGAATGCCAGTTTTGCCATAGCCTCCGCGCATAAGCGGTGTTTCCCACGCGCGCCAGATGGTCTAGCGGGTCGGACATGGCTACCCACGCTGCCGTAGCGGCACCCACCCTCCCCGTCTCGATCGACGACGTCCGCGTCGCGCACGACCGGATCCGCGACTCGATCGTCCGCACCCCGACGCTGATCAGCAAGACGCTGAGCAAGATGACCGGCGCGACGGTGTATCTGAAGTTCGAGAACCTCCAGTTCACCGCGGCGTACAAGGAGCGCGGTGCGCTCAACACGCTGTTGCAGCTGTCGGCGGAGGCGCGCGCCAAGGGCGTTATCGCCGCGTCGGCGGGCAATCACGCGCAGGGCCTCGCCTATCACGCCAACCGGCTCGGCATCCCGACGACGATCGTGATGCCGACCAACACGCCGACCGTAAAGGTCATGCAGACCGAAGGCCACGGCGCCAACGTCGTGCTGCACGGCGAGACGTTCGACGCGGCCTATGCGCACGCGCGTATCCTCGAGGGCGAGTGCGGCTTTACTTTCGTACACCCGTTCGACGATCCGCGCGTCATCGCAGGGCAAGGCACTGTCGCGATCGAGATGCTGGAGGACGTGCCGCAACTCGACACGCTGGTTATCCCGATCGGTGGCGGCGGGTTGATCTCGGGCATGTCGACGGTCGCGCGGGCTTTAAGCGAAGCGCCAGGCGGTCACCCGATCGAGGTCGTCGGCGTGCAGGCCGAGCTGTTCCCATCGATGTACAACCGCATCAACGGCACCGACATGGCCTGCGCCGGCGATACGCTGGCCGAGGGCATTGCGGTCAAGGAGCCGGGCGCGATCACCTCGAAGATCGTTGCCGAGCTTGTCGATGACATCGTCCTCGTCAGCGAACGCAGCCTCGAGGAATCGGTCAGCCTGCTGCTCCAGATCGAGAAGACGGTGGTCGAGGGTGCAGGGGCTGCCGGGCTCGCCGCGCTGCTGTCGCATCCCGAGCGGTTTGCGGGGAAGACCGTCGGGATCGTGCTGTGCGGGGGCAATATCGATACGCGGTTGCTCGCCAACGTGCTGTTGCGCGATCTGGCGCGGTCGGGTCGGCTGGCGCGGTTGCGCATCCGGTTGCAGGACAAGCCGGGCGCGCTGTTCCATGTCGCGCGGATCTTCGACCAGGAACGCGTCAACATCATCGAGATCTATCACCAGCGCGTATTCACGACATTGCCGGCGAAGGGGCTCATCACCGACATCGAATGCGAGCTGCGCGACCGCGCGCACCTCGATCGGCTGGTGGGGGCGCTGCGGGCTGGCGGGTACGAGACGTCGACCGTCGAGCTGGCATAATCCCATTCTGATACGGTGATTTACCGCGTTAACCGACATTCGTGGTAAACCGATTGTACGTTTGGGTTAGGCGGCCATATACGGGGCGACGCGGCTGATCGCGCCTGCCTGAAGGACTTTTCGCTCGGTGACCGCGCCTTTCCGTTTCCCGCGCTTCTTCGTCACCAGCCCTGCGCCGTGCCCGTATCTGCCGGATCGCCAGGAGCGCAAGGTGTTCACCGAACTGACCGGGCCGCATGCGAACGAGTTGAACGATGCGCTGGGGCGGATCGGGTTTCGTCGCAGCCAGGGGGTGGCGTATCGGCCGTCGTGCGCGGGATGCGTCGCCTGCGTGTCGGTCCGCGTGGTGACCGACGAGTTCGTGCCCAACGCGACGCAGCGAAAGTTGCTCAAGCGGCTTGGCGATATCGAGGTGACCGCGTGCAAGGCGTGGGCGACCGACGAGCAGTTCCAGTTGCTCCGGCGCTATCTGGGGACGCGGCATCCCGGTGGCGGCATGGCGGGGATGGACGAGGACGACTATGCTGACATGATCGAGCATTCGCCGGTCAATTCGGTGATCGTCGAGTACCGCGAGCCGTCGGTCGACGGTGTGCAGGGCGCGCTGATTGGCGCGTGCCTGACCGATCGGCAGGCGGACGGGTTGTCGATGGTCTACAGCTTCTTTGCAGCCGACGACGCGGCGCGACCGGGGTTCGGCAACTTCATCATCATGGACCACATCCTCCGCGCGCGCGATGCCGGGCTGCCGTACGTGTATCTTGGATACTGGGTGAAGGGCTCGCCGCGGATGGAGTACAAGACGCGGTATCGGCCGCTTGAGGTGCTGGGGCCGGCGGGGTGGCGGCGGTTGGAGGATGCTGACGTGGTGACGCAGGCTGCGCGGGTTGTGGTGTTGGTCTGATTTGCGGCCGAGGTGGTTGCCTAGCCCGCTAGCGTCGCTCAAGAGCCACCACCCCGGCGAAGGCCGGGGCCCAATTGGGAAACGCCGCTAACTGAGCGCAGCGCTTCGTTACGACCACCTTGCCAATTGGGCCCCGGCCTTCGCCGGGGTGGTACCCGCAAGAACCCCTGCCCCTTGTTCTCCCGCGAAGGCGGTAGCCCAGTCTGGGTCCCCGCCTTCGCGGGGAAACAAATCTCAGTCCTCGCGCTGCACCACGACGTCGACGTCGAGTTCCTCGCCGCCCTCACCAAGTCGCGAGCCCGCTACCGGTGCGGCCCCCGCCGCATCGAGCGCCATTGCGACGCGGACGTAATGCTCCTCCGGCGACATCCCCGTGCACGGATCGAACCCGACCCAGCCAAGACCCTCGACGAACGCCTCGGCCCAACCGTGTGGCGTCGGCAGGTGCACGACCTCGTGATCGTTATGATGATACCCCGACACATACCGCGCCGGCGCGCCGAGCGACCGCGCGGCGACGGCGAACATTTGCGCCATGTCGCGCGGCGTGGCGCTGTCCATGCGGAATGCTGCGGCGGCCGTGCGACCCGGTTCGGGGCGTCCGGCATCGAACGCGAACCGCTTGTGGAATGCCCGGTTCAGCCGGTGCAATGCGCCGATCCGGTCGCGTGCGCCCTCGGCCGCATTGGCCGCGAACTTGGCGATTGCCGTGTCGAGGACGGTCGCCTCGGTGGACCGGAGGAACAGCGCGGGCGGGAGCGTTTCGTGGACGCCGTGCAGGACGCCGTCCGAGTGGCTGGTCAGGACCTCGCCCTTGACGGTGATCTCGATCCCGTCGACCGGCCCTTCGGCGTAGAGCATCGTCACCGCGTTGCCGAAGCCGTCGCGCCCCGGCCGCAGCCGCGCGTCGCAATCTACGTCGATCCGCCACGACGCGACCGTCTGGTCATGGGTGTTCTCAGGCGTGAGACGGAGCATCTGCACCAACCGGCCCTGCGGCTGAGCGAAGCGGTAGATCGTGTGATGATCGATCGACAGCCGCATCAGAGGAACTTGAACTGACGGCCGATCGCGCCGTGCAGCAACGCGTTCTCGGCGATGAACGCCTGCAGATACTGGTGGAGCCCGGAGGCGATGACCTCGCCCGATCGCGTCTTTGCCATCCGCGACGCACGCATCCGGGCCATCCGGTCGGCCTCGCCGTGGTTGCCCGTTCGCTTGGCGAGCAGGTTGAGCACGTCGACCGTCTCCTCGACCGAGGCAGCGAGACTGCGCGGCAGCTCGGACCGGGCAAGGAGCAGGTCGATCACGTCGGCGGGACGAAGCCCGTCATTGTAGAGCCAGCGATAGGCGGTGACGGCGGACACGGTCTGGAGGATCGTCGTCCACTGGTCACGGTCGATCGCGCCGCCGAGCCGCTCGCCCTCGGGCAGCAGGATGTGATATTTGACGTCGAGCAGACGCGCGGTGTTGTCCGCGCGCTCGACCGCCTGGCCGAGCCGGATGAACCATGTCGTCTGGTTGCGGAGCATGCGGTGGACCGCGCCCTCGAACCCACGCGTCTCGTTCTTGACCGCCTCGACTAGGTTCAGCTGCGAGGTCGTGCTGCCCGGCGTGGCGCGGTTCTCGAATAGCAGCCATGCGCGGTTGATCGCGGTCCAGGCCTCGCGGGTCAGCGCGGTGCGGACCGCCTTGGCATTGTTGCGCGCCATGTCGAGGCAGCGGACGATCGATCCCGGATGGCTCGAATCAAGCGTCAGAAACCGGACGACGTCGCGCTGTCCTATCTCGACGCCGGTTGCCGCAAAGGCCTCGTCGGTTTCGGTGACGGCGAGCGCGGATGCCCAGGCGGCGTCGCCCGAGGGTTGCGACGAGAGCACGTCGAGGCGGACAGTGGCTTCGACCAGCCGGGCGATGAAGTCCGCACGCTCGAAATAACGGCCGAGCCAGTAGAGCGATGAGGCGGTGCGCGACAGCATCAGGAATTCCCGCCGGACGTCTGCGCGCCCAGGGTTTGCGTCATGCCGCCCATCGTCTGCGTCATCCCGCCGGCGCTCATCCGCTGCGACTGGTCGGCCATGAGGACGAAGCTGTCCTTGGTGCCGCCGCCCTGGCTCGAATTGACCACCAGCGATCCCTCCTTGAGCGCGACGCGGGTGAGGCCGCCGGGGACGACCTGCACGCCCTTCGCGCCGCTCAGCACGAAGGGGCGGAAGTCGACATGGCGTGGGCTGAGGCCGCCTTGCGCCATTGTGGGGACGGTGGAGAGTGCAAGCGTGGGTTGCGCGATGTAGCGGTGTGGTTCGGCAATGAGCGCGGCGCGGAAGTCCTCGATCTCCTGCTTCGACGCGGTCGGGCCTACGAGCATGCCGTAGCCGCCCGAGCCGTCGACCAGCTTGACGACGACGTCTTCGAGGTTGTCGAGGACGAACTTGAGCGCCTGGGGTTCGCGACAGCGCCACGTCTCGACGTTGCGCAGCTTGCACTCGCCGCCGGAGTAGAACTTCACGATGTCCGGCATATAGCTGTAGATCGCCTTGTCGTCGGCGATGCCGTTGCCCGGCGCGTTCATGATCGCGACGTTGCCGGCGGCGTAGGCTGCGATCAGACCGGGCACGCCCAGCGCGGAGTCCGGACGGAACACGAGCGGATCGAGATAATCATCGTCGATCCGGCGGTAGATTACGTCGACCTTCACCCGCCCCGCGATCGTCCGCATCCAGACGATGTCGTCGTCCACCACCAGGTCGGCCGCCTCGACAAGCTCGATGCCCATCGAATCCGCGAGGAAGCTGTGCTCGTAATAGGCGGAGTTGTAGTGGCCGGGGGTCAGCAGCACGCAGGTCGGGTTCGAGCCCGTGCCGTGCGGCGCCACCGACTTCATCGTTTCGAGCAGCAGGTCGGGATAGCTGTCGACCGCCGCGACGCGGAATTCGCGGAAGAGTTCGGGGCAGAGCCGGAGCATCGCCTCGCGGTTTTCGAGCATGTAGCTGACACCCGACGGCGTGCGCGCATTGTCCTCGAGCACGAAGAAATCGTCGGGGCCGGTGCGGACGAGATCGATCCCGCAGATATGCGCCCATACGCCGTGCGGCGGACGGATACCGGCGATCTCGGGCCGGAACTGCGCGTTGCCGAGCACGAGGTCTTCGGGAAGGATGCCCTCCTTGAGGATGCGCCGTTCACCGTAGATGTCGTCGAGGAATGCGTTGATCGCCTCGACGCGCTGCACGAGGCCTTCCGAGAGCCGGGTCCACTCGTCGTGCAGGAACACGCGCGGGACGATATCGAACGGGATGATCCGCTCGGCCGCCTCGTTCTCGCCGTAGACCGCGAAGGTGATGCCGAGCTGCCGGAACGTCGTCTCGGCGGCTTCCTGCCGGCGTCGCCGCTCGGCGTCGGGCGTGTCCTCGATCCACTTGCCGAGAGCCGCCAGTTCGGGCCGAGCGGTCGTGTCGCCCGGTGTGCCCATGATCTCGTCGAACGCTTGTTTCCCCATCGAAACGGTCAATTCCCCATCAAGCGTTGCGGTTCCATGCTGCAACGCATCGCTGCGCTGCACAAGGTCTGAATGTGTATTTGCCCCCCTCCCTGGAAGGGAGGGGCTGGGGGTGGGTCGGCTTGAGGCGGGTGCTGCGTTAGCCAATGGGCCGACCCACCCCTAACCCCTCCCTTCCAGGGAGGGGAATCCTCCTAGGCTCCCAGGCCTTCCAGCAGACCTGGGGTCAGGACCTGTGGCAGGACGGTGGGTTCGGCGGCGCCCGCCGCGTAGTACAGGTACAGCGGCACGCCGGCGCGGTTGTGGGCTTGGATGAAGCGGCCCATGACTGGGTCGCCGTCGGTCCAGTCGCCGATCAGCGCCGCGACTTTGTGCTTGGCGAAGGCGTCGCGGACGCCGGTGGTGTCGATCGCCGCCTTCTCGTTGACCTTGCACGTCAGGCACCAGTCGGCAGTGAAGTACACGAATACCGGACGCTTCTCGGCGCGCAGCGAGGCGAGCTTGGCCTCGGTGAACGCTTCGTCGCCGGCAGTCGCCACTTTGGCGGACACTGGTGGCGCACGTGAGATCAATACCGCGGTGCCGACGAAGACCACCAGCAAGAGCACCTGCGCGACCGCGCCGAACGACTTGCCCTTGCGCTGGCGCGAGCCGCCGATCCACAGCACCGCGCCGATGGCCAGCACCGCGACCAGCGCGAGCGTCAGCGTGTCGACGCCGGTCTGTCGCCCGAGCACCCAGCCGAGCGCGATCGCGGTGAGGAACATCGGCACCGACAGGATGTGGCGGAACGTCTCCATCCATGCGCCGGGCTTCGGCAACCAGCGCCGCCACGCAGGGATAAACCCGATCGCGAGGAACGGAAGCGACAGCCCGATCCCGAGCCCGCCGAACACGGCCAGCGCCGCCGGCCACGGCAGTACCAGCGCAGCGCCGAGCGCCGCGCCCATGAACGGTCCGGTGCACGGCGTCGCGATGAACGCGGCCAGCGCACCGGTCGCGAACGCGCCGCTTGCGCCACTCTCACCGGCAAAGCGGGGTGTCGGGACCTCGAACAGGCCGGCGAGGTTGAAGGCGATCGCAGTACTCAGCAGCAGCAGCGCGACGATTGCGCCGGGATGCTGCAACTGGAACGCCCAGCCGACTGCGGAGCCGCCTGCGCGCAAGGCCAGGATCGCGCCACCGAGGCCGAGACACACCAGGACGACGCCTGCGGTGTAAGCCAAGGCCTCGCCCCGTGCGTCCTTCTCGCTTGCGCCACCGCGGGCGAGGCTGAGCGCCTTCAGGCTGAGGATCGGGAAGACGCAGGGCATGATGTTGAGGATCAGCCCGCCGAGCACTGCTCCGGCGAACGCGATCAGCGCGGTCAACCAGAGGCTTTCGCCGCTGGTGCTGGTCGCGTCGCCGCCAGCCGCTTCCGCCACGGCACCGGGCGTCGCCTTGACGCCGAGCCCCTGCCCGTCGCCGATCCGCAGCACGCCCTCGATCGGTCCGCCAACCTTGGCGTTTGCTGCGACCTTGGTGCTGATCGTCAGTCGGTCGCCGTCGCGCGTCACCGTCTGTGCCGCGCCGTTCTCGATCGCGCCGGTGGTGACCGGGAAGAAATACGCCTTGTCGATCTTCGCGCCTGCCGGGAACGGCACCGCGATCCGCATGGTCCCGTTGCTCGCGGCGTAGGTCGCGCCGGCATCGAGCGGCTTGGGGATCGCCTGACGCCAGCCCGCGAACGCCGCAGCCTGCGATGGCGCGCCGTCACCGATCGTGAGGTCGAGCGACAGTGCCTTTTCCTCGGGAACGCAGATCGTCGCCGAGCAGACGAGATAGCTTGTCTTCAGGCGGATCGGGAATTTCGTCCCCGCCGCCAGTCCCGCCGGAACCTGGATCGTCACGAGCGGCGCATAGGGCGCCTCGTAGACATAGTTCATCAGGCCCGCGATCAGCAGCGTCGTCGGCACCGGCCATTCCGGCTCGCCCGCCTTCGCGCCGGTCGGGAGCGTCCAGTCGAACGTCGCCGGAAAGCCCGCATCCCCCGGGTTGCGCCAATAGCCGTGCCAGCCGGTTTCGGGCGTCGTCGCGAGCGCAATCGTCAGCGGCGCGCCGGCCTTCGGGTGATCGCTTTCGGCGACCAGCTTCATCATCAGATGCTGGCTGGAGCCATTCAGCGATTCCGCAAGCGCGGGCGTACCCGCCAGCCCGCAGATGGCCAGCAAGACCGTCATGAGGACGCAACGTAATCCGCGCATGGCCATCCTTGTTTCGTTCATCGCGCAAAGCCATAGCGGTGACCTTGTCGTATTGCACTTCAAAGCGACGCGCTCGGTTACGGGCGTCAGCTGGCTAAAGGACTGTTCGTGAAAGCACTTATCGCCGCGCTCCTGCTGACTTCGGCCGCTTCGGTCTCTGCCCAGACGGCGGCGCCTCCCGCGGCGACCCCGACGACCCCGCCAAAACTGATCGTCGCGATCTCGGTCGACCAGTTCGCCGCCGACCTGTTCCAGCAATATCGCAACCACTATACAGGCGGCTTCACCCGCCTGCTGAACGGCGCGGTGTTCCCTAGCGGGTATCAAAGCCATGCCGCGACCGAGACGTGCCCGGGCCACTCGACGATCCTGACCGGCATGCGGCCCGCGCATACCGGGATCATCGCCAACAACTGGATCGACCAGCGCGCCGGACGGCCCGACAAGGTCGTCTATTGTTCGGAGGACGAGCGCGTCACGGGCAGTACGCACGACAGCTACACCGTGTCGGACATGCATCTGAAGGTGCCGACGCTCGGCGAGATGATGAAGGCGCGCGATCCGCGGACGCGCTCGGTCTCGGTCGCGGGGAAGGATCGCGCGGCGGTGATGATGGGCGGCCACAAGGTCGACGAACTCTGGTGGTGGGACGGCAAGACGTACGTTTCCTATGCCGGCCGCGCGGTGCCGCCGGCAGTGCAGCGCACGCGCGACGCGGTCGCCGCGCTGATCGCCAAGCCGCAAGCCGCGCTGCCGCTGCCCGGCTATTGCGTAGGTGTGAACCATCCGATCGTGATCGCGGGCAAGACCTATGGCCAGGGGCGCTTCGAGCGCGAGGCCGGCGACGCAAAGGGCTTCCGCGTGTCGCCGGCTTCCGACGCCGCGGTGTTCGCGATGGCGGCGGCGCTGGTGCAGGACATGAAGCTCGGCAAGGGTCCGCAAACCGACATCATCGATATCGGCGCGTCGGCGACCGATTACATCGGGCATACCTACGGCACGCAGGGCTCGGAGATGTGCATTCAGATGGCGCAGCTCGACAAGACGCTCGGCGATTTCTTCGCGGTGATGGACGAGACCGGGGTCGATTACGAGGTCGTGCTGACCGCGGATCACGGCGCGCATGATGCAACCGAACGCCAGCAGCAGCGCGCGATGCCGATGGAGGCGCACATGGACGAGAACGTGCTCGCCAAGCAGGTCGGCACTGCGATCGCCAAGGACATGGGGCTGCCGGGGAGCGTCCTGCTCGGGACCGAGGGCGACGTGTATATCGACGATACGCTGCCGGCGAAGACGCAGGCGAAGGTGCTGGCCGAGGCACTGCGCCGGTATCGCGCGATGCCGCAGATCGCGGGGGCCTACTCGGCAGCCGAGATCATGGCGACGCCAATGGCGAAGTCTCCGCCCGAGACCTGGACGCTGATCGAACGGGCGCGGGCGTCGTTCTATCCCGAGCGGTCGGGGCAGATGGTGGTGCTGCTCAAGCCACGCGTGACGACGATCGTGTCGCCGGCGGGGGGCTATGTGGAGACGCACGGGTCGCCGTGGGATTACGACCGCCGCGTGCCGATCCTGTTCTGGCGCAAGGGGATGACCGGGTTCGAGCAGCCGTTGTCGGTGGAGACGGTGGATATCGTGCCGACGCTGGCGGCGACGATCGGGTTGCCGGTGTCGGGGTTGGATGGGCGGTGTCTGGATCTCGATCCGGGGGCTGCGAGTACCTGCGCTAACTGAGCGCCGCGTCTTACTCAAAAGCATGTTCTCCCGCGAAGGCGGGAGTCCAGTCTGGGCTCCCGCCTGCGCGGGAGAACATGCTTTTAGGGAAATGCCGTCTCGAACGTTCGCTTCGACCAGCGTGCTACCGCGTCTCGAACGGCCGCAACCCTGTACCCAGCCGGTTCGCACCGAGCGCGAGCTTGTCGTGGCTGTAATCCGCTAGGAACGCCGGGCTGCTGCTGTCCCCAGGCGACAGTCGTGCGTCGTTCCCCTCGACCCGCAACCCGGTCGAGCGATACGTCTTCGCCTCTGCCGCAACCACGATCAGGCCGGTGTGGTTCTCCTTGTTGCGCCCCTGCACGAAGGTGTTGCGCGCGATCAGGCCGGTCGCGCCTTCGGGGAGGTCGATCATGTAGTTGGTCTTCTTCCCAGCGGTATCGTCGAAGCTGTTGTCGGTGATCGACACATTAGGCACGCGGAGCTTGACGTAATGCCCGCCCGTCCCGCGCTCGAACCGCGAGTTGGTGATCGTCACGCTGCCCTTGTTGGCGAGGTAGATCGCGTGCGAACAGCCCGGCGACTCGTCGCACTGGCCGAGCCCGGCGAAGGTCGAGTGGTCTATCAGGATCTTCTGACCGGTCGGTTCGCCGCCGAGGATACCCTCCTGGCTGTCGAGGAACATCGCGTTGGTGACGGTCAGGTCGCCCATCTCGGTGCGGATGCCGGCGCCGTTGCCGTCCGACACGCGGTAACCGCGGAAGACGAGGCCGTCGACGACCGAACCCTGGCCGCGCAGGACCAGCGCCGCCTTGTCCTCGCAGGCGACCTTCTCGAAGATCGCGGTGCCGGGCTTGACCGCCTTGAAGGTGATGTGGCCACCGGCCTGCACCGCGCATTGCCGGTAGGTGCCGGGCGCGATCAGGATCGTTGCGGTGCCCAGCCGGATCGACGAGACCGCCTCCTGCAACGTCGCGAACCCCTGCCCGTTCACTGTGAAGGGCGCGGAGCTCTGTGCGAACGCGGGAGCGGCGAACAGCGCTAGGGCGAGCAACGATCGTTTCATCCGAGATCCTCTTCGTTCCGCAGCGGTGGTCCGCCGACGATATCGATTGCGTGATCGCACGGAACGTCGCGCTTCGACCAGCCCGTCCGCCGCGCTTCAACGACGCCTGTCCCGTTATGAAGCATTGGAAAGAATGAACCGGGATGGGTCGATCCCGACGTCCGCATATTGCCGCAACCGCGTCGACCGCATAATACCGCTACCGTAACAAAGCCGGCGGGGGAACCGACCGGCGCGGGGGATCCACATGCACGCCATGACGCCGACGGAGGTCTTCCTCCTCGCGATACTCATCATCTTTACCGTGCCGTATCTGGTATGGCGGCTCGGGCGGACCGATTACTGGGCACCGCTCGTGGTGGTGCAGATCTTTGGCGGCATCCTGCTCGGGCCGGGCGTGCTCGGCGCGGCGTATCCCGACTATTACGCGACGGTCTTCACGCCCGCGACCTTGGGCTCGCTGAGCGGCATCGCATGGTGGGCGGTGATGATGTTCGTGTGGGTCGCCGGTATCGAACTCGATCTCGGCGAGGCCTGGAAGCGGCGCGGTGAAACCGGCGTCACCGCAGGGCTCGCGCTTGCAGTGCCGCTGATCACCGGCAGCATCGCAGCGGTCCTGATGTTGCGCTACCCAGGCTGGCGTGGGCCGGACGGCGCGACATGGCAGGTGGTGCTCGGCATCGGCATGGCCTGCGCGGTGACCGCGCTCCCGATCCTGGTGCTGTTTCTCGAAAAGCTCGACGTGCTGCGCGAGCCGATCGGCCAGCGGATCCTGCGCTATGCGAGCCTCGACGACATCGCGATCTGGGGCGTGCTCGCGCTGATCCTGCTCGATTGGGAGCGCGTCGGGCGGCAGGGTGGTTTCCTGGTCGGGTTTGCGGTCGCGACGCTGATCGTGCGCAAACTGATGGCGCGGATCGAGGAGCGCGATCGCTGGTATGTCAGCCTGATCTGGCTCGCGGGCTGCGGGTTCGCAGCGGATTGGGCGGGGCTGCACTTCATGGTCGGCGCGTTCCTGTCGGGCGCAGTGCTCGATTCGAAGTGGTTCACGACCGCGAAAATGGACCAGTTCCGCCATTTCGTGCTGCTCGCAGTGATGCCGGTGTTCTTCCTGTCTACGGGGTTGAAGACGCAGTGGGCGGTCGGCGGCTATGCAGTGTTCGGGGCGGCGGCATTGCTCCTGGTTGCGTCAGTCGGCGGCAAGCTCGCCGGGGTTCACGCGGCGGGGCGGATCCTGAAGTGGCGGCCGGGCGAGGCATCGGCGATCGGCTGGTTGCTCCAGACCAAGGCGCTGATCATGATCATCTTCGTCAACATCCTGCTCGATAAGAAGATCATTACGAATGAGACGTTCACTGCGCTGTTGTTGATGGCGCTGGCGAGCACGATGCTGACGGTGCCGGTGGTCGCGCCGAAGTTGAAGAAGCTGGCGGGGTTGGTGGGGAAGAGCGGGTGACGTTTTCTTCCCCCCTCCCTGGAAGGGAGGGGTTGGGGGTGGGTCGGCCTGCTCGTGCCGCTGACGTCGCCTGATGCGGAAGCCGACCCACCCCCGGCCCCTCCCTTTCAGGGAGGGGGAAGTAGGCTCATACGCCCGCGTTGAGCAGGTCGTGGCGTTTTAGGGCGTGGCGGAGTTGGTCGTAGCTCAGGCCTAGCGCTTCGGCGGTGGCGCGTTGGTTGAAACGGTGTTCCGACAGCGCTCGGGAGAGCAGATCGCGCTCGAATCGCGACACGCGGGACTTGAAGTCCGAAGGTCCTTCCTCGCACGCGACCACCGGGTCTTCGCCACCCTCCGCTTCGGCATCGCGGGGCGGCACAGCCATAGGTTTAGGCGCAGTCGAAGCCCCCGGCCTATGCGGCGACTGGAACGGGTCGATCTCGATCGCGTCGATCGGCCCCGCCTGTTCCCAGCGATACACCGCCCGCTCGACGACGTTGCGCAGCTCGCGGACATTGCCCGGCCAGCGATACGCGATCAGCGCATCCATCGCTGCCGGACCGAACCCCTCCCAGCGCTCACGCCCCAGCTCGGAGGCCATGCGCCGGCCGAAATGCTCTGCCAGCACCACCACGTCGCCGGTCCGCGCGCGCAGAGGCGGCAACGTCACCACCTCAAACGACAAGCGATCGAGCAGATCAGCGCGGAACTCGTGACGTTCGACCTTGTCGGGGAGATGCTCGTTGGTCGCCGCGACGATCCGCACGTCGACACGCATGGGTCGAGACGAGCCGATCCGCGTGATCTCGCCATATTCGACCGCGCGCAGCAGCCGGTCCTGCGCGGCCATCGACAGCGTGCCGAGCTCGTCGAGGAACAAAGTCCCCCCATCAGCCTCCTCGAACCGCCCTACCCGCGCCTTGGTCGCGCCGGTGAACGCGCCAGCCTCATGCCCGAACAACTCCGCCTCGATAAGCGTCTCGGGCAACGCCGCGCAGTTCATGATGACCAGCGGCTGATCCCACCGCGGCGACAGGCGGTGAAGGCGTTCGGCGACCAGTTCCTTGCCCGTGCCGCGCTCGCCGATCACCAGCACAGGACGGTCCAGCGCCGCCGCCCGCGATGCGCGTTCGAGCGCGGCCATGAACGTGCCGGACTCGCCGATGACCTGTGTGGTTCGCTCCATGGCGAAGATGTGGCGCGAATTCCCAACTCTTGGCAAGCTTCCGCCACAGCCCAAACACCTGAAATCGCGCAAACCCCTGCAATCTCGCCATTTTCGAAACTGGCACGACTGATGCAATGCTTCAGGCAACCCGCCGAATAGCGGAACCGACCATCCTCAAAGGGGACCCGCCATGTTCAACACCACCATCGCCCGCACCGTCGTCGCCGCCCTCTGCACCATCGTCGCCAGCGCAACCTGCGTCATCGGCGCGGTAGGACCTGCGACCGCAACCAACATGACGCCTATCGCGGCAACCACCGCAATCGTGGCATAAGACCCCGACGGCTCGCCAAGAGCCTCGGGCCGACCCCTGGAGTAGGATTTACATGGGCATCTTTTCCCGCACCCGCGACATCGTCGCCGCCAACTTCGCCGATCTCATCGAGAAGGCCGAAGACCCGTCGAAGATGATCCGCATGATCATCCTCGAGATGGAGGAAACGCTGGTCGAGGTTCGCGCCTCGGCCGCGCGCACCATCGCCGACCAGAAGGAGATGCGCCGCCATATCTCGAAGCTGGAGCAGCTTCAGGACAACTGGACCGAGAAGGCCGAGCTGGCGCTGAGCAAGGACCGCGAGGATCTTGCCAAGGCAGCCCTGGTCGAGCGCCAAAAGGCATTCGACATGGCCGAGCAGTTGAAGGGCGAGGTCGGCGTGCTCGACGATGCGCTCCGCGCGTCGGAGGAGGACATCGCCAAGCTCCAGACCAAGCTCCGTGAGGCGCGCACCAAGCAGAACGCGGTGCAGACCCGGCTGGAAAGCGCGAACAACCGCACCCGGCTTCGGGAAATGTACAACGGCCCGAAGACGCACGAGGCGTTCAGCCGGTTCGACATCCTCGACCGCCGCGTCGACGAGGCCGAGGGCCGCGCGGATGCGATGGGGCTCGGGGTCGTCAAGACGCTCGAAGAGGAAATCGCCGAGCTGCGCAGCGACGACAAGGTCAATGCCCAGCTCGCCGCGCTCAAGGCGCGCATGAAGAAGGACGATTGAGATGGATGACCTGATGCCCGTTCTCGTCTGCGCCGTGCTCTTCATCGGGCTGCCGTGGGTGATCCTGCACTACATCACCAAGTGGAAGCAGGCGCCGCGGATCACCGAAGAGGATGAACGCCTGCTCGACGAGATGCAGATGCTCGCCCGACGCCTCGAGGACCGCGTGATGACCGTCGAACGGATCATCGCCGCCGACAATCCCGACTGGAAGCCGGGCCTCGGCACGACGCAATCGCCGTATCTGTCGGACCTTCAGTCCGACCGCACTTCTGATCGGAGGAACTGAGATGTCCGGCAGCCGCACACAGTTTTACCTCGATAAGCAGAACGCCAAGTGGAAGGGCGTTTGCGCCGGGATCGCCGACTATACTGGCGTCGATGCGCTCTTCGTCCGTGTCGGCATGGTCGTCCTGACGCTCGCCGGGGGCTTTCCCTGGACGCTGCTGGCCTATTGGATGGTCGCCTGGATGGGCCACGCCAAGCCGATCGGCCTGTACGAGACGCCCGACGACGCGAAGTTCTGGCAGGGCGTCCGCTCGAACCCGAAGCGCTCGACCGCCGAGGTCCGCAGCAAGTTCCGCGACATCGACCGCCGCCTCGCCGACATCGAGACGCACTATACCAGCCGCTCAAGCAACAGCCTCGCGGCAGAGATCGACAGCCTGCGCTGAGACGCGGCGTCGATCGAAAAGGGGGAAATACCATGCCACCGGAAGCAGCACTCATACTGGGTATCATACTGGGCACGCTGGCCACGCTGACGATCCAGGCATTTGGTCGCCGCAAGGCGCGGATCGCGGTCAAGGCCGCGAACCGGGATGCGGAACGCAGCATCGCGCTGCTCGACAGCGAGAACGAGCGCCGCACCGGCCAGATCGACCGCTTGCAGGAGCGGATCCAGGTCCTCGAACGGATCACCACCGATCCCGCCGAGCGCACCGCCCGCGAAATCGAGGCGCTTCGCCTCCAGCCGAACTGAGGGGATACTGCAATGGATTGGGGTTTGATCATACCGGTCGTGGCGATTTCGATAGGACCGGTTGCCTGGGTTGCGAACAACTGGGTCCGCGCAAAGCATGGCTTCGAGCCAGAAGCGCGCCGCCGCAGGCGCGGGCGGGACGGCGATGTCGACGGTGAGCGCCAGGTATTGCTGCTCAGCAACGAGAATGAGCGCCTGACCGGGCAGGTTTCCCGCCTCGAGGAACGGATCGCGGTCCTCGAGCGCATCGCCACCGATCCCGCCGAGCGCACCGCTCGCGAGATCGAAGCACTCCGCGATCGCTGAGGACATCGATCATGGACGGATTTACGGTTTTCATGCTCGCGATCGTCTGCGTCGGCGCCCCCGTCACGCTCGGGATCGGCAGCGAGATGTTCAAGAGCTGGTTGCGGCACAAGGAGACGATGGCCACCGCGCTGAACGCGCAGACCGCGGAGAAGGCGGCGCAATATGCAGCCCACACCGAACGGCTCGAACAGCGCGTCCGCGTGCTGGAACGGATCGCCACCGATCGCGGCACCGGCGTCGCCGACGAGATTGAACGGCTCCGGGTCGAACCAACCCCATCCCAGGCGGTACTGTCACCCGCATCCCCACCGATCGCGCTGACGGCCCGGCACCCGAGCCTCGTTGAAGGAGAAACACGATGAACCCCTTTTCGATGGTCGTCTGCATCGTGCTGATCGTGATGGTCGCCAAGGTGCTGACCGCTCGCTACCGCGCGCTCGGCGACGCCCCCTCGAGCCCGGTCGACAGCGTCGATGCGCTGCGGCTGCGCGATGAAGTGCAGCAGATGAAGGAACGCATCCAGGTGCTGGAGCGCGTGATCACCGACAACCACAAGAGCGTCGATCTCGACCGAGAGATCGAACGGCTCCGCGACCGCTAGGAGGCGGACATGATCGAACCGAACGTCTATATCACCCTGGCGCTGGCGAGCCTTGCAGGGCTGGCGATGATCGTCGCCGGTGGATTGGCCGGATGGCGCGGATGGCTCTCGCTGCGGCGTATGGAGCTGGATCACGCGCAGGACGGCCGCATGCCGGTCGCAGTGTCGACCGGGTCGCGGATCGAGATCGCGGACTTGAAGGAGCGGATCAAGAAGCTTGAGGCGATCGCTGCCGGGGTGGATCTTTAGGGCTCGCCCCGCAAGCATGTTCCCCCGCGAAGGCGGGGGTCCAGACTGGGCCCCCGCCTTCGCGGGGGAACACTGTAGTTGTGGCGCTAAGGCCGACCCGCTACCCGACAGGAATGGCCACTCTCACCGACATTCGCGAGGAATATGACTTCCTCGAACCCGACGATCGCTATCGCCTGCTGATCGATCTCGGCAAAGAGCTCGAACCGATGCCGGATGCGCTCAAGACAGATGCGACGTTGGTGCGGGGGTGCTCGGCTTCGGTTTGGGTGTATCCGACTACGACCGATGATGGCCGGCTCCACTTTCTCGCGGATTCTAATGCGGCGATCACCAAGGGGATCATCGCGCTCGTGTTGCTGACGGTGCAGGATCAGGCGCCGGGTGCGATCGTCGCAACGGACATTAAAGCGGAGCTGGCGCCGTTCGATCTTAGCAAGCAGCTGAGTTCGAACCGGACTCAGGGGATTCCGAACATGATTGCGCTGATCCGAGAAACGGCGGAGCGGTACGCCGGCTGAACCTTTCGATCCTCCCCCGCCAGGGGGAGGTGTCGCCGAAGGTGACGGAGGGGGAGGAACACCCAACAGAGGTTACCCCTTCCTCCCCCTCCGTCTGGCAAGGGCCAGCCACCTCCCCCTGGCGGGGGAGGATCGTCAGGTTGCTGCGTATTCGGTGAGGTTCGCAACGACCTCGGTCACGTCCGCACCAGCCGGAACGAGCATCCACCGATCCGGCCGAGCGCCATCGACCATCACCACTGCGTTCTTCGGGCAGACGCCGAGGCACTTGACCTCGACCACACCACGATCCGCCTTGCGGCCCTTCTTGACGCCGAGTGCCTGACGCAACAGCTTCACGAGGGGTGTCCGGCCCTTTTCGCCAAACCCGCCGTCGAGCTTCTTCGAACATTTGCCGCAAACCAAGACGCTGCCTTGCCAGCGACTGGCGAGGACCCGGATCACGCTGGTTTCCAGGTCCGCTGGTCTTCGGCCACCTTCAGAACCTCGTACGCTGCCTGCACGCCCTGGAACCGCTTCGCCGCGTCCTTGTCGTTAGGACGCACATCCGGATGGTTCGCCTTAGCCATCCGCCGCCACGCCGCCCGCACGTCCTCGAACGTCGCGTCGGGCTCGAGGTCGAGCACCTCCAGCGCGCGCATCTCGTCACGCGAGCGGCTGCCGTCGCCTGAGCCGGCCCACGCATAATGCTTGGGATCGGTGTACCCGTCCGCGGTGCGCGTTTCCGCCGCCTCGCGCTCGGCCGCTTCCTCCGCGCTCAAGCCTTCGAAATAATTCCAGCCGCGATTATACTCGCCGGCGTGGTTCATGCAGAAATACCAGCGATCGGGGCTGTTGGGCGATTTCGGCGCCGGGCAGTTGCCGGGCTCGTTGCAGCCATGCCGATCGCACAACCGGACGGTCACCGCCTCGGTGCTCGCGCCATATTCGCGCCAGCGCGGAAAACCCCAGTCTGAAGATCGTGTCGTGCTTCGAGCCATAGCGGTCCGAGATAGGCGTCCCCACGGACAACGCAACCATACGCAGCAAGGCTGGCCGAAACTCCTCGGATTCGACTATCTTCCGCGTCGCAACATTCCAACTTGAGTCAGCCACCGTTCATCGATTACTGAACATGAACTATTTGTCATGTGGCATGGATAGATGCGTCCGGTGCGGACGTATTCCCGGCCGACACCTTAAGGACAGGAGCCCTGGTGCCGACTCTCATTCCGAAGCTTACCACATGGCGCGCGGATCTTCCCGCCTCCATCGTCGTGGCGCTCGTCGCGCTGCCCCTCTGTCTCGGCGTGGCGCTTGCGTCGGGTGCGCCGCTGTTCGCCGGCATCATCTCCGGGATCGTCGGCGGTATCGCGGTCGGCCTGTTTTCCAAGTCGCCGCTGTCGGTCAGTGGCCCCGCTGCCGGCCTGACGGTGATCGTGCTGACCGCGATTGAGAGCATGCCGAGCTACCAGATGTTCCTGATGGCAGTCGTGCTGTCGGGCGTGCTGCAGATCTGCTTCTCGCTGACCCGCGCCGGCATTCTCAGCGAGTTCGTGCCGTCGTCGGTCATCACGGGCATGCTCGCCGCGATCGGCCTGATCCTGATCCTCAAGCAGATTCCCCATGCCGTAGGGTTCGACCGCGAGGCGGAGGGCATCTTCGAATTCACCACCGCAAACGGCATCAACACCTTCTCGCGGATCCTCGACAGCCTAAGCGCCGCCGTAACCCCGGGCGCGATCCTGATCGCGTCGGTCAGCCTCGCCTTCCTGTTCTGGTGGGACGGTGCCAAGCCCAAGGACGGCCCGTTGCGCTTCGTCCCCGGCCCGCTGGTCGTCGTGCTGATCGGCATCTTCGGCAACATGCTGCTCGGCGCGGTGAAGCCCGACTGGCAGTTGCAGGCCACGCACCTCGTCCAGGTGCCGATCACGCAGACATTGTCGCAATTCCCATCGCTGTTCACGTTCCCCGATTTCTCCGGGATCACGATGGGCATCGTCTGGAGCAGCGCGGTCACGCTCGCGATCGTCGCGAGCCTCGAATCGCTGCTGAGCGTCAAGGCGGTCGACGAGATCGATCCGCGCCGTCGCTCGACCGACAAGAACTGGGAATTGATGGCGCAGGGCGGCGGCAACATCCTGTCCGGGCTGATCGGCGGCCTGCCCGTGACCTCGGTGATCGTCCGCTCGTCGGCGAACGTCGATGCCAAGGCCGAGAGCAAGCTGTCGACGATCCTGCACGGCTTCTGGCTGCTCGTCAGCGTCGCGCTGATCCCCGCGGTGCTCAACCTGATCCCGCTGTCGGCGCTCGCCGCGGTGCTGATCGCGACCGGCTACAAGCTGACCAAGCCGAAGCTCTATACCGAGCGCTTCAAGCAGGGCTGGACGCAGTTCATTCCGTTCGTTGTCACGGTCGCGGCGATCCTGTTCACCGACCTGCTCGAAGGCATCGTCATCGGCCTTGCGGTCGGCTTCGTGTTCGTCGTCGCGCGCAACTTCCGCACCGCGATCACGTTTGCCTGCGACGATGAGGATTGCCTCGTTCGCGCGCGTCGCAACCTGTACTTCATCCACAAGTATGAATTGCAGAAGTCGCTCGCCAAGGTGCCCGACAACGCGAACCTGCTGATCGACCTGTCGTCGACCAGTTACGTCGATCTCGACAACGTCGACATCATCAACGCGTTCATCAAGGGCGCCGCGTATCGTGGCATCACCGTGCTCATCCGCGGCGATCTCGCGCTGCGCACGGTCAAGCTGATCAACGCCCCCCAGACCGAGGTCCGTTTCGCATGAGGCAGTACAAGCAGCTCCTGCTCGCCAACAAGGCGTGGGCGGCCGAGATCATCGAGGAGAGCGCCGACTTCTTCCAGCGCCAGCTGGTCGGCCAGAACCCGGAGTTCCTGTGGATCGGCTGTTCGGACAGCCGCGTCGGCCCCGAACAGATGACGATGACGCCGCCCGGCAACATGTTCATCCACCGTAACATCGCCAACCTCGTCAACGACGACGACATGAACCTGATGTCGGTGCTGCAATACGCGATCGACGTGCTCGGCGTGCGGCACATCATCATCTGCGGGCATTATGCGTGCGGCGGGATCCGCGCGACGCTCGATGGCGGCACTACCGGGCCGGTCGACGACTGGCTCTCGACAGCGCGCTGCGTGCTGCACGATCATGCCGACGAGATCGATGCGCAGCCCGACCGTGAGCAGAAGGTCAACCGGCTGGTCGAGGTCAACGTCCGCGACCAGCTCATCCGGCTTGCGCGCACCAAGACGATCCAGGGGGCGTTCGCGCGCGGCCAGGAAGTGCTGCTCCACGGCTGGGTCTACGACATTCGCGACGGGCTGATCAAACCGATGATGGAGATCGATTCGACGACCGTGCTCGAAGAGGTCGGCCGGCCGGACAAGGTGCTGGTGTAAGGCGTTCCCCCTTCCCACCTTAGCCGTGGGAAGGGGCTATCTTTCGCTTACGAGCCGCGCCGCGCGGAGTCTGGCAGCATGAACTTGATACGGGTCGTCGTGGCGCCGCAACCGAGCCCCCCGTCGGGACGATACGTCTTGGCGTATTTGGCCTTGGTGAAGAACTTGGTCCCCGCCTCCGAGAAGATGAACGGGGGATAGCTCAACAGCGCACGCTGGTTGATGACGTTGCCGTCCGCGCCGATGTCGAACTGAACCTGGGTCCAACCTTCGAAACCCCAACGCATCGCTTCCATCGGGAACGCTTCCGATCCCGGCTGGGATACCATCTTCGGTGGTGCATCCATGATCGCGCACTGGTTCGCGGTCAGACCACTCGACGCGAATGTCGCCCGCGCCGCATCGATCTCTCCGTTGCGCTCTTCGATCGATGCGATGCGGATCAGCGCGCCGACGCGCAGCGGATCGTTCGGCTTCAAGGCTTTGTCGTCCGCCACTTGCCGAAGCGTGACGATCGCCGTGTCGTTCTTCTCGGATTTTCGCGTCCGTGCGACGGCGCCGTCGACCATCATCAACCGGATCGCCGCTCGCGCCTGCGGATCGTTCGCGTAGACGGGTTCCGATACCATCGGCGTCAGCGTCCGTTCGAATACCCCCGGCCGCCAGATATCAGTCACCGCATCGACGCGTCCAGGCAGGTCGAACGTCAGCCGCGCACTAGGCGGTGCATCGTTGGCGACCGCGATCGACAGCGCCCGCGCAGCCAAGGCTGCACGCTCTTCCCGCGCTACCGTGGGATTGTTCGTCAGGCGATAGATCGCGGCGAGCGTACGCAAACCATTAGGCGACTGGGCGGTCGCCGATGCGAGTTCGGCGCGCTGTCCGGCGAGTGCTGCCGCCTGCGAGCCGGTCGGTGCAGGGGCGACGGTGACGCCCTTGCTGGACAGCCACTGTTCCAGGACGTCGTCTAGTCCGTCGTCGATCGATGGCCGTTCGAACGCGGTCGAACAGCGCATCTCGACCCGCACGTGATAACGATAAAAGGCCGGGATCGCCTGGACCTTTTCGGCAGGCCACGACCAACCCTTGACCGCCCGCGCGAACTCCAGCGCGACCTGGCCGCCACCCGCGGCATAGATCGGTGCCGCCTGGTCGATCGTGCCGTCGGACGCGATGTTGAACTCGACCACCGCAACGTCCTGCGGCTTGAGGCCGGCATCGCCGCCACAATCCGGAGAGCGCATCTCCGCGGCAGGGTCGAACGATCCCTTCACCATGCGTCCTGCACCGGTATAGGCCATGTACCGTCGCGCCTCGTCCGCATTGCCGCTCAGCAGGTACGCGATCGCGGCATCGGAGCGCGCCGATGCGTCCATGATATCGACCTTGTCGGTTTCGAGGCCGCCGAGAAGCCGGATCGCCTGCAACGCGCTGGCGCGGGCGCCGGCGATGTCCCCGGTGTTGAGCTTCAGGAGCGTCCGCTCACGCGCGTACCGCGCGGCGACGCTCTTCTCGAGCTTCACCGTGCCGGTCAACGCGTCGCTGCGCGCCAACGTCGCCGCGGCGGCCGTGGGATCGACGAATATCTGCGCGGTCACGAGCGCGAGCATGGCCCCGAGCTTGTCGGCGGTGCTGATCGCGCTCGCCTCCGCCTGCTGCAGCGCGGTCACGGCGCCCGCGTAATCGAGCGTGTCGGTCGCGACCTGGCCGAGGATGAGGAAGGCGCGCGTCCGGTCTTCTGCAAGACTGGCATCGTCGGCCGGCAGCAAGGCGAGCCCTGCCCGTGCAGCCTTAACCGATTCGTCGGCGCGGTTCAGGGCGAACAGCGTTGGTGCCTTGCGGACCAGCACGATACCGCGACTACGTGATCCGGGCTTGGTTCGCGCTTCCAGTCTTTCCCATGCCGCCAGCGACGCTCCGCGATCGGGTTTCGCATCCAGCGCCGTTGCTGCGTCGAAGTCCTGTTGAATTGTCGTCGACGACGGCGTCTGGGCGCCAACGGGGACTAGCCCACCCGCCATCGCCAACACGCCTGCACCCAACAGCGCGATCGTCTTGATACGCATCACATTCCCCACGTCGCAGCCCAGCGTTATTTCAGCGCAGTCTGCAATGGTTCGGGGAAGGACGCCAGAGGGTCTGTAAGCCGGGTTCTGTCCATTTCCGATCCTTCGATACGGAAGTTAGGCGACCATTCCTCTAGGACGACGGTTGCCCGCCGCCTCAAGCAATCAACCCGGGTGACGAGCTGAAACGAAGCCCATGTGCCACCCCTATTCGATCTTGCTCCCAGTGGGGTTTGCCGTGCCGCCCCTGTTACCAGGCGCGCGGTGCGCTCTTACCGCACCCTTTCACTCTGACCGCCCCAGCTTGCGCCGAGGGTTGGCCGTCTGCTCTCTGTGGCACTTTCCCTGAGGTCACCCTCGCCGGGCGTTACCCGGCACCGTCGTTTCGCGGAGCCCGGACTTTCCTCGCGTGTCCGAAAACACCCGCGGCCGCCCGACCCTCTGGCGAGGCGAGCCCTAGCGCGGGTGCGGGCGATGCACCACCGTTTTTAGCGAGGGCTCCCCGAAGCCAACGCTCTACCCTCCCTGGAAGGGAGGGGTCGGGGGTGGGTAGGTTGGTTTTGGTCGCAACCGTGCCGGGATGCGGAAGCCGACCCACCCCCTGCCCCTTCCTTTCAGGGAGGGGGGAAAGACGTCCCGACCCACCCTGCCTCTCCCTTCCACGGAAGAAGAACGTAGCGTTCGTCAGTCGTCGCCCATTGGTTTCGGCAACAGCAACGCCAGCAAGATGCACCGGCACTCCGCATCGACTTCGCCGTCGACCAGTTCCGGTCGGAATCGCCGCTGGAACGCCATCGTCGCCGCCATGCGGTTTTCGACGTCGTAGCCGAAGCGTTCGAGCGCGAGGCAGAAGCCGCCTTCGGTCCAGCCTGGGTCCATCAAATTCTTGGTCGGCCGCGGCAGCGCCAGGCGACGCCGCGCCAGTTCGTGCCACGGGAACAGCTCACCCGGATCGCGTTTGCGCACCGGAGCGATGTCGGAATGGCCGACGATGTTGCCGCGCGTGATCTCGTGGCGATCCTTGATCTCGGCGACCAGTTGCACGACCGATGCGATCTGCTCGGGCGGGAACGGGCGATAGCCGAACTCGTGGCCGGGATTGACGATCTCAATGCCGATGCTGGCCGAGTTGACGTCGTCGACGTCGCGCCAGTGCGACTTGCCCGCGTGCCAGGCGCGCTTGTCCTCCGCGACCATCCGCAGGACCGTGCCGTCTTCCTCGACCAGATAATGCGAGGACACCTTCGCCTCGGGATCGCGCAGCCGAGCGATCGCCGACGCGCCGTCCTTCATGCCGGTATAGTGCAGCACGATCATGGTGATAGGCAGCGAACGATCGTCGAAATTGGGTGACGGGGTCTCGATGAACTTCAAGCCAGCTTCCCTTCTAGCCGTCGGGCCAGCACCGACGACGCAGTCTCGATCGCGGCGATCGTGACGCTGCATTGTGACGTCACCGCTCGACCGCATCAATAGCCTACGCACGTAAGCAGACGCTTCGTGCGGGAGTTGGGCAACGAGCAGATACGTGATTCGGCGTGTCCCTCTTGCCGTCCGCCCGCATCCGGGCGAAAGCCGCTCGCGAATAGGGAGTTGCCATGTCCGTGATGTCCGACCGCTGGATCCGCGAGCGCGCGCTGGGCGATGCGATGATCGAACCGTTCCACGAAGCGCAGCGTCGCGACGGCTGCATCTCGTACGGGCTGTCGTCCTACGGGTATGATGCACGCGTTGCCGACGAGTTCAAGATCTTCACCAACGTCGACAGCGCGATCGTCGACCCGAAGGACTTTGCCGCAAACAGCTTCGTCGATCGCAAGACCGACGTCTGCATCATCCCGCCGAACAGCTTCGCGCTCGCCCGCACTGTCGAATATTTCCGCGTGCCGCGCGACGTGCTGGTGATCTGCCTCGGCAAGTCGACCTATGCGCGGTGCGGGATCATCGTCAACGTGACCCCGCTGGAACCGGAATGGGAGGGGCATGTGACGCTGGAATTCTCCAACACCACGCCGTTGCCGGCGAAGATCTATGCGAACGAGGGCGCGTGCCAGTTCCTGTTCCTCAAGGGGAACGAACCTTGCGAAGTGAGTTATGCGGATCGCGCGGGGAAATATATGGGGCAGCGGGGGGTGACGCTGCCGCGGTTATAGGGTTGGGCCCGGGGCTCGGGCGAGACTACCGCGGACGGTTGCTCAGCGTTAAAGCTGATCTAACTGCTTCATGTCGCCGAACTGCGCGATTCCGCGATGCTCCCCGCAACTTGGCAGCCACTTGTCGGCAGTGAGCAAACGGCATGCCCTGCTAGCCAACCTCCCCGGCGAAGGCCGGGGTCCGGGTGGTGAGGTCTCGGTGATGACGCTCACCGCTCAGTTGGTGGCGGCTCCCAACTGGGCCCCGGCCTTCGCCGGGGTAGTGAGATGCCTGTCGTGGTTGAAGGGGTTTCCGGCTGCTAACGACCGTAAGGTCGCAAGCGGGCAGAGCACGACACGTTGTCGGATTGCCGCGTAATCGCAGTACCTTCGAACCGCCGTCATGGCGATCCGATCGAACGATGAGGTTCCTTACAGCTGATAGCTGTTCGCCGCTGTGCACATACGATCAACCGCCCGAACCTTGTTTTCCCGCGAAGGCGGGGACCCAGTCTGGGCTCCCGCCATCGCGGGAGAACAAGGTAGTACGCCACCTTCTCGGACGGCGCGCGTCAGTCGTCAGCGAGTCGCAATCTGCTGCGAATGGCGCGCCAACGCACGGCTCGCCAGATCGTGCGAGGAGGCCACTGCGCCCGATGGCAGGTCCATCGCGACCGCTGGGCGGTCGAGCACCGCCGCATACAGCGCGCGTGCCTCCGACTCGCGACCGGTGCGGTGATAGACCGATGCCAGGTTGAGCATCAGTTCGGGGCGCTGCGGGAAGATCTTTCGCTCGGCGACGATACGCCGTTCCGCCGTCGACAGGTCGCCTGCCGCGATCGCGGTGTAGCCGGTGCGATCGGTTGACGCAGACTGGTCTGCCAACGCCGGCGTTGCGGCACCCAAGGTTGCTAGAACGAACAGGACGGTCTCGCGCATCATCCATCTCCACTGACCTTCGCGTATCAGAAGGTTTCATTTTTGTGACAACGGTGTGTCACTTCGATGACTGTCATACAAGCACATTGATCAAGTTCGGCTCCGCACGCGGATTATCTCGCTACGATGCACCACGACGCGTTGTGCCACGACGCGTTGCGCCACTCCGGTCCGTCCGACTTCCGGTGACGACCGCACGACAAAAAAAGGGCGGTCCCGGAGGACCGCCCTTTGGACGTTCGATACTGTACGCAGCCCGCCTTAGAAGGCGTTGCGATACTGCTCGTTGCCGATGAAGCCGAGCTTGGTGATCGCGGACCGCTTGATGACGGCCAGCGTGCGATCGACCACCTCGTACTTCGACTCAGGATCGGGCTGGAAGTGGAGTTCCGGCTCGGGCGTCATGCCCGCGGACTGATCCAGATACTGGCGCAGCGTAACCTCGTCGACCGGCGAACCGTTCCATGCGACCGTACCGGCGGGATCGATCGAGATCTTGTTCTTCTGCGGATCGACCGGGTTCTGCGGCTGGTTCTTGCTGTTGACCGGAAGGTCGACCTTCACCGCATGCGTCTGAATGGGGATCGTGATGATGAACATGATGAGGAGAACGAGCAGGACGTCGATCAACGGCGTCATGTTCATTTCCATCATCGGCGCGCCATCTTCTTTGCCGCCGCTCATTGCCATCTTATACTACTCCTAAATACGTCCGAGCGATCATCAGCGTTCGGCATCAGCGTTCGCCATCAACGTTCAGTGGTGCCGCCGGGAGGCGGTTCGGAGATGAAGCCGACGCGGGCGAACCCAGCCTGCTGCATCGTGTAGATCGTCGCGCCGATGCAGCGATACGGTGCGTTCACGTCGCCGCGGATATGAGCCTCGGGCAATTCGAGACCAGCCGCGTTGACACCGCCCTGACGTGCGATCTCAGCCTTCAGCTTGTCGACGGCACGCTGCAGCAGCTCTTCGTGAGTCACCGGCGAAAGACCCCAGTACACCTGGCACTGTCCGCCAGCCGACGTTACCGACAGCGAGACGTTCTCAGGCTTGGTCATCGTCGGATCGAACCGAACATCCGGCAGCTTCAGCTGCACAGCCTGGACCGCGACAGTCGTCGTCACCAGGAAGATGATCAGGAGCACGAGCATGACGTCGACCAGCGGCGTCGTATTGATGTCCGATATCGAACTCTCGGTGGAATCGCCACCAACACTCATCGCCATGTGCGAACTATCCTATCCATATAATCGCCACCGGAACCGCCGGCGGCAATGAAGCGGGGCGGCTGCGAACAGCAGCCCCGCCTTTCGCGTCTTAGTTGGCGCGCGGTACGCCACCGGTCTGGCCGGCAGTCGTGGTCGTCGTGGCAGGCTTGGCCGAAACCGGCTTGGCAGCCGTTGCGATCGACGGACGCACTGCGCCGTTCGAGGCAAGGAAGCCGAGCACGTCGTTCGAGAAGGCCGACAGGTCCTCTGCGATCGACTTGTTGCGGCGCTGCAGCCAGTTGTACGACAGCACGGCAGGAACCGCGACGACCAGACCAAGGGCGGTCATGATCAGTGCTTCACCGACCGGCCCTGCGACCTTGTCGATCGATGCCTGACCCGATGCACCGATCTTCACGAGTGCGCGGTAGATGCCGATAACCGTACCGAACAGACCGATGAACGGCGAAACCGAACCGACCGTCGCGAGGAAGGCGAGACCGCCACCCAGCTTCGAGTTGATCGCAGCTTCCGAGCGAGCCAGCGAACCGTGCAGCCAGTCGTGCGCCTCGACCGGATCGGTCAGCTTCGAATGCTGATCCTGAGCAGCCAGACCGTCGTCGACGATCTGCTTGTAGGCCGAGTTCTTCTCGAGCTTGGCCGAACCTTCGCGAAGGCTGTTCGACGACCAGAAGGCCTGACGGACGCGCTTGCCCTGGCCGATGATCTTCTGCTGCTCGAACAGCTTCGAGAACAGGATGTAGAACGACACGACCGACATCAGCACGAGAATGCCGAACACGGTCTGCGAAATCAGGCCGCCTTCGCGAAGTGCGGCTTGCAGGCCGTACGGGTTGGCGTCGGCTGCGGCGGGCGCTGCCGCTGCAAGAATGGTGGTGATCATGTTCGCTTAGTCCTCTGACTGAATTTTATCTGGTGCGGTTGACGTAGGATGGATCATTCCTGAGGCAGGACCCACCTGATGTTCAGCTGGTACGACGACCCTACGGCATTGCCGTTCTCGTCCTTGGCAGGCGTGAAACGCACCCTCGCCTTGGAGATCCGGCAGGTCGCATCATCCAGCGTCGTGTTGCCGCTGGACGACGTCACCGAACAGTCGGTCACGCGACCATCCGTACCGATCGTCAGCTTCGCGGAAACGCGACCCTGAGCACCCTCGCGCTGTGCCGACGGCGGATAATTGTCCGCGCCGAAATACTGCCCTGGGTTACCCTTGAGACCAGCAGCCTGCGAGACACGTGGCGTCGGCGGCGGTGCCGGCGGCGCTGGTGGTGCGGGCGGCGACGGCGGTGCCGTCGGCTGGAACCGAGGAATGATGCTCGACGTCGTCAGCGCGGGCGCTGGCTGCGGCGTTACCACGACTGGCGGCGGCGTCACGACCGTGGTCGGTGGCGGCGGCAGGTTTGGCTGGTCGGGTGGCGGCGGCGGGGGCTCGTCGGGCGGAGGCGGCGGCGGTGGCGGCTCCACGTCGAACGTCGTCATCTTTTCCTGGGCCTTTTTCACGTACTGGTACGCGAGGCCAGTGACGAAAGCATAGCCCAAGGCCGCATGAATCAGCGCGACGATCACGATCGCGACGATTTTGCCTCCGGACATCTTTTGGTCAGTATAGGCCATTCAGAAACGACACTCCCTTAATCTGCCTGCTCCGTACGCACGTGCCCGCAATGGGTACGCGGCACATGCGTCTGCCGTTGGCCGGAATAACCACGGGGCAGTGAGCAAGTCCTATCGCCACGTTCTGCGACACGCAAACGCTTTGTCGGACGCAACAAACGTACAACCATAGGATGGCAGAATTATTTCTGTATCGTTCAGCTTGCGTAGCGTAGCCTGAAGACATGAATCTTCTCTTTCACGTTACGGCTTCGGCTCTCTCCGTCATCATCGCGGCAACTCCTGTCAGCGCTCAGGAAACCCCGGTTGCACCCCGGGTTTTCGCCGATAACCCGGGTGCGCCGCAGGGTGCGGTGCAGCGCGAAGCGGCTGGCGGCATTGGATATTCCGACATCGCCGACCTGGTGCTTTCCGCCCCCGTTATCGCCGACGCGACCGTCCGGTCGACGACCAAGATCAAGCCGGCCGAGGCACCAAATCTCGCGGCGGGTCATGTCAGACTATATGTCGAGGTCGACGTCACCGCGCTGATCCGCGGCGCCGACGGGCTGCCGCCGCGAATCGGGTATCTGCTCGACGTGATGCCCGACGCAGCCGGCCGGGTGCCGAAATTCAAGAGGGCGCGCGTGCTGATCTTCGCCAGACCCGTGTCCGGCGCGGTGAATCAGGTCCAGCTGGTTGCGCCCGACGCGCAGCTGGATTGGACGTCGACCGCAGATGCACGCGCACGGAAGATCGCCCGCGATGCACTGGCGAGCGATGCGCCGCCGGTCATCACAGGGATCGGCAACGCGTTTCACGTGCCTGGCGCGCTACCCGGTGAAGGCGAGACCCAGATCTTCCTGACGACCGCGGACCAACGCCCGGTGTCGCTGTCGGTGCTGCGTCGTCCCGGCGAACAGCCACGCTGGGCGGTGGCCTTAAGCGAGATCGTCGATGAATCGGCGGCGCCCCCCGCCCCGGAGACGCTGCTGTGGTACCGACTGAGCTGCGCCTTGCCGCAGGCCTTGCCGGACCGCAGCACGGGATCGCTGGAGGCCGCCGATGCGGCGATCGCGCGGGAGGATTACGCATTCGTCCTGGCCGCGTTGGGGCCGTGCGGACGGACTCGAAAAAGCTGAACTACCCTCGGAAGCGCGCAGGCTAACCAACAACCAGTAATTGTCCGGTGGTGGAGCGCGCCTGCTCGAGAAACGCGACCGCGGCGTCTACATCTGCGTGTCGAGCCGCCTCGATCGGTGCCACCGCATTCACGCGAACCGCTGGCGCCAGTTCGATCGCAAGAGGGCCGATCGCCGCCTTCGCCTGCGCCATCGTCAGCGGATCGAGGTTCGCGGGGATCAACACGATCCGCGATTCGTCGATCGCGTCACGGATGAGCGCCGCAATGTCCCCGCCCGCCTCCAGCGTCAGCAGCATGCGATCAGCGGCGATGTCGGACGAGGGTCACGCCGATCGCCTCGTCGGCTTCGGCGATCGCGAGTTTCACGATCTTGACCATTACCCGCAGGACGCGGGCATCCTGCAGGAACAGCGTCTCGCAGATATGATCCGCAACGCCCTCGATCAGCGTGAAATGCACGCCGGCCGGCAGCGCGGTGGTCGCGGCGTTCTTCAAATCGAGATAGTTCTTGGATGCCGACAACGGCGTATCCGGCGCGAAGTGTCTCGGGCAGACCATGTCCACGGTCAGAGAAATCCGCAGCGGCTGCGGCAGATGCGTCTCCTCCGAATAGATGCCGGTCAGGACCTGCACTTCGAGATCGTGGACTTCGAGTTGGAGACTGTCTTCCATCTGCGCGCCTCTAGCAGACGCACCGCGAGATGAAAGTCACACCGTTCGCGCACCGGGTCGTACAAGCGTCGATCCGGTTATCCTTGCGTTCAGCGTCGCCACGGCTAAAGCGCGCTGCCCTTCCCGCGTGTACGCGGCGCAGTCCGGGCCGGAGATGCCGTTGATCACTCTCGTTCCCCTGGCCAGCATCAACCCGACAGCGGTCGAGATGCTGCTCGATGCCGCTTTCGGCCCGGATCGGTTCACGCGAACCGCGTACACGATCCGCGGTGGCACGAAGCCGGTCGCCGCGCTCAGCTTCGCCGCGGTCGAGGATGGCGTGTTGGTTGGCTCGATCCAGTGCTGGCCGATTGCCCTGATCGACGACGACAGACTGTTTCCGCTGATCATGGTCGGCCCAGTCGCCGTGGTACCCGACCATCAAGGCGATGGCATCGGTCGTCGCCTGATGACGCAAGCGCTCGACGCGGCCGCCGTCACGGGACTCGACGATGCGCTCATGCTGATCGGCGATCCCGACTATTACGGCCGCTTCTTCGGCTTCACCGCAGAGCGCACGGCACGCTGGGCCGCCCCCGGCCCGGTCGAGCGCCACCGCCTGCTCGCGCGCGGCGATGCCGTGCCGGACCGCACCGGCATGCTCGGTCCCCGCGCTGCCGAGACCATGCCGGTCGCCGCATCCGCATAAGCCACCGCTTTACCTCCGCCCCCCGCCCGCCTAGTCCGCCGCCATGCCCATGGATGCCATCCCCGATATCGCCTCGCTCAGCCTCGCCGAAATCGCAAAGCTCGTCGAAGAGGCCAAGTTGCCCCCCGTCGAGAAATGGAACCCGACGCATTGCGGCGACAGCGAGATGCGGATCGCACGCGACGGCACCTGGTATCACCAGGGATCGCCGATCGGCCGCCCGGCGATGGTCCGGCTGTTCTCGACGATCCTCCGGCGTGAGCCCGATGGCAGCCACGTCCTCGTCACGCCGGTCGAAAAGCTCGATATCGAGGTCGAAGATGCGCCGTTCATCGCTGTGGAGATGAAGGCCGAGGGCAGCGGTCGCGATGCGAAGCTCGCCTTCCGGCTCAACACCGGCGACCTTGTTACGGCGGGTCCGGAGCATCCGCTGCGCTTCGTCGAGGACACGACCGACGGAGATGGCGGTCCGCGCCCGTATCTCGCCGTCCGCGGCGGGATGGAGGCGCTGGTGGTCCGCTCGGTCTATTACGAACTCGCCGAGCGCGCGATTGCCGACGACGCGACGCCCGCCGGGCTGTGGAGCGATGGCGCGTTCTTCCCGCTGGAGCCCGCTGCATGAGCCTGACGGAACGGATGACCGCGGCGCTGGCAAAGGGCGCCGGGTCGCACATGATCCTGCTCACCGGCGACCAGCATGACGGCGATCTCACCGCCGCCGACACGTTGCTCCCCGCCGCTGTGCTGATCGCGGTGACCGACCGCGCCGATCCCGGCGTGATCCTGACGCAGCGTACCGACACGATGAGCCGCCACCCCGGCCAGATCGCGTTCCCCGGCGGTCGGATCGATCCCGGCGAGGACGTCGTCACCGCGGCGCTGCGCGAGGCCGAGGAGGAGATCGCCCTCCCTCGCGACAAGGTCCGCGTGATTGGCGAGGCGGACAGCTACCGCACCGTGACCGGCTTCCAGGTGACGCCGGTGATCGGGATCATCCCGCCCGACCTGGTCTTCCAGCCGAGCGAAGCGGAAGTCGCCAGCGTCTTCGAAGTCCCGCTCGCGTTCCTGCTCGACGAGGCGAACCATGTCGAGGCGACGCTCGAATGGCAGGGCCACGACCGGCATTATTACGAGATCATGTGGAACGAGCGGCGCATCTGGGGTGCGACTGCGGCGATGATCGTCAACCTTGCCCGCCGCCTGAGGTGGTCTTGATACTCCCGGCTGCGCCGTGGCGCGAACGGGACGGTCTCGAAGCACTGACGAAAGTTCTCGGCGCGGCGGAGGGCGAGTCGCGCTTCGTCGGTGGTGCGGTGCGCGATACGCTGCTCGGGATCGACGTCGCCGATGTCGATATCGCCACGCGCCTGCCCCCGCAGGAGGTGATCGAGCGACTCCAGGATGCGCGGATCAAGGCGGTCCCGACCGGCCTGGCGCACGGTACGATTACTGCCGTCACCCCCGCAGGTCCGGTCGAAGTCACGACATTGCGCCGCGACGTCTCGACCGACGGCCGCCACGCGATCATCGCCTATACCGACGACTGGCGCGAAGACGCTGCGCGCCGCGACTTCACGATGAACGCGCTCTACGCCGATCCCGCGACCGGCGAGATCTTCGATTATTTCGGCGGCCTCGACGACCTCGCGGCCCGGCGCGTGCGCTTCATCGGCGACCCGTTGCAGCGGATCGCCGAGGATCACCTCCGCATTCTCCGATTCTTCCGCTTCCACGCGCGGTTCGGCACCGCGATCGACCAAGCCGGTCTCGATGCCTGCACCGCGCGCGCGAACGACCTGATGGCGCTGTCCCGCGAACGCGTGGCGAGCGAAGTCCTGAAACTGCTGGTCGCCGGCAACGCCGTGCCCGTCGTCACGCTGATGGTCGAACGCGGCATTTTTCGCGCGGTACTGCCCGAGATTGACCCCCAGGGTGCAGCGCGTTTGGGCGTGCTGGCCCAGCAGGAGGCGGACGCTGGCATCGCACCGGACCCGATCCGCCGCCTCGCCGTGTCGATCGCGCCTGCCGCCGCCGAAGCCGTCGGAGCGCGGCTGAAGCTGTCGAACGTCGACCGCAAGCGCCTCATGGCTGCCACTGCGGGACCCGGTGAGGAAGGCCCGCTAGCCTTGGCCTATCGTGTCGGTGTGGCCAGTGCAGTCGACCGTCTGCTTATCGCTGGCGAAGACGTGTCCGCAATCAAGGACTGGACGCCGCCTGCGTTCCCGTTCTCCGGCGGGGCTCTGGTCGAACGCGGACTCCGCAAGGGGCCGGACGTGGCTGCGATGCTGCGCCGGGTCGAGACGCAGTGGATCTCGGAAGGGTTTCCGGGCGCCGAGCGCGTGGCGGTCATCGCCGACGGACTGGTGGCGGAGGTTTCCGCCTAACTCGTTTTGAGCCGGCGTGGGCGCCAGTCAGTTCGTAGCAGTTATAGAGTTGATCATCGCATACGCCGCATCCGGCTCCAGCGGTCGTGCATAGAAATAGCCCTGCCCGTACGTGCAGCCCAGCGCCGCGAGCGTCTGGGAGAGTTCATGCGTCTCGACCCCCTCGGCCGTCGTCCGCATCCCCAGTGCCTGCGCGAGACTGAGGATAGCGCGGACGATCGACACCTTGTCGCGGTCCGCCAGCATGCCCGTCACGAAGCTTCGGTCGATCTTGAGGATGTCGATCGGCAGCTTCTGGAGATAGGCGAGATTCGAATACCCCGTCCCGAAATCGTCCATCGCCAGGTTCGTCCCAAGCGCCTTCAGCGCGTGCATCGTCCCCGCGATCCGGTCGGGATCCGAGACGATCGCGCTCTCGGTCAGTTCGAGCGTGAACCGATCTCCCGACAGCCCCGTCGAGTCCAGCGCCGCCTGCAGCACCGGCGCGATCGCATCGCGCTGCAACTGGATGGCCGACAGGTTGACGGCCAGCCTCACGCCGCACGGTCCGCCGTTCGCAGCGTCCCAGAGCGCCAGCGTCTGCGCCGCTTCCTCGATCGCCCATCGCCCCAGCGGCACGATTAACCCCGATTCCTCGGCGACCGCGATGAATTCGGTAGGCGAATGTTCGTGGCCATCCTTGTCGGTCCAGCGCGCCAGCGCTTCGAACGACACGATCCGGCCGGTCGCCAGGTCGCAGATCGGCTGATACGCCAGCCGCAGATCGCGGTGCTCGATTGCGCGACGTAGCGCGGTCTCCATGCCGAATTGCGCGCGGGCGATCGCGAAATCCTGGACCTGGTAGAATTCGGCGCGACCACTCACCTTAGCGCGCTTGACCGCAAACTGCGCGTGGCGGACCAGATCGACATTGTCGCCGGACTCATCGGCACCAAAGGCGATTCCGACCGAGCACTCGACGTTGATCTCGTAATCGGTCAACCGGAACGGCGTTTGCAACGTCCGGTGGATCCTCTCGGCAAGCGCCTGCGCCTCCTCACGATCCTGGTCTATCGATATCAGGATACCGAATTGATTTCCTCCGATCCGAGCCAGCGTGTCGCGCGCGCGCAACGCGCCCTTGATCCGACGCGCCACCGTGATCAGCAATTCGTCACCCGCCAGCGAGCCAAGGCACGAGTTCAGCCGGCCGAACCGATCGAGGTCGATCGCGAGCACGGCCCTGACCGTATGGTCTTCGAGCTCCTCGATCAGGTCCGCGAACCCTTCCCGGTTCAACAGTCCCGTCAGGCTGTCGGTCGTCATCTCGCGACGCAGACTGCGCTCGGTCTGGACCTGCGACGTCAGGTCGATGAAACTGATCGTACACCGTTCACGGAATATGGGATCGGAACGTGCGATCGTGACGCGGTAATGGCGGCAGTCAATCTCGTCGCCCAGGACCCAGTCGAAGTCAGACCTGATCTGCTCCGACCCGAGAAACGCCCGGATCCGGTCGCCGAGCTCGGCGATCATCGGCGAGCGTTCCGCAACGACGCCGAACCCCGCCAGACGATACGCACGATTCATCGCGAACAGCTCGAGTTGCCCCGCGTTCAGGACGATATGAACCGCGGGGATCGGCACGAGTTCAAGCCCGCGTGCGACCATATCACTCGTCACGATCGGCTTTGCAGTCTGTTCGAGGGCGGTCGATGGCATGCTCCCCGGTACCGCGGGTTCGTTAAGAGGCTCTGAAGGACCCTGAATGGGGCCTTTCTCATCCATTATCCGAACCGATTATCGCGCGGAAACCCCGTGGGCGGCATCCGCCCGGCGGCTCCGCGGGCAGCGCGCCAAGGGCCAAGGTCCGATTCGGTCCGAGTGCGGCCGGTGCCGCCGCCCATCGCCCAGCTGAGGCCCTCGGCGAACGTGAACGTGATCGCATCCGCCAACCCACCGTCGCGGTAGCGCTGCAACTGGAGCCCCTGCCCGCGCGTCATTTCCACCAGTTCGGCGAGCGGGAACACCAGCATTTTCCGGTTGTCGCCGATCGCCGCGACGTAGTCGTCATTCGGTCCGATCGGCCGGACGATCTTCAAATGCGCGCCCGGCCGCGGCGTCATCACCGTCTTGCCCTTGCGGGTTTCGGCGACGACTTCTGCCGAACTCACCGAGAAGCCGCGCCCGTCGGTCGCTACCACCAAGAGCTTGGGATGCTTGCTCGCTGGCAGCAACGCGACGATCCCGATGCTGCCATCGAGGTCGATCATCGCGCGCACCGGCTCGCCGAACCCGCGCCCGCCCGGCAGCTTGTCCGCCGCCAGCGTGTAGAACCGCCCGTTCTCGGCGGCGAGCAACAGCTTGTCGGTGGTCTGCGCATGGAATGCATAGGCCGGGCCGTCGCCCTCCTTGAACTTCAGCGCTTCCGGGCTCGCCAGATCGTTGTGACCCTTCATCGCGCGGATCCAGCCGCGCTGCGACAGGATCACGGTGATCGGCTCGCGCTCGATCATCGCCTCGAGCGGGATGTCGCGTGTCGGCGCGTGCTCCTCGATCGTAGTGCGCCGCTTGCCGAGCGGAGTCTCCAACCCATAACGATCGCGGATCTTCGCCATATCGCGCTTCATCCGCGCGCGTTGCTTCTTCGGGTCGGCGAGCAACGCCGCCAGCGTCGCCTGCTCCTTGTCGAGCTTGTCGCGCTCGGTCTTGATCTCGAACTCTTCCAGCCGCCGCAAGGACCGCAGCCGCATGTTGAGGATCGCCTCGGCCTGGCGATCGGTCAGCGCGAACTCGGCGATCATCACCTTCTTCGGCTCATCCTCGGTGCGGATGATCTCGATCACGCGATCGAGGTTGAGATACGCGATCAGATAGCCGTCGAGCAGCTCGACGCGGTCGGCGATCTTCGCCAGCCGGTGCTCGGTCCGCCGGCGCAACACGACGAACTGGTGGTCGACCCACGCCGCCAGCGCCTCGCGCAACGACATCACCCGCGGCGTGCGGTCCTTGTCGAGCACGTTGAGGTTGAGACTGATCCGCGTCTCGAGGTCGGTCAGCCGGAACAACCCGTCCATCAGGATCTGCGGATCGACCGTGCGGCTGCGCGGTTCGAGCACGATACGGATTTCGGTATCCGATTCGTCGCGCACGTCGGCGAGGATCGGCAGGCGCTTGGCGTTGATGAGGTCGGCGATCTGCTCGATCAGCTTGCCCTTCTGCACGCCGTACGGAATCTCGGTGACGATCAGCTGCCAGCCGCCGCCCTTCTCACGCTCGGTCTCCCAGCGCGCCCGCACACGAAAGCCACCACGCCCGGTCGCATAGGATTCGCGGATGACCGCGGGCGGGTCGACGACCAGTCCGCCGGTCGGAAAGTCCGGACCCTTCACATGCTCCAGGATCGCCGCATCGTCCGCGTCGGGCGTATCGATCAGGACGATCGCCGCCTCCAGCAACTCGGCGGCGTTATGCGGCGGGATGCTCGTCGCCATGCCGACCGCGATCCCGCTCGCGCCGTTCGCCAGCAGGTTCGGGAACAGTCCCGGGAACAGCTCGGGCTCGTGATCTTCGCCGTTGTAGGTCGGGCGATACGCGACCGCATCCTCGTCGAGCCCATCCATCAGGTCGATCGCGACCTGGGTCAGCCTTGCCTCGGTGTAGCGGTAGGCGGCGGCGTTATCGCCGTCGATGTTACCGAAATTGCCCTGCCCGTCGACCAGCGGATAGCGCATCGCGAACGACTGCGCCAAACGCACCATCGCGTCGTAGACCGACTGATCGCCGTGGGGATGGTATTTGCCGATGACGTCGCCGACGACGCGCGCGCACTTCTTGTAGCCCTGCGCGGGATCGAGCTTCAGCAGCCGCATCGCCCACAGCAGGCGCCGATGCACTGGCTTCATCCCGTCGCGCACGTCGGGCAACGACCGCGCGGTGATCGTCGATAGCGCATAGACGAGATACCGCTCGGACAGCGCGCTGTCGAAGGGGGCGTCGACGATGGAGTCGAACGGATCTTTGAAATCGGTGGCCATTGCGCGCAGCGATAGCAGCCGCGAGCGAAACGATCAAAGCATGAACGTACGATGCGGCCCGCGCGCTCGATCACGACGATATGCCCGCATGACGCGGTCGATCGCGCCCGCTACACCAACCCTATGATCCGCCTTGCCTTTCTCGCGCTTGCCGCGATGTCCACGTCCGTCGTGGCGCAAACGCCTCCTTCGCCGCCGCCCAAGCTGCTGACTTGGCCCGACCTGACCATGCGTTCGAAACCGACGCCCGATGCTACCGTCGACTATGGCAGCGACCAGATGCAGAAGGTCGACGTCTGGCTCCCCAAGGGCAAGGCCAAGGCGCCCTTCCCGGTGGTTGTGATGGTGCATGGCGGTTGCTGGACGACCGATATCGCCGATCGCAGCCTGATGAACTGGATCGCCGACGACCTCCGCAACACTGGGGTCGCAGTCTGGAATATCGACTATCGCGGGGTAGATCGGACTGGCGGCGGCTATCCCGGCACGTTCGCGGATGCTGCGAACGCCGCCGACCAACTCGCTGTAAATGCAAAGAGGTTCAACCTCGACACGCGTCGCGTGCTCACGATCGGCCACTCCGCCGGCGGTCATCTCGCACTCTGGCTCGCCGCCCGCCCCAAGATCCCTGCGTCGAGCCCCCTCCACACCGCGCATCCGCTCCGCATCCGCCACGTCATCAGCCTCGGCGGTCTGCCCGATCTCGAAGCCACCGCGACCAACGCCGACAATGGCTGCGGTACAGAAGTCGTTGCGAAACTGGTCGGTGTCCCCACGCCGCAGCATCCGGACGTCTATGCCGACACATCGGTCCCGCGCCTGCTGCCGCTCAGCGTGAAGCAGGATCTCGTCAACGGCCGCGAAGACCGGATCATCCCCTTCGTCATGGCCACCGACTATATCGCCAAGGCCAAGGCAACCGGCGACACCGCGACGCTCCACACCATCCCGGCGACGGGCCATGTCGAACTGATCGCGCCGGAAACGCCTGCCTGGGCCGAGGCCAAACGCCTGATCCTGTCCTATTTTGGAAAGCCCCAGTGACTCTCGAAGACGTCCGCGCGCTCGACGCGACCGATCCGCTCGCCGCCTACCGCGACAAGTTCGCGCTGCCAGAAGGCGTGATCTACCTCGACGGCAACTCGCTTGGGGCGCTGCCAAAGGCAACGCCCGCCGCGCTCGCCGACGTTGCCACCCGCCAATGGGGCGACCGCCTCATCCGCAGCTGGAACGAAGGCTGGATCGAGGCCCCCCGGCGGATTGGTGCGAAGATCGCTCCCCTGATCGGCGCAGGCGAGGACGAGGTCATCATCGGTGACACGACCTCGACGCACCTTTTCAAGGCGTTGGTCGCCGGTCTTCGCAGCAGTCCGGAGCGTCACACCGTCATCAGCGAGGCCGGTAACTTCCCCACCGACCTGCACATCGCCGAGGGCGCCGTCGCCTGCGTCCCCGGCGCACGGCTCAAAGTGGTCGCCCGCGAAGACCTCGCCGCAGCGCTCGACGACGACACCGCGGTGCTGCTGCTCACGCACGTCCACTACAAGACCAGCGACCGCTTCGACATGGCCGCCTGGACTGCCCGCGCGCACGACGCCGGGGCGCTCATGCTCTGGGACCTGAGCCACAGCGTCGGCGCGGTCCCGATCGACCTTAACGGCGCGAACGCCGACCTCGCCGTCGGCTGCACGTACAAATACCTCAACGGCGGCCCCGGCGCTCCCGCGTTCCTCTACGTCGCCAAGCGCTGGCAGGATGCGCTCGCCAGCCCGCTGTCCGGCTGGATGGGCCACGCCGCGCCGTTCGCGTTCGAGGACGACTACCGCCCCGCCCCCGGCATGAAACGCTGGCTCGCCGGCACGCCCGCGATGCTCTCGACCGCCGCACTGGAAACCGCGCTCGATCTCTGGGATGGCATCGACCAGCACGCCGTCGCTACCAAGAGCGCCCAATTGTTCGATACTTTCGCCACCGCCGGCGACGCACTGGGTCTCGACTGCGTCAGCCCCCGCGATCCCGCAAAACGCGGCAGCCACATCAGCTTCCGCCACCCGCATGCCTATGAACTCACGCAAGCGCTCATCGCCCGCGGCGTCATCGGCGATTTTCGTGACCCCGACATCCTGCGCCTTGGGCTCACCCCCTTGTACCTCAGCCATGAAGACGTCTGGCGCGCAGGCGAGATATTGCGGGACACGGTGGAGACCGAAAGCTGGCGCGATCCGGCATATTTGCAACGGCTCGTCGTGACCTAAGCACGCTTGACGGCATATCCCATTTAATCGATGGTGATTAGATCGATCACGGGAGACTGTCCATGAAGTGGGTCGTTAGTAGCGCCATCGCGTTGTCCCTCGCCGGATGCAGCAAGGCTCCCGAAAGTAGCGCCGGAGAGCCCGATATTGCCGGTAATTCGGTTGCCGGCGTGGCCTTCGACTATAGCTATGACCTAACACTACCCTCGTCCCGGATCTCGGATCTTCAGGAGGAGCATGCGCGCGCCTGCGAACGGCTTGGTGCAACTCGCTGCCGTATAACGGGATTGCGCTACACGGTTGGGCAGCAAGGCGACGTCAGCGCGAACCTGTCGGTCAAGATTGCCGCCCCCCTAGCGCGTGCCTTCGGCCGGGCCGGGGTGAAGCAGGCCGAGAGCGTCGGCGCGACGCTGACGGGGGCCGATATCAGCGGCACCGATGTCGCCACCGCCGCCGCGGCGACCGCGACCGAACGGACCGACGTCGCGACCGAACGCGCCCGGATCGACCGCGAACTGGCCCGCGTCGATCTATCCCCGCGCGAACGTGCCGAACTCCGCCAGCAACAGGCGGTCGCGCAGGGCCAAGCCACGGCAGCCGCGGCGACGGCATCCGAACAACGCGAAAGTCTCGCCAATACGCCGATGTCGTTCGACTATACGACCGGCCGCGGGACCGGCCTGGTCGACCGTCTGCAAGACGCCGGCGATACCGCGCTCGGCTCGATCGGATTGACGGTTACGGCGCTGCTATGGGTATTGGCGGCTCTCGGCCCGCCGCTGCTGGTGATCTTGCTGGCGTTCCTGGTTTGGCGACGCTGGATCCAGCGTTGGTGGACCGACCTTATGGCCCGCATAGATCGTCGAACCGGCCGACCGCTCGCGACTGCCCATGACGCTACGTCTCCCTCCCAGCGATGACGTCGGGCAGTATTCCGGCGGCAGTCATGCGCCGCGATTGCACCCCCCGCACCCTTCGCCTATAGGCGCGGCCTATTCCAGCCTCGGCTTTCGCGGTACATAGCGCGTAGGCTGGGGCCGCTCGATTTTCATCGCTCGATTTCCAGGGGACCGCGCATGGCTCGCCGCCGCCAGATCTACGAAGGCAAGGCCAAGATCCTCTACGAGGGTCCCGAGCCGGGCACGCTGATCCAGTATTTCAAGGACGACGCGACCGCGTTCAATGCCCAGAAAAAGGGCACGATCAACGGCAAGGGCGTGCTCAACAACCGGATTTCCGAGCACATCTTCACGCTGCTCGATCATATCGGCGTGCCGACGCACTTCATCCGCCGCCTCAACATGCGCGAGCAGTTGATCCGCCAGGTCGAGATCGTCCCGATCGAAGTCGTCGTGCGCAACGTCGCCGCGGGCTCGATCTCGACGCGCCTCGGGATCGAGGAGGGCACCAAACTGCCCCGCACGATCATCGAATATTACTACAAGGACGATGCGCTCGGCG
>Ga0247809_1000089_pt1 | contig 53814 bp, 40 predicted proteins | sample UWRJL104311B1_FD_180951 | JGI IMG/M metagenome (GOLD analysis project Ga0247809, IMG submission 180951) | Plant litter microbial communities from Arlington Agricultural Research Station in Wisconsin, United States - UWRJ-L104-311B-1 | ecosystem: Environmental > Terrestrial > Plant litter >... | reverse complement strand
GTAGAGCAGGAGCTTCATGATCGGCATTATCCCTGACGTGCGGCGTTGACCGTCGCACTGTCTTAGCGGCAGAATATCATCAAAGAAGCGCATGACCAGTTGGTATGCGGCCAGAGGCCGCCCCTGCCTTGATGCGATGGCAACCGCGCCGCGCTACGGCGAGCGTGGCGTGCGCATTGGCAGCCCAGATGGTCTTCAGCTTCGAGGTAACCGGCGCTAGAAGGCGGCAAGGAGAGCCGGTTATGACGATACACGCCAAGGTCGATGAAACCGGCCCGGTCGATGCGGCCCAGTTCGCAGACGAAATCGCGACGCGTGACCGGCCTATCGTGTTGCGCGGTCAGGCAAGTCAGTGGCCCGCCGTTGCAGCAGGGCTCCAAGCCGATGAAGCACTGGTCGATTACATGAAGGCGATGGACCGTGGGCGCCCGGCCGAAGTGCTGATCGGTCCGCCGGAAATCGATGGTCGGTTCTTCTACGATCCGTCGATGCAGGCCTGCAATTTCCAAAAACGGTTCGGCTCGCTCAGCGGACTTCTCGACAAGCTGCTGTCGCTCCGCGGGGAGGCGGAGCCGGTCGCGCTCTATGCAGGCGCTGCTGCCGCAGACGATCACCTGTCCGCCTGGATCGCAGACAATCCACTGTCGTTCTCCTTGCCGGGTGCCAAGCCGCGGATCTGGGTCGGTAATCGCACGCACGTCGCGACGCATTTCGATGAGGCAAGCAACGTCGCGGTGGTCGTGGCGGGTCGGCGGCGTTTCACGCTGTTTCCGCCCGAACAGGTCGGCAACCTCTATGTCGGCCCATTCCACTTCACGATCGCGGGGCCGCCAGTCAGCATGGTGGATCTGGAGGATCCGGACCTCGAACGCTATCCCAAATTCGCAGACGCTATGGGCCACGGGCTCGTTGCCGATCTCGACCCCGGCGATGCGCTCTTCATTCCGCCGATCTGGTGGCATAGCGTGAAGGCGACCGCTGCGTTCAACGTGATGGTCAATTACTGGTGGGCCGAGCCGCATGCGCTTTCGCCGATGGGCGCGCTGAGCCATGCCGTCCTCGCGATCCGCGATCTCGCGCCGGCCCAGCGCTTGGCATGGCGCCGCTGGTTCGAGCACTATGTTTTCGACGATGGGGCTACGGATGCCGGCAATCACCTGCCGTCGCATGCGCTGGGCGTGCTCGCTCCGCCGTCCGAACTGCGGAATGCCCGGTTTACGGCACAGATCGCCGACGCCCTAAGTCCGCCGCCAATGCCTGCGGCGCGCAAACCCGGCTAAAGCGCTTCGTCAGCGAGGGCGCCTACAGGATGACCCCGTCGGCGCGATCAGCGCAACCGAAGTTGCGCCGATAAGTCTCTATTGCGCGGCCCCAGTGCTGACGGTCTGGGGCGCGAGTGTGATGAAGCGATCCGACTGCGCGATGTTCCATCCGCGCAGCGTCAGCGCGGCTGCCGCCTGGCCCGTGATTTTGGGATAGCGGATCTCGATGCGCTTTTCCTCGCCGGGCAGGAGCGCGACGTAGTTGTCGCTGTAGAATGCGGGCAGGACGCGTTTGCCCTGCGCATCCACCAGCGTTAGCTTGGCGTTCAGCGCCGGAACCGCGGTTCGATTGGCCAGCGTCACCGTCACGACGTTGTCCGCGCCGTCGACCGCCTGGGTCACGACGGAGCCGGTCAGCGCGACGCTCTGCAGCGTGTTCAGCATTCGGTAGGCGGCTTCGTTTTTCCCGCGCCAATAGAAGTTGTCGGCGACAGTTTTGCCCGCCCGATCGATCAATTCGAGCTTGACCAGGAGCATCGGGTTCGACGCGAACAAGCGATCGAGCGGCACCGCTGCGAGCGGCGTCGCCATGTTGGCACCCGCATCGACGCGATCCTCACGCGTGAAAAGTTCGGCGTTGTCGAGCCCGACGACACGCGTGCGGACTTTTAGTCCAGGTTGCGCCTCGCGAGTCGTATTGAGCACGACCAGTTCGTTGCCCGGCAGGTTGAGCTGAACGTGAAGCGGTTCCGCAGCTTTCTTCGCACCGTAATAGGAGGCTTGGGTGTCGTAGTCCCAGCTGTAGATCTGCCACGTATTCGACGGCCATGCCGGATGCGTCATCCACAGCAGTCGACCAGAGTTCTTGGTCCACAAATGACCCAGAAACCCTTCGTACATCGCCTTGTGCGTCTCGAGGTTCATCATTTGTGCCTTGCGCTCGAAATCGGCGAAGCTGGTCCCCGGCCCGAACATGGTGTCGAGCGTGGACATGAACGTCTTAGTGTCGCCGTTCCCCGCAAAATGCCAATCATGATAGGCCAGCGTGTCGCTGAGCGGCCAGGTTTCGCTGTCGGGCATGTTGGCGCGTACAGATTCTAGCGTGGAGAGCGACGGCGTACCCGTCTCCACCGAGAAACCGGTGGCGAGGCCGGTGAAATAACCGACCGGTGGACGATAATTATACGGTCCCGACCCCTGCAGGTTGATGACATTGGAGCTGCCGGTGAACCACCGCGTGCCATCCTCGCGCGCAATCAGGTCGTCGAGTCCCTCGTTCAGCGCGGGGTAGGGCACTCCCTCGTTGCGGCCGAACCACAGGATGATCGACGGGTGGTTGCGGTAGCGGCGGACCACGTCGTCGGCGTTCTTCAGGAACAATGCCGGATCGTCCGGCTCGACCTGGAAATTCTGCGTGGATTGCCAGAAGTCGTTGAGGATCATCATGCCGTTTTCATCGGCCAGATCGTAGAATTCCTCTTCGGTATTGTTGCCCATCCAGTTGCGGATGACGTTCATGTGCGCCTCCTTCTGGAGACGGAAATAGGGGGCGAGGCGCGCGCGTCCGACGCGCTTCATCGCATCGTCCATGCCCCAATTGCCCCCGCGCGCGGCAATCTGCACGCCGTTCACGCGGATCGTCAGATGCGGCTCGGGCATCGTCGCCTCGACCGGTGTCACCGCCGGGGAGTGCTCGCCTTGCGGCGTCAGCGATTCTGCCCAGCCGTTGGGGGATTGCTTGATGGCCTGATGGCGAACATCTATCAGGCGCTCGCCGCGCAGGCTGCCATCCGTGAACTGGAGGTTGACCCGGCGCAGCGCACCAGCCGCATCGAACAGCGACAGGTCGTAGCTTACTTCGCGAATACCGAACTTGTCGGTGCGCGTATCCGAGAGCTGGCCGTCGGCCAGCGCTTCCAGCGACAGTTGGTAGAGAGCCTGCTCGCCATAGCCGTTCGGCCACCAAAGTTTTGGATTGGCGACGTGAAGCTGTGCGAACTCCTTAGGGTTGAAGACGACCTTCGTCTCACCGGGCGGCGCGATGACCGTTTTCTCCACTCGGACGCCCCCAAACGCTGCGCGCACGGTGAGGCTTGCGGCCGTTGCACCAGCGTTCTGGACCGGTACGGTGATATAGACGTCGGCGCTGTCGGTACGCGGCAGAGGCAGATCGGTGACGATCTTGGGATCGAGCAGCCGGACGGTCCCATGCGCGAGCAGTTCCACGGGCCGCCACAGCCCCGTATTACGGTCCCGAATACCCGGTATCCAGTCCCAGCCTTCGGTTGCGACGAAGGTTGGGCCATCGATGGCAAGCTGGCCCCCGTTCTCGCCGACGCCACCGCTGATCGACTGCTCGTGTGGAATGCCGGGATGCGGTGGCGGCGAGACGCGGACCGCGACGACATTCTCGCCGGCGACCGGGACGAGGTCGAACTGCCCGCGGATGAAGGCGCCGCGGGTGTCGCCGAGCTTGCGGCCGTTCGCCCAGACGTCAGCGGCGTAGTTGATGCCACCAAACACCAATGTCAGGCGCTTGCCCGCGGCGGCGGCGGGCACCGTAAAGCTAGTGCGGTACCAATAGTCCTGTCGTGCCAGGCTCTCGGGGATCTTGAGGTTGTTGAGCCCGTAATATGGATCGGGATAAACGCCGCGGTCGACCAGCGTCGTCAGGACGGTGCCCGGCACGGTCGCCGCACGCCACGTGCCCGTGGCAGGGCCCGGACGCGACAGGTTGGCGGCATCTTCGCGGACCTCGGGGGCTGCGGCGAGCTGCCAGCCATTGACCAGCCAGCGGCCGTCGCTTTCGCGCGCCAGTCCCGTCGGGGGCAGGGGCAAGTGCGCGATCGGCGCCGTGGTCGCGCTCACGCGCGCCTTCGGCAAGGTCCAGGCATCCTGCTGCTGGGTAAGGCCGATATTGGCCTGCTTCTGGAACGGCCAGCCGACGCCGACCTGCCAGAATTGCACCAGGTCGAAATCCGGCCGCGCTCGCATGGCGGCCGTGATCTCGCTGGCGCTCAGGGCCACGCCGTTGAACTGCGCCGTAACCAGCGATCCGCCAAAATGGCGAGGCGCTTGAGCACCGTTCGTCACCGGTGCAACAGCGAGGCGGGCGACGACTCTGCTCGGGTGGTTCGCGACGGACCCGACGACGCGGCCATCGACATAGAGGGTCAGTGTCCGTCCGTTCGCCACGGCGGCGACATGCGTCCACTTGCCGGCGGCCAACGCCGGTCCGCCGGTTACCCGTGTCGCTCCGTCCACGGCAGTCGCGCGCCCATTGGTAAGGTCGAGGCAGCGACAGGCCTCCAGCGGATTACCGACGGCCAGCAGCAAACCGTCCGCGCCGGCTTCGCTTGGGCGAACCCAAGTGGACAGCGTCCAGGGGGCATTGGCTTGGACCGCTGCGTCGGCGCCCGACAGATCACGCTCCACCCCGGTCCCGCCTTCTAGGATGGCAACATTGTAGGGGCCGGCATTCGCGAGCGTCGGCCGTATGGTCGGCATCATGGCTTGAGCGGCCAGCGAAGAGGATAATGCGGCACCGAGCAGAAGCGCGGCTGTTAGTGGCAACGATCGCATGGATAGATCTCTCCTGAGTTCCCGACTCGATATTCTACCGGCCGGTTGGTTCTTATGTTCGCCGTGCCGGACCTTGGGTCGGTCAGGCGTCCCCAGTCCACAGTCGTGCAGCGCCGCGCACGCCTGACGCGTCGCCCCAGCGCGCAGGCACGATACGACCCTCCCATAGGTCCGAGAAGGCATAGCGGCGGACGATGGACGGAAGTTCTTCATAGATCTCGGCGACGTTCGACATGCCTCCGCCAAATACGACGACCTCGGGGTCCAGCAGGTTGGCAACCATGGCCAGTACGCGTCCCAGCCGGTCGATATACGCATCCAGTGCAGCTCGTGCGGCGGGATTCCCGGCGCGGGCGGCTGCAACGATCTCGGGGGCGCTGAGCGACAGACCATGTTCTGTCCTGGCGGCACGCGCGAAACCCGTGCCGGAAACCCAGCTTTCGATACACCCCGTCAGGCCGCACCAGCATGGCGGCGGAGACAGTTCGTCGCTGCAGGGCCAGGGTAGAGGTAAGTGCCCAATCTCGCCGGCAATGCCGTGGGCGCCGTCGAGACACGCACCCGAGAGTACGATGCCGCCACCGACGCCCGTACCGATCACCAGCGCGAACACGCTGCGCGCACCGGTCGCTGCGCCATCGGTGGCCTCGGACAGCGCGAGGCAGTTCGCGTCGTTTACCAGCCGCACCGGTCGGCCAAGAACAGAGGTGAGGTCTTCGGAGAACGATCGACCGTTCAGGTAAAGAGAGTTGCTGTTGCGCATCACGCCGGTACGTGGCGACGGCGATCCGGGAGCGCCGATGCCGACGGTACATGCCGTGCCCCCCGCGATGTCGGCAGCCACTACGAACTCGGCGATCGCAGCTACAGCGGTATCATACGTGCCGGGATTGGGAACCCGCTGCTGCCAAAGCGTCTCACCGTCTGCACCTAGCAAGACGGCTTCGATCTTAGTGCCACCAAAGTCGATCCCCAAAGCCGGTACAGATGCTGACTGCGGCTCGATAGCCCGAGCAGCGATACTGTTTTGCAAGGCAATGCTCCCCTCTTTACTGGCGTGACCGCTGCTCGGCCATCGTCCACCAGCATGCCAGCGATCGTTATAAACGCAAATTGATTTTGTTATTGACCAGATCCACCGGACGATTAAACACGCGATGTCGAGACAACGAGAAGTTGCGACTGGCAGGCAGGAGAGGGTGGGGCGATGAGTCGCCGATCGGCTCGATCTTAGCATGCTAAAATGTTCGCCAGTCGCTGGCGATTTCGGGTGCTGAGGGAGACGGTCGAAATGTTGCGTGCACGTTCCAAGAATATGTTGATGGTCGCGGCGTCAGTTACGGCGCTGGTGAGCAGCGGCACCGCACTTGCCCAGCAAACGTCGACAACACAGGGGGTGTTGCAGAACGCACCTACCGATCAAGCCGCATCGCCCTCGGCGGCTGCTGCCGACCAGACAAGCGAAGCTCAGAACCCGACCACGCCCGCGAGCGACGCGGCTGCTGAAACGCAGGACATCGTCGTCACCGGGATTCGTGGATCGCAGCAGCGTGCGGTCAACCTCAAGCGCGATGCCGCGTCGGTCACCGACTCCATCTCGGCCGAGGACATCGGCAAGCTGCCCGATGTGACGATCTCGGACTCGCTCCAGCGTATCCCCGGCGTGCAGATCCGTCGTGATGCCGGTGAGGGCGCGGCGATAAACATTCGTGGCCTGCCGCAGGTTACGACGTTGCTCAACGGTGAGGCATATCTCGGCGCTCAGTCGATCACGACGATCCAGCCGAACTTCAACGATATCCCGTCGCAGCTGTTCGCGGGCGCGGACGTCATCAAGTCGAGCACGGCCGATCTGCTCAACGCGGGTATCACTGGCACCGTAAACCTGCGCACACGCCGCCCATTCGATCTGAAGAAGGGCTTCACCGTCGCTGCCGCTGCCGAGGGCGCCTACGGCGACAAGACCAAGGAGTTCGATCCGAACCTGAACGGGCTGTTCGGCTTCCGGGGCGAGAAGTTCGGGTTCCTGGTGTCGGGCGCTTATTCGAACCTGCATCTTTCGAACTCCCACAACGGGATCCAGGAAGGCTACGGGGCCGCGCTGCACAACGAGCAGTTCAATACCGCGGCCAACCCGACTGGCGACGTCAACCTCAGCAACGGCTTCTCACCCGCAAATCGTCCCAAGGGGACGATAGTGGGGACGGGCCGCGACGTAAATGGTGACGGAGATGCCAACGATGCTTTCATCGTTCCTCAGGGCTTCACCGCCTGGGACAAGGTCAACCAGCGTGAGCGGATCGGCATCAACGCTTCGGCTCAGTGGGAGATCAGCGACGCCCTGACTCTGAACGCAGATGCGTTCTTCACCCGCCAGAACGAGAATGATCGCACCGCCGGCATCCAGATGCAGAACGTCAACTGGCAGGCCGGTGAATTCGTACCAGGCCAGTCGCGCAACACCGGCTCAACCGTTTCGCTTAGCAATGGCGGCGTGACGCGCGATTATGATCTGAATACGACCCAGATCTATAATTACGATCTCGGCAATTTCGACTCGTATGCGCAGAATGACAAGTTCAAGTCTCAGTCGCAGAACTACAATGCCGAGCTGAAGTACGACAATGGCGGCCGGTTCAAGGCAAGCCTGCGCGGCGTCTACGGCAAGGCCTATTCGAACTACGACCAGAGCTATCTGCAGTTCAGCCCATCGAACGGCGCGCAGTGGCAGCCGGGCGGGATCGGTCATTATCCGACGGGTGACGTCGCGTTCAATCCGGGCGGGTATGCGGTCAACACGATCGCCGGATCGGCATCGTTGCCAGCGACGGTCGATTTCACCGGTAACCAGCCGGTCTTCACTCTGCCGTCGCAGTTGACGACGGCGCTCGGCAACATCGACAGCTACGCGATGAAGACCACGTCTTCGGAGGGTAACTATCGCCGCAAGGGCGACCTGAAGATCATCCGCGGCGACGTTTCGTACGAGGCCAATGACAATGTCAGCCTGAGCGCCGGTGGCCGGTACAGCGCGCGCTCGGTCGACGACTTCGAGTTCGATCGCGCCGCGCCGCTATATGCAGGGCAAGCGTCGCAGCCGGGCGGTTGCCTGGTCAAGTGGAAGGCGTTCGACGTGCCGCTTAACGATGCATCCTGTTACGCGGGTACGGGCACGTTCGGGACGGCAAGTTTCAGGCCTTATACGTCTGGCGTGGTCCGCAAGGCCAGCGATCCGATCTTCAACGGGCAGGTCAAGCAGTTCAACCTGCCGGGGGCCGGGCTGCCGCCGATCTACGTGCTTGATCCCAAGGTCATGGATAACGCGCTGGCGTTCCAGAACAGCTTTTACCCTGGCAACGTCGAGGTTCAGAACCCGGGTGCGTCGTTCAATGTCGGCGTGAAGCAGATTTCGGGCTATGCACAGCTCAACGTCAAGGGCGAAGTGTTCGGCATTCCCGTATCCGGCAACGCCGGTCTCAAGGTCATCAATACTAAGCTCGACATTACCCAGTTCGTGACAGGTTCGCCGCGACCTTACGGTGTCGCCAATACGGTTAACGGGACGGTCGAGACCAAGCGGAGCTTCACAGACTTCCTGCCGGCGTTCAACTTGGCGTTCAGCTTCGCCGACAACCTGAAGCTGCGCCTCGCCTACTCCAAGACGATGACGCTGCTGGATCTCAACCAGTGGGGTGGTGGACTAAATCCGAACTACGCGATCGACACGAGCAACCCGGGATCGCCCGTTTTCCGCGTCACCGGCGGCAGTTCGAACGGCAATCCGCAGTTGGATCCTTGGCGCGCCACGAACGTCGAAGGCTCGCTCGAATACTATATCGGACGCAGCAGCTTGCTGAGCGTGGGCGCCTTCTACATCGACGTCGCCAGCTTCATCCAGTCTGGTAACATTGTGCGAACCGACCTGCCGGACAATGACGGCGTGGTTCGGAACCGGACCGTGTCGATCAGCACTCCGGTTCAGGGCGACGGTGGTACGCTCAAGGGTGTCGAAGCGGGTGCCAAGCTGTCGTTCAACGACTTCGGCTTCATTCCGACGGTGCTTTCCAACTTCGGCATAGATGCGAACATCACCTATTCGCCGTCCGACTCAGGCGCAGTCGATTTGAAGGGCGACTCGATCCCGTTCCAGGACAATTCGAAGATCCAGACCAACCTTGCTGGCTTTTATCAGGACAATCACTTCCAAGCGCGCGTCGCCTGGAATTACCGCTCGAAGCGTGCGGTCCAGCAGGACTTCGGCGGCATCCGAGGCCTCGAGCTGTATCAGCAGCCGACGAACTACATTGATGCGTCGATCAGCTACGACTTCACGCCAAATCTGACGCTGTACGCGCAAGGGTCGAACCTGACCGGTGAGTATGAGAAATACTATCTCACCTTCCCGGATGAGAAAGCGTACAACAACATCTATGAACGCCGGTTCATGGCGGGCGCGCGTTTCAAGTTCTGATCTGCGGGTGATACTGTAAGCGCCCGCCACCCTGTTTGCGGGGTGGCGGGCGTTTGCGTGGCAACGGACAGGATGGGGAATCGAGCGTGACAGATGGAGCAGGAGCAACGCGTAACTTAGGACCGCTACGCTCGATCGTGATCGTCGGCGGGGGCACGGCGGGGTGGATGGCTGCGACGCTCCTCGCGCGCAAACTTGATCGTCAGTCCGTGACCATCACGGTCGTCGAATCCAGCGATATCCGAACGGTGGGGGTCGGCGAGGCGACCGTGCCCGGTATCCGCGATTTCTTCCGGGAAATCGGCGTCTCCGAACAGGAGGTGATGGCGGGTGCGCAGGGCACGGTGAAGCTCGGCATAGAGTTCGTCGACTGGAAGCGCGAGGGCGAGCGATTTTTCCACCCCTTTGGCCTTTACGGGATGCGATCGCGGGGGGTGGCGTTCCACCATTACTGGCGCAAGCTAAACGCTGCCGGGCGAAATACGCCGCTGTCCGACTTCTGTCTCGCAACCGCGCTTGCCGAGCGTAACCTCTTCATGCGGCCAACTGACAGCCCGGTGCATGACCTGCTGTTCTTCGACTGGGCGGTACATTTCGACGCAGGCCTGTTTGCCAAGTTTTTGTCAAAAAAGGCCGGCGAATGGGGCGTCAAGCACATCGACGCCACGATCACCGATGTTCTGGTCGATCAAGCCACGCGATTCATATCCAGCGTCGATACGCAGTGTGGCAAAACGATCGCGGGCGACCTCTTCATCGATTGCTCGGGCTTTCGGTCGCTATTGCTCGGCGACGCGCTGGGCGTACCGTACGAGGATTGGACGAACCTGCTTCCGTGCGATCGCGCGGTCGCGATGCCGTGCGAACGAGCAGGACCGCTTACCCCATATACGCGCAGCACGGCACTAGCTGCCGGATGGCAATGGCGGATTCCGCTGCAGCACCGGGTCGGTAACGGCTATGTCTATGCGAGCCGCCATATTTCGGATGACGAGGCCGTTGCGACGTTGAAAGGTCGGCTCGAAGGCGAAGCGCTGGCCGAGCCTAACATGATTCGTTTTCGGACGGGCCGTCGGACCGCATTCTGGCAAGGAAACTGTGTCGCAATCGGACTCGCTGCGGGATTTATGGAACCGCTGGAATCGACGAGTATCACGCTCATCCAGACCGGCTTGGAGAAGTTGCTCGCCTTGCTGCCTGATAGGAGTTTCGATCCGGCGCTGGCGGATGAGTATAATCGGACCACTGGCCTCGAATATGCGCGTATCCGCGATTTCCTGGTCCTGCACTATTTTGCAAATGGCCGGCAGGGTGAGCCGATGTGGGATCGCTGTAGAGGCACCGCGCTGCCCGAGCAGCTGGAGCGCAAGCTGACGTTGTTCAAGGCTCGCGGGCACCTCGTGCGCTACGAATGGGAATCGTTTCAGGACCCAAGTTGGCTCTCCATGTATGCCGGATTTGGCATCGATGCCGCGGCGCATGACCCGCTGGCGGATCATTTCTCCCTGTCAGATCTCGAGGCAGCGTTCGAACGGATGAAAGGTTCGATACGTGACGCCGTTGCGCTTGCCGAACCGCACGATACGTTTCTCAAGTCCTTTGCCCCCGCGTCGGCTCCTCCCGCATCCCGGTCAATGAACTTTGCCGCGAATGGATAGGCCCTCCAATTTCAACGTTTCTGGAAAAGCGACGAGCGGCAGCGTTACCGCAGATGATCGATCTGTCAGGCTTGGGCCAAGCCTGTCGGGCACGAACCTGGAACGTGCAGGTGACTATAATCAGCGCGTCGTAACGCAGATCATTCGACGCAATCCTGACATCACGCGAAACGAAATCGCGGTGATGACCAATTTGACCGCGCCGACGATCGCCAACATCGTAGGGCGATTATTCGAGAACGAACTCGTGATCGATGCCGGACGACGCTTAGGCAGTCGCGGGCAACCGGCGACCCGCCTCCGGATAAATCCGGAAGGGGGCTATGCCATCGGCCTCAACATCGATCGCGATCATGTTACGTTGGTATCGCTCGATCTGGCTGGCACGGTGCGCTCGCGATTTACCCGGCAGATCGCGTTCGCATCGCCCGACGACGTCGTACGGGTCGTCGAAAAGGGGATCGCGGCAATCGTTGGTACCGATGCGATACGCTTGGATCGGGTGCTTGGGATGGGTGTGGCGCTTCCTGACGACCTCGGGCGTGTCGACCTGCCGCATCGCCCGGCCGGGTACGAGCAGTGGAGCGATGTCGATATCCAGGCGATGCTCGCACCCATCGTCCCCTGGTCGATCCATATCGACAACGATGCCGCTGCAGCAGCCATCGGTGAGGCACAGTTCGGCGACGGGCACCATGCGAACTTCTTCTACATTCTCGTCAGCGCGGGGCTTGGCGGTGGAGTCGTGATCGACGGCGCTTATTACCGCGGCGCAAACGCCCGCGGCGGGGAAATCGGCTTTCTGCCGCTCGCCACTGATCCGACCAAGGTGCTGCAGGACGTCGTCTCCCTGTCGGCATTGTCGAGCTATCTGGAGACTGCAGGACTGGACCCGGCGGGCATGGATCCGACGCAACCGTTTCCCGCAGCGTTCAAGCCGCACGTCGCCGCGTGGCTCGAGGACGCATCGGACGCGCTCGTGCCAGCGCTGACGGCCGTGAACTGCCTAGTCAATCCGGCGATTGTTCTCGTTGGAGGGCGGCTGCCGGACGATATCCTCGATCAGCTCGCTACGGATACCTACCGAAAACTGCGAACGGCAGCACCCAATATCCCTATAATTGCGCCGATCGCTCGGGCAAGTCTGTCGCGAGATAGTCCGGCAATAGGCGCCGCGATCCTGCCTTTTCTCGACCGCATCCTGCCGTCGGACGGGATACTCATCAAGACGCAATCGGCTTAGCCAAACGAATGACCCGACGTATTGCTTTAATGAGGAAGTACTTTTGAAAAAGCTGGCGCATCTAGTTGTACTTGCCTTTATGCCGTTTGCGGTCGGCGTGGCGCGCGCGCAGGATCAGTTTGTCGATCCGAACACGCTGCGTCCTTCGTTGGACCCGAACCGCAAGGCCAATGGGTTGGCACCAACGCCGCAGATGGGATGGAACAGCTGGAACAAGTTCGGCTGCAACATCGATGAGAAGACGGTGCGTCGCATCGCCGACACCATGGCGACGAATGGCATGCGCGATGCGGGGTACGAGTATGTCGTTATCGACGACTGCTGGCACGGTGAGCGCGATGCCAACGGCTTCATTACGGAAAGTCGAGAGAAGTTTCCATCGGGCATGAAGGCACTGGCCGATTACGTCCACGCTCGCGGCCTCAAGTTCGGGATTTACTCCGATGCTGGCGCCAAGACGTGTGGCGGCAAGCCCGGCAGCCTTGGACATGAATATCAGGACGCACTTACATACGCCCGGTGGGGCGTAGACTATCTGAAGTATGACTGGTGCTCGACTGGCACGTTGAACGCCGAAAGTGCCTACGCGCTCATGTCTGATGCCCTCAAAGCTACGGGGCGGCCGGTGCTTCTGGCGATGTGCGAATGGGGCAACAATCGTCCTTGGGAATGGGGCAAGAAGATCGGCAACTCGTGGCGCACCACCAGCGATATTCGCGACGCCTGGAAGGGGCGAGACAAATGGTCGATCGGCATGGTCGACATCGTCGACGCGAACGAGCCGCTCTATCCGTATGCAGGGCCTGGGCACTGGAACGACGCCGACATGCTCGAGGTCGGCAACGGCGGAATGTCCGATACCGAGTACCGCTCCCATTTCAGTTTGTGGGCCATGATGACCTCACCGCTGATTGCCGGTAACGATATCACCAACATGAGTGCAGCAACGCGCGACATTTTGTTGAACAAGGAGGTAATCGCGGTCAACCAGGATCCCCTGGGTCAGCAGGGTCGCCGTATACGCGATGATGGCGATCTGGAGGTCTGGTCGAAGCCGTTGAGCGATGGAAGCCGCGCCGTGATACTATTCAACCGCTCCGAAAGTCCTGCCAAGATCGAAGTCAATTGGCCGGAAATAGGTCTGACCCGCTCGGTACGTGCAGACGTACGCGACGTTTGGAGCCATCGGTCGATAGGCAAGGTTGCTGACCGCTACGCCGCACTGGTACCAGCGCATGGGGTGATCATGGTTAAGGTAACCCCCTGATCGCGCCACCGGGTTCTATCGCGCGTCGTCGGCCAAACGAACACCGGATGCTAGTTTGCGGCGAACCTGCCGTTCGAAAGGTTGCGTTAAGCCCAGCAGCAAAGCCGTCAGTTTGGACATTTATTAGCGTGCTGGGCAGTTGCGAACCATGAACGAATGTCCGAACTTGGGAAGCACAAGAAGGACGCTTAGCGTCCGCTTGTGGGTCTTGATTACGTCCTGGAACGAGACTCGGGACCGCGTCGAAAGCTGATGGCGATCCGATTATAGGCGTTGATCAAGCCGATTGCCACGGTGAGATCGGCGACCCCCTGTTCGGTGAACTGCGCGCTGACGATCGCGAAGACCTCGTCCGAGACGCCCGTTCCAGCTACCCCAGTCCCGGCTAATACCGTGACCGCTTCGGTCCAGGCTAGCGCTGCCTGCTCGCTGTCGCTGAAGATGTCGCCCGCTTCGCGCCAGGCGGAGGCGAGCATAAGTTTGCCGGCCGGAACGCCCGCCGCCAAAAGGTCATGGCTGTGGCTATCGATGCAATAGGCGCAGCCGTTGATCTGCGATGCCCGCAAATAGGCGAGATCGACCAGCGCCTTGGGCAGTCCGCAACCACTAACGTACATATAGACGCCGCCGAACGCCTTCATGGCGTTCGCAGCGAGGTGCTGATAATCGAGCCGCATCATAAGCGAGGATCCGATGTCTTGAGGGGTTCGCCGTCGTTGGAAACGAACGTCACCAACAAGCGGGCTGGCCGCACGGTGCTGACGTTCGCGGTCAGGAGATGATGGGCGCCGGGTTGCTCGATCCAGCCCTGCCCGATCTTGTAGCTGTGCAGGGGCTCACCCTCGATCCGGCTCCGGACGCTGCCTTCGAGAACATAGGCGTAAACAAAGGCAGTGCCATGTCGGTGCGATGCAGACCGTGCGCCGGGTGGGAAGGTCACCACCGCAGCGGTGAACCGTTTGCCGGCGACACCGGGCAACGGCTGCGAGACGAGCGGGGCAACGCTCTCCTCGGGTATTGGCGCCGCGGCCGGCATCGCCAGAAAGGCCACGAGCATGGCCGGACTAATGGCGTTCATTGAACGATACCGGATACGCAGAATTACGGATCGTCACCATCGGGTCGGCGATCGCGATGCCCGGCGGCAATGCACCGGGTAGAAACAGGAGATCGCGATCGGCCGCCGCCGTGTTCGGCCCGGGTTGGTCAATCGTGATCACACCCAGCTTAACCAGCCGGCGGTTCTCCGGCCATGCTACCGACGGATCGTCCACCCGATCTGCCGACTCGCCGATCTGCGCCAACCAAGTAAAGCGCATCGGTGCTTTCGCGACGCGCGTGGTAATCTCGTCCATCAGATATGTCGGCGAGCGTCGACCCAGCTCTTCGTCGCGGAGGTAATGCTCGCCTGCCTCGGGTACGAAGCGATACCGGACCGGTCGGCTCTTTCCGGCCGCGTCGATGAAGAAGAACGCGTTGACGCCGTAGAATGCGGCGGTGGCAAAGCTGGCCGGCGGCGGTTTCTGCGTGGTGAAGAACGTCTTGGCAGCAGGATGGGTGCCGAGAAACGCCTCGAACGGCGTTGGCGAAGCCGTGCCCGCCGGACTATGGCCGAGCGCTTGCAGGAGCGTGCTGAACTCCGCCGCCGTTCTCACCGGAAAGCCGTTGAAACTATGATTGACGATATCGAGGTTCGAGCCATCGCCCAGGAGGAACTTGACCGCGAACCCACGAGGATTAGCGTTGCCACTGGTGTCCGGAATATCGGGAATGCCCGTGAAATCGGAGAACCGGACGATGACCGGCACACCGTGCGCGAAGACCGCGGCCGTCGATAGGGTCAGGGCCTCGGGGCTGGGCTCGAAACGGCCTTGCAGGATAACGCCCTTGGCGTGGACGGCACGGGCGTGACGCTCGCCGAAAGCGCCGTGGAAATCCTCTACGAGTTGAGCCGGGAGGCGCTTGGCAAAATCCTGTTCGGTCTGAGCGTCCGCGGAACAACAGGCAAGGCTTGCTGCAACCATGGCCGCTGCATTCGATCGAATGACCATTTCAGTCTCCCCAGTTTTCACCCCATGATGGTCCGATCGGGGCAATAGAGTCTGTTCCCAAATTGCTCTTTTAGGTCGATACTGCGCTCTCGGTCTGGCCGAGGTCTCGTCATGCGCATGGAAGATCAAAGCGGCGCGAAGTATGGTTGCAAGGATGTACTTGCTTCGTCCGCCTCGGGCATTTGGCAGGGACTGGCGGCCGACTACCGCCATCATCCACCCGGCGAGGTAGGATCTTTCCAGTCGTCGAATCTGGAAATCGCGATCGCCACGGCCTGCAACCTTGACTGCGTGGTCAGCCGGACGGGTGATCGGATACGCCAGCATACGCGCGTGGAGGCGGGGACAATCTGGTTCTGCCCGACGGGGGTCCAGGAAACCGATATCGTAGTGTCGGAATGGCACGAAGCGCTTCACATCTACCTGCCGGCTTCCGCATTTGCCGCAATCTCGGAAGCACGCGGCCGTGCGGCGTGTCGACCCGAGAGCGTGCCCTATCTCGGCGGTTTCTTCGACGAACGGCTACGGCGTCTAGGCGCAGACGTGCTCCGCGAACTGATCGCGCCGACCGCGGCCAGCGCGGTGCTGATCGATACGCTGGCCATCGAACTCACCACCTGCATCATAAACACCTATTCCGGTGTCGCGTTCGCGCCTGACGGAAGCGTCTCAGTTCAAGGGCTGGACGATCGGCGCTTGCGCCGCGTCCTCGATTATATGACGGCGCATCTCGAAGACGATGTCCGGTTGAAGGATCTGGCGGATGCGGCGTGCCTGAGCGTTTTTCATTTCATTCGAATGTTCACCAGCACGACAGGCCTGACACCGCATCGCTATTTAAGCCGCTTGCGCCTCGAACGCGCAAAGACGCTGCTATCGCTCAAGACGATGTCGATCGCGGAAATTGCGCAGGCCTGTCGTTTCTCGTCCCAATCGGCATTTTCGCGCGCTTTTCGGCGAGCCACGATCGCGACGCCACAAGCATATCGCAGACAATCATCGTGAGCGCTGCGTAGCGCGCTTAATGATCGAAGCGTACTCGCTAGTTCCTTCGCAAGCTGGATCCGTTGCTGTGGAAACTGAACGAATGTCCGGTATCGGCAGATGGAAACGGCACCGCGAGCTTCTGGAAGTGGGTCTTTTACGGTGCCGCGCCGTCCAGCGTAGGAGGGTGATAGCACCGATTGGGGTGCTAGCTCCGCGAGGAACGTTAGACGGCCATGTTGCCCAACCCGTTAGCTAAGGCGTCGAACACGGTGCGGAAGCGGACGCTGGTCTTTAGATCCTCATGCATGACGATCCAAATCGGCAGGTGCAGTGCAATTGCAGGAAGAACGCGCACCAAGGCCTTGTCGCGCTGCGCGACAGCGGATTGGCACAGGCCGATGCCGAACCCTGCGCGAATAGCAGCGAGCTGGGCAAGGTTGCTGTCTGTCCTGAACGCGAAACCGTGCCGATCAAGGGGCGGAAGCTGCTCGACCATCGCTCGCAGCGCCGGCGTTTCGGCGTCATGCCCGATCAGGTCATGGGCGGCGAGTTCTGCCATGTTGGCAGGCGTTCCACGCAGGTTGAGATAGCTGTGGTGTGCGTGAAAACCGAGTTCGACAGGCGGGAGGCGGCGCGCGAGCAAAGAGGTCTGTGTGGGCTCGGTCATGCGAACGGCGATGTCGGCCTCACGCGCAAGCAGATCGTCCATGCGATCCGATAGCATCAACTCGATCACAAGTGCCGCATGGTCGCGCCGCAGCGGCGTCAGGATCGGTGGTAGATGTTCGACGGCGACGACGTCACTGGCGCTGATCCGCACCGTTCCTGCGACGCTACCCAACGTACCGCTGGCAGTGCGTATCAGCGCGGCGGCCGTGGTCGCCATAATCTGCGCATGCGATCGGAGCGATTGGCCAAGATCAGTGGGTTCCAGCCCGCGCTGCGACCTGACGAACAGGTCGGCGCCCAGAGCCGCCTCTAGCGCGTCGACATGACGCGCAACCGTGGGTTGCGTGAGCCCAAGGCTGCGAGCGGCGGCAGACAGCGAGCCTCCATCCAGAACGGCGAGCAACGTTCGGTAGAGGGCCCAATCAGGATCGTCGCTCATTGGTTTTTGTATAGCAGATCAACGTTCTTAGGCAATTTTCGATGTTGTGGCGATCGCGTAATTCGGTCGCACGGCAACGGAGACAAAAGATGGAACAGCAAATCACGGTGTTCGGATACGGGGCGGTCGGCCAGCCAATCGTCGAGAGGCTGTTGGCTCGTGGAGACCGCGTGCGTGTCGCGACGCGCCGCCTACCTGCGAACCTTCCTGCGGACGTCGAGCACATGTCGTGTGACGTCCTCGACGCCGCCGATGTCCGAGAAGCACTCGCGGGTGCCGCGCAGGCGGTTCTGGCAGTCGGCTTTGCCTACGATTCGCGGCTGTGGCGCACCGTTTGGCCGCGGGCGATGACCAACATTGTTGAGGGATGTGCCGCCGCCGGCGCGCGGTTGGTATTTATCGATAACCTCTATCAGCTCGGACCGCAGACGACGCCGCGCACGGAGGAGATGCCGCTGACCGCGGTCGGTGAAAAACCTGTAATCCTGGCCGAGGTGACGCGCATCTGGCAGTCGGCGCGCGGCCGTGTGCGTGTGGCGGCGCTGCGCTGCACCGATTTCTACGGACCTGGCGTAACGGTGTCGCACCTTGGTGCGCTCGCCATCGGTGAAATCGCGAAGGGCAAGCCCGCGCAGATGCTGGTGCCGACCGACACACCGCACGACTTCGCGTATGTGCCCGATATCGCCCGCGCAGCAGTGCTATTGTTGGATGCGCCGGACGAGGATTTCGATCAGGTTTGGAATATGCCTTGCGCGCCGACCTGCACGCCGCGTGCACTGCTGGCGATAGCAGCTGCCGCTCATGGCTGCAGGTTGCGGGTGTGGGGCGTACCGCTGGCTCTGCTCCGTCCGCTGGGGTTGTTCTACCGTTTTGCCAAGGAAGTCGCCGATGTCGGCTTTACCTGGGACCGCTCTTACGTCGTCGACGGCGGCAAGTTTGCTCGCCGCTTCGTCTTCGACCCCACTCCGTTCGAGATAGGCGTGCCCGCGACCGTTCACGCTTTTGCAGGCGGTCGATCAGGAGGCTACAAGTGAGAAGAACGGAGCTAGCGTCGGTTATGCAAAATTGGAAAATGGCGGGCGCGGCGGCTGCGCTGTGTGCAACCGGCGCTGCTGCCGGCGCACCACAGGTAGCGGCGCGGATGGACCTCCCCGTCCAGACGCTCGATCGAACACCGATCACTTCCCCCGTCGATCACCCGTTCCGAGGGACGATCGCGCTGGAAGTGGACGCGCGGGACGTGGCGCACAGAGTGTTCGTTGTCCGCGAACGCGTGCCGGTGCAACGCGCGGGCGCGATGACGCTGCTCTACCCGCACTGGGAAGCGGCAAGCCACGGGCCAAGTCTCACCGTCACCGAGCTGGCCGGGCTGACGGTATCGGCGAACGGAAAACCGATCGCGTGGCGGCGGGATGCGATCGAGCCGCACGCCTTTCATCTGGAAGTTCCCGAGAATACCAAGACGATCGACGTAAGCTTCCAGATCATCGCGGATGAAGATCGACTGTCGGCCGATGTAGTCGCCGTGGCTTGGCAGCACCTGCTGCTGTACCCGGCCGGGTGGTACGCTCGAAATATCGCTGTAGCACCGTCGGTCATGCTGCCGACGGGATTGAGCGCATTTTCGTCGCTTGACGTCGCCGATCCGGAAGAAGGCAAGCTTAGCTTTAGACCGGTTTCTCTGGAGCGGTTGCTCGACGCGCCGGTCCTAGCAGGACGTCACGCCGCACGCGTGCCGCTCGCACAAGACGGCGCAGGCGCGGTAACGCTCGACCTCGTTGCAACAAAGGCCGGCGATCTCGCCGTTCCCCCCGAACGCATCGCAGATCTGCGTCGCATGGTGACGCAGGCGCGCGCGGTGTTCGGCCCGCCGCCGTTCGGCCGCTACGAGGTGCTGGCACGGATGAGCGACGACGGCTCGTCCGGCGGCACCGAGCACCGGGCGTCGGCCGAGATCGGCATGGCCTCCTCCTACTTCCGCGATTGGGCCGGGCAGCTCAACAATCGCGACATCGTCGCGCACGAGTTCGTCCATGCCTGGAACGGCCTCTACCGCGTGCCCGCGGACCTGTGGGCACCCACTCCCAATGTACCGCAAAGCGGCAGCCTGCTCTGGATGTACGAAGGCCAGACCGAGTTCTGGGCGCGCGTGCTCGCCGCTCGTGCGGGGCTGCGGAGCCGTGAGGAAACGCTCGACAAGCTCGCACTCGATGCTGCCGAGGTCGTCAATCGACCGGGACGCGCGTGGCGGTCGCTGTCGGACGACGTGAACTATCCGTCATTCATGCTCCGCCAATCGGTCCCTTGGCGCGACTGGCAGCGGCGCAAGGATTACTACCTGGAAGGCGTGATGCTGTGGCTCGACATCGATGCGCTGTTACGCGAACAGAGCCACGGGCGCCGTGGAGTCGATGATTTTGCCCAAGATTTCTTCGCCGGTGCCTCGGCGGAGCATCCCGTTCGCACCTATACCTTCGACGACGTCTGCGCTGCTCTGCAACGCGTTGCGCCATTCGACTGGCCGAGCTTCATCAACCGCTGGATCGAAGGACATGGGGAAATGGACCCGTCCGAAGGGCTCAAGCGGCATGGATGGCGTCTCACCTATGATGCAGAGCCGACACTAACATTCCAGCAGAACGAGCAGGAACTCGGCGGAGCCGACCTTTCATACTCGATCGGCCTGACGGTTGCAGATAACGGGAAGGTGCGCGCGGTGAATTGGGCCGGGCCGGCGTTCCGCGCAGGGATGGCTCCCGGCGATCACATTACGGCGGTCACGGGGGCGCCATACACACGTGGCGCGCTCCAAGATGCAGTACGGAATAGCCCAGCGAACCCGATTGCGCTCACCTGGCAGCACGACGGAAGCCCCGTGACACGAACGATCGATTATCGTGGCGGACTGCGATACCCCCACCTGACGCGCGTCCCCGGTCATCGGGATGGGCTGACTGCGCTACTCGCGGCGCGATGAGGGCGCGGTGTGCCACTCTCTTGCTCCAACGAGGTCTTAGATTTACGCCCAAGAATAATCGCGCGCGCAGTTTTGCCGGTGAGGCGATATGAATAACTGTCCGGAGTTGGGGACCGCGAAGCCGGCGCCGAGCGTCCGCTTATGGGTCGTCTCGCCGCTGGGTAGCAATGCCGCCAAGGTTCGGTACCTGCGGGTTTAGGCGGGCTATTGGCTGTCTCTCGCCTCGTCAAACGCTGACCGGTTGCCTTCGATTTCCGCGATGTGTGCGCCGGCCCAGTATCCGAGTTCGCGGATCGGATCGGCCAACGATCGGCCAAGAGCGGTGAGGGCGTACTCCACCTGAGGCGGCACGGTTGGGTGGACGGTGCGGGCCACCATGCCATCGCGTTCAAGCGCGCGCAGCGTTCGGGCGAGCATCTGTTGGCTAATGCCGCCGATGGTGCGCTTGATGTCACTGAAGCGCCGCGGCCGCTCCGTGAGCGTCATCACAATCATGACGGTCCACTTGTCGCCGATGAGGCTGAGAACACTGCTGAACCGTTTGCATTCGACGTGAATCGGCTCGGGGGTGGTCAGCTCCATGTGACTAGGTCCTGCGAAAATGCCTTCTTGGCGGGGGGCTTGAAATTACATAGCTGGTCTAGGTCACTTTTCCAGACCGGAGCTGAACCTATGAACATTCTGCACATCGATGCCAGTGCGAGCGAAAGCGCTGTCTCGCATACACGCCGTCTCTCCAGTGAACTCGTCGAGCGGCTCAAGACCGCCAATCCCGGCGCAACAATCGTGTACCGCGACCTCGTCGCCAACCAGCTTCCCCACGTGGACATGACGATCCGGCATGCCTGGACGGCCGAGAACACCGGCAACACCAAGCTGGCCGAAACGATGCGCCGATCAAAGGCGCTGGTTGACGAGCTCAAGGCGGCGGACGTGGTAGTGGTCGGCTCGCCCATGTACAACTTTACGGTGCCGTCGACGTTAAAGGCGTGGGTCGACCATGTAGCGATCGCCGGGCAAACCTTCAGCTACACGGCCGAGGGGCCACGCGGCTTGCTGAGCGGCAAGGTCTATCTCGTCCTCTCATCGGGCGGAGTTTATTCCGAAGGACCGTTCGCCGCGTACGATCATCTGTCGACTTACCTCGAGGCGATCTTTAACTTTCTTGGCATCATGGACGTCGAGGTGATCCGAGCGGAAGGCATCGCTTACGGACCGGAGCAGGATCAAGCCGCGATGGCGAGCGCCGCTAAAAAAATAGAGGCGATTGCTGCCTGACCAGGTCGACAGCGAAGTCAGCCACGGAGATCGGGCCGTGGCTGGCCACCCGATTGGAACTTTGGAATAGACCTGAACAAACGGCCGGTTCTGGAGCGCGGCGAGTCCACCGTGGATGACGGGTTCTGGGTCATCGTTCTAACGCAGTGTCTGGGACCACCGTGATGGCTAATCCAACCACAATCTGGCTCGAGATGGCTCCCTGCTTAGACGTCATTAACCTTGGCTGCGCTGGACTCCACGCTCTCAAAGGTTGGCTCAAGGTTCCTCACTCTCTACATAATGAAAGTTGACATAAGCGCTGAATCAATGCCACTCATCGCTCGGACGCGCCAAAGAGCGCGACATTCAGAGAGGATGATGATGCGCAATCTTTTAGTGTCGGCGTCGGTAATCGCGGTCTTGAGCGCGGGGGTCGCCCAAGCGCAAACCGGTCCCGCCGAACTCCCATCCACGTCGGCATTGGCCACCCCGCAATCCTCGCAGAACCCCGTCGGCGCGGCCAATCCGGCTGCCAGGCCCGGCGTCGATAGCAACGGCGTGGACAACGGCGAGATCGTCATCACCGCAGAGCGCCGCTCGACCAGCTTGCAGCGGACTGGCGTTGCTGCGTCGGTGCTGACCGGCGAGGACCTCATCCGAAAGAGCGTCAACACCGTCGAACAGCTCCAGTTTTCGACCCCGTCGCTGACCGTCAACACATCGGGCCAAGCGAACAGCTTCAATATCCGCGGGATCGGCAAGTCGGAGATCTCGAGTTCAGTCGGCGTCGGCGTCGTCACCTACCGCGACGGCGTGCCAACCTTTCCGGGGTACTTCCAGAGCGAGCCCTATTACGACATCCAGTCGGTTGAAGTGCTGCGCGGGCCGCAAGGAACCTTCGCTGGTGGCAATGCGACGGGCGGCGCGGTGTTCATCACCGAAACCAACCCGACCCTCGACCGCGTCAAGGGTTTCGCCACCGCGCAATACGGCAATTACAACCAGTTAAAGGCACAGGGCGCGATCAACCTGCCGCTGAGCGATACGCTGGCGATCCGCGTCGCGACCAATCTGGAAAAGCGGGACAGCTTCTTCTCGGTCACCGGCCCGTACAGCGGCAACCCAGGCAACCTCAAATCGGTCAGCGGCCGTGCCAGCCTGTTGTGGCAACCGGACAGCCACCTGCGCCTGCTGATCAAAGGCGACTACAACCACATCGAATTCGGCGGCTTCCCCAACAGCCCGGCGTATTTCGGGTCGGCCAACACGCCTACGCTGAACACCAGCGATCCGTTTACGGTGACCAGCAACGCACGACTGTCGGGGCAGGACGAGTTCGGCCGGATCTCGGCGAACCTCAGCTACACCTTCGACAGCGGACTGATGATCCGCTCGATCAGCGGCTTCCAGAAGGGCACGTTGCAGGAGGAGCTCGACGCCGACGGCACGAGCGCGCGCAACGACACGTTCCAGGATTTCGTCAACGAGCATATCTGGTCGCAGGAGGTGAACATCATCTCGCCCGACACCGGACGGTTCACCTGGCTGGTCGGCGGCTTCTACCAGTTCGACAAATACGAGTTTCCGGTCGGCAACGGCTATGTCGCCCTGTCGCCGACCGGCGTCGTGCGGTCGCTCCGGATCGAAGGTACCAATCCCCACACCGCGACTGCGGCGTTTGCGCAGGTCGGCTACAAGCTGACCGACGCGCTACAGGTCACGCTCGGCGGCCGATGGTCTCGAACCACCTCGCGCAACGACGTGACCTATCCGATCGAGCTCTTCCTGGGCGCGCTGCCGACCCTCAAGACGACGCTGGTCCAGCACGACTTCGACGCAAAAAACAACGTCGATGGCAAGATCGCGCTGAACTGGACGGTCGACCCCGACAACTTCGTCTACGCCTTCGTCGCCACCGGTACGAAAGCCGGTGGCCTGAACGGTGCCAACCTGTTCGGCGTGACGCCACGCGGTTTCGTGCCGGAGAAGGTGACCGACTATGAGCTGGGCTGGAAGAGCACGTTGCTGAACGGCCATCTGCGCACGCAGCTCGGCGGCTATTACAACACGTACAAGAATTTCCAGGTGACGATCGTCGATCCGAACACGCCGAACTTCAACTCGATCTTCAACGTGACGCGACCGACGACGCTGTATGGTCTCGAAGGGTCGGCGCAGGGATCGTTCGACAGGTTCCTGTTCGATTTCTCGACCTCGGTCTCGCACTCGAGCCTGGGGCAGTTCTTCGCGTTCGATCCACGTACGGCGCATACCGGTGCATGCAACGCGGTAAACGGGCCAGCCACGACGACCGGGTGCATCGACCTCGGCGACCGGCGGCAGAGTTACTCGCCGAAGTTCACCGTGAGTGCCGGTGCGCAATATTCGGTTCCGGTGGCCGAGGGCATCACCCTGACGCCGCGTCTCGATTACGCGCACATCTCTGCGGTCTGGGGAACCTTGTTCCAGGCACGCGGGCTCGGTGACAGGCTCGAGGCGCGCAACATCATGAATGCGCAACTGACCCTGACCAACGGGACGTGGTCGGTCGCCGGATTCAGCACGAACCTGACCGACCAGCGCTATATCGGGTCGCTCAACGGCATTCGTCGGCAGGCCGGTGCACCGCGCCAATATGGCGTCCGAGTCAGCACCACGTTCTGATCGTCCGGGCGTGCGATCGTCCGAGGTCGCACGCTTTCCTCCACCTTTCCTCGTATCGCAACCACGTGCAGGCTGACGATCACGAGCCCTATCCGGAGGCCAGTCTTGCTCCTTACGTCCCGCCCGCACCACGCCTCGATGTTCGCTCTCGACGCGGCGGCACAACGATGATCCCGGGAACGATGCAGCCTTATGCGCTGACGCTCGACAAGTTCATCGATCACGCAGCCAAATGGCATGGCTTAACAGAGGTGGTCACCGGCGGTGCGAGCGGCGCGACCCGGATCGGCTATGCCACGCTGCGAGAGCGGGCCAGCCGTCTTTCGGGCGCCTTCGCCTCGCTTGGTCTTCGTGCTGGCGACAATCTCGCGACGCTGGCCTGGAACAGCCAGGCGCACATGGAATGCTGGTACGGCGCGATGGGGACGGGAATCGTCTGCCACACGCTGAACCCACGGCTGGCCGCTGCGCATCTGGCAGCGATGATCGCGCAGGCAGGCAACCGCGTGCTGGCAGTGAGTCCCGGACTGGCGCCGTTGGTCGAGGATATGCTGCAACGCTGTCCGACGATCGAGCATGTCATCCTGCTCGACGAGCCGGGCCCGGTATCTCGGCCGCCAGTGTCCGAAAGCGTGCAAATCTGGCGCCTTGAGGACTTGCTCGCCAACCACGGTGCCGTCGTCGAGTGGGGCGATTTCGACGAGACGGCACCCGCCGGTCTTTGCTTCACGTCGGGGACGACTGGCGCCCCCAAGGGCGTTAGCTATACGCACCGCTCCAACTATCTCCACACGCTGCATCTGTTGAGCGCCGACGTCATCGGCATCACCGCGCGCGATGCCGTGCTCGTCGCGGTTCCGATGTTCCATGCCAATGGCTGGGGCTTCGCGTTCGCCGGGCCGGCGGCGGGTGCCAAGCTGGTGCTTCCGGGACGCGATCAGGACGGTGCCAGTCTAGCTCGCCTGATCAACGACGAGCAGGTCACCGTCGCGGCTGGCGTCGCGACGGTCTGGCTCGGGCTCGTCGACCATCTCGAACGGACCGGTGGCAAGGTGCCGTCGCTGCAACGCATCCTGCTGGGCGGGTCGTCGGTTCCGCAGGCGCTGATGGACCGGTTCGAGGCGCGACTCGGCGTGACCGTCCAGACGAGCTGGGGCATGACCGAGCTGTCGCCGGTCGGTACGGTGACGCCTGCAACCGCGACCGTGCGGCGCTCGAGCACGTCGGGTCGGCCGCCGATGGGCGTCGATCTGCGGCTGACCGACGAAGCGGGCGTGGCGCTTCCGAACCAGCGGGGCGGCGAGGGCCGGTTGTGGGTCCGGGGCGCGAGCGCGGTCGAACGGTATTTCGGGCAGGACGAGGTCGCGACCGACGCCGGCGGCTGGTTCGATACCGGCGACCTCGCGCGGATCGATGCCGCCGGCAACCTCAGCATCACGGGGCGCGCAAAGGATCTGATCAAGTCTGGTGGCGAATGGATCAATCCGGGCGAGATCGAGGCTATCGTCGGCGCGCTGCCGGACGTGGCGCTGGTCGCGGTGATCGGGCGGGCCGATCCCCGGTGGGGCGAACGGCCGGTGCTGATCGTGGAGGAGAGACAGGGTGCCGACCTGTCCGACGCGCAACTGATCGACGCGCTGCGCGGCAAGGTTGCGAGTTGGTGGCTGCCTGAAGTCGTCGTGCGCGTATCGGCAATGCCGTTGGCGCTCACCGGCAAGATCGACAAGATGCGGTTGCGCGCCGAGCACGGCTGAGGCCGAGGGCGGTCCTGAATTGCCGATGCTCTGTCTGCCATTGCCTGACGCGGTCTTGGGCGTTCTGGCGGAGCGCCCCGTAGAACAGGCCATAGTCGTTGAGGTGATAGCTGCCGAACGCGACACGCAGCTTGTCGATGAAGCCCCATCCGGTGAGCCAAGGGACGTGGACGTCGAGCAGGCCATCGCGGCAGCTCGCACCGGTCAGATTGAGGATCAACGCCGGCATCGGCTTCGCGGTCTGGCCGAACGGCGCGGTCGGGAAGGGGAGGCTGCCCGGATTGGCGCTGGCCGGCGCCGCAGCAAGCGGATCGTTCCTGGCTTCGCGTCGCCAGTTCAGGGGATTGACGCAGACCGCGTTCGATCGGCCATGTGTCGTCAGGGCGCCGCGCCACCAATAGGTCTTGTTGTCGACGATCATGCGCGCGCCGCTGCGGCCGGTCTCGCTGCTGTTGTACGACAGCACGCAGCCGGTTTGGCGTGGGGTATCGCAGATCGGCAGGCCGAGCTCGCCGAAACTATCGGGGACGTAGCCGCCGATCAGGTACGCCGCGACCAATCGCGACCGGAGCGGCGAGCCGAGTATCTCCTGTTGCAGTAGCCGAACCGCGTGCGCCGTCCCCTGACTGTGCGAGGCGATGATGAACGGACGACCGTGGTTGAAATGCGCCATGTAGAAACGGAAGGCGCGCGCGACATCGGAATATGCCACGTCCATTGCCGCCGGCAGCTTCAACGCCGCGAGCGTCGCCTGTCGATAGTGCGGCGCGTACAGGCGGCAGCATCCGTTGAACACGCTGACCTGGTCGAGCAGCACCGGCGGATTGAGCGGCGCGGCGGTATCCGACGCATCCGCCGGCGCGACCCAGACGGGGCTTCCCTTGAACGTCGTGGGGTGCACGAAGAACACGTCAGCCGGAGCCGTCCGTTCGTCGACCGCGACCACCCCCCTTGGCGTCGATCGCTCCAATCCGCCGCGGCCAGGCAATGCGAGCCATGTATCCGCCCTTGCGTAATCAGGAGCCGGCGGCAGCCTTGCTGCATCATAGGGCGTCGCCGGGCCGCGGAGATTGGCAACAAGCCCCCAGCCGCCGATAGCGGTGAACGCGAGCAGCAGCCCAATAACGAGCACGGCAATGCTGGTCAGCAGCCACCGAATCCAACCGCGCGACTTGCGGGGATGCGTACCGATTACGATGGAGTCACCATGCGTGTCATTGGTGGGCTTCCGTTGGATTACCATTCATTCGCAGCCTGGAGCCGCCGGCGGGAGCTTGGGGGCGACGAGCCCGACATTCCAGTTCCAGCCGACGTTCCCGGCTGCCCGGCGCCTGCACATCGCGCTTTCGTTCAGCGTGAACATGCCGGGCATCAGATCGGCCTGTACTTCGGGTGCTGCGGCGAACCGCATATACTGGCGCTGTGCATCGTAGCGGGGCCATTGTGCGGCATTGCGCGCAACCGGCTTGCCGTCGCGCACGAAGCTCGCCCAGTAATCGATCATCGCGTCGGACAACGCGCGTTCGCCGGGGATCTCGGGCACTTTCGGCCAGCGCGGCGGCGTGCCGTCGAAATTGCCGAACACGTACGGCAGCTCGCTGGCGTGAAAGGCATGGAGCCCGGCCTGGTCCGCCGCGGGATAGCCGTGATCGAACAGATAAAGATACGCCGGCAGGCCACGCGACGCTTGCTTGCGCACCAGCCGTTCCGCAGTCCAGCCGTATAGGGCGTCGCGCGTCGTCGCCAGGATGCTCTCGGCATAGTCGGCAGCGGGATACAGGCGAAGGAACGCGTCGGCCTGGTCGCCATACCGGTCCCTGATCGTCCGCTCGTAGATCTCGGCATTTTCCGGGGTCTTTGGCGCCAGCATCCTGAGCGAGCGGATCTCGCCCTGGTTAAATCCCGCCAGCACCGGCACGGCCGCCTGTTTTTCTTGATCGAAGGCGTCGACCATCTGCTGCGGCAACACCCCGCCGTCGACGACGCCGAACGGTGCGAAGCCGAGTTTCGCAGCGGTCACGGTCAGCGTCTGGGATCCATCGCGCGGAGGCTGTCGAGGTCGGGCGTCTTTAATGCCGTCGTCAGCATTTCCCCGCCGCCCTCGCCCGACGGCGCCCCGAACGCGTTTTTGCGCAGCTCGGGCATGGAGATCATGTACGAACTCTCCGCGATCGCCTTGGCGAACAGGCCGTGCGCCGCGGGCGACGTCATCAGATACAGCGTACTGAGGCCGCCGGCGGACTCGCCCGCGATCGTCACATTGCGGGCATTGCCGCCGAACGCGCCGATGTTGTCGCGCACCCATTTCAGCGCCGCGATCTGGTCGAGCAGGCCGTAATTGCCCGATACGCGCTGCGACGATTCACGGCTCAGCCACGGATGGGCGAGCCAGCCGAGCACCCCCAGCCGGTAGTTGATCGACACGACGATCACCCCGCGTTCGGCGAACTTCCGTCCGTCATAGGTCGGCTCGCGGCTCGATCCGGTGACGAGTGCACCGCCGTGAATCCACACCATAACCGGCGCATTCTTCGCGTTGGCGGGCGTCCAGACGTTGAGCGACAGGCAGTCTTCGCTGACGGGCATCGGCGGACCCGAATAGATCGTCATGGTGCCGCCCTGCGGCTGCACGCACGCAGGTCCGAAGTCGGTCGCCGCGCGCTCGCCGGACCACCGCGGCAGCGCGACGGGCGGACGCCAGCGCAGTTTGCCGATCGGTGCCGCCGCATAGGGAATGCCCTTGAAGACGCGGACGTCGCTTGCGGCCGTGCCCGACACGCGGCCTGCAGGCGCATCGACGACGGGCGCTCTGTCTGCTGCAAAGACGGGTGTAGCGCTCGCGAGCAGGAGCGAAACCAGACCGTGATACGCCTTCATATGCGGGACTCCTGACGGGACAGCGTGCGCGCGAGCCAGAGGAACAAGCCGATCGCGACTGCGTAGAATGGGGTGAGCGTGTAGAGCGACAGCTGGAGCGGATTGGTCGCGCCGCGTGCGGCGAACCAGTCGCTGGCGGCACCGACCCAGGTAGGCCCGAGGCCGAGGCCGATGAAGTTCATCACCAGCAGCAGCAACGCACCCGCCAGCACGCGCTGGTTGGGCGCCGCTTCCTCCTGCACCAGCGTCACCGAGCAGGAGAGGTAAAAATAGTTGAAGAACATCACGATCGTCAGCAGGACGAGGGCCAGCGGCCAGGTAGGCGCCCAGACGAACGCCAGATAGAACGGCATCGACACCGCCAAGGAGGCTGCTGGTGCGATCGCGAAGACGCGGCGCGATCCGCGGGTGAAGCGGTCGATGATCCGCCCCGACGCGATCATCCCGCCGCCCATGCCAATCACGATGGCCACGGCGTACCAGATCGCGATCTCGGGCAGCGTCATGCCCTTCTCCCGGATCAGAAAGAGCACCGCGAAGTTGCCGAGGCCATAGGTGACGAACTGCGTTGCGCCGCTGCCGAACGCGGCCAGCGTCATCACCGGGTTTGCGAAGAACGCCTTTACCGTGCCCCAGAACGGCGCCCGGTCGCGCGTGACTGTATCGCCGTCGGTCGCACCGTCTCGCGCTGGCTCGCGGACTATGAACGGCAGGGCGATGGCGGCGAATATGCCGACGATGCCGATCGTGATGAACGCATCACGCCAGTCATACGCGGCAGCGATCGATGCCCCGAGCGCGATCCCAAGCGCCGCACCAATCGGCGGCCCGAGATTATAGATGCCAAACGCCACGCCGCGCTTGCCCGGCGCAAAGGTGTCGGTGATCAGCGCGTATGACGGCGGGACGCCACCCGCTTCGCCGAACCCGACCAGCATTCGCCCGGCCACCAATTGCGGATAGGTTCGCGCCATGCCGCACGCGATCGTCGCCGCGCTCCAGATCGCGCAAGCGAGCGTGAGGATCCCGACCTTGCTCGTGCGGTCCGCCAGCCAACTGACCGGAATCGCGATGAAGCAGTAGAACATTGCGAAATACAGCCCGCCGATCAGCCCAAGCTGCCCGTCGCTGATGTGGAGCGAATCCTGGATCGGCTTGGCGAGGATACCTAGCAACTGCCGGTCGAGGAAGTTCAGCACGTACACGAAGGTCAGCATCGCCAGCACGATGCCAGGGCGTCGGGCACGCTTGGTAGCCGGGCGTTGCGCCAAAGGTATCACGGGCGGCGACTCCGACGTCGCCACGCTGCTCAGGATCGCCATCAACCTCTCCCACTTGGCGTGGATTATGCGCGGAAGATGCTGGACCTTGCCGACACTGTCAATGCACACTCTCTTGCGTGTGAACACACGGTTGCGAGCGAGCGGTGCTTGACGCATGCGGTATTAGGCGGGAGTGATCGGGACGTGACGCAAACCGAAAAACCCGCCCGCCGCTCTCGCAAGGCCGATCAGCGCGCCGAGACCATGGAACAAATCTTCGACGCCGCGGAGGAACTGTTCTCGAAGCACGGCCTGCACGGTGTCACGCTGAAGGACGTCGCTAAGCAGGTCGGCGTCCACCACACGCTGCTGAATTACTATTTCAGCGACAAGAAGGCGCTGTTCGACGCGGTTTTTTCACGGCGTGCCGGCGTAACCAGCGAACGCCGGATGAAGGCGCTCGACGACTATGAACGCGCGGCGGGCGACGCACCGACCGTCGAAGGTGCGCTCCACGCGTTCCTCGACACCGATCTCGACACCTATATCGAGGGCGGGGAGGGCTGGAAGAATTACGCCAAGCTCGGCGCGCAGGTCGCCAACACACCCGAATGGGGCGCCGACCTGATGGACCAGCATTTCGATCCGGTCGTCCTCCGGCTGATCGAACTGCTCAAGCGCGCGCTGCCCAATTGCCCCGAGGACCGCATCTTTTGGGGTTATCACTTCGTCACCGGCGCGCTGATGCTCACTCTCGCGCGCACGGGGCGCATCGACAAGCTGTCGGGTGGTCTCTGCCATTCGGACGACTTCCCCGCGGTGAAGGAGGTCATGGCTAATTTCATGGCCGCCGGCTTCCGCTCGATCTGCAGCTAGCAACCGCCGACGCAAAGCACGCAATTGCATCACGCTTCTTATTCGCTATCAAGTGAGCGAATAAGAAGCGTGAGAGGTTTGGCGATGCTTGATGGTAAAACCGCGATAGTCACGGGCGCGAGCGGCGGTCTGGGTCGAGCCCATGCACTCTACCTCGCCAGCAAGGGCGCGAAGATACTGGTGAACGACGTAACCGCGGTCGCCGCCGAACGCGTCGCGCAAGAAGTGCGGGATAGCGGCGGGACGGCGCTGGCATACGCGGCATCCGTCACCGACGAGGCGGCGATCGAGACGATGGTCGGCACGGTGCTCGACGCGTGGGGGCATGTCGACATCCTCGTCAACAACGCCGGCATCCTGCGCGACAAGAGCTTTGCCAAGATGACGATCGCCGACTTTCGCACCGTGGTCGACGTCCACCTGATGGGCGTGGCGATCTGCAGCAAAGCCGTCTGGGAGCCGATGCGCCAGCGTGGTTTCGGCCGGATCGTCATGACTACCTCCTCATCTGGGCTGTACGGAAATTTCGGACAGGCGAACTATGGTGCGGCGAAGATGGCGCTGGTCGGCTTGATGCAGACGCTGGCGATCGAAGGCGAGAAGTACGGTATCCGCGTCAACTGTCTGGCGCCAACCGCCGCGACGGGCATGACCGAGGGGGTGCTGGATTCGGAAAGCCTGAAGATGCTCGCACCGGAGCGCGTCTCCCCGGCATTGTTGTCCTTGATAGGCGATAAAGCACCCACGCGCGCGATCCTGTGTGCAGGTGCAGGCCATTTTGCGGTTGCGAATATTACGCTTACTCATGGAACCTACGTAGGCGCTGCGGAGGACGCTGGAAAACATGTCATCAAACGATGGTATGAGATAGCATATCGATCTGACGAGGCCGTCCCCGGTTATGGGTTTGTACAGGCAGAACGCGAGGTTGAAGCGGCGAAAGCGGTCGGATGAACAAACGTCCGATATTGAGGAGCTGATAATGCCTCTCGAACGTCCGGAACTGGGTCGAGTCTGCCAATCGCGAATTGGCCGACAGGGAGTATTCCGGCCTTCCCATTCGGCATCTTCGCCAACCTAGCGCGGTTGCGTGCGTACATCAGTCGTTGCTTGCGTGATCTGGAAAGGTGAACGGCGCCATCCGACTATCCGAGATCGTAAGATTGTAGCGCTCGATAAAACTGAGAAACTTGTCGCGGTCCTGATCGTACGATTCCGGCCACCTGCCGATGCCGTCGCCGATGCTGACGATCAGGCCATAGAGGTTGAAGGGCTTTGGCATCCCGTCGGCTATTGGCGAGAGCGTCGGCGGGCCCCCGGCAGAGGTATGATCGACGAGACCTTGCCCGCTACAACCTTGCATGAGGCAAGGTTAGTCATGTGCACCACGGAGTTGCGAAGCTCCCCTGAGAGGATATGTCGTGAGGCTCGAGGGCAACATAAGCGTCGATCCCTTTGGAAAAATTGCCGGAGACGTCGCCAAATTCAACAAGCGCGCGTGTGTTGATGCAAGGCATTAGTAATTTGACGCTTGAAACGTAGCGGCGCGTGTTAAACAACGTCCCGGATCGCCTAAAAATAGTTGTCACGTAGCAGCGCGCTTGAGCATTTTTCATTTCATTCGAATATTCACTACGACAGGCCTGATACCACTTCGGTATTTAAGCCGCTTACGCCTCGAACGTGCGAAGACTCTATTTCCGCTCAAGACGATGTCGATCGCGGAAATTGCGCAGGCGTCTGGTTTCTCGTCGCAATCAGCATTTACGCGCGCTTTTCGGCGATCCACGATCGCGACGCCAGGGGCATATCGCCGAGAATCGTCGTAGAGCGCCGCGTGGCGCGTTCAACGATAGATGCATACTCGCCAGTTCCTTCGCAAGCTCGATCGGTTGCTGTGGAAACTGAGCGAACGTCTGGTATCGGGAGATGGAACCGGCACCGAGAGCGTCTGGAAATGCGTCTAATGATTGGGTCAGACCTCCGTCCGCTCTGCCAGTTCCAACGCGTCTTCGACATCAACGCCAAGGTAGCGGACCGTGCTATCAGTCTTAGTATGACAGAGCAGGATCTGCACCGCGTAGATTTCCCGTCGCCTCATAGATGATCGATGCCTTGGTGCGTCGCAGCGAGTGAGTGCCGTAATACTCAGCTTGGAGGCCAATGCCGGTGAACCACTTGCGAACGAGGCGGACATACTGCCTCGTGCTCAAGTGCTCCATATAATCGTTGCGGCTGGGAAAGACGAAGTCGTTCAAAGTGCCGCCGCGACGCTCAAACCTAGCAACGTCTTGCGGGCCGGTTCGACGATTTCGGACTGCACGGGGCATTAGGTTCTTTGCTGCACTACAACCGCGCGATCCCGGATTCGGCCGCTGGCGACTATGTCGCCGATGCGCACCTTGCAGAAGTCGCACCCGCGCAGCGTGCTATCGATCGCAAAGTCGAAAAGCGCTCGGTCCCGGAGACGCCGGTGCTGGTCCAGCCAAAATCGAATGGCCCAAACTTGCTGAGGTTTGAGGGCGCGGTTTGCGCCCCGCACTCGACCCTCATTCCAGGGGCGGCGTTCATGAAGGCTAGATCTTACGATGAGCGCCCCATCGCATATTTCCCCATTGTCGAGTTACCACTGATTAGTACACTCAGGAAGGTAAATTACTCGTTTTCATTTATGGTTGGCGCCGATCCCCGTGAACAAACGGCAGAGTTGCGCCAGTCGTCGTGCTCTGGAGGTACCCTTTAGTTCGACTGATATTTCGGCTCGTCTCGCTCGCCGCCGCAAATTGACCGCTGAAGGCTCAGGGGAAGGCCGCGGCGAGGCATTGCAGCGCTGCCGCGTAATAGTCGGTGGCGAGCGTATCGGGAGCGTGCGTGCCGAGCGTGCGGCTCACCACTGCGCGACCGCCAACGGAAAGGGGGTATTCGGCGACCTGACCCGACACCACGTCTGTCCAGGCAGGGATGCGGTCCGCGTGCATCGATCGCCACCAGGTCCGGATCGGCTCGACCAGCGCAGCCCGCGCGGACACGCTGGCGAACAGCGGCACGCGGATGGCGTCAAAGCCGAACCGTGGCGGCTTGTCTGCGGCAGGTGCGACCGCGCCGGTATTCGAGACGTCGATCCAGTCGGTCGGCAAGCGGTGTGCGCCGAACCGGGCCGCGGCGATCAGAGCCTCGCCGTCGGTGATGACCCGTCGCCAGACCGCCGCGTTGCCGGTCTTCGCAAACAGGTCGAGCGCCGGCCAGACGTAATAGCAGGGATTGATCGTGGTGCGCGCCGCCGTCGAAAACCCGTCCAGCCCCGGCAACAACAGCATCCGCCCGCCGACCATCTTGACGAGCCGGGTGGCGATGGCGTCGACGATCGCCCGCGACCGCGCGGCATAGCGCGGCTCGCGCCAACGGTTCGCTGCCTTTGCGAGCGCATAGGCGATGAGCAGATCGCCATCGGTCGCGTTGTTGCGGTCGGCCACAGGGTTCGCCGCCCGCGGATCGTAGCGCCAGACATAGAGCGCGATATCGGGACGAGCGAGTTTCGCTTCGGTCCAGGCGAGGATCTTGTCGAACGACACGCGATCTCCCGCCGCCTGCGACAACAGTAGGCCATAGCTCTGCCCCTCGCTGTGGCTGACGCCGCCATTGCCGTTATCGACGATCCGGCCGTCGTCGGTCATGAACCGCTGTTTGAAGGTCGCCCAGTTCACGCCGTTCGCCGCGCCGGTCGCTGGCAGAGTCCTCGGTTCGACTGCTGCGCTATTCTCGGTCGTAAGTGTCCGGTCGTCCGGTACTCGTGCCTTGCTGCATCCGGCCATGGCCAGACCGGCCATTCCCGCCATGACGTGTCGACGATCAACGTCCATGCTTCAGTCGTGCCTCCGTATCGCTCCACCACAGGGTGCGTGTCGTCAAATTGGCGCCGCTGCCCAGCGTATGCAACCACGCGTCATACGCCCCCTCCAGCAACGGTCGCAGGGTCTGTTCGGTTGCGCCGCCGAGGACCGGCGACAGCCGCCGGGCAAAGCCGGTATGCGTGATCAACAGGCCGTCATCGGCGAGTTCGAACCGCACTTCGCCGCAGTCATGCTCGCGCCACAGCCGGTTGATCGAGGTGGCGAGCGCGGCGATGTCCTGCGCGTCGCCGACCGGATGCGCGCCTGCGATCCGTGCGCCGACCGCGCGAAAGAACGCGCGTCGCTGCGCCGTTGTGGCGCCCCCCCCGACTTCGGCAACGATGCTGGCCAGCAACAGGGACGCGGCCGTGGTTTCGGTCGCGTTGTCGGTGGACCATTCACTCATCGCGTTCATTTTGATCCCCCCAAGGACTGGCGCAGTTCGAAAGTCGATCGATAGTCGTCATAGGTCCCGAACGTGTTGGCGCTGGCCGAGGCCCCGATCCGGGTGTTCGGGTTCAGGCGATAGAACAACGATCCATCCGCGGAAAAGGCGAAACCGGTGTTGCTCAGGCTGTCGTAATAGGACCGGACGTCGGTGTTCCGCGCCTTCAGCGCATCGAGTTCGGCCTGTGCGTTCGGGTCGGTCGGATAGATCGGCGCACGATCCTGTTCGAAGCTCTGATAACCCGGTGCGACGCCCAGGCGCCCCTCCCACCGTGTCGAATTATACGCATAGCGGATCGGCAGGCTCATGCTGAGGAAGCTCTGCGGGCTGAAATACCCGCCATGCCCATAGGTGAAGTAGTTCTGGTTGTTGTCGAACGCCTGCCAGTTGAGGTTGAGGCCGCCGGTCAGCGTCGAATGCCCGTCACGGTAGAGCGGCAGATAGCCACCGGCATTCGCCTGGTACCCACGGTTCTGGCGGACGTTCTCGCCGGTGTAGCGATAGCCGGAGACATCGGCGTAGACGCCCGTCCCCTCGTCGTCCCACGACAGCGACGCGCCGCCGCCGGTCCGCATGACCTGGCCCCAGCGTTCACCCGTGACGGGATCGCGCGTGCCCGCATAGGACACGACGCTGTCCGTGACCGGCTCGCGCTTGACCCAGCCTTGCGCCGACACCGTACGCGAGATCTTGGGTTTGCCGGTGAAGCCCCACGTCACTTCGGTATTGTCGAACCCGATCGGCGTCGATCCGACCTCGATCCGAACGCCGGGGCTGTCATATGATGCCGCGACCGCGACGCCGGACGCATGCTGCGTATCGGCCTGCGTCAGCACGGAAGGAAGCTTGTTGACGATGCCCTGAGCCTCGGGCGTGGCGTTGCGGCCGAACCGGGCGAGCGCGGAGCCGGTCGGGCGACCGGAGTCGATCACGACCGGTGTTGCCGAGACGGATACGCGACCGCCGGCGACACCGGTAGAGAGCGTCGCGGTACCCGACAGTTCGCGCAGTTCGCTCAGGCCGGTCTCGCCGGAGCGTTCGCGAAAGCCGAGCTTCATTTCCGCACGGGGGCCGGTGTCGTCGCTCAGCCGGGCGATATCGTCGCGTAGGCGGATGAGCGTGGCGTCACCACCTGCAACGCCGGCCTGGGATACGGCGCCGTTCGAGGATGCGTACCCGCCCGGTGCGAAGCCCGTTGGTACCGGAACGCCGGGTGAGCCTGCGCCGTATCCGGGTGCCACGGTGAAAGCCATCGGCGTCGAAGAGCGGCCGGGATTGGAAGTCGGGATCGGCCCGGCGCTCAGTGCGAACGGGTTTGCGGCGACGACGGGCGCCTGTTCCGCCTGGCGGAAGGGATTGCCCGAGCCCATGCCCGCGGCGAACGGATTGGCACCGCTCAGCGTGGCACCGGTGCCGGAGCGCGCGGCATAGGCCGTTTCGGCGCGACGCAGGTAGCGTTTTGCCGCGCCTCGGTCGCCGCGGGCCTGCTCCATCTGGCCGGCAGCGGCGTAGATTTCGTAGTCGTCGGGATAGGCGGCGAGCGCGCGGTCGACGGTCGCGGTGGCGACGTCGTGATTGCCGCCGGCGCCGGCACTGCCGATCAAGCCGATCAGCGCGCCCTTGTCCCGTGGATTTGCGGCGAGTACCATCTGATACGTCTGTGCCGCCTGCGACGGCATGTTGCCCGACTGGTACAGCCGGCCGAGCGCCCCCAGCACGTCGGCATTCCCAGGTGACGCGGCCCACGCCTGTTGCAGCAGGTCGAAGGCCTGCGCGTTCTGACCTGCGAGCCGCATCCGGTCCGCTTGCGACGACGCGGCAATCCCTTCGAGCCTTGCGATTGCCGGCGCTGCGGAGGCAGACCCCGCCGAAGCCGTTCGCGCGCGGTCGATGGCGCTGGCGACCGCGGCATCCTGTCCAGTCCGTGCCAGCACGCGGACGATCGGCTCATAATCCGCCGCCGTCGCCGGGCTCGCGGCAAGCGCGCGCTCGGCAAGCGGGACGGCGCCGGCCTGATCGCCCAGATCGTTCAGCCCCCCGGCGATCGACGCGAGCGACGCTGCGCTAAGTGTCGGTGTGATGCCGATCTGACGCAACGTCGCGATCGCCTCGCCGCCACGGCCCTGCGCCGCGATCGCCTTGGCCCGCGCGACGGCGGCATCGACGGCGATCTGTGCCTCGAATCGGCGGATTGCGGGCGTTTTCTGCGCTTCGGTCAACCGCGACAGCAACGACGTCGCCTGCGCCTGTCGGCCGCGTTCGTTGTGGAGCATCGCCGCGGCGTACAAAGCGTCGGCGGTACCGATCGTCTGGATCGACTGGATCAGCGCCTCAGCCTCGGGCGCACGGCCCTGCCCGATTATGTACCGCGCATATTCGTAGCGGATCCACGGGTCCGCCGGGTCGAGCATCAGCCCGCGCTGGAACAGCGCGTCGGCTTTTGCCGGATCGCCGTGCGTCGCCGCCTGCAACGCGTCGTTGCGCACCACCCGGCTTTCGAGTTGCGCCGCGCTGCCGCCGGCGGATCCCGCCTGGCGTGCCAGATCGGCCGAGTCGGCATAGCGACCCTGGCGTTCGTAGATGTCGGCGAGCAACGCCAGCGCGGGGCCGCGATCCTTGACGCCGGTACGCGCGAGCGCCTCGGCCTGGGTCTGTGCGCCGACGACATCGCCGGCCGCGAGCCGCGCGCGCGCGTCGTGGAGCCCGGCGTAGAATTGCGCGGATGCCAAGGCTTCCGACCAGCGCGCCCGATTGCCGCGTGCCGAAGCGCGCGACAGGAGATCGGCGGACTCGGCGAAGCGCGACTGCCGTAGCCGGACGACGCCGAGGCCACCTGCCGCGTCGGCATCGTTGCGGTTGTTGGCCAGCGCGGCCTCGAACTGGCGTTGGGCCTGCACGAGGTCACCCTGATCGAGCGAGCGGAAGCCTGCCGCGCGCGAATCTCCGCCTCGGTCGGTTGGCGTCGGTGCTGCTCTGCGTGCCGGGGCTGGAGTTGGAATCGTCCGCGATGCGGTGGCAGGCGCGGGTGCGGGACCGGTCATGCTCGCCGGAGCCTGCGCGGGCGCCCTGCTCGGTCGTGCGGCGGGTGCCGCAGCCGGGGCGCTCGACGCCGACAAGGCGCGACGGGCTTCGGCGTTCGACGGATCGATCGCGAGTGCGCGGCGATACGCGGTCCGCGCAAGGTCGGCTCGGCCACGTGACTGCCAATACCGCCCCTGCTGGACGAGCGCGCCGACCCCGGCGACCTGCGCCACCGCGGGCTGGACGAGGAGCGGCGATGCCATCCCCGCCGTCAGCAGCGCGAGCGCGGTGAAGCGGATCATGCCGCGTCCTCCGACCCGAGCCGGCGACGCTGCTGGCGCACCAGCAGAAGATACAGCGGCCCTGCCAGCAGCAGCGCGACCAGCAGCCCGCTGAGCGCCATCAGCAACGGCCGTTCGCTGAACCACCAGCCGATCCGCATCCACACCGGCAGCGATCCCGACCAATAGGTCTGGCCGACCGCGAAGCTGCGCATGCCCTCGCCATTGGTCACCGACAGGTCGCCCTGGACCTGCGCGTTGATCCGCTGTTCTGCGAGACCCTGCACCAGTTCGGGCAGGTCGGCGGTGTTGGTGCTCATCACCGCCACCACCGTCCGCGCCGCGTCATGGGGCGAGCGGAAGCTGACGAACCCGTCGAAACGCTCGGCCGTGGTCAGGAACGCGTTGGTCTCGCCAACGTCGCTCGCGCCATAGGGCGAGATCAGGCCGAAGACGCGCTCGATCGGATTGCGTTCGACCACGCGCAGTCTGCCGTTCTCGATCCGCACCGGCGCACCGGCGAACAGAGCGGATGCGCCGGCGGTCCGTGGAATGCCGATGACCAGCACGTCATGGCCTTCGAGCCGGTCGCCGTCCGAGACCTGCGTGACGGTCACGCCCGTCGTCGCGGCACCGGTCGAGTCGCCGAAGCGGCCCATCATCGCCAGGAAGGCCTCGACGATACCCAGGTCGGGCGAGGCGGGGACGACGACGACGGTCTCGGCAAGGTCGGGACTGATCGTGAACGGATAGCCTGCGTTCGCGAACGTCGCGAGGCTCGGCATCCGCTGCGCATGATAGGCGTGCGTCAGGTCGATCGCGCTGTCCGGGTCGATCGCGACATGGACGTTCTCGGGCAACGTGCCCTCGCACTTCTTCTTGGTGCCGAGGATCAGATTGTAATCGAAGATCAGCTCGTTCTGGCCGAACAGATTATAGTTCGGCAGTTCGACCTTGGCGCTGTCCTGGCTCGACGATGCGCCGTCCTGACCGCCGATCAGCGCCTTCCACCACGCCGCGCCGGCGAGCGGGAGCGTCCGCAGATACTGGTTGTTGATCGAGATATCGAGCCGCGAAGCCCGACGGTCGAGCCACGTTGCCGACGGGTAGCGATAGCGCAGGTCGAGCGATGCGCCACCCCGCGGCCAGAAGAACAAGTCGGGCGCAGTCCGGAACGCCGCGGTGAGCGGGCCCGGTGGCAGACCGACGCCTTGCAGGGCGCGGGGGTCCATGATCTCGCCCAGTTTGACCGCACGGTCCGAGCGGAGCCAGCGGGGTGCGGCGTAGCGCGCATAGGTCGGGATGCGGACACCGTCGAACGATGCCCCCGCACCGCCGATCGTGCCGCGCCCGGTCGCGAGCGCTGCGGCGGCAAGCTTCAACTCACGCTCGTCGCGGCCCATGACCAGCAGCAGCTGGCCGAAACCATCGAACGGATTGCGCATCACCAGCGCCGATGGCCCGGTGATATTGGGCACGTAGCTGCCGACGCGCATGCCGGGACGCAGGAAGACGATCGCATTACCGCGCGGGATGCGGCCATAGCTCGGCTTGAACGCGAACCCGCGATAGCTGGCCAGCCGTCCGAACCAGGATGCGACGCTGGCCGCGGCCTCGAGTTCGCCATTCGACGGCGCCGCACCGAACACGAACGGCAGGTTGAGCGGCAAATTGTCGGCGCGATCGAAGAACGGCGACGGCAGCCGTGCAAGGTCCGGCCCGAGCGGCAGACGCTGGATCGTCAGGTCGAGCGCCGAGCGCGTATTGCTGACGTTCGCCCAGAGCGAGCTGTTGAACGGATCCTCGCAATCGCGGGTGTAGTGACCAATCAGGCGCAGGTTGAGCTGGTTGTCGCCCGGCAGGAACAGCGCGGGATTGACCGCCATCGTGAGTTGCTGACCGCCGGCACCGTCGGGGGTGAGCCGAACCGTACGGACGACCTCGCTGTTCAGGATCACGACGAACTGGCTCAGATCCGGCAGCAATGCAGGGGACCAGGCGAGCGCGAGCGTCAGGTTGGCTGCCGTGACGACCTCGTTGCTGCGAAGCCCGAACGGGATCGCGATCTCGCCGCGCGTGCCGGCAAGGCGGATCGCGCTGCGAATACGCAGGTCGCGCAGCGTCAGACGCTCCTGGCGAATACCACCCGGTGCTTCGGGGGCGGACACCGGTACGGTGGGCGCCTGCGCGGCGACCGGCTGCGGCAGGCCGACGCTCATCACCAACGCGGCAGCGGCCAGCGCGGCGGTTGCGGCCTTCAGCCGGGTGCGTTCGCGACGGCGTTCGGCACGGTTGAAGCCGAGCAGGCGCTTCAGCGTGACGAGATCGACGACCAGGATGTCGCGGAGCGATCGAAGCGTCGAGATCGGAGCCCGTGGCGCTTCCGGTTCCCAGGCATCGTTGCGGCCCATGACGGCGCGGACGAGTTGACGTAATTGAAGCATGTCGAGTTCCAGAAACCGCATGGTGGCCATGTTCTTGTCGACGCGTTGCGTCTGGACGGGGAGCGTGAGGATTTCGTCACCCATCGGCAGCGCGACGTGCGTGACCTCGCGGTCGGCGAGCGTAACGCCGGGTGGCGCGGTGATCGCAAGCCCGCCCATCGACAGATCGATCGTCTCCGCATCGACAACGTGGCCGTCGGCGAAATAGAGCGTCGCCGGCAACTGGACGGGGATGCGGATATATTCGCGGACCTGCCGCGTCTCGCGCGCGACCGATACGGCAGCGAGCAGGATGACGAGGCTGAAGACCGCCCACACCGTGTTCAGCACCAGCGTATCGCCCTGGATGTTGAACAGATGCGCGAAGAAGAAATATTTGACGCACCCGAAGGCGATCCCGAACAGCACCAGGCCGATGCAGATGAGATGCGGGCGCGCGGTCGCGGTGTCGAAATGGGTCTTGTCGAGCAGCGAGCCCTTGTCGGTGACGTTGAACTTGCCGCCATGCGGCCGGAACAGCGTTACGACGGTCGGCCGGACCAAGTGGAACGCCAGGATCGTCTCGTACACTTCGCCCCAGAACGGCCGGCGATCGCCGCCCTGCAACCGGCCGCCCGATACCTGCGCGCAGTAGAGATGCGCAGCGGCATAGGCGAAGATCATGCCCGCAGACGCATGGATGATGTTCTCGCCCAGGATCAGATACGCCAATGGGCTGGTCAGGAAGGCGATGCGCGGCAGCGGAAACTGGAAATGCAGCATCGCGTTCAAGTAACAAAACCGCTGCTGCAGGCTGAGGCCGCGACCGAACAGTGGATTGTCGATACGAAGGATCTGCGTCATCCCGCGTGCCCAGCGAATACGCTGGCCGATGTGCAGCACGAGCCGCTCGGTCGCGAGCCCAGCCGACAGGCGGATGCCGAGATACGCGGTCGACCAGCCCATGCGTTGCAGGCGCAGCGCGGTATGCGCGTCCTCCGTGACGGTCTCGAACGCGAACCCGTTGGTGTCGGCAAGAGCCTCGCGGCGGATAATCGCGCACGACCCACAGAAGAAAGCGGCGTCCCACAGGTCGTTGCCGCGCTGCACCGCGCCGTAGAACAGGTCGCCCTCGCCCGGCAGGTCGCGGACCGAGCCCAAATTGCGCTGGACCGGATCGGGCGAATAGAAGTGATGCGGCGTCTGAACGAGCGCGAGTTTCTTGTCGCGCTGGAACCAGCCGACCGTCATCTGAAGGAAGGCGCGCGTCGGCACGTGATCGCAGTCGAAGATCGCGATCAGTGAGCCTTCGGTGTTCGACATCGCCGCGTTGAGGTTGCCCGCCTTGGCATGGTTGTTGTCGGCACGCGTGATGTAGCCGCAGCCGACCGATCGTGCGAACGCCCGGAATTCTGGGCGGCGGCCGTCGTCGAGCAGATAGACGTGATAGCGATCGCGCGGGTAATCCATGTCGAGCGCCGCGAGCACGGTCGTCCGGACGATCTCCAGGCTTTCATTGTAGGTCGGGATATAGACGTCGACGGTCGGCCATTCGTGCGGTTCGCCCTCCGGCTCGACCGACTGGCGATCGAGCGGCCACGCGGTCTGGAGCACGCCGAGCGCGAGGATGACCCACGCATAAAGTTCGGCGAGGTACAGTCCCATGCCGAGCACCGTGCCCAGCGCGCTTTCGAATTCGAGCGTCGCGGTGGTCCGCCAGAACAGATAACGCGTCGATACGACCAGCGACAGCAAGGCGAGCACCAGCGTCCCACGACGCGACTTCGACCGGCCGAGGACGATCGCGCCCAGGATCGATACACCCGCGAAGATCCACTGCGACTTGAGGTCCAGCGGCACCGTCACGACGACCAGCGTCAACAGCGCCGCGACGACGATGCCGAGCGTATCGGCGCGAAACGCCTTGCGGACCGATCCGCGCGTCATTCCGCCGGCTCCGTGGCGGCGACGAGGCCGCATCGCGCCTCGATCGCGATGGTCATCGCGGCGAGATCGGGGAGCACGACGCTCTGCTTGGCGTAGCGCACGATCGGCTGGAACGACGCCAGCGCCTCGTTGACCGCCTCGTCGCGCCGGACCGTCGCGATCAGATTGTCGCCGAACAACGCGCGCAGGAAAATCTGCGAATGGCGCGACAATTTGCGCGTGTCGTCGACCTGGTTGAGCACGAACACGGTCTGTTCGAGGTCGATTGTCGGCGTGCCCGGCTGGACTTTCGCCAAGGCCGCGAGCGATGTCGGTTGCGGCACGAGCGTGCACAGGTGCAGCGCGGCGTGCGGCAACAGGCTGGTCTTCAACGCGTGGTCCGCAGAGGCCACGTCGGCCAGAACGATCCGCGCGCTATCGAACGGCGACGTGCCCGACCGCGCGATCAGGCGCCCGAAGGCGCCGCTCTGGACGGCAGCATAGCCCGACAGCAACTCGACGCCGTCGACGACGATTCCTTCGGTCGTGGCATCGGTCATCGCCGGAATTTCCTGCGCGGGGAGCATCCCGAAGAAAAGCTTCAACGCGTCGGCATGCGTAAAATCGATCGCAGAGACGTCGTGCCCCCGTGCGGCCAGACCGAGCGCGAGACGCGCGGTCAGGAACGTGGTTCCGACGCCGCCGACCGGTGAATGGCACAGGATCAATGGCATCAACGGCGCTCCGTATGGTCGTCGGAAAGCCCGGACAGGAACGCCCGCAGGCTGCCGCCGTGGCGCTGGCCGGGCTCGCCGCGGGCCGACATGTCGTCGTAATCGCTCAGGAAATTCTTGGCGGGCGCCCGTTCCTCCGTCGCGCGGTCGGCACGACCGACGACGCGCTCGTCCTCCAGCAACGCCGCGAACAACGGCCATGGCTCGACGTCGGCAATTGGGTCGGCGAACTGGCGATACTGGAAATCGCGCTGTCCCAGTCTCGCTAATAGTGCCTTGGCATCGGGTCGCATCGGGAACTCCTTGTTTCCGAACCCTCGCCTAAATTGCAGATCAATTGGTTAATACTGGCAGTAATTTACTTCCAATAGGCACGATGGATTAAATGTTGCATTCAAAGTATCACTTATTATCAGTGCGTTACTTGGAATAGAATTCGGGAAAATAAATTGATAAGGGCATAATTGTTGGGCCGCATGCTTTGAAAAACGTGGGATCGCTGTACGGCGAATGGGTGATATTCAGATCTGAAAATAAAGGGCTATTTGAATCGACGTATCAAGCTGAAAACACTAGCTATTTAGCCGAAAAGGTGGAGGTGTCTTGTAAGCAAACGCAGAGCATCGGTATGGCTCTAAACTATGATTCAAGGATCCCTTGATTAGGGTCGGGTCCCATAGATCTGAGAGACGCGATCTGACTCAGGCTCCGTAACGAGACTGCATGTCAGTTATCTGTATGGCTGACCGACGGGCGAATAGCGCGAGTCGAGCCATATTTTCCCGCGAGCTACCGCAGCCCACGAGTTAATGATCGACGCGGCCTACCTAAAGGCACACCGTGCGGCGTCGAGCCTACAAGTTAAAAAGGGGGCCTTGGACCCCTCATCGGTCGCACCAAAGTCGGGTGTGAATACGAAGCTGCATGCCGTCACAAATGCAGAAGGTAGCCCGCTCAGCTGCTTCATGACCGCTGGTCAGGGTGGTAACTATACCGGCGCTGCCGTGCTACTCGACGATCTACCCAAGGCGCAGTGCATGCCGGGCAGCCGCATCTATGATGCAGATCAGTAGGGGACGCCCTTCAGGCGGAGGACTTAACACCCTCAATTCCGGGCCAAAATCTCCGGGTCATGCCTGTCAAATACGACTAGCGTCGCTGCCGAAGCCGGAGCGGTATCGAGATTATGTTCGACCGTCTGACGGACTGGCGCCGCATCGCCACTCGCTACGATTGACACCCGACCGTCTTCTTCTCCGCTAGCGATGTTGTTGTCCTTGCGGTCGGTCAGCACCTTGGGGACCGAAAATCCTGATCGGTGATGGCCTTCAGCGTTGCATCGCCTGCGGCGAAGAAGTTGAAGTCGCCGAGCAGGATAAGGTTGTCGGGAGCGCCGGTCTTAGGCGCGCTTGGCCAGGAACTTGGCGGCTAACAGATCTCCTCCAGCCTGCGGCTATCGAGCGGGACACCCTCGCCGTAGTAGATGTGGACCGTGCAGAGGTCGATCGGCGCCCAGCCGGCCTGAAGCCGCATACAAACGGCGTGCGGGCGAACTGGAGCACCTCTGTGTCGACCTTCTCGGGCGGAAGGACAATCTCCCCGGCGAGGCCACCGAACGCAACCTTGCGGCGGTCGTATACGAACGCCATCCGCTCACCGTTACCCGATGCGGCCTCCGTGACGTCCGTCACGACGTACTTCCACCAGCCGTCCAGCAGGCCGGTCACCCGATCGAGCGCGGCACGAGCGTCGCTTGTTCGGAAGCCGTTGAGCGCTCTTGAGTGTCTGGCAATGGGTCTGGCCGGAAGCCGGAAGGCGGGGTGCATTCGCCCTAAAACGGTCGTTCCCTGAGCGAATACCTGAAGCCGGAAGCTGCCGTTCGTTCATCTCGGACGCTGCGGTGCAGTCGTAGTCGCTAGACTGCCACACCCATTTTATATCGGGAGAACCCTGAGGGGGCTCTCCCGATAGCGGATCAGACAGTCACGACGATCTTGCCGATCTGCTCGTTGGACTCAAGGAAGCGGGTCGCTTCCTGAATCTGGTCGAACGGGAATGTCCGCGACACCAACGGGTCTAGCTTGCCGCTTTCGAGACCCTCGGTGATGAAGGCTTTGGCTCGCGCAAGCGCTTCATCATCGCCGACGATCTCTGTGTAGAGGTAGCCCTTGATCGTCAGGCTCTTGCCCAGCACGGCGAACTGCGGGAACGAACCTTCGTCCGGGCTTAGGGCACCGTATTCCAGCAGAATGCCGCCCACGGCCATGACCTCGGCGAAATGGGCGATGGCAGGACCGCCGATCGGATCGAACACCACGCGGGCACCCTTCCCGCCGGTGATCTCCTTCACGCGCGCGGGGAGGTCGCCATCGGCTGTGGCGATCACATGATGAGCACCGGCATCAGTCAGCGCCTGCGCCTTGGCGTTCGTACGAGTGGTCGCAATCACTGTCGCCCCGACGCTGCGAGCGACCTGGATCGCCGCGATGCCGACGCTGCTCGATGCGGCTGACACGATGACGAAGTCCTCTGCGGTGACCTTCGCCTGATCGATAAGCGCACCCCAGGCGGTGACATACTGCATCCAGGAGGCGGCTGCCTTCTCGAACGAGAGGGCGGTGGGATGCTTGACGACGTAGCGCGCCGGGATGTTGATGATCTCGCCATAGGTCGACCAGCGCGACATATCGAGCGTCGGGATGACGCTAACGGCGTCGCCCTCCGCGAAGCCTGACACGTCGCTGCCAATGGTCTTGACCGTGCCTGCGGCCTCGTAGCCGAGCCGCGAAGGGAACTCCGCTTCTTGCAGGTAAGCGCCGTTGCGGAACATTACCTCTGCGCGGTTCAAGCCGATCGCTCTAACGGCGATCTGCACCTCATCGGCGGCAGGTGCAGGAACCTCGATGTCATCGATGCGCAGCACGTCTGCGGGGCCGTATTCGTGAAAGCGTACAACGCGGGTCATGGTCTGATCCTCTGGTAGATAGATGGCTATTGGAATGGAGCGGTTCGAGCGGCGTTTACATATTGATGGCGCGGACGAGGCGAACGACCCAGTCCTCGTCAGGGTTCGTGGTTCCGTCACCCAAGCGCTCCTGCATCACTGCGACCGCCAGGTCCCGGCGCTTGGGAAGCCTGTCCTTCTCCGCAGCGTCGAGAGCCGCAGGAATTTCGGCGAGGGTCAGGTCGGTGCAATAGACTGGCGCGCCGGCCTGCTGACGCCACGAGGCCGCCAACGAGCCGGCATCGAAGGCATCCAGGCCGGTATCGCTGACCAGAGCCATCGTGACCTGCCGATCGCGCTCACGATCCGCTGCAACGGGAATGGCGATCCGATCCGGTGTCCCTGCCGACTTGCCCTTCTTGGCAAGAGAGGCGGAGCCGATCGCATTCCATGCCTTTGCGATCGGGCGGCCAAGTTGCTCAGCCACCCACAGGCTTTCGACCTGTCCGTCCTCGATCGCCTGGATCTTGGAGTCCCGGAACGGGTAATAGTTGGAGGTGTCGATCACGACCGTCTCGTCAGGCAGGCGAGCCACCAACGGTGCAATTGCGGCAATACGGTTGAGAGGTATCGAGAGGATGACGACCTCGACGTCGGTCAGCGCATCCTCCGTCGGAACGGCGCGGGCGCCGGCTGACAGGAGCTCGGGATCGATTGTCTCGGGCCCGCGAGAGTTGGCCACCTTCACCTCATGGCCCGCCTCGCTCAACCTCGTGACGAGTGTCTTGCCGATATGCCCTGTCCCAAGAATGCCAATCTTCATGTGTCGTTCCTCTGCGATCATTGCCTCGCACCGGAAATTATGGTCAGGTGCCAGAAGTGACAAGAAACTACCGAAAGGTGGGTTACCCACCAAAAGGTAAGCGGCCTATGCAGCGTGACTGGCAATGCGAGGACCCACAGCAGCAGCTTGTCTGGGCTGCGGCGACCAGCGAGGCCCTCCGCGTCCTGGAGGGAAAGTGGAAGATGGTGATCATCTTCCAACTGTTTGCCGCACGAGCGCCTTTGCGCTTCACCGAGCTGGAACGACGTGTCGAAGGCGTGAATCAGAAGATGCTTATTCAACAGCTAAAAGAACTGGAAAAGGACGGGATCGTCACCCGGACGATCTATCCTCAAGTTCCGCCCAAGGTCGAATATGCGCTGAGTGGAATCGGCCTGGCGCTCGGGCCATCGATCGAAGCGCTAATCGATTGGACGTTCATGCGACGTGAGGCCGAGACGTCGGCTAAATCGGGGAACAAGGGTAACTGTAGCTTAGACGGCTGATAATTCGATTGAAGCACCAAAAGTGGATGGCCGATTTCCTGTCCCATCACGACATTCGCGAGTGGATAGTCGAGCTTCGAAATCGGTCATTCGCAAAGATGATCCAGCGTCTGAAGTTGAGAAGCGAGGGGAGGGGCGTGAGCGTCCGATTGTGCGTCTGCATTAAGATCGCCGCTAGGGATCGAGCGCTACTATTATCGCGGGCATGCTTAAGCACGACGCTTAAGCCTTTCGTTCAAGAGTCGGCGGTATCGCCTGTGCGGTAATTCAGCGGCCCGCCAGATACTGTGCCAGCGGATCGATCATATCCTCGGGGATACGGCGGGCGATGACCGGCATAGTCGACTGGGACTTCCGCGCGTCGACCACCGTCTCGTCACCGCGCCAGTTGCGGAGGCGTTGGGCTATGTAGCTGGCGCGCTGGCCGGCAAGCACGGGGTAGGGCTTGCCGGGGGCATGGCAGCTCGAGCACGCGGGGAGCTGCACCTTCGACAGCCCTTCGCGGTCGATCCGGGCGGCCGCGGTCGATCCCGATGGCGTGACGCCGCCGATCCCCGGCATTGCCGCGAAGTGATCCGCGAGACGCGTCATCTCAGCGGGCGTCAGCGTGGCGGCGGCGTTCGCCATCACCGCGCTTTGCCGCTTTCCAGTTGCATAGGCCTCCAGTGCGGCGCGGAGATACGCCGGGCTCTGCCCGCCGAGCACGGGCATGTCCGGCTGGCCGCGGCCACGTCCGTCGGCACCGTGACAGCCTGCGCAGGTGGCGATCTTGGCATCCGTGACAGCCGGCACCTCGGTCAACGAGCGATAGGTCGCGGGCGACATCTCGGGCAGCAGGCGGACGAAGGCGACCATGCGGCGGACTTCGTCGTCGCGGTCCTTGGCGGCCCAGCCGGGCATGCCGGTGTATTTGACGCCGTGCTTGAGGATCCAGAAGATCTGCTTGTCGGTCCACTCGCGCGCATTGATCGACAGGTTCGGGGCAGGGGGCGTCGCGGCCTGCATTACGGGCAGCGGACGGACGCCAGGCGCGCCGTGGCACGAGGCGCAGCTTGCCTTGAACAGGCCGGCGGCGCTGACGAGCCCCTCTTTCGCCTTTGGATCGTCGGGCGCGGTGACCGCGGCATAGGTGCGGACCGAGTTGCGCATCGTCCAGTGGAGGAACCAGTCGGTGATCTTCCAATGGCCCGACGAGGCGGCGATGTTGAACACGCCGGACCAGGCGAACAACAGCCCGGCGAGCGCCAGTGCGAGAATCGCGGCGGCGGCGCGCGCCCAGGTGATCCGGATCGTCATGCGGTCGCGCTCCGTGTCTTCAACAGTCCGCCGAGCATCGCGAGCCCGCCGATGAAATAGCTTGCCGCGCCGACCATCAGCATGACGACGCCGCCGAGCTGCTGGTCTTCGAGCGCGTCGAGACCGTGGATGGCCGGGTGCATCTCCATCATCGCATAAAGCGCTCGCGGGGCGAGGCCGATCAGCGCACCCAGCAGCGTCATGTGCATCGAGGTCAGCAGCAAGGCTGCCACACCCGATGCGCGACGGTCGGTGGCACCGCCGAGGCGTGTGCCGAGCACCGCGCTCCAGAGGAGGACGCCGGCGATGAGGAAGCTAGCTTGCTCGATGAGCAGCGCGAGGGGTTGCATGTCGACGCGGAGCCTCAGCGCGGGAAGGTGCCAGAGCCATACGACGACGAGTTCGACAAGTGACATCGCGAGCGGAGTCACCACCGCAGGCCAGCGCTCGGCCGGATCGAAGCGGCTCCCGGCGATCCCGTACGCCAGGAACGGCGCGGCGACGGCGACCGCTATCATGTGACCCGCCATGTGCCCGACCATCCCGAGCGGCGCTGCGGCGAAGGCCCAGCCGAGCGGGACTAGCGCGACGCCCAGGATGAGGCTCGCGCGTCTCATCGGCAATCGCCGAACATGATGACTGGCAGCGCCGTGAAGATCACCGCGACGAAGCTCAGCCCCGCCAGCAACCGCGTCGACAGCGCGAGGAAACGGAGCCGATCGATCGCGGTCCCCTCATCATGCGGGGCGGGATCGCCCGGCGTCTGCGACTGGACGCGCGCGATATAGCCCGCCGCGACGATCCCCAGCAGCGCGGCGATCGTCGCGATCAGCGTCGCCACCGGGAAGCCGGTCAACGCCGTCCCTGGGGTCGAGGATTTCGCGCAGGTCACTGCCACCCACAGGTAGCAGAACAGGAAATGCACGGCCCAGATCGTCGGCGGGACGATCAGCGTCCACAGCGTCACCTTCAGGTCGCGCGCCCAATGTTTCTTCATGCGACACCCGGGAACAGGCCGATCGTGCAGAACGTCACGATCCCGGTCAGCGCGAGGAAGTGATGGTACACGGTGATGTTGCGGAGGTCCGCGTCATAGACCGGCGTCATCTTGCCTGCGAGGCTGCGTGCTAGCGTGTAGGCCTGCATGATGACCCCGATCGCGGCGTGGACAGCAGTCCAGATCGCCAGCGTCCAGACGATCGCGGGATAGACGTGAAGTTCGGGATCAAGGCCCGAATACCACGGCCCGGCAAGCCCCGCGAACAGGCTCGACAGCGTCGCGACGATCCCGACGATGAGTAGCGCGCGACCCGCGCCGACGTTGCCCCGCCGATGCACTTCGCGCGCGCCGACGGTCGCGGCCCAGCCGGTAAGCGTCAGCGCCAGCGCGACCATCGGCCAAAACACGCCCGGTCCGTTCAGCCCCGCGCCGCTCGGCGGGAAGTCGTTGTGGATCGCCCAGAAGAAGAAATAGCCGAACACGAGGCCGGAGAAAGCGGTCGCGTCCGCCATCATCGTGATGAACATCGCCCACCAGCCCGGCGCGGACGGCCCTGAGGTATAGAGCGGCACTTCGATGCCGTGGCCGATATGCTTGGTCGGCTTTTCGGGGATTTCCGCGGTGCCGGTCCACAGCCACCACAGCACGCAGGCGAGCGTCGCGACGCCGCTGACCGCCGACCAGATATAGAGGTGGTACGTCGTCAGGATGAACACGCCGGCCAGCGCGACCGCGGTCATCATCGGCTTTACACTCGGCGTACCGAGGCGGATCACCTGCACCGGGCGCGCGTCGAGCACGGTCGTGATGATCGACTCGCGCCGCATCTCCTCCGCGTCGGGCAGGAAGAACCGGCCCTCGTCGACCTTCTGGACGAAGTTCTTCTGGTCCCAGATCGGATAGCGGCTCTCGATCAGCGGCACCGATCGGATGCCCCAATCCTCATCGTCGGGCAGTGCGAGCCATTCGAGCGTGCCGGCGTTCCACGGATTGCGCGGCGCCTTCGGGCGACGCGGCGACAGCGCGAGGTCGATGCAGACGATCAGCACGCCAGCTGCGAACATGTACGAGCCCGCGGTCGAGGCGAGATTGAGCCCGCCGATCCCGAGTTCCTCCGGATAGGTGAACACGCGACGCGGCATGCCGAGCAGCCCCGACAGATGCATCGGGAAGAAGGTCAGGTTCATGCCCACGAACATGATCCAGAACGCGATCCGCCCGAGCTTGTCCGACAGCTTCTTGCCCGTCACCAACGGCCAGTAATAATACAGTCCGGCGAACAGCGGCAGCAGCGTGCCGCCGATCAGCACGTAGTGCAGATGCGCGACGATGAAATAGGTGTCGTGCGCCTGCCAGTCGAACGGGGCGACCGCGACCATCACGCCAGTCAGGCCGCCGATCACGAATACGGCGAGACTGCCCGATGCGTAGAGCAACGGCGTCGATTTCTTGACGTTGCCCGCCCAGAGCGTCGCGATGAACACGAAGATCTGCACACCGGTCGGGATCGCCACCGCTTCCGATGCCGCCGCGAAGAAGGCGAGGCTGATCTTCGGCAGGCCGGTCGTGAACATGTGGTGGACCCACAGCCCGAAGCTCAGGAACGCGGTGCCGACCGCAGCCAGCACGATCCACGGATAGCCGAGCAGATGCCGTTGCGCGAAGGTCGGGATCAGCATCGCGAACAGCGCGATCGACGGCAGGAAGACGATGTAGACTTCCGGATGCCCGAAGATCCAGAACAGGTGCTGCCACAACAGCGGGTCGCCGCCCTTCTCAGCGTTGAAGAACGGCCAGTTGAGCAGCCGCTCCATCTCGAACAGCACGTCGCCGGCGATCAGCGGCGGGAACGCGAACAGGATCATCACCGCGACGACCAGGATGTACCAGGCGTAGAGCGGCATGAGGTTGAGCCGCATGCCCGGCGGGCGGCATTTCAGGACGCCGACGATCAGCTCGACCGCGGCGGCGACAGACGACACCTCGATGAAGCTCAAGCCCAGCATCCAGATATCCGCGCCGAGCCCGCTGAGGTCGGTCCGCGTCGTCAGCGGCGGGTACATGAACCAGCCGCCATCGGGTGCCGCGTCGAAGAAGATCGAGCCCGACACGAACACGCCGCCGATCAGGAACGACCAGTATCCGAACCCCGACAACCGCGGGAACGGCAGGTCACGCGCGCCGAGCAACTGCGGCAGCAGGATGATCGACACCGCCTCGAACATCGGCACCGCGAACAGGAACATCATCATCGAGCCGTGCAGGGTGAACAGCTGGTTGAACGTGTTCGCCGTGACAAGGTCGTTGTTGGGTACCGCGAGCTGCGTGCGCATGATCAGCGCAAGCACGCCCGCGAACAGCATGAACCCGAACGCGGTCAGCGTGTACCAGACGCCGATCCGGTTGTTGTTGACGTCGGTCCAGCGGAAGAACCAGCCGGTGGGCGGCTTCCAGACTTCACGCAGGCGATCCTCCTGGCCTTTGCGGACCGCGGGATCATTCTGGTCGGGCGCGATATATTGGGTGCTCTCGGTGGTCATTTGAGCCCCTGAAGATAGCTTGCGATCTGGTCGGCTTCGGCGGCCGACATCTGCGGGAAGGCGGGCATCCGCACACCGGGCTTGGTCTTGCCCGGATCGCGCACGAAGCCGGCGATGTTGGCGTGCGTCATCGGCAGCACGCCGGCGGCGAGCGTCGGGCGCGACCCGAAGTGAGTCAGGTCGGGACCGATCTTCGCGACCGGGCCGACGCCGCGGACGCTGTGGCACCCGCTACAGCCGTAACTTGCGAAGACGCGCGCGCCGGGCGACGCGGTGACGATAGCGGGCTTGCGCTGCTCGGCGAGCCACCGCTCGAACGCGGCCGGCTCCATCGCGATCACGTCGAACGCCATCAGCGCATGGCCGAGCCCGCAGAACTCCGCGCAGACGCCGCGGTACGTCCCCGTCTTCGTCGCGCGGACGACGAGGCGGTTGGTGCGGCCGGGGATCATGTCCATCTTGCCGGCGAGACCGGGTACCCAGAAGCTGTGGATGACGTCGGGGCTGCGGAGCGACAGTTCGACGGTGCGCCCGACCGGCAGGCGCAATTCGTTCGCGGTCTCGACCACCGATCCGCCCGGCGGCGCATAGCGGACGCGCCACCAGAATTGCTCGCCCTCGACACCGATGCGGAGGTCGCTGTTGGCCACCTCGCGCGGTCGCATCGCGGGGAGGGCGTA
>Ga0247809_1000088_pt1 | contig 53858 bp, 56 predicted proteins | sample UWRJL104311B1_FD_180951 | JGI IMG/M metagenome (GOLD analysis project Ga0247809, IMG submission 180951) | Plant litter microbial communities from Arlington Agricultural Research Station in Wisconsin, United States - UWRJ-L104-311B-1 | ecosystem: Environmental > Terrestrial > Plant litter >... | reverse complement strand
TGAACCATGGATCATTTCGCCTATCGTGACGGTGTCATGCACGCCGAGGACGTCGCCCTGCCGGCGATCGCCGAGGCCGTCGGCACGCCCGTCTACGTCTATTCGACCGCTACCTTCCGCCGCCATGCGCAGGTGTTTCGCGACGCACTGAAGGGCGCCGGGCGCGTTCACCTGGCCTATGCGATCAAGGCGAACCCCAACGTCGCGGTACTGCGCGTTCTCGCCGACGAGGGCTATGGCGCCGACGTCGTCTCTGCGGGCGAGATGCAGCGCGCGCTGGCGGCGGGTATCCCGGCATCGGACATCGTCTTCTCGGGCGTCGGCAAGACGCGCCGCGAACTGGCGCAGGCACTCGATGCGGGGATCGGGCAGTTCAATCTCGAGCTGGAGGAGGAGGGCGAAGTCCTCGCCGCGCTCGCGCATGCTCGCGGCCAACGCGCGCCGGCGGTGCTGCGCGTGAACCCCGACGTCGATGCGGGCACGCACGCGAAAATCTCGACCGGGCGCAAGGAGAACAAGTTCGGCGTCGCGATCGACCAGGCTGTGGCGATGTTCGACCGCCTGTCGAAGCATGACGGGCTCGACCTGCGCGGTGTCGCGATCCACATCGGCAGCCAGCTCGCCGATCTTGCGCCGCTCGAGGCTGCGTATGCGCGGATCGGCGAGTTGGTCGCGGAATTGCGCGCGGCGGGGCACACGATCAGCCGCGTCGATCTCGGCGGCGGTCTCGGCGTGCCCTACAAGCCCGGCGACGTGCTGCCGAGCCCGGCCGACTATGGCGCGATGGTCGCGCGCGCGACCGCCGACTGGGATGTCGAACTGATGTTCGAGCCAGGTCGCGTGATCGCAGGCAATGCCGGCGTGCTGCTGACCGAAGTCATCTGGGTGAAGCCCGGCGTCGTGAACCCGTATGTGATCGTCGATGCGGCGATGAACGACCTCGCGCGCGTCGCGATGTACGACGCGTATCATGATTTCGTCGCGGTCGCGCCGAGCGGCGAGCGGATGATGGCCAACATCGCCGGGCCGGTGTGCGAGACCGGCGATACCTTCGCGATGGGCCGCGATATCGACGCGGTGAAGTCGGGCGATCTCGGTATCTTCCGCACTGCGGGCGCGTATGGCGCGACGATGGCGTCGACCTACAACAGCCGCGCTTTGGTCCCCGAAGTGCTGGTCGACGGCGACCGGTTCGCGGTGGTCGCCGACCGCATCCATCCCGAGACGATCCTGGCGGCCGAGCGCGTGCCGGAATGGCTCAAGCGGTGATACTCCAGAGCCTGCCGCTGTTCGTGAGGCTGGCAGGGCGCCCGGTGATCCTGCTCGGCGAAGGCGAGGCGGCGGATGCGAAACGGCGGTTGCTTGATCGCGCGGGGGCGGACGTCGTAGGCGAGGATGCTGCGGCGGCGCTGGCGATCGTCGCGATCGACGACGAGGACGAAGCGCTGGCGGCGGTCGCGCGGCTGAAGTCGCGCGGCATCCTCGTCAACGCGGTCGATCGTTCGGCGCTGTGTGACTTTACGCTGCCCGCGATCGTCGACCGTGCTCCGGTGTTGATCGCGATCGGCACCAGCGGTGTGTCGGCCGGACTGGCGGCGGCGTTGCGGCAGCGGCTGGAGGCATTGATCCCCGCCGATCTCGGCAAGCTCGCGCTGGCGTTGCAGGCCGCGCGGGGCACGTTGCGAAAGCGCTGGCCCGACATGGGGGAGCGCCGCCGTGCGCTGGCTACGGCGATGGGTGCGGGCGGCATGCTCGATCCGCTATCGCCGACGCATGACGTGGAGGCATGGCTGGCCCCGACAGCCGAGCCCGCTGCAAAGCGCGACGTGGCAATAACCCTCGTTCTGCTGTCTGACGACCCCGAGGACCTGACGCTCCGCCAGGCGCGCGCGCTCGCCAGCGCCGACCGGGTTTATCACGGCGCTGATGTCCCGGCGGCGATCCTCGACCGCGCCCGTGCCGATGCCGCGCGGCTGTGCGAGGCGATGCCCGTCAATCCCGGCACCGGCCTGTCGGTTGAAGTCGAGATGGCACGATGAGCGGTTTCGCCTTCCGGATCGTCGATGGGAAAGCGACGCGCGTCGACGTCAAGGAGGCGCTCACCTGCACTGCCGACCTCGTCTGGGTGCATTTGTCGACCACCGCCGAGCATGCGCAGGCGTGGCTGCGCGACGAGGCCAAGCTGCTCGACTATGTCGTCGATGCGCTCACCGCGACCGAGACCCGGCCGCGCTGCGAGGCGGTTGGCGATGGCGCGTTCCTCAATCTGCGCGGGCGATCGAAGGAGGAGCTCGACACGTCCGATTTGCTCGCGTCGGTGCGGATCTGGGCGGTGAAGGGCCGCGTCTATTCGGTCACGCGGAAGCCGCTGATCGCGGTCGCCGAGGTAGAGAAGATGGTCGAACGCCACGAGGTGCGCGATCCAGGCGACCTGATCGCCGCGTTCGCCACCGCGATCACCACCGATCTCGATCCCGACGTGGCCACGCTCGGCGACGAACTCGACGATTGCGAGGAACAGCTCGACGCCAACCGCGTGTTCGAACTGCGCCGCGCGGTCAGCAAGGTGCGCGTCGCGGCGATCGGCTACAAACGCTTCCTCAGCCCGCAACGCGCCGCGCTGGAGAAGCTGGCGGCACTACCCGGCGACTGGCTGGCGGACGACGACCGGCTGCATCTGGCGGCGGCGGCGGACCGCGCGGCGCGGATGGCGGAGGAACTGGAGTCGATCCGCGAGCGCTCGGCGCTGGTCCACGAGACGTTGACCGACCTGCGCGCCGAGCAGATCGACAACCGCTCGCTGATCATCTCGATCGCGGCGATGGTGTTCCTGCCGCTGACGTTCCTGACCGGCCTGTACGGCATGAACGTGAAGGGCCTGCCCTATGCCGAGGAGCCGTGGGCGTTCGATGCGATCGCCGGAGCCTGCGTGCTGATCGCGGTCGGTGTCGTGGCCTATTTCGCCATGCGACACTGGTTCAAGCGGTAGCGTTTACGCGGCGCTGGCGGCCCGCCACGCCTGCGCGATCTCGTCGAGCATGTCGGCGGAGTCGCGGAACGGCTGTGGGTCGTGGCCCAGCGAGGCGTTGATCACGGTTTTCCGCGCGCCGCCATATAGTCGCGCGAGCGTTTCCGAGACCTGGCCACCTTTCTCGAAGTCGAGCCCGGCTTCGAGTGCGAACAGGATCGCGGTGGCGCGGGTGATGCGCTCGCTCTTGATCGCGAACTTGCGCTTTTCGCAGGCCCATGCGGCAGCGCGCAGCGCGGCGACCAGTTCCTTGTAGAGCAATTGGACGAGCGCAGGGCCGTCCGCCGTAGCGGTCTGGCCGACCGCGTCGATCTGGCGATAGGTCGCGAACGGGTCGCGCATCAACGTGCTGGCGTAGGTCACGAATCCTTGTTCCACGCGGCAATCTGGTTGGTGAGGAAGGTCTGCGTCGATTTATACGCCGACACGCGCGAATTCATGCTGGCATATTGCTGCGTCAGGCGCGTGGTCAGCTGTGCGGACTGGTCGGTGACCTTGTCCTGCTGCTTGGCGACATCGGCCTCCGCCGCGGTGTAGCGCACGGTCGATGCGCCGAGACCGGTCACCGTGCTGGTCGCGCTGGTGGTCAACGCCGTCAGCGTCGCGGACAGGCCGAGCGCGTTGGTGCCCGACGGCGCGAACATCGCCTCGATCGTGTCGGGGTTCGCCGCGAGTTGCTTGGCGAGCAGCGCGGAATCGACCCTCAGCGTACCGTCGGTGTTGGTGGCGACGCCGATCTCCGACAGCGACCGCGGGAGTCCGGCAATTGCGCCACCGACTAGCGGCTTCGACACCAGGGCCTGCAACGACCGCAGCAGCGATTTCGCGGCGGGATCCGCACGAAGGTTGCCGGTGATCGGATCGGTCTGTTCGGTGATCGTCTTCAGGACCTCGTTGTAGGTCGTGACGACATCGTTGACCGCTTGCGTCAGCGCGTCGGTCGGGGGCGTGCTGGTGAGAGAAACGGGGACGGTGGATATGCCGTTGAGCTGGAGCGTCACGCCGGTGACTAGATCGCTCACGGTGTTGCCCGGGCGCTCGACGGCGATCCCGTCAACGGTCAACTGTGCGTTCTGCGCGGTGGAGACGAGGCTGGTCTTCGTCGCAGAGCCGCCGATGTCGAGCGCGTCGCCCTTCTCCCCCTTAAGCGTGAAGGCGTTGGCGCTGCCGGTCGCGCCCTTGACCGAGAGATACGCGCCGCCGTTCGCGTCGGTCACGACCGATGCGGTGACGCCGGTCTTAGACGCATTGATACCCGCGGCGACCGCGTCGATGCTGCCGTCGCCGACGTCGATCGCCGTGTCCTTGCCGCCGATGGTCAGCGTTAGCGCACCGGTGTTCAGCGATTTGGTGCGATCCGCCGCGGCGACCGGTGTCGTCGTCCGCGCAACTTGTCCCGTGGCGAGGCGCGTCACCGTGATGCTAGACGACAGCCCCGACAATTTCGCGCCCGAGGTCGCGGTGGCGGACAGGGTCGCCGCGTTCGAGCTGGTCGGCTGCGTCTGCAAGCTGCCGCCCTTCACCAGATTGGCGAGCGCGGTCGAAAAGCCGGTCATCGTGCTCTTGAGCGTACCGACGCCCGAGATCTGCGCGGTGAGCGTGTCGGACTTGGTCTTCAATGCAGCCGTGCGCGCGGCGAACTGCGCGGAGACGAGCGAGGTGACCAACGTGCCGGTATCGACGCCGGAGCCCGCGCTCAGCCCTTTCAGCAGTGCCTGCGTCGCGTCGTTGACGGCACTTTGCGCGGTAGGAGTGGGTGTCGGTGTCGGCGTGGCGGTCGTGCTGGTGGTCGAAGTTACCATCGTGAAATCCCTGCACGTGCGCGCTCGTCTGTTAGAACGGCCACGCGGCGCGAATGTTTAGGCCTGTTTCAGGCCGTTTTCGTCGAAGCGCGCATCCTTCGGCACGGTCACGAACGGCTGGACTCCCGGCGTGGTCCCACCTGCCGCCGCGTTCAGCCCGAACACGAACGCCAACACGGTCGCGATCGCAGTGTAGAGATCGTCGCGAACCTCCTGCCCCTCCTTGCTCGTGTAGTAGACGGCGCGGGCCAGCATCGGATATTCGAGGATCGGTACGCGGCCTTCGCCGGCCAGTTCGCGGATCGCCAGCGCGGTCGCGCCGCGCCCCTTGGCGACCACCACCGGCACCTGATCCTTGCCGCGATCGTAGCGCAGCGCCACCGCGAAATGAGTCGGGTTGGTCAGCACGACATGCGCCTCCGCGACCGATTTCCGCAGGCCACCGCTGGCCATCGCACGCATCTTCGCGCGCATCTGGCCCTTCGCTTCGCCATTGCCCTCGGTCGACTTGTGCTCGTCCTTCACCTCCTGCTTCGACATCCGCATCTTGCCCAGCCGGCGGATGATCTGGATCGGCAGGTCGATGCCGGCGATCGCACACAGCCCGAACGCCATCGCGATCAGGATGCCCTTGAAGATCCCGCCGAGCGTCGACAACGCCTGGTTGAGATCGGCGGATGAGGCGAGGCCCATCGTCGAATGCGCGGCGTTCCACAGCATCCAGCCGCCGATCGTGCCGAGCAGGATCACCTTCAGCAACGACTTGCCGAGTTCGATCCAGCCGTTCGCGCCGAAGATACGCTTGAGCCCGGCAGCCGGATCGACGCGGCTGTATTTTGGGGCGAGCAGTCCGCCGTTGAAGCCGAGCGAGCCGAGCCCCGCCTGGCTCAGGATCGCGGCGCCGATGCTGACGATGAACAGGGTTATTAGCGATGGCGCGAGCTTGCCGCCGGCTTCCATCAGCGGGCGCCAAGGGGAAAAGTCCTCGACGTCAGCGTGGGTGAACTGGAAGCTCGAGCTCATGATCGCCTTGCACGCCGAAATCAGCGTCGGGCCGGCGTAGATTAGCCAGGCGACCCCGGCGAGCATGCTCAGCGCGGTCGCGAAATCGCGCGATTTAAGGATGTCGCCCTTCTCGACCGCATCCTTCTTGCGCTTGGCGGTTGGTGCTTCGGTTTTTTCGCCCGAATCCTCCGACATCAGCCGAGTGCCAGGTTTTCGGTGGCGGCGAGGCCTTCGCGGACGATGACGAGCATGTAGTCGCCCATCGTCGGGAACGCGATCGCGAGCGTGACGACGCCGACCGCGAGGCTGGCGGGGAGGCCGACCGCGAACAGGTTGAGCGATGGCGCAGCGCGGCTCAGCATGCCGACGACGATGTTGAGGCAGAGCAGCAGGAAACCCACTGGCAACGCGAGCAGCAGCCCGGCGAGGAACGCATAGCCGCCAAAGAACGCGATCGCCTTAAGCCGTTCGACGCCGATCCACGCGGCGCCGGGGGGGAGCACGTCGTAGCTCTTCACCAGCAGGTCGATCAGGATCAGGTGCCCGTCGACCGACAGGAACAGCAGCGTCAGCATGATCGAGAAGAACTGGCCAAGGGCAGGGGACGACTTGCCGTTCTGCGGGTCGATCGAGGAGGCGAATCCGAGCCCCATCGCGCCGCCGATCACTTCGGCCGCGATCATCGGTGCGGCGAACGCGATCTGAAGGACGAAGCCTAGCGCGAGGCCTACGAGTGCTTCGGCGGCGGCGGAGAGGATCGTGGTGACCGCGAAGATGTTCTGCGGCGGGACGATAGGGTGGGCCGCGAGGACGAGGAGCCCGATCGCGCCCGACAGCGTGACGCGCACCGTGAGCGGTACCGACACGGACCCGAACACGGGTGCTGCAATGAACGTCGCACCGATGCGGATCATCACGAACACGAGCGCCCACAACTGCGGCTCGATGCTGAGTCCAAAACCCAACACGACTAGATCCCCCTCCCGCTTGCGGGAGGGGTCAGGGGAGGGCGCGACGTACGTACTGGCGTCCGGTCGGTAGGGCACGCCCCTCCCCCGACCCCTCCCGCAAGCAGGAGGGGAGCAGCAAGTGCGCTCATTTTACGAGATCCGGGATGCGCTCGAAGATTCCAATCGTGAAATCGCTTAGCAACCCGAGGATTAGGCTCCCGAAGATCAGGATCGACACCGCGACCACGACCAGCTTAGGCACGAACGACAGCGTCTGCTCGTTGATCGACGTCGCCGCCTGGATCATGCCCAGGATCAGCCCCGCGAGCAGCGCCGGGATCAGGATCGGCGCACTGGCGAGCGCCAGCACCCACATCGTCTGATTGGCGACGGTCAGGAAATATTGCGCGTCCATGCTCTCAGGTCGCGAACGAGTTGGCGAGGCTGCCCATCGTCAGCGCCCAGCCGTCGACGAGGACGAACAGCAGCAGCTTGAACGGCATCGAGATGATCGTGGGGCTCAGCATCGCCATGCCGAGCGACATCAGCACGGTCGCGACGACCAGATCGATGACGATGAACGGCAGGAAGATCAGGAAGCCGATCTGGAACGCGGTCTTCAGCTCGGACGTGACGAACGCGGGGAGCAGCACGGAGAACGGAATGTCGGTCGGCGTCGCGTAGGGGCCGGATTTCGCGATCTGCGCGAACATCGTGACGTCCTTGATCCGCGTCTGCTTGACCATGAACGCGTGCAGCGGGACACCGGCGGTGGTGATCATCTGCGTGCCGGCGAGTTGCCCGGCGGCATAGGGCTGGATCGCGGTCGTGTTGATCTGGCTGATCGTCGGCGCCATGATGAAGAAACTGAGGAACAGCGATAGCCCAAGCAGCACCTGGTTCGGCGGCGTCTGCTGAAGGCCGAGCGCCTGGCGCAGGATCGCGAGCACGATGATGATCCGCGTGAAGCTGGTCATCATCAGCAGGATGCCCGGCAGGATCGTCAGCAGCCCCATGATGATGAGAACTTGCAGCGAGAGCGACAGCGAGCCGCTCTGGCCGGTGTTGCCCGCGGCCTGACCACCAAGCTGGCCGAGCGCACGATCGACCGCGTCGCCGACGGCCGGGTTGGTCGGGGCGGGGACGCCTTGCGCGAAGGCCGGCATGGCGAGGAACAGCGCGAGGAGGAGAGCGAGCCCTATCCACACTAAACTGTTTCCCCGCGAACGCGGGGATCCAGGGTTATGGAATGCGACGGTTTTGGCTCCTGGACTCCCGCGTTCGCGGGAAAACGAAGAGCGCTTCGGCGCGGCGAACAGGGCAGGACCCGAGCCTTTCCGCGTCACCGTCGGACGAGCGACCGCGCTCATGCGTCGACCTTGTCGATCAGGTGCACGCCGCCGCGACCGACCGAAACGAGCAGCCGGCGGCCCTCGAAATCGATCACCGCGAGGCGCAGGCCCGGCGAGATCATCATCGTTTCCTTGACGCCGATCAGCCGTGTCGAGGGCTTGCCCGGAATCCGGCTCTCGAACTTGCGCCACAGGTACAGGCAGCCAAACATCAGTCCGCACACCAGTGGCAGCAGGATGACGAGCTTGAGGATATAGGTCCAGAGCATCGTGGTTCAGCCGCGCCCGACGAGTGATTTGTCGGGGCTGACGAGCTCGGTCATCCGCACGCCGAAGCGTTCGCCGACCGTAACGACTTCGCCGCGCCCGATCAGCGTGCCGTTGACGAATACGTCGAGCAACTCGTTGGCCTGGCGATCAAGCTCGATCACGCTGGATTCACCGAGCGCGAGCAGTTCGCGCAACGTCAGGCTGGTCGAGCCGATCTCGACGGTCAGCTTGACGTCGACATCCTGGAGCAGCCGGAAATTGGCGGCGACGGCAGCATCTACGGGGAAGCCTCCGGTCATGTCGTTCATGCTGCAAATCCTTCGTCGAAACGGGTAATCGAGGTGAGCTGGATGGCGGCGAAGCCGTTCGATGTGCCGACCGTGCCGCAGCCGAGGCGGTTGTTGCCGACCATCACCGGCACGTCGCCGGAGATGGTGATCGGGATCACGTCGCCGGGCTTCAGGTCCATCAGCATCGTCAGCTTGACGACCGGCTCGGCGAGTACCGAGCGGATCGGGAAGCGCACGTTCATTGCCGCCCGCGTCAGCTCGGTGCGCCAGGCCGGATCGGGCTCGGCAGACTTGCCGACGACCTTGGCGGTCAGCGACGGCGCATGCGGCTTCAGCGCGGAGACGGGGTAGACCAGGTCGAGGAACACCGGCTTGGCAGCCCCCGCGGCGATGCCGAAGCGCGTGACGATCATCGCGTCCTCGCCGTCGAGATCGGCGATCATCGCCGGGTTCACCTCGACGCGCGTCGGCAGGAAGTCGAACCGCGCCATCGGCTCCCACGCGGTCTTGAGCGGCGCGGCGATCATCTGGCCGATCCGCGCGACCATCGCCTCTGCGGCGGGCGAGAACTCGGTTGGCAGCGTGTGCGGCGCGGCACCGGTACCGCCGAAGAACATGTCGAGCATCTCGAGTACGAACTTGCCGTCCATGATGCACAGCGCCTGCGCCATCCCCGGCGTCATGATCAGCGGCAGCCACGCGGTCAGCGCATCGCTGCGCTCCGCCCGGTAATCGGTGAAGCGCTGGACCACCAACGGCTCGGCCCAGCAGCGGACTTCCTGGCGCAGCAGCGGCTCGAACACGCCGCGCAAACCCCGCGCGAACCGTGCCGAGAGATGCTGCAGCGAATGCAGGTCGCCGAATGGATTGAGCTTGGCCCCGCCGAGCACGCCCTGATGCAGCACGCCCTCCTTGGGCGCGCCGGAGCGGTCCCGGTCGCGCCGCTCGCGCGTCTTTGCTGAGGCCTCGTTAACCATGACTCACTGAACGACGAAACTGGTAAAGTAAACGTTACCGATGCCGCCGAATCCTTCCTTCTGCTTGAGCGTATCGTTGATCGCCTTCGCCAATCGGACCTGCAGCTGGCGCTTGCCGTCGCTGCTCATGACCTGCTCCTCGGTGGTGTCGCCGAGCGCCATCAGGATCGCCGAACGGACCGCGATGTCGTTGGTCTTGAGGTTGGTGATGACGGTGTCGTCATACGGCGTGGAGACCGCGACGCCGACCTGGACGAAGTGCACCGAATCCTGGAGGTTCGAGGTGAAATCCTTCTCCAGCGGGTAGTAGGTGGAGGCATATTTATCGCCGCCCTGCCCTGCGGGGGGCTTCATCCCGTGGTTTTCGGGGGCTGCTTCCTCGCCGCCGTGACCACCGCCTTCGCCGCCCTCGGTCGCGTGCTTCTGCTCGCTCTTGGGGACGAGCTTGGGCTTGCCGTCCTCGGCTTCGGCCGCATGACCGCCACCGCCGATCAACCCTGCACTGGACGCATAGACGCCCGCGCCGACGCCACCGCCGACCAGCACCAGCAGCGCGACGCCGCCGATCAGGATCGTCTTCATCTTGCCCTTTTTCTTCGGGGCGGCGTCAGGCGTTTCTTTTGTGTCGCTCATGATTTCAGGGTCCTTCGGTTCAAGCGATTCGGATGTCGTCGGGCGTGTCCGCAATCACGGTCGAGACCGGTGCGGGGCGATTCGGGGTTTGCGGAGTCGCGGGCGCTCGCTGCTGCTGGGCACCGCTGTCGCCGAGCGATCCTTGCGAAAGCTTCAACCCCCGCGCTTCGGCGAGCTCGGCAAGCCGCGGCTGCGCGTCCGCCAGCAACGTCCGCGTCGAAGTCTGCTCGGCGTTGAAATGAACGCGCACGGTGTCGCCGTCCGTCTTTACCGATACATCGATCGCGCCGAGCGCATCGGGGACGAGGCGGATGCGCGTGTCGACCGCGTCGGCGGCGTCGCGGAGCATCTCGATCCGTTCGATCATGGCGTGCGGCCAGCGCTCCTGGCGCATGTCGAGCGGGGCCTGCTGCGCATCGGCGACCTTGATCTCATGCGTTGCGGCGGCACCGATCGGGGTCAGCGGCGTGTCGGACGGAGCGGCGGGGGTATCCGGCTCTTCACGCTTCTTGGTTGCCGCCTGGATCGCTGCGCCGAACACCATTGCCGCCGACGCGACCGTGCCGGGTTGCGGCTGGACGACATCGGGTTGCGCGACGGCGAGGGTGACGGGCGCCGTATCGGGTGTAACCCAACGCGGCGCGTCGATCGTCGACGTGTCCACCGGCGTCTGTGCGTCGGTCTTTACCGGTGGCATCGCGGCCATGATCGCGGCGGCGAGCTGCGTTGCGGGTGTGCCGCCGGCTTGGAGCTGCGCGGAGGGCAGGGGTGGTTGAGGCTCTATCGGAGCGGGGGTGGCGGCCTGTGGCTGCAATTGCGCGAAGGTCGGGCGCTGCACGCTAGTTGGTTGCATGGTGGATGCATCGATGATGCGTGCAGCGGGCAGGGAAACGGGTAGGGCAGGGGCAGGCGTTGCAATGGTCGGCTGCCATACGAATGCGGCATCGGGCGCGATATTCGGCAGCGGCAAGCCGTTGCCGGTCGCGGCGTCGTCCTGCCGGGGCTCGTCTTCCGGCGCTGCGACGGACCGTTCGGGTTTCGCGTCGTCGCTGACCTGTTCGAAGGCGCCCGCGAAATCGCCCGACTCGCCGCCACTCTTCGCAGCAGAGGCGCGAGGATGGAGGGGAACGGTACGGGAAAGGGTCGCGGTCTGGATCATTCGGGCACTCGCGTTCGGGCTTCTCCCCGACACTCAGCAAGGATCGTGCCGAACCTTCCGAAAGGCGGGTGCCTCTTCCATCGCGCGGATCGCTTTCAGCACCGCATCGGCGTCGGCGCGGGCGAGGAGCTTCTCAACCGCGCTCTGGTCACGCTTGGCGGCCCGCGTTGCTTCCGCCGCGCGTTCGACGTGATATCCGGCGGCCTGAACGCGCTCGACGGCGGCGTTGGCGGACTGTTGGAGGCGGTCGCGGTAGTGCGCGGCGGCGCCGAGCGACACGGCGACCTGCGTTTCATGGACCGGCGCGACCGCTTCGGCGAGCAAGGCGATGCGGCCCGACAGCGCCTGTTCGCTGGCGAACTTGTCATGCGCGCGCGCTTCGTCTGCGCGGGTCAGCCCGAGCTGTAGCGTGCGGACGCGGTGGATACGCGCGAGGGTCTTGCCGCGGGCATCCGCCATCTCAGCCGCCGAACACGCCGGTCAGTTCGGCGACCGCGTCGTTCAGCGAGACGGTCTCGTCGGCATCCTGGCGGATATATTCCATGACCGCGGGGTGGCACGCGATCGCCGCGTCGATCGCGGGATCGGCACCGTGGCGGTAGGCGCCCATCAGCACGAGATCGCGGTTCTCCTCATAGGTGGCGAGGTGGCGGCGCAATGTCCGCGCGGCCTTGGCGTGGTGCGCGGGGACGATGTCGGTCATCACGCGGCTGACCGACGGGCCGATGTCGATTGCGGGATAGACGCCGCGCTCGGCAAGGTGGCGGTTGAGGACGATGTGACCGTCGAGGATCGAACGCGCCGAGTCGACCACCGGGTCGTTGCCGTCGTCGCCGTCCGCCAGCACCGTGTAGATCGCGGTGATCGAGCCACCGGAGTGGACGTCCACGCCAGCGCGCTCGATCAGGTTCGGCAGCATCGCGATGGCGCTGGGCGGATAGCCACGCGCGGACGCAGGCTCGCCGAGCGCGAGACCGATTTCGCGACCGGCATGGGCTACTCGGGTCAGCGAATCCATAATCAGCAAGACCTTCTTGCCCTCGTCGCGGAAGGATTCGGCGATTGCGTGGGCTCGGAGCGCGCCGCGGATGCGGAGGACGGGGGAGTGGTTGGCGGGGACCGCGACGACCACCGAGCGCTTCCGCGCCGCGCCCGCGACCTTGGTTTCGAGGAAGTCGGCGACTTCGCGGCTGCGCTCGCCGATCAGGCCGATGACGATCACGTCGGCCTGTGCTGCGCGGACGATCATGCCGAGCAGCACCGACTTGCCGACGCCCGAGCCGGCCATGATGCCGACGCGCTGGCCCTGGCCGATCGTCAGCAGGCCGTTGATCGCGCGCACGCCGACGTCGAGCGGTTCGAGCACGCGGCCACGATCGAGCGGCGACTGGAGTTTCCCCGCGAGCGGCCAGCGCCCGGCGCCGCGGATTGGGCCGAGACCGTCGATCGGCTTGCCGGCGCCGTCGACGACGCGGCCGAGCATGGCTGCCCCGACTTCGGCCTCTCCCGGCGCACCGATCGGCTTGACCGGTGCGCGCGGAAGGAGGGCGGCGGGGCCACCGAGGTTCATCATCAACGTGCGGCCGTTACGAAAGCCGATGACTTCCGCTTCGACGCTCGCCGCGCCTTCGCCGACCTGGCACACGGTGCCGACCGGGAGCGTCAGGCCGACCGCTTCCATGAGCAGGCCGTCGAACGAGGCGAGGCGGCCAGAGACCTTTGGCTTGGCGACGAAATCTGCGTTGGAGAGGGTTTCGAGATAGTCGGCGGTAAAGCGGTTCAGCATTTGGGCACCGGCACGCGGTCGATCGCCTGCGCGAGTTGATCAAGCCACAATTCGGGGCCGTCTTCGACGATCGTCGACGTGCTTTCGAGCACGAAGCTGCCGCGCGCGACGCCCGGATCGCCCGCCGCGAAGATCGATTTCGGCAAGCGGCCTTCGAGCAATGCGACGTCGTCGGGGTGGACGCGGAGCAGCGCGGATTCGGCAGAGTCGGACAGAAGTTCGGCAGCCGTCTCGATCCGGCCGGCGAGCACGTCGGGGGCGATGCCGACTTCCCCGACCAGTTTCGAGACGAGGAACAACACCGTCTGGCGGAGCTGGGCGGCGACCCGATCACGGTCGATCCGGTCGTTGCCGAGCGCGGTGGCGAGGTCGCCGAGCAGCGCACCGTCTCGTGCGGCCGTTTCCTGCGCAGCCGCGGCCGCAGCGGCGAGACCCTCCGCATAGCCGGCGGCATGCGCGTCGGCTAGCGGATCGATGAACGACGACTCGCTCACCGGATCGAGCGGATCCCAACCGGCAGTCGGGTTCACGTCCTTGTCGGCCGGACTGAAGTGCTTCGGGGTGCTGGGCTCAGACGAGAAGTAGGGCGAGGCGAAGTGAGTCGGACGCACCGTCGCACGCTCTCGAATATCCGCAGCCGCGAACCCGGAGGGCGGAGCAAATGCGCTCGCCAGGATGTGCGCGGTCGTCGTGTGGCGCGACGCAAAGCCCGCGGTGAAGCCGTTAGACATAATCGTCTTCCCCCCCACCCATCTGGATCGTGCCGTCCTTGGCCAGCCCGCGCGCGATCGCGATCATCGCCTTCTGCGCCTCGAGCACTTCGGCGAGCTTCATGGGGCCACGTGCTTCCATCTCGTCGCGGATGCCGTCCGCCGCGCGTGCAGACATGCAGCCGAGGAAACGGTTGCGGATCGTTTCATCGACGCCCTTCAAGGACTTGGTCAGAATCTCGCTGTCGACGTTGCGGATCAGCGTACCCAGGTTCTTGTCGTCGAGCGCGAGCAGGTTATCGAAGACGAACATCGCCTCCTCGATCGCCTTGGCCACCTCGCGGTCGATCTTGAACAGCTTGGGCATGACGCGCTGTTCGGTCGCCTTGCGCGCGCCCGACAGGATCTTGGCGGCCTCGCGCGTGCCGCCGAGCGTGACGCCGACCGACCCGGGCGCGGCCGTGGTACGGTTGGCGAGCACGATCTTCAGCGTCTCGACCGCCTCGGGCGTGATCGGTCCCAGCCGCGCGATGCGGTGGAGGATGTCGGGCTGGACCGCGTCGGGCAGCAGTTCGAGCACTTGGCCACCGATCGACGCGTCGAGATTGGCGATCAGGACGGCCGCGATTTGCGGATGCTCCTTCTCGATCATCGCGGCAATCTCGGGTGCGTCTAGCCAGTCGAGCAGTTCGAGTTCGCAGGCGGCTTCCGGCGGGGTGATGCGCGCGAGCACGCTTTCCGCTTTCTCGGGGCCGAGCGCGCGGTTCATCACCGCCTCGATCTGCGGGCGCGGGTCGAAGCCGATCGCGGTGCGCTCACGGGCGCGGCCGACGAAATCGTCGAGCACGTCCTCGACTTCCTGCTCCGACACGTCGGCGACCTTGAACATCGCCGCGCCGAGCTGGCGGACTTCCTCGGGCTCGAGTTTCTGAAGGATGGCGGCTGCCTCCTCCTCGCCGACGAGCATCATCAGCACCGCGGCGCGCTCGACGCCTGTGTAGGTGCGGATGGCGGCCTCGCTCACTTGGCGTCGGCCTTGATCATGTCGCGGACGGCAAGTGCGGCGCGCGTGGGATTGTCGCGGGTGAAGCCGCGGACGGCGCCAATCCGGTCGTCATAGCCGCGCGTGTTCTCGAGCTGGTCGAGGCTGACCGGCGCTGCGACCGCCATGCCGTCGCCGCTCGCCGCGCCGCCCGGCTGGCCCAACGCAGGGCGCGTACCGGCATCGTCGCGCTTCTTCATCAGCGCCTTGGCGATCGGGCGAACGCCGAGCAGCAGCACCAGCAGCGCGATCAGGATCGCGGTGCCATTGCGTGCAAGCACCGGCAGCCAGGCATTGTCGTACCACGCCGGGCCGCTGGTCGCGGTGGCGTCGGCGCCGGCGAACTTGCGGCTGATGACCGTCACGTTGTCGTTGCGCGCCTGATCGAAGCCGACCGCGCTCTTCACGAGATCGCTGATCTGGTTGATCTCCATCGCGGTACGGCGGCCCTTCTCGGGATCGCGCAGCAGGACGGCGACCGACAGGCGCTTGACCCCGCCCGGCGTGGCGCGCGTGACCGACACTTCGCGGCCGAGGTCGTAGGCGCGCTGATACTGGTCGGACTGCTTCATCGCGTCGGGCGCGGCGCCACCGGCGACCGGCTGTGCCGGGCTGCCCGAAGCACCGTTGGCGGCCTGTGGCGTCGACAGCGTGCTCGCGGCGGGCGGCGTGTTGCTCAGCGCGCCCGGAATACCGCCGGGAGCACCGGCCGCGCCGTCCTTCTGGTTGCCGGTCCAGTTGCCCGTCTCGGCGCGCAATACGCCCTGCTTCTCATAGCTTTCGCGCGTCGCCTGGCTCTCGTCGAGATTGACGTCGGCCTGGACTTCGGCGGTGAAATTGCCTGCGCCCACGAGTGGCGTGAGCAACGCGATCAGCTGCGTGCGATACTTGTCCTCCACGCGGCGCTGGATATCGATCCGCGCGTCACTGGCTGCACCCGCGCCGTTGTTGCCGCCGGCCTTGGTGAGCAACGCGCCCATCTGGTCGACGATCGTCACGGCCTCGGGCTTCATGCCGGGCACCGACGAGGCGACGAGGTTGATGATCGAGCTGACCTGCGCATCGCTCAGCGACCGGCCACCCTGTAGTTTCAGGATCACCGAGGCGGAGGGCGCGGCATTGTCGCGAACGAACACCGATGCTTCGGGCATCGCGAGATGCACGCGCGCCTCGGCGACCGCGTCGATCTCCTCGATCGACTTCGCCATCTCGGACTCACGCGCCTGGCGGAGGCGCTCGCCTTCCACCGCGCGCGAAACGCCCATCGGCAGCTGGTCGAGGATTGCGTAACCACCGGGCGCCGCTTTCGGCAGGCCCTGGCCCGCGAGCAGCATCTTCGCGCGGCTGTAATCGTCCTCGCCGACGGTCAGCGCGCCGGTGCCTTCGTCGATATGGCTCTTGATGTTGGCGGTCGTCAGCGCGGACGTGACCGCGGCCTTGTCGGAATCGGGCAGGCCGCTGAACAGCGTCTTCTGCGTCGGCGTCGACAGGCTCATCCACGCAAGCGCGGCAGCCGCAATGAGTCCGACCATCAGCGCCATCGGCAGTGAACGACGGACCGCCGGCTGCGCGAATGCGCCCTTGATCTGCTGGAGGGGATTGGCGAACCGTTCGGTGCCGCCGGGTGATGTGGGGATGAGTGCGGTGCTCATGTCAGACCGGCATGCTCATGATATCCTTGTAGGCGGACAGCAGCTTGTTGCGGACCTGCAACGTCGCCTCGAACCCGACCGACGCCTGCTGGCGGGCGAGCATCACTTTCGCGATGTCGACCGTCTCGCCGCGCTCATAGCTTTCGCTGAGCTTGGCGGCTTGGGTCTGGCCGTCGTTGACGCTCTTCAGCGCGGTTTCCATCGAATCGGCAAAGCTGGTCGGCTTGACCGTCTCAGTCGGCGCGACGTTCCCCGCGGCACCGGCGCGCGACAGCGCCTGGTTGCGTTCGAGGATCTGCGAACGCAGCGCCATCACGCGGTCGACGCTCATCGCGCCGCCGCCGATTCCCGAGACGCCGCTCATGCCGAGGCCGCCCAGTTATGGACGCTGCCGATATCGTCACCCTGCTCGCGCGCCTTGGCGAGGCGGTAGCGCAGCGTGCGCTCGGAAATGCCAAGGCGCTTGGCGGTTTCGATACGGCTGCCGTTGCACGCCTTGAGCGTCTCGCGGATCGCCGCGAACTCGCTCATCTGGACGATGTTGCCGAGCGTCTCTGGCTCCGACGGCGCGGCGATGGGCGTGATCGGCGTCACCACCGCGGTACGCTGGAACGTCATCGTCACCGGGCGGTCGAAGACGATGTGGTTCGCCTCGATCGTGTCGCCGCCGCAGAACAGCAGCGCGCGCTGGATCACGTTCTCCAATTCGCGGACGTTGCCGGGCCAGTCGTGCAGCATCAGCTGCTCGATCGCGGCGTGGCTCGGCCAGGGGATGACGTTGCGGTTGCCGGCATGACGCAGGATCAGCGTCGCGGCGAGCGCGGGGATGTCCTGCGGGCGTTCGGCCAGCGACTTAGTCGCGAGCGGGAACACGGCAAGGCGGTAATAAAGATCGGCGCGGAACCGGCCGGTGGCGACTTCGGCGTGCAGGTCGCGGTTGGCGCAGGCGATCACGCGGACGTCGATCGGCTGCGGTACCGAGGCGCCGAGCGGCACGACTTCGCGCTCCTGCAACACGCGGAGCAGTTTCGCCTGCAATTGCAGCGGCATCTCGGCGATTTCGTCCAGCAGGATCGTGCCACCATTAGCTGCGCGGAAGAACCCGTCGCCGCCCGACGATGCGCCGGTGAACGCACCCTTCTGGTGACCGAACAGCAGCGCCTCGAGCATCGATTCGGGGAGCGCGGCGCAGTTGATCGCGATGAACGGCTTGTCCTTGCGCGCGGAGCCATTGTGGATGGCGCGGGCGAGCACTTCCTTGCCGGTGCCGGTCGGGCCGTTGATCAGCACGGTGATGTCGGCGGCGGCAACGCGCTCCGCGAGGGCGAGCAGCGCAAGCGATTCGGGGTCGGCAGCGGTCGGCATGTCGGCGCCACCGATCAGGGCGCGGGCGAAGCCGTTGCCGACCGCGGTGTCCTCCGCGGCAAAGCTGATCCGTGCCGGTGAGCCGTCACGCGACGGCGTCACTTCGCGACCTTCGCAACCGATCACCACGGTGCGGGCGGGGGCGGTGATGCCCTCACCGTCCGCGACCAGGAACAGGTCGTTCGCGCCAGGCTGTGCAGTCTCGAACGAGCCCACGCCGAACCCTTGCGCACGCAATGACGAAACTAGCGCGTATTTCCGCGAAGTGACTGCAGCCGATGGAAAAATAGAACGCATGGAGTTCCCCCTGGACGATTCGGGGAATGCGGCATTGGTGGTAAACGCGCGGTTAAACCCTGCCGCCCCCGGCAGATTATTTCCGGGCGCGTCTCCGCGGGCACACAGGCGCGCGTTTGCGCACACGAACGCATGTGCGGGCCCACGTACGGGCGCGTGCGAGGCCCGGCCCCGGCTGCATTTTTTCGCTTAAGTCCGTCCCGAACCGGCCGTTACCCACTTTGACGGATCGGCACTTCGCCATGGGGGCGGCGCGGATCGTCGAAGATCACGGAGATTTCGCAATGACTGTCATCGGTACCAACATCTCGGCGCTGCGCGCGACCAACGCTTCGACCAAGGCATCGGGCTTGCTCGCAACCTCGATGGAGCGCCTGTCGACCGGCAAGCGCATCAATTCGGCCAAGGATGACGCCGCCGGCCTCGCCATCTCGTCGTCGATGACGTCGCAGATCAAGGGCATGAACCAGGGCATCCGCAACGCCAACGACGGCATCTCGATGGCGCAGACCGCAGAGGGCGCGCTCGACGAGGTCACGAACAACCTGCAGCGCATGCGTGAACTCGAAGTGCAGAAGACCAACGGCACCTATTCCTCGAGTGATATCGCCAACATCAAGACCGAGCAGGACGCGCTAGCCAAGCAGATCACCAACGTTCTGACGAACACCACCTTTAACGGCGTGAAGATGTTCGACGGCAAGGCAGGTGCAGCGAGTGCACCGGCCGGTGGCGCAGTGGTTAAGATCCAGGCCGGCGCGAACGGAACCGATTCGATTGATCTCAACCTCGGCACGAACCTGACCGCAGCCTATACGGCAGCCGTCGCGGCCGATCCGAACGCAAACCCGGCGGTCTTAGCCTCGCCAGCTGGCGGCGGCGTCGGCACCGTCGTCACGGCGAATGGCGCGGCGACAGGCAGCACTGATCCGTTGAAGGATTATGACAACGCGATCGCTACGGTCTCCAATCGTCGTGCTTCGCTAGGCGCTGCGCAGAACCAGCTACAGTCGGCGGTCAACAACCTGACGTCGAACGCGACCAACCTGTCGGACGCGAAGAGCCGCATCGAAGACACCGATTTCTCGGCAGAGACGACCGCACTCGCCAAGGCACAGATCCTGAGCCAGGCATCGACCGCGATGCTGAGCCAGGCGAACCAGAGCCAGCAGAGCGTGCTGAAGCTCCTCGGCTAATTCAGCTTTCGGCGCCGGCACCGCCCCCCCTTGGGTGACGGCGCCGATAGACGTCGCCGCATGCATCATGCGCGTGAGAGCCCCCGGCAGCTTCCGCTGTCGGGGGTTTCGTCCGTTCGGCACGGCGCGTTGCCCTGCAAGATACTGTAAACCATAAGAAAAAACGGCAGAATTTGGCCGGTCACGTTTAAGTTCGATGCGATCCCGCCGTTACTTCTTATGGCGGCACGGCCCTTCGCCACGGGGGCGGCGGGGATCGCCGAAGATCACTGGAGTTTCACAATGACTGTCATCGGCACGAACGTTTCCGCGCTGCGCGCGACCAATGCCTCGACCAAGGCGTCGAACCTGCTCGCGACTTCGATGGAGCGCCTGTCGACCGGCAAGCGCATCAATTCGGCCAAGGACGATGCAGCCGGCCTCGCCATTTCGTCGTCGATGACGTCGCAGATCAAGGGCATGAATCAGGGCGTCCGCAACGCGAACGACGGCATCTCGATGGCACAGACGGCCGAAGGCGCGCTCGACGAGGTCAGCAACAACCTGCAGCGCATGCGCGAGCTGGAAGTGCAGAAGAGCAACGGCACTTATTCGACCAGCGACATCGCCAACATCAAGACCGAGCAGGATGCGCTCGCCAAGCAGATCTCGAACGTGCTGACCAACACAACGTTCAACGGGGTGAAGCTGTTCGACGGCAAGCCCGGCGCAACCGCCAACGACCCTACGGTTGCCAAGACGGTCAATATCCAGGCGGGTGCAAACGCCGCTGATGCGATTAGCCTCAATCTCGGGACAAGCCTGAGTGAGGTCGCAACCGGCACGGGCGCCTCGTTGACTGGCGGCGGTGTAGGCACCGTCGTTGTCGCCACGACGGCCAACAGCACCACGACGATCGCTTCGGGCGGCACGCTTCAGAACTACGACGACGCGATCTCGCTCGTTTCGAACCGTCGGGCATCGCTCGGCGCTTCGCAGAACCAGCTTCAGTCGGCGGTCAACAACCTGACCTCGAACGCGACCAACCTGTCGGACGCCAAGAGCCGCATCGAAGACACCGACTTCTCGGCAGAGACCACCGCGCTCGCCAAGGCACAGATCCTGAGCCAGGCATCGACCGCGATGCTGAGCCAGGCGAACCAGAGCCAGCAGAGCGTGCTGAAGCTGCTGGGCTAATCCGGACCGGCACCGGCACCAGCCCCCCGCAGGGTGACGGTGCCGGTCGGACCCGCCTCGCTTCCTCGAAGCGGGGGCGGGAAAGACCCCGGTGGCGCAAGCTGCCGGGGTTTTTGCATGTTCGCCGGCGATCGAGGAAAGGCGTTGTCGTCGCTCAATAGCGCGCATGGTCTGCGCGGGGGAGCAGGCGTACACTGCCCTCTTCTGCGCGTGCCACCACCGGCGTCGCAGCATAGGCTGGTTGGGAAGAGCGATGACGGCATTGCACGGAAAGATCGCCCTGGTGATCGGCGGGACCCGTGGCATAGGGGCAGCGATCACGCGCCGCCTCGCTGCCGATGGCGCGTCGCTGGCGGCGATCTATCGATCGCGCGCCGACGATGCGCGACAGTTCATCCACGGGATCGAGGACGGTGGACGCGCGGTCTTCGCGGTGCAGGCCGATGTGAGCGATGCCGCCGCGTTGCGCGCTGCGATCGCCACGGTGATTGCCCGCTTCGGCTCGATCGATATCCTGGTGAATGTCGCAGGCATGTCGGAAAACGGCACTCTTGCGAGCTATGCCGACGATGCGTTCGACCGGGTGTTTGCGGTCAACGTGCGCGCGCCGTTCATTGCCGCGCAGCGGGTTGCAGCCGCGATGACCACCGGCGGACGCATCATAACGATCGGCAGCATCGTCGCCGACCGCGCGCCCGGCGAGGGCGTTACGCTCTATGCCGCCAGCAAATCGGCGCTTGCTGGCATGACCCGGGGGCTGGCGCGCGATCTCGGACCACGTGGCATCACCGCAAACCTGGTGCAGCCGGGACCGGTCGACACCGAACGCAATCCTGCCGACGGCCCCAATGCGGAGGCGAACAGGGCGCCGCTCGCAATCCGCCGGCACGGCACGCCCGACGAGGTGGCCGGGCTGGTCGCCTATCTCGCCTCGGACGAAGCGGGGTTCATCACGGGCGCGGTATATAACATCGACGGCGGTTGGAGCGCGTGAAGGGGCATGCTTTGAAGCTTGCCCGTCAGTCGCCCTATAGCGCTCGGGCGAGTGCCTTCTTCAACTTCGCATGCGCCGACGCCTTGATCTGGCACACGCGCGCCGAACCTACACCGAACACTTCGCCGATCTCCTCGAGGTTGAGTTCCTCTACATAGTATAGCTGGATCACCTGCGCCTCGCGTTCGGGGAGGGCGGTGATCGCGGCAATGAGCGCCTCGCGCATGTCGCTGTCGGCGAGCTGCTCGAACGCGTCCGGTGTGTCGTCGGCGAACCAGGGGAGGTCGTCGGCGTACATATCGTCGATCGAGTCGAAGCGGATCGCTTCGGCGGTGACGTAGTCGGTGCGGAGTTTCTCGATCGTGACGCCGATGTGCTGCGCGATCATGTCTTCTCCGGGAGCCTTGCCCGTGCGGGCGGTTAGCGTCGAGATCGCCTCTGCGTACTGGCGACGACGGCGCATCGCGCCGCGCGTGCTCGTCGCCTGGCGGCGGAGTTCGTCGATCATGCTGCCGCGCAGGCGCGTGATCAGGTAGGTCTTGAACGGCATGCCGCGCTCGTCGAAATTCGCGGCAGCCTCAACCAGCGCGACCAGGCCGACCTGGATCAGATCCTCGACCTCGACGCTGCTGCTCATGCTGCCATGGACGTGCCAGGCGATGCGGCGGACCAGCGGAAGGTGCTGTTTCACCAACTGGTCGGCGTCGCCGCCGGGGCGTTGGTGTGGGCGGTAGGTGAGCGGCTGCCCCGTAAAGGGCTGCGCATCGGCGAACGCACCACGCATCGGGAGCGCGCTCATGCTGCGAGCGCCTGCTGCGAGGCACCGATGACCGCGACGACTTCGACCGCCTTTTCCTCCGGCACTTCGAAGAACGACATGACCGGCGTATCGGGCAGGCACGTCCGCACCAGCTTGCGAATCGCGATGCGGATGGTCGGCTGGACGACCAGCGCGAACGGTTTGGCTTCGGCGATCAGCGGTTCGGCGGCGCGTTGCAGCGCCTCGACGATGCGACGGCCGAGATCGGGTTCGATGACGTGGCGGCGCGATTGATCGGCGCGCATCGCCTGGCCGAGCAGACCTTCCAATTGACCCTCCAACGTCATGACGCGCAGCGGTTCGCGCACGCCGCACAGTTTCTGGATGATGAGCGCGCCGAGTTCGGGACGGATCGTCTCGATGATCTCCTCGGCGTCCTGCGTGCGCTGCGCCGCGACCGCGATCGCGCCGGCGATGCGACGGAATTCCTTGAGCGGGACGTTCTCCGCGAGCAGACCTTTCAGGACCTGCGTCAGCGTCGTGATCGGCAGCGGTGCGAGTGCCGCGACCAACTGTGCGGCGCGCTCCTTGAGACCGTCGAGCAGCGCATGCACTTCGTCCTGGCCGAGCAGCTCGGATGCGTTCTGGCCGAGCAGGTGGTTGAGATGCGTCGCCATCACGGTGCCGGGATCGACCACGAGATAGCCAGCACCGGTCGCGGCATCGGCATCGCCCGCATCGACCCAGGTCGCGTCGAGCCCGAAGGTGGGATCCTTCACCTTCTTGCCGAACAGATCGCCGAACGCCTGCCCCGTGTCGAGCGCGAGCATCTCGTCGGGCGAGACGGTGTCCTCGCCGACGACGACGCCGTTGACGAGGATGCGGTAGACATAGGGCGCGAGGTTGATGTCGTCGCGGACCCGAACCTGCGGCACGACGAAGCCGAGTTCCTTCGACAGCTGGCGACGCACGCCGGTGATGCGGCCCATCAGCGGCGACCCGCGACGCTCGTCGGCAAGCGGGACCAGGCCGTAACCGATGTCGAGATTGACCTGCATGCCGTCGGTGACTTCCTCCCAGCCGATCTTCGACTGGTCGATCGTCTCGACGGGGACGACCACGACGGGGGCAGGGCGGCGCTCGATCTGGCGGAGCTTCCACGCGGCGAACCCGGCGATCGCGGCGGCGGGCAGGATCACCATGTGCGGCATGCCGGGCAGGATGCCGAGCAGCGCGAGGATCACCGCGACCGGGGTCCAGGTTCGAGGTGAGCCGAACTGGCCACCGATCTGGCCGGCGAGATCCTTGTCGGAGGTGACGCGCGTGACGATCGAGGCGGCGGCGATCGACAGCATCAGGCTCGGCAGCTGCGCGACCAGCGCATCGCCGATCGCGAGCAGGATGTAATTGTGCGCCGCATCCGCGATCGTCATGCCGTGACTGACGGGGCCGAGGATCAGGCCGCCGATGATGTTGGCGGCGAGGATCAGCATCGCGGCGACCGCATCGCCCTTCACGAACTTTGACGAACCGTCCATCGAGCCGTAGAAATCGGCTTCGGTGGAGACTTCGACGCGGCGTGCCTTGGCTTCGTCGGGCGTGATGAGGCCGGCGTTCAGGTCGGCGTCGATCGCCATCTGCTTGCCGGGGAGTGCGTCGAGCGTGAAGCGCGCGCTGACTTCCGACACGCGGCCGGCGCCCTTGGTGACGACGATCATGTTGATGATCATCAGGATCGCGAAGACGAAGATGCCGACGACGTAATCGCCGCCGATCAGGAACGTGCCGAACGCCTCGATGACGTGGCCCGCCGCGCTCTCGCCCTCATGGCCGTGAACCAGCACGATGCGGGTCGAGGCGACGTTGAGGCCGAGGCGGAACAGCGTGGCGAACAGGAGCACGGTCGGGAAGGCGGAGAAATCGAGCGGCTTCTGCGCGTTCAAGGCGACCATCAGCACGGCCAGGCTGATCGCGATGTTCGCCACGAAGAAGATGTCGAGCATGAACGCCGGGATCGGCACGACCATGACGAGCACGAGCAGCAGGATCGCGAGCGGCAGGACCGACGCGCGCGCGTTGGAGAGAATGCGGTTCATCGCTTAGCCGCCCAACCGTGCGAGCATCATGTACGCGAGCCGCGCGGTATCGGGCGTCGGGCGCAGGACGTTCACCGCGGCCTGCGTCGTCTTGCCGGTGAACCTGCCCATCGCGGTAGTCGCCCAGGCCAGCGCGTCGTCGGCGCTTTCGTTGTTGCCGGTGATGACCGTGCTGCCGTTCATGTCGCCCCCCAGCTCGAGCGCCTGCGCGGCGTAGTTGGCGGGCGTCGCGGTCGCGCTTGCCCCCGCGGCGGCACCGCCGAGCTTGTCGGCGAAGCGGTCGTAGATCGCCGACAGCGTGCGCGGCTGGTTGTTCGAATCGTAGAAGACGTTGTGGTTCGCGCGGGCGGCGGCGGGGAACAGCGCCGCGCCGCTCGCCTGCGGGTTGGCCTGCATCGTCTTGAGGAACTTGGTCGCGCCACCGAGCCCCATGAAGTGCGCCATATACAGGTCGGTGCCCGACGCCGGGCGGTTCAGCGTGCCTTCGAGCGACGCCTTGTTGTCCGACGCGTATTCGGCGGCCATCAGCGAGGCGGCATTGGGATCGTTGCGCAGCGCGAGGATCGCCGCTTTGGTGCCGGCATCGCCGACCGAGAGGCGGCCGCTCGACGACTGGCCGATGCTGTTCGCAGCCCACGCCAGGCCGTGCTCGGCGCCATGCTTCTTGACGACGGAGAGCCAGCTCTGTTCGATGAACTGATAGAGGCCGGATGCGCTCGACGTGCCGGCCTTTGCGTTGGCGTTGAGCCCGCTCTCGAGCTTTGCCTGGCCCAGCAGATAGTCGAAATCCACGCCCGTTTTGCTGCTCGCAAGCGCGATCGCGGACTGGATCCGGCCGGTAGTGATAGGATTGACGGTCATGCCCGTGTGCGGTGCCCCTGGTTCATGGGATGCTCCGCAAGGGCCGTGCCAGTTTCGATGAGTGCAGGCTGTATTCGCCCGGTGTAGAACGATCTCCCCTCCCTGGAAGGGAGGGGCAGGGGGTGGGTAGGCCGGCTTGTGTCTTAGCGGTTCGGAATTCGTGGAAGGCGACCCACCCCCAACCCCTCCCTTCCAGGGAGGGGCGCGGAAGTCAGGCGTACGCGGCGCGCAGGCCCGGCCGATAGCCGGCAACGGCACCGTCGCCGGTCAGGGTTTGCAGGCGGCGGCGAACATTTGCCGCCATCAAGTTCGTGTAGATCCGGCAGGTCTCGTTGAGCCGGTTCGCCTCGTCGGCCAGCTCGCGGATCTCGGTGCCGGCGGGCCCGGTGCCGAGCAGCGCGACCTGTTCGATCCCGGCGAGCTTGTCGGCGGTCGCGCGCTCCAGGCTGGCGACGTCGTTCGACTTCAGCGCGGCGATCTCGGCGTGCAGCGCGTCGATCACGCGGATCAGGGCTTCACGCCGTTTCATTGGAATTCCAGTCCAGGCGAAGCGCCATCAGGCGATCGGCAATGGTCGCGGGGAGGATCGGAAAGGTGCCCGTCGCGATCGCCTTCTTGATCGCGGCGACGCGGCTCGCATCGATCGGCGGCGAGGCGGCCATCGACTTGGCAAGCGCGATCGATTCCGGCACCACCGAAATCTGCCTGGGCAGAACCGGCGTCTGAACGACCGTCGCCGGCGCCGCCGCGGCGATGCGCGCGACGGAACGATCTCCTGCTACTGACGGCTTCGCGCCGATCGAGTCCACCATGTCCGCATCCTCTGGTTTGCGCTGACATCAGGAGAAACGGCCGCACTCAGAAAACCTTTAGCAAAATTAATCTGTTCGTCTGAAATTAGTTCGATCAGGCTCAGTTCGACCAACCGGGAAGCGTCGCGCGACCGGCATCGACGGCGATCGCCTGAACCGGCGTGCGGGTGTCGTCGACCTTGACCATGAAGCGGCCGCCGGGCGCGGCATCGCCCATCGCGACGCCTTCGCGGCTGATGGAGAAGCCCTCTGTGCCGGCCTCGATGACGATCGGATCGCCACGTTTGATGACCGGTGCGGCCTTCACGGCGGGCGTGAACGAGGCTGCTACCGCGGCGGGCGCGTTGGCGGGGCGGATGACCGGCACGAAGATCCGCCATGCGGGGCCGGCGCACGAGACGACGACCGCGTCATGCTGTTCGGAGCGCCACGACAGCGACACCGTCGGGCAGGTCGCGAGCCGCAGCCGCGCGTCGACCGGCGTGCGCGCGCCCCCCTCTGTACCAGGCGGGCGGCCGGTAAACGCGGCGACCGAAGCGTCGAGCGCGGCGGTATCCTGGAAGCTTGCGGCCATGAGCAGAAGCGGGAAGATCATTTAGCAGTCCTCAGCGGTTCGCCGACAAAGGCGACGGAGACGATGGCGGCCCGACGGCCGGGCTTGGTGGCGGTGACGATCGCGACGCGTGACGGCGCGACCGCGGCAAGTGCGGCGGCAACGGTGCGCGCGCGGTCGGCGGCAAGGATCGCGGCGCTACCGGTCACGCGGTCGATATCGGCGGCCGTCCCGTCGGTCGATCCGGTGACGGTGAGCATGACGCGGGGATCGCGCGCCGCCTCGCGTGCCCAGGCGACGAGCGCGCCCGGCGTGGTCGGCAGGATCGCCGATCCGGGTGCAAAATCGAGGATGCCGGCCGCGGCGACGGGCATCGGCGTCGACTCGGTGTCGTTCGCGCCGAAGCCTTCGCGGATACCCTTGGCCAAGTCCTTGCCGCCGATATGCTGCGTGGCTTGCAGGAGCACGAGGAAGCCGACCAGCAGCAAGGCGAGGTCGGCGAGCGTGATCAGCCAGAGCGGCTTGCCGGTTGGCGCGTCGGGATATTCGTTGGCTTTCATGCGACGGTGGCCAGCGTCGGCGGCGAACTGGGCGCGACGTAGCCGCGCGGCGTCTCGCGTTCGGCAAGCGCTACCAGTGGCGCTTCGATCCGTGCCCGCTCGAACGCTTCGTTACGCCCTTGCGCGCGGAGGCGGTTGGCGATCGGCATGAAGAGCAGGTTGGCGAACAGCGCGCCGTACAGCGTGGCAAGCAGCGCGACTGCCATCGCGCCGCCGATCGCGCCGGGGTCGCTCATCGTCGCGAACATCTGCGCGAGGCCGATCAGCGTGCCGATCATGCCCATCGCCGGCGCGACCTCGGCGGCGCCGGCCCAGACGTCGGCGGCGGCGACGTGGCGCTCGATGCGGGCGCGGCGGCGATGCTGGACAAGCGTCGCGACGTCGGTTGCGGAGGCGCCGTCGACGATCGCGGCGATGCCCGCGGCGACGTCCGCGTCGGTGATGACCGAGCGATCGAGCGCCATGACGCCGTGGCGCTTGGCGATGCGGGCGAGCGCGGTGATCTGGAGCAGCAACGGATCGGCGTCGAACCGGCCGCGACTCAGCGTGGTCACGGCGGCGAGCGCTCGGCCGAGGTCGCGGAGAGGGGTGCGGAGGACGACGGCGAGCGCCGTCCCGCCGCCGACGATGGCGAGCGCTGCGGGGTCGAGGAGTTGGGCGAGCGTGATCATGTGCGTGGGATGATGCAAGGGGTGGGCCAATTGGGAAATTTCTGTTCCCCTCCCTCGTGAAGGGAGGGGCTAGGGTGGGTGGGCCCGTTGCAGGGCCTAGCGTTCGCCAAGCAGCCCACCCACCCCCGACCCCTCCCTTCACGAGGGAGGGGGGGAAGAAGGGGGCAGGGAGTGATGCCTGCGGGCATTTGACACCACCCCGGCGGAGGCCGGGGCCCAGTTGGGGGACGTTGTTCACTGAGCGCGCGCTGCGTTACTGCGACCTCGCCAACTGGGCCCCGGCCTCCGCCGGGGTGGTGGACCTGTTGGGGTGGGGTACGTCTGCACCAATCCGACGGAGTGGTGGCGGGTGTTGCGATCATCGTACGGCAGCACCCGCTTCCTTGTTCTCCCGCGAAGGCGGGAGCCCAGACTGGGTCCCCGCCTTCGCGGGGAAACATAGTGAAGGGTGGGGCCAGTGGTTCGGTTCGCTGCCCTCACCGCACCAACCGGCAACCTCTTTGCCGCCCACCCCTGCAACACCGGCAACCGCTTGCCGCTCACCTTGCCGCCCGCTCGCCGCCACCCGGCAAACCACCATCCCCCATCCTCGCGCCCAAAACTGGCACGCCCATTGCTTATGTCCGATTGCGCAATCGGTGCGCCAGGAGACGGGCTTGTGTCAGGCGACACGCTTTTCGGAGTTCACGGGGCGGCACTCGAGGTGCGGTCGCAGCGCATGGGTGTGCTGGCGTCGAACATCGCCAACGCCTCGACCCCCGGCTTCAAGGCGCGCGACATCGACTTCCGGTCGGCGCTCGCCTCGGTCGAGAACGACGGCAGCACCAATGCTGCCACCAAGTACCGCATCCCGACGCAGACCTCGATGGACGGCAACACCGTCGAGCTGAGCCAGGAGCAGACCGCGTTCGCCGAGAACGCCGTCCAGTATCAGACGACGCTGTCGTTCCTGAACGGGCGGATCGGCCAGATCACCCGCGCGCTGAAGGGGGAATAAGGCATGTCCAACCAGCCCATGACGATCTTCCAGGTCGCCGGCCGCGCAATGTCCGCGCAGCTCGTCCGGATGAACACCACGGCGTCCAACCTCGCCAATGCCGGCGGCACCACGGGCTCCGCCGAGACCGCGTACAAGACGATGAAGCCGGTGTTCCGCACCAGCTTCGACGCCGCCAGCGGGATGTCGACGGTCGACGTCGAGCGCGTCGTCACGGCCGGTGAAGCGCCGACCAAGCGCTACGACCCCGACAATCCGATGGCCGACAAGGATGGCAACATCTTCGAGGCGGCGGTCGATGAAACCCGCGAGATGGTCGACATGATGGAGACCGCCCGCAGCTACCAGAACAACATCGAAGTGATGAACACGGCCAAGTCGCTCATCATCGATACCCTCAAGCTAGGCCGCTGATCATGGCAACCTCCTTCGACTCCACGCTCTCCAACCTCGGCATCACGCGCACGTCGACCGCCGCGGCGACCACCACGACCAAGTCGTCGACGTCGCTCGGCCAGTCCGACTTCCTGAAGCTTATGACCGCGCAGATGCAGAACCAGGACCCGTTCAACCCGGTCGACAACACCCAGATGGTCGCGCAGATGGCGCAGATCTCGACCACCTCGGGCATCTCCGAGATGAACACGACGATGAAGGCGATCGCCGACAAGCTGGGCGTCACCAGCACCGGCGAAGCGCTCGGCTATGTCGGCAAGACCGTTCTGACCCCGGGCAGCACGGCTTATGGTCGCGCAACCGGCGGCATCGCCGGTTCGGTCGAGCTGGCCGGCGCCGCGACCGACGTCAACGTCACGATCAGCGATGCGAACGGTGCGGTCCTCAAGACCATGTCGCTCGGCAAGCAGGCCAAGGGCACGATCGGCTACGACTGGGACGGCAAGGACGCCGCCGGTGCGGAAACCGGCAACGGCCCGTTCACGGTTCAGGTCAACGCGCAGAATGCCGGCACCACGGTCGGCGCGACCGGCTTGGTCTGGGCGCCCGTCCAGTCGGTGTCGACCACCACAGGTGCCGCCATCCTCACACTTCCCGGCCTCGGCGAAATCCCCGCCAGCGCCGTCCGCCAGATCGGCTGAACCCAGAGTTTCCAGGAGTTAACCGCCATGTCTTTCTATACTTCGCTCTCGGGTCTGCAGGCATCGCAAGCCGAGATGTCGACGATCTCGCACAATCTCGCGAACGTCGCCACCAACGGCTTCAAGAAGAGCCGCACCGAATTCGCCGACGTGATCGCCTCGAGCGTGTCGGTCGCGCCGTCGCAGCAGATCGGCTCGGGCGCGATCGTCCAGGCCAATCGCCAGCAGTTCGCGCAAGGCAGCCTGATCCAGACCTCGAACAGCCTCGATCTCGCGGTGTCGGGCGACGGCTTCTTCGCGGTCAAGCCGAGCATCGAATCCGCCTCGATCAACTATACGCGCAACGGCGGCTTCCTGGTCGACTCGAACCGCTACGTCGTCGATTCGCAGGGCTCGCATCTGCAGGTGTTCCCGGTCGACGGCTCGGGCGCGGTGGTCGCGACCGGCTCCGATTCCGCGGTCAGCCTGCGCCTGCCGGAGACGAGCGGGACGCCGGTGCCGACTTCGGCGGTTACTATGACCCTCAACCTCAACGCCAATTCGGCGCTGCCGACGACGGCGACGTTCGACCGGTTCGATCCGTCGAGCTACAACCAGTCCGCGCAGACCACGGTGTACGATGCCAGCGGCAACGCGATGACGCTGACCAACTATTTCAAGCGCACCTCGGCACCGACGACCACCAACGCGAACAGCACCTGGGAAGTCCACAGCTTCGTCGGCGACAAGGAGCTTACGACCAACGGCACCGCCGGGACGGCAATGACGTTCGACCCGACCGGCAAGATGACCGCGCCGACCGCCGCGATCAAGTTCGACCAGTTCACCACCGCGAACTCGACCGATCCGCAGGCGATCGCCTTCACTTTCGGCAGCGGCACGACGCAGCTGTCGAGCGCGTTCAACGTCGCCTCGCGGACGCAGGACGGCAAGGCGGTCGGCCAGATCCAGGGCGTGACGGTCGACGAGAAGGGGCTCGTCAATGCGAGCTTCTCGAACGGCGACACGCAGGTGCTGGGGCAGGTGATGCTCGCCAACTTCTCCAACCCCGAAGGCCTGCGCCAGCTCGGCAGTAGCTATTGGCAGTCGACCGGCATCTCCGGCTCGGCGAAGCTCGGTTCGGCCGACACCAACGGCTTCGGCAAGCTGATGTCGGGGACGATCGAGGGATCGAACGTCGACATCACCGAGGAACTGGTCAACCTGATCGCGGCACAGCGCAATTTCCAGGCGAACTCGAAGGCCTTGGATACCGCCAACCAGATCTCCGAAACCATCTTCAACATCCGCAGCTAAGCAAAAGCGAGCAGGGGACCCTGAATGGACAAGCTGGTCTACACCGCGGCGACGGGCCTGCGCGCACACATGGCGGCGCAGGCGGCGATCGCCAACAACATGGCGAACGCGTCGACCACCGGCTTCCGCGCCGATCGCGTGGTGTTCGACCGGCTCAACCTGAAGGGCGACGGCTCGACGATCGAGGCGCGCGCGCCGACCTCGGAAGAGGTGACCGACGCCGATCGCTCGCCGGGCGCGATCCAGTTGACCGGGCGTCCGCTCGACGTCGCGATCACCGGCACCACCGCGTGGCTGGCGGTGCAGGCGTCGGACGGGTCGGAGGCGTACACGCGCCGCGGTGATCTGGAGGTCGCGCCATCCGGCGTGCTGCAGACCGGCGACGGGCATCCGGTGATCGGCTCGGGGGGGCCGATCACCCTGCCGCCCTATCAGTCGCTGACGATCTCGGCCGACGGGACGATCTCGATCGTGCCGCAGGGTGGCGATGCGAAGGATACGCAGGTGATCGACAAGCTCAAGCTCGCCGACACCAAGGGGTCGGACACCGTGAAGGGCCTCGACAACCTTCTGCGCGTGCGCGGCGGTGGGGCGCTGCCCGAGGACATGGACGCGAAGGTTCAGGGCGGCGCGATCGAGGGATCGAACGTCAACATGACGCAGGCGCTGGTCGACATGATCGAGAACCAGCGCAGCTACGAAGTCCAGGCCAACATGATGAAATCCGCCAAGGAAATCGACGAGAGCGGTGCATCGCTGATGCGCCTGCCGAGCTAGAAGGAACAGACGAATGTCATCCGCAGCCATGCATATCGCGCGCACCGGGCTCGACGCCCAGGACATGCGCATGCGCGTCATCTCGAACAACCTCGCCAACGTGAACACCACGGGCTTCAAGAAGGACCGCGCGGCGTTCGAGACGCTCGCCTACCAGACCGTCACGACGCCCGGCACGCAGAGCACCGCCGAGACCAAATACGCGACCGGGCTCAACCTAGGCACCGGCGTCCGCATTCAGGGCACCGCACGGATCGACACGCAGGGCGCGATGCAAACGACCGGCAACAGCCTCGACCTCGCGCTCGACGGCGACGGCTATTTCCAGGTGCAGATGCCCGGCGGCACGCTCGGCTACACCCGTGCCGGCAATTTCTCGCGCTCCGCCGAGGGCCTGCTGGTCACCAGCGAAGGCTATCAGGTGCAGCCCGGCATCACCGTACCCGAGGGGACGACCGGGATCACGATCGGCCGCGACGGCACCGTGTCCGCGATGGTCCCCGGCCAGACCGAGGCATCGCAGATTGGCCAGATCCAGGTCGCCAGCTTCCCGAACGGGGCAGGGCTCCAGGCGACCGGCGACAATTACCTCGTCGAGACTGCGGCCAGCGGCGCGGCTAACGTCGGCGTTGCCGGCCAGGACGGTCGCGGCGGCATCAAGCAGGGCATGCTGGAGGCGTCGAACGTCAACGTCGTCGAGGAGCTGGTCGACATGATCGAGACGCAGCGCGCGTACGAGGTCAATTCGAAGATGATCTCGGCGACCGACGACATGCTCAAATACGTCAACCAGAACCTGTGATGCGCACCGTCTCAACGTCGCTCGCCGCCCTCGCCGCGATCCTCGCCCCGATCCTCGCTGCGTCTTCGGCAGACGCCAGCCTGTTCGGCAAGAAGGCGCCGCCCGAGGATTTCTCGGTCGCGCGGCCTTTGCCGGTCCAGCCGGTGCCGGTCGTCGCCACGGGCTCGATCTTCCAGGCGCAGGACGGTTACGCCGCGCTCTACGAAGGCTGGCGCGCGCGCAAAGTCGGCGATCCGCTGACGATCGTGCTGGTCGAGCGCACTGCGGCGTCGAAGTCGTCGGGGTCGAAGCTCGACAGCAACGGCTCGGGTAGCATCACGCCGCCGACCACCGGCTTCCTCAACCTGTTCAACAAGAGCGACGCGACGCTCAGCGGCGGGCGTAGTTTCAACGGCACCGGCGCGGCCGACCAGACCAACTCGCTGTCGGGCGAGGTCAGCGTGACGGTCGCGCAAGTCTATCCCAACGGGACGATGCTGGTGCAGGGCCAGAAGCGCGTCACGCTCAACCGCGGCGACGAGTTTCTGAAGATCAAGGGCCTGGTCCGCACCGCCGACGTCGACGCGAACAACCGCGTCCTGTCGACGCGGGTCGCGGATGCGCAGATCTCGTACACCGGCAAGGGCGACGTCGCCCGCGCCGGCCGCCAGGGGTGGCTCAGTCGCTTCTTCTCCGTCGTCAGCCCGTTTTGATGCGCCCGCTGACCCGTGCCCTCACCCTTCCCACCCGGCAAGCGCCGGCCGGGCCCCTTCCCTCTCCCCGCAGGGGAGAGGGAGAGACGCCGAAGGCGGCGAAGGGTGAGGGCACGCGTGTCAGCGCCAACCCGTTCGTCCTGAGTAGAGACCGAGTAGTGCCGAAGGCGCGTATCGAGGGCTCGTATCGAAGGACAGGTTGGCGCGCGGAACTCATGCTTCGATACGCACCCTCGATACGCCGCTGCGCGCCTACTCGGTCGCTACTCAGCACGAACGGCAAAGGACTAAAGACCGTGTTTCGTACTTTCGCAGGTCTCCTCACCACCCTCCTGGCATCGCTCCTGATCGCCGCGCCGGCCTCGGCCGACCGGATCAAGGATCTGGGCGGGTTCCAGGGGATCCGTTCGAACCAGCTGACCGGCTACGGCATCGTCGTCGGCCTGCCAGGCACCGGCGACGACAATCTAGAATACACCGTCCAGTCGCTGAAGGCCGTCGCGTCGCGCTTCGGCCTGCAGCTGCCGCCATCGGCGAACCCCGGCATGAAGAACGCGGCGGTGGTGATGATCACTGCCGAACTGCCGCCGTTCGCCAAGCCCGGCCAGCGCCTCGACATCACCGTTGCATCGATGGGCAAGGCGAAAAGCCTCCGCGGTGGCAGCCTGATCATGACCCCGCTGCTCGGTGCCGATAACCAGATCTACGCGATGGCGCAGGGCAACCTCGCGGTCGGGGGGCTGGGTGCAGAGGGCGCGGACGGGTCGAAGATCGTCGTCAACGTGCCCTCGACCGGGCGCATCCCCGAGGGCGCCACCGTCGAACGCGCGGTCGCGACCGGGTTCGACAGTGCGCCGACGCTGACCTTCAACCTTGCCCGCGCCGATTTTACCACCGCGCAGAACGTCGCCGGCGCGATCAACTCGAAGCTCGGCTTCGGCAGTGCGCAGGCGATCGACGCGGTCTCCGTCGCGGTGCGCGCACCGATCGGTGCCGATATCCGCGCGACGTTGATGTCTACGATCGAGAATCTCGACGTCGTCTCCGCCGAACCGTCCGCCAAGGTGATCGTCAACGCGCGCACCGGCACCGTCGTCATCAACTCGGCGGTCCGCGTGGGGCCGGCGGCGATCACGCACGGCAAGATGACGGTGCGGATCGACGAGAAGCCGCAGGTCAGCCAGCCCGCGCCGTTCAGTCAGGGCCAGACCGCGATCACGCCGAACAGCCGCGTCGCGGTCGAGGAGGAGCGTCGCCCGATGTTCCTGCTCAACCCCGGTCCGAAGCTCGCCGACATCGTCAAGGCGGTCAACGCGATCGGCGCATCGCCGGCCGACCTGGTCGCGATCCTCGAGGCGCTGAAGGAAGCCGGCGCGCTCAAGGCCGAGTTGATCGTCCTGTGAGCCCGCTTAACGCAGCCGCAGCCGTAGCACCCACGACGGGCATCTCGACCGATACGAGCCGGCTCAAGTCGAAGGACAATCTCGACAAGGCAGGCGAGAAGTTCGAGGCGGTCTTCACCGGCATGATGCTGAAGAGCATGCGCCAGGCAAAACTCGCCGACCCGCTGTTCGATTCGAAGGCGATCGACACCTTCACCGACATGCAGGACGGGCTGATCGCGAAGTCGATGGCCGAGCACACGCCGCTCGGCATCGGCAAGGCGATGACCGATTTTCTCGCCAAATCTCAATCCGATCTTAACCAGGGCGCGGCAGACTCGCCGCCATGAGCGATCTCCTTTCGATCGGCGCCTCGGGCGTGCGCGCGTACCAGACCGCGCTGTCCACGGTGTCGGAGAACATCGCGAACACCGGCAATGCGGGCTATACCCGGCGGACGACGACGCTTTCCGAAGTGTCGTCGGTCAATGGCGGGCTGAACGCGCAAAAGTCGGTCAGCAGCAACGGCGTCACGGTCACGGGAATCGGCCGCAGCGCCGACGCATACCGGTCGCAGGCGGTCCGCTCGGCGGGCACCGATCTCGCCAAGACCGAAGCCGGCGTCACCTGGATGACCCGGATCGAGACCGCGCTGGGCAACAACCAGCTCGGCGACCGGCTCACCAGCTTCTTCACGTCCGCGCAGAAACTCGCCGCCGATCCGACCTCGGAGCCCGCGCGTGCGGTAATGCTCGAATCGGCCGGTACGGCGGCGGCGGCGTTCAGCGCGACCGGCGCGGCGCTCGATACCGCGGCGGCCGATCTCGATTCGACCGCATCGCAGGCGATCCAGTCCCTGAATGCGCTCGGCACCGCGCTTGCCAAGATCAACGACGGCATCGCGCGCACCGCGCCGGGATCGTCGACCGCGGCGCAACTCGCCGACCAGCGCGACCAGATGCTCGAACAGATGAGCACGATCACCGACATCAACACGTCGTTCGACGATCTCGGGCGGACGACCGTGCGGCTCGGCGGCGCGGCGGGTTCGGTGTTCGTCGTTGGCGGCGAGAGCGCGCAGGCGTCCTATGCGCGCAACGACGAGGGTGCGGTCCAGTTCGCCGTCACGCGCGGCAACGTCACGTCTGCATTGTCGCCAACCGGTGGCGCGCTTGCCGGGTTCGCGGAAGGCGCACAGCGGATCGCCGCGGCGCGCGGGTCGCTGAACGCGATCGCCACCGACTTCACGAGCAAGATCAACGCGGTGCAGGCGCAGGGTCGCGATCTCGACGGCAATGCGGGAGTTGCGATGTTCGCGACCGGCGCCACGCCGACCGACATCTCGGTCGCACTCGCCGACGGACGCGGGATCGCTGCGGCGAGCGCGACCGGCGGCAAGCGTGACGCATCCAATCTCTCCGCGTTGCAGGGAGCCCGCACCAGCGGTGGCTTCGAAACGCGCACCACGACGCTGATCGCCGGCAACGCCGCCGCGCTCGAACAGCGCAAGGTGGTCGCCGATGCACAGGCTGCAATCCGCGACGGTGCGGTCAGTTCGCTGGCTTCTTCGTCGGGCGTCGATCTCGATAGCGAAGCGGTCGACCTGCTGCGCTTCCAGCAGGCCTATCAGGCGTCGAGCCGCGTGATCCAGACCGCGCGCGACACGCTCCAGACCATCCTCGATCTACGGTAACGCCCATGCAGATCGCGACTCGCCTATTCTACGACCGCGCTTCGGCGTCGATGACCTCGCTCGGTGGCAAGGCGGAGTCGTTGCAGAACCAGATCTCGACCGGGACCAAGCTGTCGGCGCCCTCGTCGGACAGCGCCGCGTATCAGCGGCTTGCCGGGATCAAGCGCGATACCGTCGACGACAAGGCCTATGCCGCCAATCTCGGCACCGCCGAATCGGTGCTGAAGCAGGGCGACACCAGCCTCTCCGCGATCAGCGACCAGCTGCAGAGCGCGACCGAGCTGGTGACGCAGGCGAAGACCGGCACGCTGAATGCGGCGAACCGCAAGGCGATCGGCGAGCAGATCGCCGGCCTCGTCGCGACGCTGACCAACCTCGCCAACGCGAAGGACGCGCGTGGACAGGCGCTGTTCGGTGGTGCCGACGGCGCGCCCGCGGTGGCTGCGGGCGGGACCTATGCGCTCGCGTCGAAGCCGGTCTCGGGCATCCCGATCGGCGATGGCCAGACCGTCCAGGCGAACGAGACCGCGGCGCGCATCTTCACCGTTGGCGGCAAGGCCAAGCCCGATGGCAGCATCGAGGGCGGTACCAATACGCTGGCGATGCTCTCGGCGATCGCGACCGCGCTGCAGTCGGACGACTTCAAGGCGAGTTCGCTTGATACGTCGCTCGCGGACATCACCGCCGCGTCGGACCAGGTGTCGACGGTTCAGGCTTCGCTCGGGGCCCGTGCCGCGCGCGTCGACCTGGAGGCGTCGCGGCTGACCGATGTCGCTGCCGACCGCGAGGCGACCCGGTCGGGGCTGGAAGATACCGACATCACCACGACGGTGGTCGAGCTGCAGAAGACGATGACGATCCTGTCGGCGACGCAGGCGAGCTTCTCGAAGCTCTCGGCGCTGTCGCTGTTCGATTATCTGCGCTGATCCGAATTTAATCGCGCGCGACGGCGTCTTGGTAACCGGTTGGCTACCAAAGGCGGTTAATTCTGTGGCGACGCAAGTGCCGCTGTCGGCCCTGGGGGAATTTCGAACACCATGTTTCCGGTCATCGGCATCGTCGTCCTGCTCGTCATGGTGTTTGGCGGATTCGCGTTCACCGGCGGCGCGCTCGGCCCCGTCATGGAGGCCATCCCGCACGAGATGCTGATCATCGGCGGTGCCGCCGCCGGCGCGCTGATCATCGGCAATTCCGGCAAGGAGCTGAAGGGCCTCGGCGCTGGCCTGGGGAAGGTCTTCAAGGGTCCGAAGTACAAGAAGCAGGATTATCTCGACGTCATCTTCCTCGTCAGCAAGCTGATGAAGATGCTGCGGATGGACGGGCCGATCGCGCTCGAACCGCATGTCGAGGATCCGCAGTCCTCCGCCGTGTTCGCCGAATATCCCAAGCTTCTCAAGGACAAGGCACTCGTCAACCTGATCGCCGATACGCTGCGACTCGTCGTGGTGTCGTCGGGGACGCTCGACGTGCATGCGGTCGAGGAGGTGATGGACCACTCGATCAAGACGCACCATCACGAGGAGGAGGCTGCGCACGGCACGCTCGCGAGCCTCGCAGACGCATTGCCCGCGCTGGGCATCGTCGCCGCGGTGCTCGGCGTGGTGAAGACGATGGGGTCGATCGACAAGCCGCCGTCGATCCTGGGGGCGATGATCGGCTCGGCGCTGGTCGGCACGTTCATGGGCGTGCTGCTCGCGTACGGTATCGTCGCGCCGCTCGCGAACCGGTTGAAGCAGGTGCTCGATGCCGACGCGTCGATCTACGACGTGGTGAAGCAGATCATCATCGCCTCGCTGCACGGTCATCCGCAGCCGCTGGTGATCGAGGCCGCACGCTCGGGCATCGCACACAAGAACCAGCCGGGCTTCGCCGAAGTCTTCGACGGGCTGAGGGGCAAGTAACGTCGTGGCCGCACGTGCGCCTCACGGGACGAACCAGCCGCCCAAGGTCATCGTCAAGAAGATCTATATCGAGGCGCATGGCGGCCATCACGGCGGCGCGTGGAAAGTCGCGTATGCCGATTTCGTGACCGCGATGATGGCGTTCTTCCTGTTGCTGTGGATCGTCGGCGCGACCACCGAGAAACAGCGCAAGGGCATCGCCGATTACTTCGCGCCGACCATCCTCAACACGCGCTCGCTCGGCATCGGCGGCGGCGGGCTGTTCGGGGGCGAATCGATCCTCGACAAGAATCGCATCGGGCCCAAGCCCGGCCAGACCAGCATGGCGCAACTGGCGATCCCCGATGCCGGGCTGGGTGGGCCGTCGGCGGGGACGGGGCCGAAGGGGTCGCTGAAGAGCCGCGATGCGCTGACAAAGGAAGACCAGAAGAACTTCGCCGCGTTGCGCAAGCGCGTGCTGGGGCAGATCTCCGGGAACGCGAGGCTGTCGCGCCTGCAGAACCATGTCCGCTTCGTGCCCACGCAGGACGGCATGCGGATCGATCTGGTCGACGACGCGGATTATTCGATGTTCGCGCTCGGCACGACCGCGCTCGATCCGGAAGCGTCGGCGTTGATCGGGATGATCGCAGGTTCGGTGCAGGGGATGCAGAACCCGATCATGATCCGTGGCCACACCGACAGCGTGCCGTATGGCGACCCGCGCGCGATGAACAACTGGATGCTGTCCTCGGGCCGCGCCGAGGCGACGCGACGGCGGCTGTTGTCGGGTGGCACGCCGGAGCAGCGGTTCGAGCGGATCGAAGGCGTCGCCGACCGCGAACCGCTGATCGTGAAAGACCCCGCCGACCCGCGCAATCGCCGCGTCGCGATCACGTTGCTCTACAGGCGTGGGATCTTCGCCAAGTAACGCCGCTGCCTTCCCACGGTATGCGCAACAAAAAAGGACCGGTGCCGCGAGGCGCCGGTCCTTTTTGTCGTCACTGGCTGCGTCGCTTATTCGGCGGCAGCGGCAGTGTCCGTCTTGCGCTTGCGCGTCGTCGTCTGCTGGGCAGGCGCCGATTCGGTCTTGCGCGGGCCGGGCTTGCGTCCGAGGCCGATCTTCTTCGCCATCGCACGACGGCTCTCCGAGTAGTTCTCGGCGACCATCGGGTAATCGGGCTTCAGGCCATAACGTTCGCGGTACTCGGCCGGCGTCATGCCGTGCGTCGCGAGGTGACGGCGCAAGGTCTTGTACGACTTGCCGTCGATCATCGAGATGATGTGATCCTTCGACGCGAGCGATTTGCGTGCCGTTACGGCAGGCGTGTATTCGGTCGCAGCTTCGACCGGAGCAGCTTCGATCGTGGTGCCGAGCAACGTCGCGACGGTCTCATGCATCTTGCCGAGAAACGCGGGAACGTCATCAGCCGAACTCCGGGTATTCGGGTTGCCGAGCCATGCGATCGTCAATTCTGTTGCCAGCTCGACGGCATTCAGGTCGGTGGTATCTTCGGCCATAGTATACTCCATTGTCTGCGGACGCCGTAACGGCGTGCGACATTGGGTTCAACCATCCAGATACGTTTTCAGCCCATTAAATTGTAAAAATCGACATTGGTAGCGCGAACGCGCGAAGATCGGTTCATTTCGATTGCTATAAATCAAAGTTTCCGGCCATGAACAAAGCAAGCACAGGCAAGATATCGCTGGTCGCTGATGGCTGGACGCCTGTCGTCGCGGCGGATAGAACTCGGGTGACGGTCGCGTGCGTATCGTCGGCCGCGTCGATAGCTATCGCGCAACCTGTTCGGCACGCGTCGTAGCTGCGATGCATCCTATCGAGAGAGTTTCCGCATGCTTTCAGGTCCCGACGGCGCGAACCGATCCGAACGCGCGAACCGATCCTCCGGCATGGGCGGGACCGCGAAGACGCTGTCGAAGGCGAACGCCTATTCGGGCAGCGACTGGCTCGCCAAGCTCGGCAAGGGCAATGCGGACGACGACGGGGCGGTGCTGAGGAGCGTCGGCGATCGGCTGATGCCGCTGCGGATCGCGATCATCGCGCTGATTTCCCTGGTGATGCTCGGTCCGATCATGACCAATGTCGAGGGCGGCAATGGCGGCGACGGGAGCGCCATACGACAGGTCGGCTATCTCGCCATCCTGGCCGGCACGATCTTCGCGATCCGCCCGTCGGCAAGCCCGAAGTCGCTGGTCGCGTTCACATGGCCGATGCTGCTGGCGCTCGCATGGTGCTGGATCAGCGTATCCTGGGCGCTCGACCCGGGTACCGCATTCCGCCGTGTATTCCTGACGACGCTGGTCGCGTGGATGGTGTTCAGTCTCGTCCGGCACGGCGGGTATCAACTGAACGTCGACCTGCTTCGCTATTCGCTGCTCGCCGCGATCCTGATCTCGTATCTCGTGGTCGTGCTGGACCCGATGGTAGGCATTCATCTTGAGGGTGAAGAGCAGGCGATGGCGTTGATCGGCAATTGGCGCGGCTTTCTCGGGCACAAGAACTTCGCCGGCGCGGTGTGTGCGTTGTGCATCATCATGTTCCTGTTCGATGCGAAGCGGATCCGGCCGACGATCCGCATCTTCGCGATCCTCGTGGCCGGGTATTTCCTGTTCCGGTCGCAGTCGAAGACGTCGGGCGGCATGGTGGTGCTCGCCTCGGTCGGCGGCATCGTCTTCGAGACGGTCAGCATCCGCCTGCGTCGCTACATCATCCCGATCCTGATGATCGTCGGATCGGTTTTCTGGTTCCTGACCAGCGCCTATGCCGACATGGTCCAGTCCAACTTCCTCCAGCCAAAGGCATTTACCGGCCGCGGCCAGATCTGGGGGGCGCTGCTGAACTATGCCGGCGATCATCCCCTGCTCGGCGCAGGCTTCGGGTCGTTCTGGAACATCGAGGGCAGCAGCCCGGTGTTCGAATACGGCCATGGCTATGTCACCAAGATCACCGTTGGCCATTCGGGGTATATCGACCAGCTCGTGACGGTCGGTATTCCCGGCGTACTGCTGATGGTCTTCGCGATGGCGGTCTGGCCGTTGGGAAGGCTGCTCGCGAGCGCCGACGTCGCGAAGGGGCGGGGCGCGCTTATCTCGGCGATGCTGATGTTCTGCATCGGCCACAACATCACCGAGAGCGGCCTGTTCGAGCGCGACGGCATCGTCAGCACGATCTTCTTCTTCGCGGTCGCGCTCGCGCATTATTGCACGATGGACGACAAGCGGACGGCGCCGGTCAAGCAGGCGGGCGACGACGTGATGCGCGAACTCCGCCGTCGCAAGCGCAAGCATCGCCCGGTGCTTACCGCCGGTGAATGACCGGGTGACGTGCCAGGATCGACGCCAGCGCAGCCTGTGCGCCGGCGGGCGTGAAGTGCGAATGATCGAAGTGTAGCGGCGTGCCGTCGGCGGTGGTGAGGCGGCAGGTCGTGCCGGTGCACTCGGTGTCGACGGCCGAGGCGTAATCGGCGCCCGCTGCGCGGACCGGCCCCGCCATCGCGCGATCAAGGGCGATACGGTCCATTAGTCGAAACCCATTCGCGAGCGTCGGATCCCCGTCCGCGTCGGATCGCACGATCAACGCAGGTAGGTCCGCGTCGTATTCGACCGAGGGCCCGATCACCAGGACCCGCGTTTTTCGCGCCCGCAGCCAGCGGATCGTGTCGAGCAGCGCCGGCTGTTCGAAGTCTAACCACCGCGCCGAGAGCACGACCGTATCGATGCGCTTGAAATCCAGCGTGCCGAACGCGGCGTCCATCGTCGTACGGCACGTCGGCAGGCCCTTCCCATGCAGCAGCGGGCGACACCCCGCCGCAGTCACCTGCACGATGTTCGCGCCCGGCAGCAGCGTGTGCAGCGCCTGCGAGAAATGCGCGCCGTGGCTGTCGCCGAACAGCGCGATGTTGGGCTTGGTCGCCGATAGACGCAGGCAATCGGGCGAGAAGCCGCGGCCGGTCGGCAAGACGAAGCAGCGATCGGTGCTGAATTGGCGTTTTCCCGCCTTCGTCGAGTCCCAGCCGAGATAGCTGGCAGTTAGCGCCTGGCGCGGCGAGAGCGGGCGAATGTCGTCGGCCCTGGCGGCGATCGTCAGCCCGGCGATCGCCATTGCCGCGAGCAGCACGACCGCGACGGCATGCGGGACGAGCCCCGATCCACTCCGCCAACGCCGGCTCGCCGCGCGCTCGACCAGCGCAAAGCTCAGCCATGCCGCGCCGAGCGATGCGCACAGCAGCCCGACCGTCTCGACCGGCGCGAGCGTCGAGCCGTGGCGGATCTGGTAGAAGGCGATGATCGGGCGATGCCAGAGATACGCCGAATAGGAGATCAGTCCGATCGCCCGCAGCGGCCACGCGCCGAGTAGCCGTGCCGTCGGACCCTCTCCGCCATACGCTAGCAGCACCGCGGCAGCGACCGCGGGGGGCAGCGCGAAGGGAACGGGAAACGGCCAGCCGCTGCTGATCGCGATGCAGCTCGCGGCGATCACTGCGATGGCGAGAACGCACAGGGCCGCGCGGATCGATCGGTTCGCGATCGTCGGTACGGCGCCAAGCGCGACCAGCGCGCCAAGCGACAATTCCCAGATTCGCGCGGGCAGCAGGAAGAACGCGGCGGATGGGTAGGTCGTCGCCAGCCACCCGCCAATCGCGAACGACGCGAGTGCGAGACCGGCGATCGCCTGCGCGAGACGCTGGCGAGAGAGCCCCCGGAGCGACCAGAGCAGTAGCGGGTAGAGCAGATAGAATTGCTCCTCCACCGCCAGCGACCAGGTATGGACGAGCGGCTTGGCATCGGACGCCGCCGCGAAATAGTCCGAGGTCAGGTAGAAATAGACGTTCGACCCGAACACGCTGGTCGCCGCCGCGCTGCGTCCGAGATCGCGCAACTGGTTGGGCAGCAGGAGCACGCAGCCAAGCGCCAGCGTGACCGTCATCATCACGAGCAGCGCGGGCAGGATGCGGACGATCCGGTGGCGATAGAAGCGCGTGATCGAGAAGCGACCGTCGGCGATGTCGCGCACCATGATTGCGGTGATCAGGAACCCGGAGATCACGAAGAAGATGTCGACCCCGACGAACCCGCCCCGCAACTTCGTCACGCCGCAGTGCAGGAGCAGGATGGGCAGGATCGCGAGCGCGCGCAGTCCGTCGATATCCGGCCGATAGCGGAGCGCGCGTTCGTCCTGCGATGCCGACGTTCGCGTGCCTGCGTGCGCGGCCGATCCTGTCGCTATGCTCTCGCTCACCTGTACCGACGCCCCCACTTGCGCCGTCGGTCTATAGCGGGTGGCGGCATGCTGCTAGGGCCGGCATGGACGCGCCTGCCGGGCGTTGCTACGCGCAGACGGCGGCGGGGGGCGGATCATCTGGTGACGGGTACGAACGACGAGCCTTCGCAAGCGGCGGGTGCGCCGCGCATCCGTGTGATGCACGTCATCACGCATCTCGACATGGGTGGTGCGGAGAATGTCGCGCTGGGGTTGATCGACGCCTTGCGCGACCGGGTCGAGTTTTCGCTGTTCGCGGTCCTCCGCCAGTCGCCGCTGAGCAAGATCGGGCAGGACATGGCCGAGCGGCTGGCGCGCTGGGGCGTGCCGTTCCGGTTCGGCACCGAGCGCGGGTTCAAGTCGGGCGGCGTGGTCTTCGCAGCGCGGTCGCTCGCCCGCGCGGTAGCCGAGCAGCGACCCGACCTGATCCATGTCCATACCGAGATTCCGGAACTGACGCTGGCGGTCGCGGGCCTGATCTCGCGGCGCGTCCGCCGCACGCCGTTGCTGCGCACCGTCCACAACAGCGAGTTGTGGATCGCTTGGGGCAGCATCGGCCGATGGGTGACGCAACGCCTCGCCAAGGGCGACGCGGTGGCGGTGTCGCGTAACGCGGCCAACGCCGACGCGGCGATCGTCACGCGCGGCCGCCGACCGCTCGCCGACGTCATCTATAATGGCGTGTCGCCACCGACGGCTTTTCCGATCGCGAGGGCCGCAGGGCCGGTACGCCTGTTGTTCGCGGGGCGGCTTGTCCACCAGAAGGGCGCCGACCTGTTGCCTGCCATCCTCCGCGAGGCCCACGCGCGAACGATGCGCCGCGACGTCGTGGTGACGATCGCCGGCTCGGGTGCGATGCGGAACTCGGTGGCGCAGGGGCTCGAGGAGGGCCTGGCGGGCTGGGACGTCCGGATGACCGCGCCGATCGAGCGGCTCTCCGAACGCCTGCAGGAGTATGACGCGGTGCTGCTGCCGTCACGGTTCGAGGGGTTTGCGCTGCTCCCACTCGAGGTATTGCTGGCAGGTATCGCGCTGGTGACCACCGACGCTCCAGGCCTCGATGAGGCGATCCCGGCCGACTATCCGTTCAAGGCCGCAGTTCACGACGTCGCGGGGATTGGCGCGCAACTGGCGAAGGTGATCGACGATCCCGCGACCGCACGCGTCACTGCTGCTCGCTACGGCGCAGACCTCGCCCGCAGTTTCAGCCCGGAGGCGATGGCGTCGGCGTATCTGGCACGCTATCGCTCGCGTGGGGACACGGGGGCATAGTGACGGTCGCAGTCGGGATCAAGGCGCTGAACGAGGCTGCGCATATCGACGCCGCGATCGGCAGCGCGCGCGCGGCGCTGGACCGCGTCGGCGGCGGTCTGGTCGTGCTCGCCGACAGCGGATCGTCTGACGCCACGATAGCATTGGCGCAGGCCTATCCCGGCACGCGGATCGCGCAGCTTGCCGATCCTGCCGAGCGGTCCTGCGGCACGGGGGCACAACTCGCGTTCCAGGCTGCGTCCGAGACTGCCGGCGTCGACTATTTCTACCTGCTCGACGGCGACATGGTTCTCGACCCGCACTTCCTCGAAGCAGGCATCGCGTTCCTCAAGGCGAACCCCCGCCACGCGGCGGTCGGAGGCCGCGTGCGCGAGGTCAACACCGACAGCATCGAGTTCGAACTCCGCGCGCGCAACGATCGCATGAAGGGAAGCGCGGTGGCGGGTGACGTCGACCGGCTCGATTGCGGCGGTCTGTACCGCGTCGCCGCGGTGCAGCGCGTCGGGCATTTCGCCGACCGCAACCTCCACGCGTTCGAGGAATATGAACTCGGCGCCCGGTTGCGCGCGGACGGCTGGCGGCTGGCGCGGATCGACGTGCCCGCGGTCGAGCATCACGGCCATGCGACCGGCGGCTACCAGCTGATGTGGCGACGGTTGCGCACCGGCTATGCCGGCGGTCCGGGCGAAGTGATCCGCGCCGCCTGGGGCCGCCCGCACTGGTCGCAGGTCCTGCGCGGGTTCGCCCAGTTGCGCTACAGCGTGATCGTCTATGGCTGGTGGCTGGCGATGCTCGTCGCGCTGGCGATGGGGCAGGGGATCGCCTTGCTGGCGGTCGTGCTGCTGCCCTTGGCGTTCCTGACGATGCGCCGCCGGAGCCTGCGGGTTGGGATCTACTCGCTGGTGACGTGGAACGTGATCGCGATCGGCATGCTCCAGGGCCTCGTCCGCCCGCGCCGCCCCGCCGGTGCACCCGTTGCCGCGCACGACCTGTCCGCGCCGGGGCGATGAGCACCGCGTCCGGCTATCTCGGCAAGTTCGTCTGGACCGCGGGCACCTTCGTCGTGTCCGCCGGGCTGAAGTTCGGGCTCAACATAGTCCTCGCCTATCTGCTCGCGCCGGAGATCCTCGGCGTGATGGTGGTCGTCAACGCGATCCGGCTCGGCGTCGAATTGCTGACCGATGTCGGCATCGAGCAGAACATCATCCACCACCGCGACGGGCTCGATCGCCAGTTCCGCGACACCGCCTGGACGCTGCAATTGCTGCGCGGCGTGCTGTTGAGCCTGGTCTTCCTGATCGCCGCGCCGTTCCTCGCGCACGCCTACGGCATCGATGTCCGCATCTTCCTGGTCGCGGCGCTGTCGCCGATGATCGGTGGCGCGCACTCGACCGCGATCTTCGTGCTGGTCAAGCAGATGGAGGTCCGCCGCCGCAACCTGTTCGAATTGTCGTGCGAGGCGCTGGCGTTCGCGGTGCAGGTCGCGCTGGCGGCGTGGCTGCGCTCGGTCTGGGCGCCGGTCATCGGCCTCGTCCTCGCGGTCGCGATCCGCTCGGCGCTGAGCTACCTGCTGCCCGACCCCGGTCAGCGCCTCCGCTTCGACCGCGACGTCGTCCGGCGGATCATCCATTTCGGCAAGTGGATCGCGATCACGTCGCTGGTTATGTACGCCGCGACCAATCTCGACCGGCTGTATCTCGGCCGGGTCGCGCCGCTCGCCCTGCTCGGCATCTACGGCATCGCGCGCGCGATCGCCGAGCTGCCGACCACGCTCGCGCGGCGGATGAGCTATCAGATCATCTTTCCCGCGCTTGCCAGCGTTTCCGAAGGCGACCGGGCGGGGCAGATGGCGGCGATCGCCGGCTCGCGCGCGGTGTTCACGCTCGGCGTCTGCGCAGCGCTGGCACTGGCGGCGTCGGTAGCGGACAGCCTGATCCTGGTCATCTACGACCCACGCTACCAGGCGGCGAGCTGGATGCTGTCGGTGCTGCTCGGCGGCGCGGTGTTCGCGGTGCTGTCCAACCTCAACGAGGCGTTGCTGCTCAGCGCGGGGCGGCCCTTTTATGCGAGCGTCGCGAACATGATGCGGCTGGCGACGCTCGCCATATTGCTGCCGACCGGCCACCGGTTGGCGGGCTTTCCCGGCGCGGTCGTCGCGGTCGCGGTCACCGAACTGCTGCAATATGGCTATATCGCGGTCGGCCTGCACCGCGTGCGGATGAGCTTCTGGCGGCAGGATGCGCTCGCGATCGGGGCTGCCTGCGCGGTGTTCGCGGTGATGCTCGCGGTGCGCTGGCAGCTGGGGTTCGGCACGCCGCTCGCGGGTCTTGGGAGGATCGGATGACCCGGCTGCTGATCGTCCATTATGCCGGCGACTACCGCGAAGCCGATCGCCTGCGCCGCGTCACTGGTGGGGAGACCTATTACGGGCACGGCTACGTCCTCGACCAGCTCGCCGCGTGGCAGGCGAAGCACGAGGCGGTCGGGTTCCTGTGCTCGCTCGCGCCCTCCTATTGGGAAACGCTCGACAGCGGCGTGACGGTGATCGGCGCGGATACCAACCCGGACCAGGATCCCGCACCGGTGCTGGCGTTGATCGAGCGGTTCGCGCCGACGCACCTGATCGTCTTTGGCCCGATGCTGCCGTTGATCCGCTGGGGGATCGAGCACGACGTCCGGCTGGGCGTCATCATGGCCGATTCGTTCGCCAATCCCTATTATCGCTGGGTCCGGTTCAGGCGGCTGCCGAAGCTGCTCAACGATCCCCGCGTGACGCTGGTCGCCAACCACGGTGCCAACGCCGCGAGGGCGCTGGTCGGGATCGGTTTGCGTGCGGACAAGGTGCTGGCATGGGATTTTCCGCATGATCGCACGCCCGAGACACAGCCCTGCAAGGCGTATGCGTCGGGACCGCCCTTCAAGCTGCTGTTCGTAGGCTCGATCAGCGCGAAGAAGGGCGTCGGCGACTTGGTTCGCGCGGTGGCGTTGCTGAAGGACCGCCTCGACGTCCGGCTCGACGTCGCGGGTCTGGGCGCAACGGACAAGTTAGCGGCGCTCGCGACACGCCTCGGCGTTGCCGACCGTGTCCGGTTCCTCGGGCTCGTCCCGAACGGTGCGATCCCGGTGATGATGCAGGCTGCCGATGCCGTGATCGTCCCCAGCCGCCACAATTTCCCCGAAGGCCTGCCGCTGACGCTGTTCGAGGGGCTCGCCTCGCGCACGCCGGTGATCGCGTCGGATCATCCGATGTTCCACGGGCATCTGGAGGACGGCGAGAGCGCGCTGGTGTTCGCCGCCGGCAAGCCACGCGCGTTAGCGGATGCGATCGCGCGGCTGATGACCGATTCGGCGCTGTATGCGCGGGTGTCGCAAGGGTCGGCGGCGGCGTGGCACCGGATGCAGAACCCCGTGAAATGGGGCGAGATGATCGATCGCTGGGTGCGCGACGATGCCGAGGATCGCGCGTGGCTGTCGGCGCACACAGTCGCCGCGCTGGACGGGCCGGCATGACGGCTCGAACCGGCGCTATCCACCTTACGATGACGCATTCGACGGCCGGCGGCTTGCGCGAACTCTGGGACGACATTGCCGAGGGACTGATCGCGCGCGGCCATCCGGTGAAGCGCTTCGTCCTCTATCCACCTGCCGACGCGGAGGGCGAAGGCGTCGACATGGCGGTCTGGCACCATGTCGTCGACGCTCGCCCGCGATCGGTGCTCGGCGCGGTCCGCACGTTCGCGGCGCTGGTCCGCTACCTGCGCCGCGAGCGACCCGCCGCGGTCGTGTCGGCGATGCCTGCCGCCAACGTGCTGCTCCCGCTCGCGGTGACGATCGCGCGCGTGCGCACCCGCGTGTTCCTGTCGCATCATTCGCCGACCGATACGCATAACCGCCTGCTCGACCGGATCGACGGCTGGACCGGCAGTCTGCCGTGTGTCGCCGGAGTCATCAGCGTGTCGGACGCGGTCGGCGCGACGCTGGCGCACAAGCCCGCCACCTATCGCGCGCGGACGCTCACGATCCACAACGCGCTGTCGGAGCGGGTCGAACGGGTCCTCGACGCCTTGCCGCGGGCAAAAGCCGGCGGCGATCGGTTGCGCGTCGTCGTGCTGGGGCGGCTGTCCTACCAGAAGAACTATCCGATGCTGATACGCGCGATGGCTGAAACGCCGGGCGCGGATCTGGAGATCGTCGGCGGCGGCGAGGACGAAGCGGCGTTGCGCACGCTCGTTGCGGACCTCCACCTCGGCGACCGCGTGACGTTCGCCGGCCTGATCCCGCGGGACGCCGCGCTCGCCAAGGCTGCGTCCGCCGACGTCTTCGTCCAGGTCAGCCGCTACGAGGGGCACAGCCTCGCGCTGATCGAGGCCGCGCGGCTAGGCCTGCCGCTGGTCGTGTCGGACGTGCCGGTGCAGGTCGAGGGCATCACCGCACGCGACGGAACACGGTGCGGGATCGTCGTGCCGCTTGAGGATCCGGCCGCGCTGGCAACCGCACTCCGGGGATTGCAGGACGATCCCGCACGCCGATTGCACTGGGCGGATCTTGCCGCGCGGCTCGGCGGCGAGGCGTCGAACGCGCGAATGCTGGATCGGTACGAGGCGGTACTGGCTCCCGCGGCACCGGCGCGATAGGAACAGGTCATGGCGACGGCGATCAACGTAGCGCGACGACCCGCAGCGGGGCCGATCACGCCCCAGCAACGCGCGACGCGCCTGCGTACGCGTCGGCGCTACGCCATCGCCAATGCCTGTTTCGTGGTGTTCCTCGCGCTGGTGCTGGTCGGCACGTCGGCGTTCCAGGAATGGGCGTTTTCCGGGGCGATCGGCCAAGGCGACGCGGCCAACCAGGTGCTGCACGTCGTCATCTTCGTGATGCTGCTCGCCGGCAGCGGCATGCCGAGCAAGCGTCAACTGTTCTGCATTCCCCTCGGACTTGCGCTGTTGCTCGCCTATTGCTTCTTCTCGGTGACCTGGGCGATCGCGCCGTTCATCTCGTTCCGGCGTATTACGCTGACCGCGCTCGTGGTCTGGGTGACATTCCGGCAGATCAACGATCTCGGGACCGAACGCACATTGAAGCTCATTCGCTACGTGTTGATCGCGGTGCTGATCGTCAATTATTTGATGGTGTTCCTGACGCCGTACGGCATCCATTCGGAAGTGTTCGGCGAGGAATCGTCGGTGGTTGGTGACTGGCGCGGGATCATCCCGCACAAGAACGTCGCGGGTGCGGCATGCGCGTTCACCGTGCTGTTCTTCACGTTCGACAACCGGCAGTTCCCGCGAATCGTTTCCGCGCTGGTGATCGCGGCGGCGACGATCTTCCTGTATTATACGCATTCGAGCACATCGGAATTGTCGCTCGTCCTCGCGCTGGCGATGGGTTTTGCGATCCGGCCCTATGATGCCAGCCACCGCTTCGCCGTCGGGATCTGTCTGGCCATGGTCGTCGGGCTGGCGTTGCAGATCCTGTTCGTAAACCTCACGGCGTTGAGCGATTTCGTCAACGATCCCGGTGCCTTGACTGGCCGCGGCGCGATCTGGCCGCTGTTGTTCGAATATGCGCGCGAGCACCTCTGGACTGGCGCCGGCTTCAGTTCGTTCTGGCAGATCGGCCCGGACAGTCCGATCTGGACGCTGACCAGTGGTTGGGTCGCGGTCTATGCCGCGCATGGGCATAACGGCTTTCTCGACCTGCTCGTCACGATCGGCCTGCCCGGCCTGGTGTTGGCGATCGTCGTGATGATCGTCTGGCCGTTGCTGCGGCTGTTGCTTAGCCAGTCGATCGGCAAGCCGCGGCGATCGCTGCTGGTGGCGATCATCATCTTCTGCGCCGGGCATAATCTGGCCGAATCGACGTTGCTGAACACCGCGTCGCTCGTCGAAGTGTTCCTGTTGATCGCGATCGCGATCACCTATCGCGAGTCCGATGCTAGCCCCGGCGCGCATCATGCGCTGCGTGGGCGGATGACGCGGTTGTTGCGGAGGCCGGCCCGGCTGTCGCGCCGCTGATGACCCGGGCGATCGGTTGGGCGCGATTGTGGGAACTGGTGGACGGGCTGTTTCCCGCTGAAGACAGCGCCGCTCGACCGCCGGCACGCCATTGGCCGCTACGCCTCCTGATCTTCGTCGCATGGCTCGTGCTCGTCACGTTCCTGGTCGCGCATCACGTGATGTGGCGCGACGAGGTCCGCGCGCTCAGCCTCGCGACGCAAGGGGCGTCGATCCTCGACATGCCGGCGGCGGCGCGCGGTTATGGGCATCCGCTGCTCTGGCATGTGCTGCTGCGGTTCGGCACCGACCTGCTGGGGACGAAACTCGTCCTGCCGGGCCTCGCGTTGGCGATCGGCATCGTTGCCGCGGCCATCCTGGCATTTGTCGCCCGCCTGTCCCAGCCGATGATGATCCTGACGCTGTTCGGCGGGTTCGCGACGTTCGACTATGTCGTGATGGCGCGGAACTACGGGCTCGCGATGCTGCTGCTGTTGCTTGTCGCCTGGGCCTATCCGGGAGTTCGGGAGCGCGGCCGGTGTCGCCCGCTGATCCTCGGGGGCCTGTTGTTCCTGCTGTGCAACGCCAACGTCCATTCGGTCGTGCTGGCCGGCGCGTTCGGAGTCTTCTGGCTCGGCGACCTGATCGTGCAGGAGGGATGGGGCTGGAGCCGGACGAAGCGGCAATGGCTTACCGCGATGATCGTCGCCGCAGCAGGGGCGTTGCTCGCGTTCGTGTCGGTCTATCCGTCGGTCGAGGACGCCCCTGCCGCCGTGCACCGGAGTTTCGGCCAGACGCTGCTTCACCTCATACCCGGCGTCGAGTTCCAGCGGATCTTCGGCAACTTCAACGCCAGCCTGCCGGTCACGATCCTGGCGGCGATGCTCGTTACCGGCAGCGTCGCCGCCTTTGCGCGTCGCCCCGCCGCCTTGGTCGCCGCGATCGCAGCGCTGGCTGGGCTGCAACTGCTGTTCGTGTTCGTCTATCCGGGCCACTATCGCCACGGCGCGCTGCTGATCGTGTTTTTCGTCGTGCTGCACTGGCTGACGGCTAAGGGGTTTGGCGGCTGGCACGACACGGTATTGGCCCGCCGCGCAGAGCGGATCGGCCGCATCGCCTTCCTCGCCTTGCTCGCCGCGCAGCTCCCCGCGACCGCGCGCGCCATCGTCCAGGCGGCGAAGTCCCAACCGCAGGGCGAGGCGAAGGCGCTCGTCGATCTGCTCGCGACCAAGGGCCTGTCCCGGTCGGTCGTAATCGCCGACCCGGACTTCCTGATCGAGAGCATCGCCTATTATGGCGCGAACCCGACCTGGTCCGTCAGGCGCGACCGGTTCACGTCGCTCGTGCCGATGACGCTCGCCGAGACATCGCCGATGAGCCCGGGTCGCCTGCTCGCGACCGCAAAGCGCCTCACCGCGGCCACGCACAGACCGGTCGTGATCCTGCTCTCCGCGTCGCTCGACGATATCGGGCAGCGCACGGTCATCGATCGCGGCACGTTCGGACCGCTGATCCTCGATCCGGACGACATCGCCAAGTTTCGCGCGGCAACGACCAAGCTCGCGACGCTTCGGACTGCGTCGGGCGATGAAGTATACGACGTGTATCGACTTGCACCGTAACGTCCGCAATTGCGGACCCGGGGTTGCAATCGCTTGGCAGGCCCGCGCATAGCATCCTCAATACAGGTCAGACGTTTGCGGTCTTGTAAGATCTGGACGGGGAGACGAGCCGCTGTTCGAACGCGATCATCACGGGACTGCGCCGAACGCCGTCGATGCGTCCGCTGTCGATGAAGGCCGCGTGCGGACCGCGACGATCGGCGGCATGAAGATCGCCCGGCTGCGGCGCGACGAACTCGCGGCGTTGATGCTCGCCGATACGGCGCGCGCGCGGGCCGGGGCGCTGGCGGAACCGCGGATCGTCACCTCGGCCAATGGCAGTGTCATCGCCGCCTATAACCGCGACGAGGAATATCGGCGGCTGATCGATGGCGCGGACATCGTCGATGCGGACGGCATGCCGCTGGTGTTCGCCAGCCGGCTGTTGTGTCGCGAGCCGCTCGAGGAGCGCATCGCCACCACCGATTTCCTGCTCGACGCCGCCACCATCGCCGCGCGCGACGACATCCGCTTCTTCTTCCTCGGCTCGCGACCGGGCGTCGCGGCCCGCGCCGCGCAACATCTCCGCAGCCGCTTCCCCGGCCTCAAGGTGGTCGGCACGCGTCACGGATTCTTCTCGCCCGACGCGATCCCGGACATTTGCGCGAAGGTCCGCGCGTCCGGCGCCGACGTGTTGTGGATCGGCATGGGCAGCCCTGCGCAGGAGCGGTTCGCGCTCGACAACCGCCATCTGCTCGGCGGGGTCGCGTGGATCCGGACCTGTGGCGGGCTGTTCGATCATTACGGCGGCGGCGTATCGCGCGCGCCGGGCTGGATGCAGGCGACCGGGCTGGAGTGGCTTTACCGTGCCGCGCGCGAACCGGTGCGGCTTGGCTGGCGCTATCTCGTGACAAGTCCGGTCGCGATCTACTATCTGGCAACCAGAACGCATGATTGACAGCCCTCGCGCGGGGCCGGGATCGGCAGGGAGTTCGATGGAACCACATGTACGCCGCACCGTCCGCTACGAGGATTTCGTCCAGCCCCGCCGCCGTCGCTGGCCGTGGATCCTGGGCGTCGTGATGCTGCTCGCGC
>Ga0247809_1000087_pt1 | contig 54679 bp, 51 predicted proteins | sample UWRJL104311B1_FD_180951 | JGI IMG/M metagenome (GOLD analysis project Ga0247809, IMG submission 180951) | Plant litter microbial communities from Arlington Agricultural Research Station in Wisconsin, United States - UWRJ-L104-311B-1 | ecosystem: Environmental > Terrestrial > Plant litter >... | reverse complement strand
TAGACACGATAATATGTTGGATTAGATGGAAAAGTAACTTCTGGACATGGAGGTGGGGTGACAGTTAGCCAATCTGACCATAATCCGCAGCTAAAATTTTTAAGCCTAAATTTAAAATTTTTTGAATAATAGAAATAATCGTTAGGATCTCCAATAATTATCCAATCACTTCCTGTTTGATTAGTTATCAAATCCACATATTGCATTTCATAATATTGTGGAGGATTACAATTAATTACATAATATCCAAGACTATTTTGAGTCGCAGTTATATTAGTCGGCGGCGGTAAAGGAAAATTTACTTCTTTTGTTATAATTAATGGAGCTGCAGTATTGCATGTATTTCTGACAGTTGCCGTAAGTGTAAATGCACCTCCATTTAATTTAGTAACTGTAGTCTGAACTGCATTTGGCGTGTTAATAATAACCGCTGAAGCTGGCATCGCTGACCATGTTACTGAAATACCGCCAGCCTGCAAATTATCTATCTTAAATGGTGATGACGTGTTTCCCATTTCAGAACTAATGCAATCAGGACCATTTATCTCAGGAGTTAATGCTGGAGTAACGCCATAAACAATATACATTTCTCTAAAACAGTTATTTCTTACCAGATCATAAGTCACCCAGAAAAATCCTCCATCTCCAGTAGTTCCCCATTGGTTTTGGACTTTAAACATTTGCTTATTTTCATCATATCCCACAATACACGCAGCGTGTCCACCTCTTGAAGGTCCTGAATTTGAAGTCCAAATTCCGGGAGTGCTCCATGATCCCCACATCTCGTCAAAAGCTGTGGTCACATCAAAACCTACTACTACAGGAAATCCTAAATCAATAGCACTTTTTACACCCCATACATCATTTCTGTTAAGCGTTGTCCAGTTTATGGCTTTACTTTGCGAAGCTTCCACGTTTTGGGAGAATGTAGGCAGAGTTGAACAAGTTGTACCATAAGGCATTGAATTATAAGAACAGACTCCTTTGTTTTTTAATAAATTTAACCCAGAAACCATAGTAGCGCCACTTGAACAGCTTGCATCTATTTTAATCTGGTTGTAAACATAGCTAGGGCTTCGGCGCGCCGTTTCCCAGCAAACTGTTTTTGGATATGTCAAGATGCCCATGGCTGAATAACCCAATGCCCAGCCCACGCAAGAACCTTGAGACCCCTGATTGCCTATTGGTGGATTTTTTAACATGACAACTCCATAAGTCCTATTTGCTGAACCACTTAAGCTACTAGGCTTTGCATATTCTTTTAATAACTCAAAATTTGCCTTCGGCATCTTTTTATATTTTGCCTCTTGCATAAATATTAATCCCGTGCCATTTTGCGAATAGCCTAAAAGTGAAATCAATAGACCAAAAAAGAAAAATAATTTTTTTATAAAATAATATTTTTTCATGTGTGTTGTTTAGTAGTAAAAAACCTGCCATAAAATATGGCAGGCTAATTTTTTAAAATTTATCTTCCTGCTTTTTCTAATTCATAAAGAGCCATGATATCTGCAGCATTTAGCGCTTTTTTCCAAACTCTCATTTCATCAATACTTCCTGTCAAACCTTTATCCCAAGTGTCAGCTGGAGTTCCATTTGCTGTGGTAGCAAAAGCACCAATTACGGGATAAGTTGGAGTAGCAAAAGCAAGCATATCTCCATTAGGAGTTCCTCTTTGTTCCCATGTTGGATTAGAGATTTTTACTCCATTAGAATAAACTTTGAAAGTTCTTAAAGCTCCATCCCATACAATTACAGCGTGAGCCCATTGACCTCCAACTTTATTTGCGAAGCCTACTTGTCCTAATAAAGCATCTTCTGGACTAACTTTAACGGCATTTCTAGAATCTTGCCAACCTAAAGCATTGCTAGAAACAATTTGTCCTTTAAAAGTAATACTATCGCTAGTAGCTGGCATCCAACCCGTCTCTGATATGAAATTTACACTTCCGGCCCATTCGTTAGGTCTAGAAAGAGATAAAAAAACACTTCCTGATTGCCCATTATTATTAGCTTTTACCCAAGCACTTACTGAAAAACTCGTTAAAGATGAACTTAAAGTTGCGATTGTTGGATACTTCATAAATCCAGCATTAAATTTTGCGCCTTGTCCCTTCATTCCAGTCTCATAGCTTGTTCCAACAGTTGCATTAGGCGCAGTATTAGACTTACTTTCAACACCTGTTCCATTTAAAGGCCAATAAGCAACTAAATCTGCTGCTCCTACTTCATCAGCTGAATTATAGCCACCAATTGGAGGCAAACTAGCGCTACCGCCACCATCGTCGCTTCCGCAACTTGTCATTGATACTGCTCCTGAAGCTAGTGCTATCGAATAGCACAAAAATTTGATTGTTTTCATAAAAAATATTTAATTAGAGTTAAAGTTTAATATCCAAAATTTTGAGCCAGCCTGCGACCGCTAGCCAATATCTGTTCTTGAGGAATCGGGAACACTTCATGCGTACCGACTATAAAAGTTTTTCCGTTTGCAAGCATTGCTGCTTCTGCCTGGCCTGTTCTTACCAAATCAAACCAGCGATCGTGTTCCATTGCCATTTCAAGTCTTCTTTCTTTCCAAATAATCTGAAGAGTAATTGGAACTGTCAATGCTTCCAAATCTGCCCTGTCTCTTAATTCATTTATCATATCTTCTGCTTCGCCGGTATCGCCGACATGAAATGCCGCTTCTGCCCTAATCAAAAGAATATCGCTATATTTTAAAATTCTTAGGTTTTTTGCGGTCACACCTTTATTTGTATCCCAGGATTCAGCAATGCTACTTTGGTATGCTTTATAGTTGTAACGTGGATTTGCCCATCCTGCTGGCGCTTGCAATCCATCCCATAAAATAGAAGGAACATACATGATTGTAGCTTCCCTTCTCTTATCACCTGGTTCATAAGCATTAGACAAAGACAGTGATGGCGTATTAAAGCCCCAGCCTAAATCAGGAGTTCCGCGAGGCCCTTGTACATTTGTATAATCTATAAGTCCATTGGTTAAAGTTGCTTGAATTTCGAATACAGATTCTAATTTATTTTCACCTGCTTCACGCCAAACTTGAGCATAATCGTCAAGAATATCATACTCTCCTGATATTATTACTTCTCCAGCCATGTCGTAGCTCAATTGCCATTTTTCTTCGTATAAATAGGCTTTTGCCAAAAGACCTTGTGCGGCACCTTTAGTAGCTCGGCCTAAATCTTGCCCCGAATATTCACTTTTTAACGGAAGCTTGTCAATTGCATCTAAAAGATCGGTTTCAATTTGAGCATAGGTTTCTTCTTTTGTCTTTCTTGTAAAAACAACTGAATTAACAGTTTCAGCATCATTAATGTCAATTTCTGAAACCACTATCGGAACACCACCAAAACATCTTACCAAATCAAAATACCAAAGTGCCCGCAAAAATTTTACTTCGCCTATCAGCCTATTTTTTAAATTTGAATCAATCGTAAGTTGTTCTAAATAAAATAAAGCTTTGTTTGCTCGACCAATTCCGTTATATCTTGATTCCCAAACGTCGTTGAATGAAACGCTTGACCGGTTAAAGTTCAAAGCATCTAAATCGTGCTTATCTGTTCCATTATCACCCATTGTAGAACCTTTGTCAGCATCATCGGATGTTATGCTCGTAATTCCAATCCATGAAAATCCATAAGTTCCATAATCAAGATTTTTATTATAGACTCCGTTTACAAGATTTACTGCATTTTCAGGATTATTCAAGAAATCAAGCTCGCTCATGTTTTTTTGTGGCTCCACATCAAGATCATCATCACAAGAAATAACAAGCAGTGCCAAACAAATTGCCTTGAGAGCCAAAATATATTTAATATGCTTTTTCATTTTTTTATTAAATTTTATTAAAAATTAATATTCATCCCAAAAAGGAAAGATTTGTTTGTTGGATAGGCATCTAATTCAATACCTGCGCCTCCTAGCGGATTTGCATTATCGCCACCGACAATTTCTGGAGAATAACCACTATAGTCTGTAAATATGAATGGATTAACCGCTGTAAAATAAATTCTTACATTATCAATTTTTTCAAAAAACTTCGGAAGCGTATATCCTAAAGTGATATTATTGATTCTCAAATAATCACCATTTTCAATAAAATATGTTGAAGGTTTTGGCCTATTATTTGAAGGCTTTGGATTTTCTGCATTTGGATTTGAAGGGATCCAAAAATTATCTAAAACTTCACTTTCAACATTTTCTCCACCTTGTCTCTGTGCCTTTTTTCCATTATAAAGTTTGTTGCCACCAACACCATAAGTGTCAACAGAAAAATCAATATTTCTATATTTGAATCCAAGACTTACTCCATAAGTGTAATCTGGTACATAAGAACCCGCATTGATTCTGTCGCTGTCAGTGATTGTTCCATCGCCGTTCGCATCTCTAAAAACAGGTTCTCCGTCGCTATTATATCCGATTTGATCAAAGACATAAAAGCTTCCCAATGGCGCACCTTCATATACAGCTTTAGTCCATTCACCATTACCTAAACCACCGCTAGAGGCTTGATTTGTAAAGTAAGGATTGTCAGCTTTTGTAACTTCATTTTTATTTTTAGAAAAATTAGCTCCAATCCAATAGTTCAAATTATCATTTATATCATCTTGCCAACGAAGTGTTGCTTCAATCCCTTTATTTGTCACTTCCCCTGAATTGATGAATACTTTTCCTTCAGATAAAACTGGAGGAAGTTTAAGCTCTAAAATTACATCTACAGATTTTCTGTTATAGAAATCTAAGGTTCCTGACAAGCGATTTTCCATTACTCCAAAATCAATTCCAAAATCAAATTCTTTCATTGTTTCCCAAGTCAAGTTTGGATCTACTGCATTTGCAACATAAGAACCAGAATTTATAAGGCCTGCTACTCCAAAAGAATAATTTTTGTTTTGAGAAAATGAAACCTCATTGAAAGTTGGGCCATACCCGTTACCAACTTCCCCATAACCCCCTCTGATTTTAAGATTATCTAGAAATTGTACATCTTTTAAGAAATTTTCATTACTAAGCACCCATCCCGCAGATACTGCTGGAAATACACCCCATTTTTTATCGCCCTGAAAAACACTTATTCCTTCTCTTCTAACAGTAGCAGATAATAAATATTTGTTATTGAACTCATATTCAATCCTTCCAAAATATGCCAAAGATATTCTTGGCGTATCGTGTTCATTTCTAACAGTTACAAAAGGATTTGTGTTATCTAAATTAGTAGAAAAATCGAGCTTCCAATAATTTGACTGGCTTGGAACATTATATCTAAATCCATTTAGATATTCAGAATTATTTGTAGTAGTTCTGGACATACCTGCAACAATAGTGATATTGTGTTTCCCGAATATTTTTTGATAGGTCAAATAATTATCCCAATTCCATGTATAATCTTCACTTTTTCTTTGCTCGAGGCTATTGTATAATACCGTCTTATCGCCAAAAGTAGCTCTATAATCTTCGAGGTCAGAAAATTGTTGCGTGGCATCAAACGGATTCTGGGTAAGCCAGACTTCAGAAAGATCATTAAAAGTGTATCCTTTAACCCAACTTGCATTAACCCCTAAATTAGAATTGAATTTTAAATCTTTAAAAATTTTCAATTCAGCACCAATAGAACCTGTAATCTGAATACCCTTATTTTTCTGATGCGTATTGTATAATTGCGCTACTGGATTGCCAATGCTATTATATCTGTCAGTACCTCCCTCATCATTCAAACCATTAGCAACATTTCTCAAAGGCGCTCCCCATCTGCCGTTACCGTATCTCACGGGAATAATTGGAGATTGCTTGTAAGCATTTGTAAAAGTGGACAAGGGTTTTGGCTCATTATCAACAATTGTAATGTTCATAAAGTGATTAACTTTCAATCTGTCTTCTAAAAATTTGTATTCATTTTTATTGACAATGTTAGTTCTCTTAAAATCAGTGCCAAGCAAGATCCCTTTTTCAGTATAATGAGTAATTCCCAAATAATAATTTGCATTTTCATTTGCTCCTGAAAGCGATAATGAATTACTCATGACTTCACCAGTTCTTGTAATTTCGTCAAGCCAGTCTGTATTGTTCGGCTGGTTGAAATTAAAGTAAGACGAAGAACCTAGCGCAGTGTTATTATAGTAGGCATATTTATAAGAATCTGCCATGTCTACTTTTTTCTGGATAAATTTTTGTCCATAATACGATGTATATGAAACTTTTACACCACCTTGCTGGCCTCTTTTTGTAGTAATGAGAACCACACCATTAGCGCCTTTTTGTCCATAAATTGCTAAAGAAGATGCGTCTTTTAAAATACTGAATGAAGCAATGTCGTTTGGACTTAAGCCGTTAAGACTTCCTGATTCTACACCGTCAATTACATATAATGGATCTCTTCCTCCTAAAACCGTTCCAAGACCTCTAATTCTGATCGAAGGATTGGCTCCTGGCTCATCATTCGTCACAATGTTCACACCTGCAACTCTACCTTGAATGGCTTGAATAGCAGACTGTGCTGGTGTTTTCATGATTTCTTCAGATTTGATTACTGCAACAGAACCCGTTATACTTCCGGCTCTTTTTGATCCATACCCCACCACTACAACTTCTGAAAGTGAATTCAATTCGTCAGCTAAAGCTATAGTCATAAAACTTGAAGAAGCTGTGGCTGTTTTAGTGGTAAAACCGATTATTTTGAAAGTTAACTGGCTTCCTTCTGAAGCCTCAATGGAGAAATTACCATCCAGATCAGTCACACCTGTAATTGGTGAATCAGAAACAGTAATAATAACGCCAGGTAGTGGCAATCCTTGAGAATCTGCCACTTTACCCTTAATTTCCTGCGAATGGACCGCAAAAGAAACTAATGATAAAATTAGAAAAGTGAAAATGTTTCTTTTCATTTTGTTAAATCGCTTGTTAGGTTAGAGGTACCAAATTAACGAATTACAACGTTGTAGTAAACATTTTAAATTTACAGCATAACTACATCAAATTTTTTAAATTATAACATATACAATTAATAATCAACCTATTAATAGACAATAACACTACATTTAAAACTGTTAAAAAAAACCTTTTGATGTAATAATGATGTAGTATTAATTTAATAAAAATAGTAGCTTATAATTTTACTATTGACAATAATATCACTATTTATATATTAATCATGAATTTCGATAAGCTCTCTTCTTGATTCAAGCCTAATTTTTTCCTTAATCTATAACGATGGAGTTCTACGCCTCTAAAAGAAATATTCATCAATGGAGCAATTTCTTTAGAAGAAAGATTCATTTTTAAGTAAATACAAAGCTTGATATCTTTAGAAGTAAGAACTGGAAATTTTTTAGAAAGCTTGCTTACAAAATCTTCATTGCTTTGCATTAAATTATGTTCAAAGCTTTCCCATTCATTTTTATTTAGAGCATTTATTTTGATGGATTTTTTGATTTTGCTCTTGATTTGATTTACATCTGATTCAGTTTCAAGAATTTGCTGAATGCTGTCAATCATCTCACTTTGTTTTGCTATGGAAAGAGATTTCCCTGCAACTTCATAGGCTTTATTTTGAATTTCAATTTCTAATATATGCTTTTCATATTCTTGAAGTTTTAGTTTGTTTTCAGCAATTAATTCAAGCTCAATAATTTCCTTCTGGTGCTTTAACTCCTCTTCTTTGAGCTTAATTTTTTCTGAATACCTAATTTTATTCCATCTGTAATATAGGAAGAAGCTTATAGTGATAATTAAAACATACAATAAGACCATCCACAGAGAGAAATACCAAGGTTTATCTACTTTAAATTCATAATCTGCCAACTTGATATATTTTTTCCCATTATTATAATAAAAATCTAATTTTTGACTGCCACTATTCAAATTATTAAGTACCAAATGCCCATTTACAATTGGAATATATTTCTCTGAATTATTTAACTTATAAAATAAATCCGGCCTGCTATAACCATAATATTGCGTCACTACATTTATTTCGACTGGCTGATTGTGCTTTATATTTGTATCTTCAGTAATCAATTTTCCTCCATAAAAACCCTCGGCGTGAACTCTCTGAATTTTTCTTTTCTGTTTATTAATTTCAAAAGAAATGAAGCCGTCATCCAAATTAATCAGTAACTGCTTATTATTTTTATAAACCTTAATATTCTCAATAATAAGCCTTCCTGCATAATATTTCTCTGGTATGAGTTCCCATAAAAATTCGTTTTTGATTTGAGTTACTACATATAAAAGACTGTTTTTAAACACAATAAAACGCTCATCATCAATTGGAATTATATCAGAGATATCTTTGAAAGTGCTATTAAATATTCTATCTTTTTCAAGTTTTCCAGAAATCGGATTATAAATGTGCCAAGAATTATTGATCAGAAATAAAATTTCGTTTTTATAGCTGAAAATTTTTACGCCATAATCATTTGCAATACCATTATCTTGTGAAACATTTTCAACTTTTTTTACTACAAAATTGCTGTCATACTGAATTCTATACAAACTTTTATAATTATCAGCTGCCCATAATTCTCCTGGCTTATTCTGTGCAATATTTCGTATTGGCTTTGGCAATTGTTCTAAAAATTTCCATTTTGTGAGATCATTTACATCTTTATAAACTACAATTCCTGCATAATGTGCCTGAAAATAGACGTTTTCAAAATTGCTTTTCAAAAATTTCCAACCTCCATTTATAGGATTTATCAATTGAAGCTTTGTGCCATCATAGACGAAAGTGCCGTCATTATGCCCAATAATAAATTTATCTTCTGCCTTATAAATGTCCCAAACTTGGCCTTGAGAATTTGGAACTACTTCAATTTTCTTGTTTTTGCAATTGAAAATCCCATGATTAGTTACAAAAAGATAGCCGCTCCCGATTGTAGAAAGTGAATATACAGAACCCAAAACTCCAGAATTATCAGAAAAAATAGTGACCGGAGAATTAATTTCTATATGGCAAATTCCATTATCCAGTCCGAGCCAAATGTCATTTTCACTGTCAAGTCCGATGGAAAGCACTGCATTATTCCGCAACGCATTCTGCCGATTGAGATTTTTATAAGTTCCGTTTTCTAGATTGATTATATAAATTCCTTGAAGACCGCTTCCAACAACAAGGGTATTTTTATCCGCAAATTTTGCAGTTACAATAACTTCATCTTTTAAAATTGAATTTAAAGGATGATTCCATGCCAAAAGCTGGCCATTTTTTGCTTTGAAAATACCGCTGTTTTTAGTGAAAATATAAATTTCACCGTTGTGCTTTTCAATATGGTGGATTACGTTATTTTCTAAAATTTCCCAATTCAATATTTTGCTGAACCTGTTGCCATTCATTTTATAAATTCCATTGCGGACTGTGGCAGCATAAATTTCATTTTCAACAACATAGCAATAAGATATTTGGGAAGGAAATCTTACTTTTTCAACATTTCCTTTGCTATAAATGTAAACTTCATTAAAAGTCTGGAAATATAATTTGTCTTTATGCCTGAAAATTTTCCAAACCTCTTCATTTTCAGAATTTTTATTAAATATTTCCTTTCCTTTTGACAAAGAAAAATATTTCATCTTTCCTTCTATCCTTTTCCAATAGCCAAATTCTTTATAAGAACCGCAGTAAATTTTATCTCCTTCAATAAAAACTGAACGAATAATTGTTTTGTTAGGAAGCGTATATTTTTCCCATTTTACACCATTATATCTAAGAAAATAATGATTGTTTGCAAAATACATGGCATTGTCATTTCCTTGTACAACATTCCAAACTTGATTATCGCCGTTGTATTCAGATTTGGTAAAATTTTCTACAAATGGAAGAAGCTCTTGACCACTAGAAGCCAATGACATCAAGCAAATAAACAGAAGCTGAAAGAATTTAAGTTTCACAATATATATAGTTTACCTCTCAAATATATATAAATTTCGGGTATAGCCTAAAATCAAAGCATAAATAAAAATTAATGTTCGGATAAAAAATAATAAAAAAAACTATTTTTGCTAAAATTCTATAAGGAAATGAAAAAATATTTCGGATTACTATGCTGTCTTATTGCCTTAAATGCTTGCGATGATGGCGAAATGGTATTTGATTCATTTAATTTTGATGATGCCAGAAGTGCTGACTGCGGATTAGACAATGCGATAAACACAGTTTTTAAAATAAATGACAATGAAGCCTTGATCTTAAAAATTGATGGCGGTCAAACTTTTTTTACTGGAGCTGGCGAGCCTTATATAGTTGATTTATTTCCTTTTAGAAATGAAATGACTGCCAATAGTCCGGCAAAGATTTATACTATCAGCAATGATAACAGGGTTATTTACCGCGTTTTTAATGGAACAGTAACCAATAGTTATTTCTGCAGTCAAATTCCTCCAATTTCTCCAGCGGTAATTGATGAATCTTCTACTTCAGGAACTGGCGGTGGTACTATTGAAATTACAACCAGAATTATTCCTGCTGACTATCCGTCAGTTGCAGCAATAAAATATCAGCATTCTGTAATACTAAAAAATATTACATTCATAAATAGCCAAGGAACAACAACTTATGAGCAATTCAATTATGGAATTTATGAAAGAGGTTCAAACGTGTCATTTGCTTTCAGCCCGTTAACTGATCCAATCCAAAGATGTTCTGATGCAAGACTTATACGTTTTCATGATAGAAATATAGGTGATGATCCAACTAAAGAAGACCTAAATGAGGTTTTAGAATTTACTATTAGTGATGCTGAATTAGAGGCATTAGATGTTGGTGATACTCCAATTTATACTAGTGAAGCTAATAAATTGACTTATAAAATTTTCAGCAATGACGTTGACTCAAATTTTGTATGCTCAGGAACTGTTGGGAATTTAAATCCGATTCCTGGCTTATATGATGAATTTGTATCTTTAAGCGGGGTACCTGCTCAAGGAGAAATACCAGCAACAGGAAAAATTACAATTACAAAAACTCCAATTCCGGGTACTGAGAATTTCACCTACAGCTTTCTTTTTAGTGCTGTAAAATTTAAGGATGTTGATGGCGCTACAACTTTTACATTAAGCACCCATCTTTTTGGAAGTTATACTCCCGCTAATTAAAAATATTCAAAAAAACTCCGATAAATTATCGGAGTTTTTTTTTATCTATTGGGGTTTTGCTTTATATAAACTTCTGTTGCACCAAGTCCATATTTTTGATAATCAGCATCTTGAAAAGCAATTTCATCATATCTTCCCAAGAGAAAATCTAGTTCTGATTTTAAAACTCCTTCTCCAACTCCGTGAATAAAAACTATTTTTGGAATTCGGTTTCTAATTGCAAATTCAATGTGCCTTTTTGCTGTTTCCGTTTGCAGAGTCAAAATATCATAATTTGACATTCCTCTTTTATTTGGAACTAATTTTTCAATGTGCAAATCAAATTCTGGAGCCGCCCTTTCATCTTTATTTTTCTTTTCCTTTACAAAACTTCTCGGCTTAGGAATTTCTTTATCTCTTAAAACTTCGTTTAAATTATGGCTTCCAATTCCTAAATTTACAGAAGAATCTATCTTAATTAATTCTTTCATGGAATAAGTCAATTCAAAACCATCTTCGGTTTCAACAGTGACTTGATCATTTTTCACTGTCAAGACAACGCCGTTTACAGCTTCATCTAAAACGGTCACTTTATCTCCTTTCGCTATCATCTTCGTGAGAATTATCTTGATTTTTACTAGGTACTTTTGCGGTCAATCGCATCATTCCATACATAAAAATGATTATCGCAATAACCATAATATAAATATTTGGCTTTGCCTTGCTTTGCTCATATAAAGCAAAAATTCCGGCAAGAGTCATAATTGGAATATATATTTTTTTCATAATTTTTATAAATTCAAGATTTCAAAAGTAAGGACTTTAAAATAATTCAGGTGCTTGTTTATTAACTTTAGGCTTTTTTTTCGTAAAATTGTATACCAAATTTATTCCAATGGAAGAATACATGATTCCCTGCATGAACAAAAGAATATTCGGAATCGACTGTCCGGGTTGTGGGACGCAACGCGCATTTGCTTTAATTTTAAAAGGAGAATTCACGGATGCCTTTTTTATGTTTCCTGCGATTTACACGACCGTTTTATTCTTCATTTTTTTAGGACTTAATTTTATTGACAAATCACGCAATTACCATAAAATGATAGTTTCTTTAGGTATAATTAACGGGGTTATCATGATAATTTCATACATTTATAAAATAACAAATCTTTAAATAATCAACCAAAACAAAAATCACTCATGGAAGAAACTCAATTTTCAAATTTCGAAACACCTCAAAAATTACCAAATGCAACAGCAGTTTTAGTTCTTGGTATTTTATCAATCGTAACTTGCTGTTGTTATGGAGTGCTAGGACTTATCTTAGGAATCGTAGCGCTTGTTTTAGCTAAAAAAGACACTAAGTTATATATTGAAAATCCAGGACTGTACACCAATTACTCAAACATCAGCACTGGAAAAATTTTGGCCATCATCGGAATTTCTTTAAGCGCATTATATCTAGTTGTAAACATTTATTTCTATGCAACTATCGGAGCAGAAGGATTACAAGAAATACAGCAAGAATGGATACGCCAAATTCAAGAAAGACAATAACAATAACAAAAAAAAGCCGCTGTTCAGCGGCTTTTTTTATCTATTTTTCAAACTCTTTTAAAGTCTTAATAATAATCGAGACACAATCTAAAAGTTGTTCTTCGTTCATCACCAAAGGTGGCGCAAAACGAATAATATTTCCGTGCGTTGGCTTTGCTAAAAGTCCGTTGTCGCGCAATTTCATGCAGATGTTCCAAGCCGTGTCGCTTTCTTCTGTGTCGTTAATTACAACGGCATTTAAAAGCCCTTTTCCTCTAACAAGTGTTGCCATAGTGCTTGTTTGGATATAATTATCTAATTTTTCTCTAAAAATATTTCCTAAGTAAGTAGCATTTTCAGCTAGTTTTTCTTCTTGCACAACTTCCAAAGCGGCGATAGCAACAGCTGCAGCAATTGGATTTCCACCAAAGGTAGAACCGTGTTGTCCAGGCTTGATTACATTCATAATCGAATCATTCGCCAAAACTGCAGAAACAGGATAAGCACCACCAGACAAAGCTTTTCCTAGAATTAAAATATCTGGCTGCACATTTTCGTGGTGAACTGCTAATAATTTTCCGGTTCTTGCGATTCCAGTTTGCACTTCATCAGCGATGAAAAGTAGGTTGTGTTTTTCGCACAATTCTTTTGCTTTGGCCAAATAACCTTCCGAAGGAACATAAACTCCGGCTTCACCTTGAATTGGTTCCACCAAAAATCCTGCTACATTTTTTTGAGTTTTCAAGACATTTTCCAAAGCTTCCAAATCATCATAAGCAATGCTGATAAAACCAGCCGTGTAAGGACCAAAGTTTTTCCGTGCATTTTCATCATTTGAAAAGGAAATAATCGTAGTCGTTCTTCCGTGGAAATTTCCGTCGCAAACAATAATCTGTGCTTCATTTTCTGGAATTCCGTTTTTTTCGTAAGCCCATTTTCTGCAAAGCTTGATCGCTGTTTCAACGGCTTCAGCTCCCGTATTCATCGGAAGTACTTTGTCGAAACCAAAATATTTGGTTACAAATTCTTCGTATTTTCCTAATTTATCATTGTAAAAAGCACGTGAAGTCAACGTCAAGGTCTGCGCTTGTTCGATCATCGCTCCGATAATTTTTGGATGGCAATGACCTTGATTTACAGCAGAATAAGCGGAAAGGAAATCATAGTATTTTTTTCCGTCGGTGTCCCAAACGTAAACGCCTTCTCCTTTACTTAAAACCACAGGAAGCGGGTGATAATTGTGTGCGCCAAATTTTTCTTCTAATGCGATGGCATCATTGTTTTTTTCTAAAACTGACATTGTGAAAGTATTTTAATTCTTCAAAAATCAATTCCTTCTTGTGGAGAGAAATCATCCATATCGCTTTTGCAAAATTAAGCAATCTTATTTGATTTTCAATCGTTATCGTAGATGTAATGGAACACAGATTTCACAGATTAGCACAGATTTTTAACAATATTAATAGTAAGCAAACACGAATTTCACGAATTTTCACAAATAAATGACCTTTTATATTTGTGTAAATTAGTGTAATTCGTGGCAAAAAATAAATCCCATTTCTCCAACTGGCTTTCCAGATGCAAAAATGGGATTCTTGTATTTTAAATGCTGTGAGTTTATGCTAAAACCAATGTTGCATTTGATGTAATTTTTGTGTTCAACAATCTTGAAATTGGGCAAGTTGTTTCGGCTTTTGAAACTAATTCTTGGAATTTATCAGTTGTAATATCATCCACTCTTGCCACAACTGAAAGATGTGAACCCACAACAGTTCCATCTTGAAAATCGACGTCACATTTTGTTTCGATTGATGCTACAGTAAAACCTGCTTCATTAATGTAAGCCGTCAATTGCATTGTGAAACATCCTGCGTGTGCAGCCGCGATTAATTCTTCTGGATTGGTTCCGTTTCCTTGCTCAAATCTTGTTTTAAACGAATATTGTGTGTTACTTAAAACGTTGCTGTCGGTTGATATTTTTCCGCTTCCTTCTTTTAGTGAGCCTTCCCAAACTGCTTTTGCACCTCTTTTCATAATAAATTTTTATTGGTTGTTTGTTTCATAAAATTACGAAAAGGAAATGCTTGTTAGAATATTTTTGGAGAAACTTTAACTTATTTAATTGCAAACTTAGTAACCACAAGTTCGCTCACTGCCCCTGATTGTAGCGGAAAGCCCGGAGTTTTTAAATCTATTTTTTGCTGCTTCAAAACAGCGACCAACGGAAGCTCGTTTTGTGGCTTGAAAAAAAAGATTTAAAAATGAGGACTTGAAGCGGAAAGCAGGATTTAGGCCCAAAAAATTGAAAAGAAAAAATTTCTTAATTTCAATTCAAAAAACCGAACAATCGCTTATTTTTGCGGTATGGGAAGAAAGATTACAGATAAGGTTATTTTTGAGAATGTAAAAGTGCTTGATGCAGGCGCTAAAGGGGTTTCAGTGGCAAAAGCGCCAGACGGAAAAGTGATTTTTATTCCGAATGTGGTGCCTGGAGATGTGGTTGATGTGCAGACTTTCAAGAAAAGAAAAGCCTATTATGAAGGAAAAGCTATCAATTTTCATGAATTTTCTGAAGATAGAATTGAGCCGGTCTGTCAGCATTTTGGTGCTTGTGGTGGTTGCAAATGGCAAAATATGACGTATGAAAAGCAGTTGTTTTATAAAAATAATGAGGTTTTCAATCATTTAAAACGTATTGGAAAAATTGAATTGCCTGAATTTGAACCAATTTTAGGCTCTGAAAAGAAATTTTTCTACAGAAATAAAATGGAATTTTCATTTTCAAATGCGCGTTGGCTGACGGAAAAAGAATTGGCGAGCGACGAAGAATTTGAAAATAAAAATGCGCTTGGTTTCCATATTCCAAAGATGTGGGACAAGATTTTGAACATTGAAAAATGTTTTTTGCAGGAAGATCCTTCGAATGACATCAGAAACTCGATTCGTGATTATGCGAACGAACACAATTTGCCCTTTTTTAATCCGAGAAATCATGAAGGTTTGTTGCGAACGTTTATGATTCGTACGGCTTCGACTGGAGAAATAATGGTTTTGATTCAGTTCTTTGAGGAAAACAAAGAGCAACGAGAAGGTTTATTGGATTTTCTATACCAAAAATTTCCGAATATTATTTCTTTGCAATATGTGATTAATGGCAAGCCGAATGATACAATTTACGATCAAGATGTAATTCTATACAAAGGTAGAGATTATATTTTGGAAGAAATGGAAGGTTTGAAATTCAGCATCAATGCGAAATCTTTTTACCAGACAAATTCAGATCAAGCATACGAATTGTACAAAATTACAAGAGAATTTGCAGGTTTGACAGGCAATGAACTGGTCTATGATTTATATACAGGAACCGGAACTATTGCACAATTCGTATCAAAACAAGCTCGAAAAGTAATTGGTGTGGAAGCAGTTCCTGAAGCGATTGCTGATGCTAAAGAAAATGCAAAACGTAATAATATTACCAATTGCGAGTTCTTTGTTGGAGATATGAAAGTAGTTTTCAACGAAGCTTTTATTGCACAACATGGCAAGCCAGATGTTATTATCACAGATCCGCCGAGAGATGGAATGCACAAAGATGTGATTCAGCAGATTTTAAATATTGCTCCCGAAAGGATTGTTTATGTGAGCTGTAGTTCTGCAACTCAGGCGCGTGACTTGGCTTTAATGGATGAATTTTATAAAGTTTCGAGAGTTCGCCCGGTTGATATGTTTCCGCAGACGCATCACGTTGAAAATGTTGTACTTTTGGAAAAAAGATAATTGATGAAGAAATTTCTAAATATAGTTGTAGCAGTTGTTATTGCTTTCAGTTTTTCTGCCTGTGAAAAGGATGATATCTGCGCAAGCACCACGCCAACGACACCAAGACTTATTATTGATTTTTACAACAGAGAAGTTAATACTGCTTTAAAAAGCGTCACTCGACTGACTGCTAAAGCTGTAGGCGAAACAAATCCGATCATTTTTAATGAAAATGGCACTGAAATCACTAAATATCAGGTAACTGGCACTCGATTGTCATTACCGCTTAGGTTAAACGAGGATACTACAACTTATGAATTGACTCAATATTCTGATGATCCAATATTACAAAATACAGATATAATTACGATCAATTATGCAACTCGTCAAATTTACGTTTCTCGAGCTTGCGGCTATAAAATTAATTTCAGACTGAATGATGAAAGGCCAATTGAAAGACCTTTAGGTGATATAAATCAATGGATCAGCAATGTCGTTGTAGAAACTACTAACATAGAAACAGAAAATGAAACACACGTTAAAATTTATTTTTAATCTGGCATTTGCCCTAGTTTCATTCTCGATTCTTGCACAAGAAAAAGAGTCTGATTCCATAGTTCCAAAAACAGAAAAATACGGTATCAGAATTGGAGCCGATTTGTATAAAATTGCAAGATCAATTTATGATGAAGATTATAAAGGTTTTGAAGTTACCGCAGATTATCGCTTTACCAAAAAAATATATTTTGCGGCAGAACTTGGAAACGAAAATAAAACTACTGACGAACCGCAGTTAAATTTCACTACAAAAGGTACTTATTTCAAGCTTGGTGCAGATTATAATATCTATGAAAACTGGCTTGACATGGAGAATTTAATTACTTTGGGAATGCGTTATGGCTTCAGTTCATTTACGCAAGAATTAAATTCTTATAGCATTTATAATCCGAATTCTTATTTTGGAGATTCTTCTTTAATTACGGATGGAAAAAAATTTAGTGGATTATCCGCACATTGGCTGGAAGTTGTTGCCGGAGTTAAAGCAGAAATTTTTGACAATCTTTATCTTGGTTTTTCGCTTCGTATGAATTATTTGGTGACCCAAAAAGAACCGGCTGACTTTGAAAATCTTTATATTCCTGGTTTTAATAGAACTTATGACGGAAAATTTGGAGTAGGATTTAATTATACATTGAGCTATTTTATCCCACTTTATAAGAAAAAGAATTTACCGAAAAAGGAATTAGATAATTAGCCAATTAGAAAATGAGATAATTCGGTAATACGCAAATTACCTAATTGGCTAATTATCTAATTGACTATTTAATCTGCTTGATTCCTTTCATAAAAATCCAGCTCATAAAAAGTTTTTCTCCATCATTTGTCTTAACAGCTTGGAATTTTGGAGAAAGAATTGTTCCAATAATAAAAGCCGTCAATGGAATCCAAAATCCTGTTAAGTTGGTATAAGCATCAATTACAAAACGAAATCCTATAAATAATACTGCAAAACTTAATAATTGATATATAAATGCTTGGGTTTTTAAACTCATAATTTTGATTGTTAGATTTTTAGACTTTTTTAGAATGTCAGATTACGAAATTGCTTTCTGCTTATTGCCTATTGCCTTCTTGAAATTTAGTTCTTTTGCTTCCTTCGTACATTTCATATTTTACTAATCTGGCTTCCAAACTTCCATTAAAAAGCTTGATTTTTCTTGAAGGTTTTAGTCCGACGAATTTCAAAGCTTCCAAATTTGCAGTAATAAACCACGCATTTGTTCCTGGATAACTTTGTTTTAAAGTATCACCAATATCTTTATAAAAACGTTCCATTTCAATATCCAAACGCTCCCCATAAGGCGGATTGAAAACCATGTGCAACGGACCTTGACTCATTTTTTCTGTATCAAAAAAGTTTTTTTCTGCAATAGTTACATACTCATCAAGATTTGCATTTCTGATATTATCTTTGGCTTTTAAAACCGCAGAAGGCGCTTTGTCATAACCTTGAATCGTATAATGAAACTCTTTCACTTTCTTCATTAACGAATCAATAATTTGCTCAAAAAGTTCATTATCCCAATCATTCCATTTTTCAAAAGCAAATTCTTTTCGATTCAAATTTGCAGGAATATTACAGGCAATCATTGCTGCTTCAGCCAAAATTGTTCCTGAACCGCACATCGGATCTATAAAATGCCCTTGTCCTTCCCAACCTGAAAGCAAAAGCATTCCGGCAGCCAAAACTTCATTTATAGGGGCAATATTTGTCGCCGTTCTATAGCCTCTTTGGTGCAAAGAATTCCCCGAAGTATCCAAAGCAACCGAAACTTGGTCTTTATCGATGTGAATATTAATTCTCACATCTGGATAATCTTTGTCAACGCTCGGCCTTGCTCCTGTTCTATTTCTAAATTGATCTACAATCGCATCTTTTGATTTTTGGGAAACAAATTGCGAGTGCTTAAAATAATCAGAATGAACCGTCGTATCGATCACAAAAGTCATATTTGCATTCAAATATTTGGACCAATCGATTCCTGAAATACCTTTATATAAGCCCAATTCATTGTTTGCCCTGAAATAATAAATCGGTTTTAAGATTTTTAAAGCGGTACGAAGCGAAAGATTTGCCTTGTACATAAAACCTTTATCTCCAGAAAAGCTCACCATTCTCACGCCTTGTTCCACATCTTGAGCTCCTAAAACTTGTAATTCTTTTGCTAATATTTCCTCAAATCCGAAGAAAGTCTTAGCTATCATTTTAAAATTTTCCATAAAATTCTTGTAATTCGCAATTTTGCAACTTGATTGCGTTTTGCTATTGGCACTTGCCTATTTTCTGCAAAAATACACTAAATTTGTGGCTTAAATAAATACGATGCAAAAAGAAAAAAATACTTGGTTCGCCTCTTGGTTCGACACTCCTTATTATCACATTCTTTACAAAGACCGAGATTATGCCGAAGCGCAAGTGTTTATGGACAACATAACGCAATATTTGAACCTTCCGGATGATGCTAAAATCCTTGATTTGGCGTGTGGAAAAGGCCGTCATTCTGTATATTTAAACCAACTAGGTTATGATGTTACCGGAGCTGATTTGTCAGAAAACAGCATTGCCGAAGCTTCGAAATTCGCCAATGAAAAACTGCATTTCGAAGTTCATGACATGAGAATTCCGTTTGAACAGAAATTTGATGCCATTTTCAACCTTTTTACAAGTTTTGGGTATTTTGAAAATGACGAAGATAATTCGACTACGATAAAAGCAATTCAAGAAAGCCTTTCTGAATATGGTTTTGCGGTAATTGATTTTATGAACGTGCAGCATGTTATCAACAATCTGGTTCCAGAAGAAGTAAAAACTGTTGATAATATTGATTTCCACATAAAAAGATACCACAAAGACAATCATATTTACAAAGAAATTGACTTTGAAGATAAAGGAGAAAAGTTTCATTTCGTAGAAAAAGTCCAAGCTTTGACATTGCAAAATTTTGAAGAAATGATGGAAGAATCAGGAATTTATCTTTTAGATACTTTCGGAGATTACAAGCTGAAAAAATTCTTCAAAAACGAAAGTGAAAGACTGATAATGGTTTTTAAATAATCAAATAGTTCTCTTAAATGGACAACATTTTAACTTATATTCTTCCCTTATTTTCGGTTTTGATTGGCTATGCTGTTGCCTTGTTTTTAAAACCTACGAAGAAAAACAACTTAAAGCTTTTGATGGCTTTCAGCGGTTCTTTTTTGCTTTCGATAACATTAATGCATCTTTTGCCCGAAGTTTATGAAGCAGAAATGCATCACAGCCATGAACACGAACATGCACATTCAAATACCGTCGGGATTTTCATTATGCTCGGAATTTTATTCCAGATCATATTAGAATTTTTCTCAAAAGGCGCTGAACACGGTCACGTTCACGGTCATGATGAAATGCACAAAATGCCGTGGCTTTTATTCATAAGCCTTTGTATTCATGCGCTTTTAGAAGGTTTTCCTGTGAGTCATCACAACGATTTGGCGTTAGGAATTGCGATTCATCACTTGCCAATTGCCATCATTCTAACTTCCTTTTTTGTCAATGCAAAACTGAATAAAACTGCCATATTTCTGTTTATGGTAGCTTTTGCATTCATGACGCCTCTTGGAACAATTACGTCAGAATATTTGCCGTTTTTATCAGAATATTATACACAAATTACTGCTGTCGTTATCGGAATTTTATTTCATATTTCGTCTACAATCATCTTTGAAAGCAGTGAAGGACACAAATTTAATTTGGCGAAATTATCGATGATTGCAATCGGAATTGTTGCTGCTTACTTCATCTAGCATTTGGGCGTGACCCCAGAAAAAAGCCTGTCGGCATTTTCTGGGGTCGGGCTTTTCACTCCCAATCTTTTATTTTTTTAAAGAAAAAAAATAAAAGGATTTCCGCTACAATCCCTCACGCAAACGACCGAAACTTTGTAACTTTGAAAAATCACTTTCAATTTTAAAAATGAGCTTCACAAAAACCACAGAACAATCTTCAAAATACGAACATTTAGAAAAAATGTCGGTTGCTGATTTATTGCAAAACATTAACAATGAAGACAAAACTGTTCCTCTTGCTGTAGAAAAAGCGTTGCCACAAATCGAAAAATTAGTGGAAAAAGTAGTCGAAAAGATGAAAAATAGCGGACGCTTATTTTACATAGGCGCCGGAACTTCAGGAAGATTGGGGATTGTTGACGCTTCAGAATGTCCGCCGACTTTTGGCGTTCCATTTGACTTGGTGATTGGAATCATTGCTGGAGGCGACATTGCAATCCGTAAAGCTGTGGAATTTGCCGAAGACGACAAAGATCAAGCTTGGAAAGATTTGCAAGAATGGAATATTAATGAAAACGACGTCGTTATCGGAATCGCCGCTTCAGGAACAACACCTTATGTGATTGGTGGTTTGCAAAAATGCAACGAAAATAACATCACAACCGGAAGCATTTCTTGCAATGCAGAAAGTCCGTTGTCAAAGACTGCAAATTTACCAATTGATGTTGTTGTCGGACCAGAATTTGTGACCGGAAGTTCAAGAATGAAAGCAGGAACGGCACAAAAATTAGTCTTAAATATGATTTCAACTTCCACCATGATTCAGCTCGGAAAAGTGAAAGGAAATAAGATGGTTGACATGCAGTTGAGCAATCACAAGCTTGTGGACAGAGCAGTTAGAATGATTATGGATGAACTTTCAATTTCTGAAAACGAGGCAAAATCCTTATTGGAAAAGCATAAAAACGTTAGAAATTCCATCGAGAATTATAAAAAATAATCAATGAACACCGATAGAAAAATACTCCAAAAAGGGATTTTATTCTTGTCAATTGCAATGCCTTTGCTTTTTTTAGGGCCAGTTGTGATTCACAGCGCTTTTAAAAATCAAGAACATCCTTATTATTTTCTAGTTTTAGGGTTTGGCATTTTAGCTTGTTTATGTGCCATGTTAATGATGTTTTTAGGAATTAAAAAAATAATGAACAGCCTTTTTAAAAAGCGATGAAAGAATCAATTCATATAAACAAGACCTTTTCAAAAGTGATTTACACCGAAGAATTAGTCAAAAATAGAGAATTTGAAAACTGTACTTTTATCGATTGCGACTTATATGGAAATGATTTCTCGCAGTCGCAATTTTTAGATTGTACATTTAAAGGTTGCAATCTTTCGATGGTAAAACTGAATTCAACTAGCTTAAAAAATGTTGAATTTGACGAATGTAAATTAATGGGAATTGCTTTTGAATACTGCGACGACTTTCTTTTTGAAGTAAATTTTAAAGGTTGCATGTTAGATTTTTGCTCTTTTGCAAACAAGAAAATGCTGAAAACAAAATTTGCAAATTGTTCTATGCAAGAAGTCAATTTTTCTGGAACAAATTTATCCAAATCAATTTTTGATGATGTCAATTTAAATGGCGCTTTGTTTGACAAAACCAATTTATCTGAAGCTGATTTGTCAAAAGCCTATAATTTTTCAATTGATCCAGAATTGAATTCGGTTAGAAAAGCTAAGTTTTCTTTGAAAGATGCCGGCGGTCTATTAGAAAAATATAATTTGAAATTAGTTTGATATGGAAGCAAATTCTCAATTTTTAGAAAATGTTAAAAAGCAATTTTTGTATTATAAAACACTTGGAGAAAAGGCAATTGATCAACTTGAAGATGATCAGCTTTTTATTTCTCTAAACGAAGACACGAACAGCATCGCTCAAATTGTAAAACATTTGTCTGGAAATATGCTTTCACGCTGGACTGATTTTTTGACTTCGGATGGAGAAAAAGAATGGCGAAATCGAGATGACGAATTTATTGATACTTATAAATCAAAAGAAGAATTGCTAGAGAATTGGAACAAAGGTTGGGATTGTCTTTTTGGTGCTATAAATCCTTTAAAACCGGAACAACTTTCTGACATTATTTATATTAGAAACGAAGGCCATTCAGTTGTGGAAGCGATTAACAGGCAGTTAGCGCATTATCCTTATCATATTGGACAGCTAGTTTTTTATGCAAAATTGTTGAAGAAAACAGAATGGGAAAGCCTTTCGATTCCGAAGAATAAGTCGGGAGATTATAATTATGAGAAATTTTCTAGAGAAAAAAGCATTCGGAATTTTACGGATGATGAATTAGATAAACTAAAATAATTTGGGAATACGAAACTCCTAGCCCCGATTGTAGCGAAAAGCCCGGAGTTTTTAAATCTATTTTTTGCTGCCTCAAAACAGCGACCAAAGGAAGCTCGTTTTGTGGCTTGCAAAAAAAGATTTAAAAATGAGGACTTGGAGTGAAAAGCGGGAAATAGCTTCAAAAATAAATTATGAAAAAAAGAATACTTATCGCAGTTTTGGCAGTGACAGCAGCGTCTTGCTACAATGTAGAACGTAATTGTAAAGATTTTAAAACGGGAAAATTTCAGTTTGAATATGAAGTCGATGGTGTAAAAAAAATATCGGATTTTGTAAGAAATGATACTTTGGAAGTTGGTACATTTGAAGGAAAAGAATACAGCTCAACAGTGCGCTGGGTCAGCGATTGCGAATATATTTTGCAAAGAATCAATCCAAAAAATATAGCCGAAAGCAAAGCAATTCAGATGAATATCTTGTCAACTACAGAGAATTCATATACATTTGAGTTCTCGAATATTGGGGAATCGAAAAAGCAAAAAGGAACAGTAACTAAAATCAATAATTAACACTAAAAATGGAAGTATTTTTAAATCCGGATGCATGGATCGCCTTGCTGACACTGACTTTTCTCGAAATTATTCTAGGAATCGATAATATTATTTTTATTTCGATTGTAACGGGAAAACTTCCAGTTGAAGACCGCAAAAAAGCAACTAGAATTGGGTTGTTTTTGGCCATGTTTATGAGAATCGGTTTGCTTTTTGGGATAACGCTTTTGATTGCTATGAAAGCGCCTTGGTTTTCGTTTGATTTTGGCTGGTTTAGCGCTGATATTACGGGCCAAGCGATGATTTTATTACTTGGAGGTTTGTTCTTGATTTATAAAAGTACCAAAGAAATCCATGAAAAAGTGGATCATAAGGGCGAAGAAGAAAAAAGCCTCGGAAGTGTGGCAAGAAAGTCTTTTGCCAATGTAATTGTTCAGATTTTGCTGATTGATTTGATCTTCTCGATTGACTCGATTTTGACCGCTGTCGGCATGACAAATGGTTTGGATGGCGGTTTGGTAATTATGATTACGGCGGTTGTGATTTCTGTGGGAATCATGATGTTATTTGCGGTTCCTGTTGGGAATTTTGTGAATGCAAATCCGTCGATTCAGATTCTTGGATTGGCATTTTTGATCTTGATCGGATTTATGCTGATCACGGAAAGCATGCATTTATCGAATGCACAATTGGCGGGGCAACATGTTGGCGCTGTTCCAAAAGGCTATTTGTATTTTGCGATTGCATTTTCTTTGGCAGTGGAGTTTTTGAATATGAAAATGAGGAAGAAAAAATAGTAAAAAAGGTTCTGAGGCGCTAAGATGCTAAGGAAGAGTGAATAAACTAAAAAAGGCTTTCCAAATTTGGAAAGCCTTTTTTATTAGTCTAAACTTAAAGTTATTTGTCCGTCGTCATCTAATTGGATATCGCCTGAAATCTCTTCATCGTTTACTTCGATCTCCTCTGGAATTTCTTCTACAGGAGGTTCATAAGGCAATGACTCTAAAAGATTTACTTGCTTTAATTTATCTCCAGTCAACTGATTTCCGATGGCTTTTATACCTTTTACAGCAATGAAACTTTCTAAATCGACCGTTTGATTTTCTTTTTGGATTCCTTTTATTTTTGCAAAAATCACTTCTGCAACCGGACGATAATCTGTAGAAACAATTTCCAACTGAGATTTTGGATGTTCGGTAATAAAAATCTCTTCTTTATTTTCGTTTTCAATTAAGAAACGCTTGACAAAATATTTCTCTTTTTCTCCGTCGTAATAAATCGCAGAAACTGGTTTTTTCGGAATCCATTTTTCTAAAACTACCATATCTTCATCAAAATGCGTAGTCAATTCCGGAATAATCGTCTTTAATTTTCCAGATTGATTAATGATTAAAAGTCGGTCATTTGGACGGAATTCGCCAAGCAACTCACCTCTTCCATCGACATTTAATTTTTGAACAGTGTCGTCAAACCAAATTCTTCTCGGTTTTAAAGTAGAAATTCCTTTTTCTTTTAATTCAATTTTTTTGATTGGGTATTTTGTTACCAAATTTCCTTTGGAAGCTCTTCCTTTGATAGCTAAATCTGCAAAATCAATATCGAATTTCAGCTTTTTTACAGAACCAACTTGACGCAATAAAATCGTGATGACTTCTGCTTCGCCATTCGGATTATGAGAAAAATATAAAACTTGAGAGCCAGGCTTTTCTTGTGAAAGCGCATAAGCTTTATCCCTAGTGATTCCAGAAACATTGAAACGCTTAATATATGAAGGTCCGGATTTTCCATCACGGTAAATCATATTGTAAATCGTTCGCTTGTCATTTTTATCAAAAATAGCGACATGAATTATATCTTTTCCTACGAATTTCTTTTCATCAACTTTGGAAACCATCATTGTTCCGTCACGAAGAAATACGATAACATCATCAATATCAGAACAATCTGTGACGTATTCGTCTTTTTTCAAACCAGTTCCGATAAAACCTTCTTCCCGATTTACATATAACTTTGTATTTCTCAAAATTACTTTCGTAGCTTCAATATCGTCGAAAATTCGAAGCTCGGTTTGGCGTTCACGACCTTTTCCATATTTCTCTTTTAATTTTGTAAAAAAGGCAATCGTGAAGTCAATTATATGCTCTAAATCATATTTCACTTGCTCAATATCGCCTTCTAAAGCTTCGATTTTTTCTTGCGCTTTATCAATATCAAATTTCGAAATTCTCTTGATTCGGATTTCAGTCAAACGTGTGATATCATCTTCCGTTACGGCACGTTTTAAATGTTGGGTATAAGGTTTCAAACCTTCGTCAATGGCGCGAATTACACCTTCCCAAGTAGATTCTTCCTCAATGTCACGGTAGATTCTCTTCTCGATAAAAATACGTTCCAGAGAAAGAAAATGCCATTGTTCTTCTAATTCATCTAACTGGATTTCAAGTTCTCTTTTTAATAAATCAACCGTTCTGTCTGTCGAGATTTTCAACATATCAGAAACGCCGATAAATCGAGGTTTATGGTTTTCAATAATACAACCCAAAGGCGCCACAGAAGTCTCGCAAGCCGTGAATGCAAAAAGCGCATCAATCGTTTTATCCGGAGAAACGCCAGGGAAAAGATGGATTAAAATCTCAACTTCCGCAGCGGTATTATCTTCAATTTTTTTGACTTTTATCTTTCCTTTTTCATTCGCTTTCAAGATACTTTCGATTAAAGATCCTGTGTTTGTAGAAAATGGAATTTGGGTAATTACCAGCGTCTGTTTATCGAGTTGTGAAATCTTAGCACGAACTCGAACACGACCGCCACGCATTCCGTCATTATAGTTGGAAACATCAGCGATACCAGCAGTTGGGAAATCTGGATATAAAGTAAAAGGCTTCCCTTTTAATATTTTTATCGAACTATCAATCAGTTCGTTAAAGTTGTGTGGCAACACTTTCATCGAAAGTCCGACTGCAATTCCTTCAGCACCTTGCGCTAACAAAAGTGGGAATTTTACAGGAAGGTTTATCGGCTCATTTCTTCTTCCATCATAAGAAGCTTGCCAAGCGGTGATCTTTGGCGAAAATAAAATATCGTGGCCCAATTTACTGATTCGCGCTTCGATATAACGTGAAGCTGCAGCGCCATCTCCCGTGAGGATATTTCCCCAGTTTCCTTGCATGTCGATAATCAAATCTTTCTGCCCGATTTGCACCATTGCGTCACCAATACTCGCATCTCCGTGTGGGTGATATTGCATGGTGTGACCGACAATGTTCGCCACTTTGTTGTAACGGCCATCGTCCAATTCTTTCATCGAGTGCATAATCCTACGTTGAACGGGCTTAAAACCGTCCTCAATCGCAGGAACGGCACGCTCCAGAATTACGTAAGAAGCATAATCCAAAAACCAATCTTTGTACATTCCAGTTACCTTGGTGATGGTATCTTGGCTGTCGTCGTCTTGGTTGTCGTAAAAATGCCCTATAGATTCCGTGGATTCTTGACCTTCATCTATTGGTTCTAAATTCTCTTCTTCGTCCATTTATATTCTTGCGATAATCTATTAATTCTCTAAACTTGCTGCGGTAGTGTCACTTGTTGCAGCTTCACTTTCTTCTTCATAATCTTCTGGATGATAGCTTTCTTCCTCTTTCATGCTTTTAAGATCCTCATTTGTATATTGATGGTATTCCTCAAAAGATTTTGTTTTTGGATTGTAAAGCAATACTACTTTTCTATACTTGAAATAGACTAAAACTCCGTCAGATGGCGCTGGGACTAATACCAAATCATCCATGAAAATTTTATCTCCCTTTTTAAAACTGGAGATAGTAGGCAATTCTTCCACATATTCCTTTTGAAATAAAAGCAATCCTGTTTCAGACATCAAGAAAATACTGCTGCTTTTAAAATCATTTTTTTCTAGGATAAAAGCGATATCAGAATCTTTATTTGCATCAGGATCATTCGAAAAATTTCCATAAGCAATTACCTTTTTCGCGCGATCTGGAATTTTAGTCAAGAAATATTCTCCCGATTCAAAATAGCCATTTGATTTAAAAACATTGTGAATAGCAGACTTGAAGCTATCGTTTATCTTATTATATTCTGGAATTGGAAAAGCACTGGCCATTTCTGCCTCATAAGAATCTAGATCTCTTTCAACCTGATTAATTCTCATTTTTTCTACAAGGAGAAATAAAAGTGCGCATACTAAAACTATAATTCCCAGCACAATATATATTTTCTTGCTTTTTTTCTTAGTAGTATTTTCCTCCATGTTTTTAGTTTTAATTATTTCTCTACAACATCCAATTCTACCTTCAAATTATTGATAATAAACTTCTGTCTGTCAGGCGTGTTTTTCCCCATATAAAACGACAGAAGTTGTTCAATTGAAGTTGCTTTGTCCATCATGACTGGATCCAAACGAATGGTTTCTCCAATAAAGTTTTTAAACTCATCAGGAGAAATTTCTCCCAAACCTTTAAATCGTGTAATTTCTGGTTTTGGCTTTAATTTTTCAATCGCATCAACACGCTCTTGTTCTGAATAGCAATAAATTGTTTCCTTTCTATTTCTAATCCTAAACAACGGAGTTTGAAGAATATACAAATGTCCTTCCTTAATTAATTCGGGGAAAAATTGCAGAAAAAATGTGATTAAAAGCAATCGAATGTGCATTCCATCAACATCGGCATCTGTTGCAATTACAATGTTGTTGTAGCGTAAATCGCCCATATCTTCTTCGATGTTCAAAGCCGCTTGAAGCAAGTTGAATTCCTCATTCTCATAAACAATTTTCTTGCTCATTCCGTAGGAATTCAAAGGTTTTCCACGCAAACTGAAAACGCCTTGCGTATTCACGTCACGAGATTTGGTAATTGAACCCGAAGCCGAATCTCCCTCGGTAATAAAAAGCGTACTTTCTAAATATCTCGGGTTTTTGATATCCGTCAAATGCACTCTACAATCACGCAATTTTTTATTATGAAGATTGGCTTTTTTTGCTCTGTCTTTTGCTAATTTTCGAATTCCAGAAAGTTCTTTACGTTCTCTTTCGGCCTGCAAAATCTTACGTAAAAGCAAATCTGCCGTCTCAGGATTTTTATGTAGAAAATTATCTAATTTATTTTTTACAAAGTCATTCACAAAAGTTCGAACCGAAGGCAAATCCGGACCCATATCCGTTGAACCTAATTTAGTCTTCGTTTGGGATTCAAAAACCGGTTCCATTACTTTCACCGAAACCGCACTCACAATCGATTTACGAATATCCGAAGGCTCAAAACCTTTGTTGTAAAACTCACGAATTGTCTTCACAACAGCTTCACGAAAAGCAACCAAATGCGTTCCTCCTTGCGTCGTATTCTGACCGTTCACAAACGAGTGATATTCTTCAGAATATTGCGATTTACTGTGTGTTAACGCCACTTCAATATCTTCGCCAAGCAAATGAATAATTGGATAAACCATATCATCTGCTGCAATGTTTTCTTCCAGCAAATCTTTCAATCCGTTTTCAGAAAAATATTTTTCGCCGTTATAAATTATCGTCAAACCCGTGTTCAGGTAGCAATAATTTTTCAGCATTTTCACCACATATTCGTTCCTGAATTTGTAGTTTTTAAAAATTGCTTCGTCTGGAATGAACGTTACTTTCGTTCCTTTTCGCTTTGTAGTATCAATTATATCTTCTTCCAAAACCAAATTTCCCGCAGAAAATTCCGCTGCTTTTTGCTTGTCGTCACGAACAGATTCTACCCTAAAATAGTTTGACAAAGCGTTCACAGCCTTGGTTCCGACACCATTTAAACCTACCGATTTCTTAAATGCAAGCGAATCATATTTTCCACCCGTATTCATTTTTGAAACCACATCAACGACTTTTCCAAGCGGAATTCCACGGCCATAATCCCTCACGGCAACCGTTTTGTCCTTGATGCTCACCTCAATAGTTTTTCCGGCACCCATAACGAACTCATCGATACAGTTGTCCAAAACCTCTTTTAATAAAATATAAATACCATCATCTGGCGAAGAACCGTCACCCAATTTCCCGATATACATCCCAGGACGCATTCTGATGTGCTCTTTCCAGTCGAGGGAACGGATATTGTCTTCGGTATACTGATTTTGTTCTGACATTTGAAAATTATGGATTTGGTGCTAATATACAGCATTCACAAGAAAAATGAAAGGTTTGAAAAGTAATTTTTTCAAGACTTGTTCACAAAGAAAGTTATGAATTATGAGTTATGAATTATGAGTTTTCTCTCTGCGAAATCTATACCTTTTGCCTATTGCCTTCTCTCTATTGCCTCTTTTTCTAAGACCTTAATCCAGCTTTCCGGTACAAGATTTTAACTGAAAAACCTTTTTTTGCAAGGCCTGAAAAGAGCTTCCTCTGGTCGCTTTTTCATTCCAGCAAAAAATAGGTTTTCAATTAAAATGCTTTCCCCTGCAATCTGGGGCAGTGATGCAGTTTACGTTAAATAGCAGTCGATTTTCCGCGCGTGATTTTGTACATCGAAACCGCTTTTTGATTTATAAAAATCGTAAGATAATATTCTGAATTTGCAGTAAGAGCCACATCAAATTCTGTAATATTTTCGTTGCGTTTTAAAGTCGCAACTTTAGGTTTATTATCAGAACTCAACATATAAAAAACTTTGTCATCCTGACCTAAATCTGAAATTTTAAACGGAATTACGCTCAATTCCTTGGAAGAAATAATTCCACTTTGAGGCGACAAAAATCGAAAGTCAGCTTTCACATAATCGCCATAATAAAACGGAAAATTAGCATAATCCTGTTCTGAAAAATTCCCTAATATCCACTTTTTTTCATCTGGAAAATGATTCAAAACGAAAACCTCAGGTTCTGTAAAAAAATAGCCGTCATTAAACTTTGGAACAAAAATTCGCTTCTGCGGATTTACTACTCCCGCGCCCCAAGTCACGTCGACTAATTTCCATTTTCCATTGACTTTTACAGCATTCCAAGCATGCAGACTCTGTGTCGGCAACTTCCCAATATCATTGGCATTTGACTTTGCATTTCCAGTCACAAATTCACTTTCCAATCCAGATAAATTGGCCAGATGTTCAAATAGCAAAGCATAACCTTGACAAACCGCTAGTTTGCTTTTAAATGTCTTATTGATCAAATCCATTTTAATCTGATTTTGCTTCTCCAATTTCTCAGCTTCTGTTCGATAACGATACGCAATCGGTCGCACAGCAGCATTCGAAAAATAACTTTTTACGTCATATTTTACATTGAAAGCAATCCAGGAATAAATCGCACGCGCTTTCTCTTCTTCCTGAGAAAAATCGTGATTGATTTTTGAAGCTAAATCTTCAACTTTAGAAAATGATTTGGGATAATTGGAAACTATTTCATCCACTTTTGAAAAATCCTGCGCAAAAGTCGGCAGTGAGAAAAAAAGCATAATAACAAATACACTTTTTAAAACACGAACATATATCTCTTTCATGTTGTGAAGATTACCAAGAATCTTGCCAAAGTTCAAAACACAGATTTCACAGATTTACACAAAATTGATTTGTGCAAATTTGTGAAATTCGTGTTACAAAGCACTATCTATAATGACGAAAAATTCCAGTATCTGTCGGCGACCAAATAGCGGCCTTTTGATCAGCACTTTTTAAAGCGTTATTTGCCCAAGTATTGCAAGTATAAAATAAACTGTATTTTCTATTTGCTTCATAAAAACTATCATTTTTTCCGTAAGTCGTTGCATTAATCAATATCGGATTTCCATCCGAATCGACTTGAAAACTATCTTCAATATATTTTATCAGATTGGCATATTCTTCTTTGCTGATATTGATTTTTATGCAATTTTCTTTCTCTTTGATTTGTTTATAAAAAGTAGCATGCATCGCTGAAGTTCCCAAATAAAATGCTGCATTAAAAGCCGTACTGAATTTCAAATCAGACCATTCTGGCGTGTTCAGGTAAAATCCTTTATCACCCCAACCAAAGCCTATAAATTGCATTGTGGAATCTTTTGAAGGTATGTGCTCAAACTTAATTTTCTTACTCCAATCTTTATATTCCGTTTTAATCGGAACTACAATATCCGTATGAACATCATTGCTTTTGATATAAATCGCAACGTCTTCCTTAGGATTTTCATCTTCAGAATTGACCGAAAATCTTGGTAAGACCAAAGCAACAATTATATACAAAACAAAAAAAGCCAAAATCCCCAAAAGGAATTTCAGCAATATGCGAAGTATTCTTCTTAAAGGTTTCAAGCAGAAAAATTATTTACGATTTCTTTCAGCTGATTGTCAAATTCTTCGTTTGAAATTTTTCCGTTTTCTATATCGAAGTTTTCATTGAATGATGGCAGGGAAAAAACAGCTTTGATATTTGCTCCATATCGCGGTAAATTAGCTTGTGCAATTTCCAAAACACTTTTTCCTCCTCTTCCACCTGGTGAAGTTGCCATTAAAAGCACAGTTTTCTGTTGAAAAACGTCTTTTTCAATTCGCGAACACCAATCAAAAATATTTTTAAAAGCTGTAGAATAATTACCGTTATTTTCAGCCAGAGAAATGACTAATATATCTGCCGATTTTAGCTTTTCAAGAAAAGCAATTGCCTCGTCAGCCTTCCCTATTTCTTTTTCAACATCTACACTAAAAAGCGGTGCTTGATATTCTCTCAAATCTAAAATTTCAACGTCTGCATTTTTAAATAGACCTGAAGCATAGGTTACTAATTTTTTATTTATAGATTTAGAACTATTACTTCCTGCGAAGGCGATTATTTTCATACTTTTTCTTGTGTTGGTTCTTTTTTCTCTGGTTCAATAATTTCAAAAACCTCTTTTTGAATTTCAACAGAATATTCATTCGGACTAATATTCCCTCCAAAAGCTCTTGCATAAACCTTTGTATATTCTGCGCCAAAGTAAAGAATTATTGCCGAATAATAAACCCAAAGCAAAATTATAATTACAGAACCTGCAGCCCCATAAACTGTTGCAACCGTTGAACTCCCTAAATAAAAACCAATAGCAAATTTACCTATCATAAACAAAATTGCAGTACTTGAAGCGCCTATGAAAGCATCTTTCCATTTTATATTTCCATCAGGTAATGTCCTGAAAATTATAGCGAAAAGCAAGGTAATAATCAAAAACACGATTAGCATATTCAACACATAAAACAAATAAACTGTACTCTCAGGAAAGTATAATTTTAGCCTTGCGCTTAATAAATCCATTACAGAATTGACCAATAAACTGACCAATAAAAGAAAACCCACTGAAGCAATCATTGAAAAAGACATCAACCTGTTTTGAATGAATTTTTTGATGCCTTTATTAGGTTTTGCGCGAAGTCCCCAGATAAAATTTATGGAACTTTGAATTTCAGCAAAAACTCCAGAAGCTCCAATTAACAACATTACGCCTCCAAAAATAGTCGCAAAAACATTGCTATTGGAAAGCTCAACATTTTTAATTGCATTTTGTATTTGGATTGCGGCATCATTTCCGACAAGGCCGTTTATTTGTCCGTATAATTGTCCCGTGACCGCATCTTTGCCGAAGAAAAATCCGCAAATAGTGATAATAATTATCATCAAAGGCGGCAATGCAAAAATGGTGTAATAAGACAAAGATGCGCTTAATTTAATGGCATTGTCGTCATTGAATTCGTTGAAGGTGGTTTTAAGCAAGTACCACGTTTTTGAAAAGAATCCTTTATTTTTCACGGAAATTTATTTTTGGTTTACTCAAATATAAGTTTTTCCAGAAAAATTATAGTTTGGTTTATGGGATTTTTAACGTAATTACCTTTATTAAATATTGTGGTCTTTCGTTATTTCTTTTACCGCTTTTTCGACTTTATCGGCAATGCTTTTGTAAGTTTCTTTAATTTCTTTCTTCTTACCTTCGCGTTTTGCCCAATCTTCAACCAGTAAAATTTCTTCAAAAGCAAGCGGCATTCCAAGCAAATCAAGTGTCGGCTTAATTTTGTGGGCATAAGCATAAGTCTGCTTATAATCTTTTTCTTTGATTCCTGCTTTAAGGCTTTTCAAATCTGTAGGAATTTCGGTAAGAAATAAATTGATTATATCTTTCACGAAATCGCTATCATTATCTGAAATTTGGTAAACCTTTGCTAAATTGTAGTGTAAAGCCATTATTTAACTTGAATTCTAAATAGTTTTTGTCCTTCAATAAAACCTTCGAGAATATCTTCAGGGTTAACTCTCTCAACCCCTTCTGGAGTTCCTGTGAAAATTATATCGCCAATTTTTAATGTAAAATACTGCGAAACATAGGAAATCAATTCATCGATTTTCCAAAGCATGTGGCTTGTATTTCCAATTTGTACTTGTTTCCCATTGCTGGTTAATTCAAATGTAATATTTTCAAGTGAATTAAATTGTGATTTAGGTAAAAAATCGCCAATCACCGCTGATCCGTCAAAAGCTTTTGATTTTTCCCACGGGAGTCCTTTATCCTTCAAACGTTCTTGGACATCACGGGCTGTAAAATCAATTCCGAGTCCAATTTCGTCATAATATTTATGTGCAAACTTTGGATCAATATGTTTTCCGACTCTATTTATTTTTACCAAAATTTCCACTTCATGATGAATATCACTGCTAAATTCTGGTATAAAAAAAGGAAAGTTTTTTGGAAGAATTGCCGTGTCAGGCTTTAAGAAGATTATCGGCTCTGCCGGCTTTTCATTTTGTAATTCCTCTATATGTTTGGTATAATTTCTACCGATGCAGATTATTTTCATTGTAAGTTACTAAGTTTCAAAGGCGCAAAGTCACTAAGTTTTTAGCCTAATTTATTGTTTAATTTTCTCAATTTTATAGCTGTCAAAACCTTTTTTGTATATAAAGGAAAATCAGCGTTTTGAATCCATCCAAAATAACCTGGTTCAGTTTCAAGAATTTTTTCGACTTTGGCACCTTTGTGTTTTCCAAAAGTAAAAATTTCTTCATTGTCTTTATCAACACCAATAAAGCCTGCAAAATCAAATGATTTTTTTCTAGTCGTATATTCAGAAAGCGATTTCATATCGTGAGGCAAATCTTGATAACGATCCAATTGCGATTTCAAAATTTCATAAGTCGCCATAGTATCAGCTTCTGCAGAATGTGCATTTTCAAGACTTTGTCCGCAATAAAATTTATAGGCTGCGCTCAAAGTTCTTTCTTCTTTTTTATGGAAAATTGTCTGAATATCAACTGCAACCCTGTTTTTCATATCAAAGTCCAATCCAGCTCTCAGAAGTTCTTCTGCCAATAATGGAATATCAAATCGGTCAGAATTAAATCCGGCCAAATCAGAGTCTTTTACCATGGCATGAATCGTTGAAGCAAGTTCTTTGAACGTTGGTTCATTCGCAACTTTTTCATTCGTAATTCCATGAACAGCTGTAGTTTCAGCTGGAATTGGCATTTCTGGATTTACCAGCCAGGTTCTGCTTTCTTTGTTGCCGTTTGGAAAAACTTTGAATATTGATATTTCTACAATTCTGTCTTTGCAGATGTCGATTCCTGTGGTCTCAAGATCGAAAAAACAGATTGGTTTTGTTAATGTAAGTTCCATTTTTTGATTTTTATATGGATTGCAAAGATAGCAAGGTTTTGGAGTTGAATTTAAAATAAGGGGATAAGTTTTGAACTTTTAAAGATTTTTAAGTTTTACTTAAACGTAAAGTTCTTAAAATTGAAACAAGGATATTTTAGTTTTTTGAACCATTAAGAAATTAAGATTTATTAAGCTCGAATGCAAAAGTTTCAGAAAGATTTTTTAAGGAAGTTTCGGCATTGGTCGAGAAGTTAAAAGAAAGCCTGAAGTTTTTAGTCTAGCCCCGATGCTCGCGAATATCCTTTTGTTCTGGGGTTCAGAACAAAAGATATCGCGAAGCAGCGGGAATATGGATTAAAAAACACCTAATGTGTTGCTTCTGATAAAAAACAAAACCCTCTCAAATTGCTCTGGAAGGGTTTGATATAATACATTAATTACTTATCTTAAAATCTTCTGACCTGCCAGACTCTTCCTGCACTAGTCTTATACATTCCAACAGAATTTCCGTTTGAGAAATCTACTCCCCAATTTGTGCTATTTGATTGCTGTGAAGAACTAATCAGTGGATAAACATTAGAATTGTATGATATAACCGATTCCTCCTTTAAAGTATACAGTAATTTCAACTCTTCAATGGAAGGTAGAAACCAGTCAGATTTACCGTTTAAGCTTGTAAACCGAGCCATTGTTGCAGCATTTCTGGTGAAATTACAATTATTTCTAATTATTGTGGTGTTTTCAGCACCAGTACCGATATCATTCGAAAGGCCAGGCAGAAATGTTGTGCTGTTGCAGTTATTCCAGTTGAAAAGCCAGTTGACGTCATTATTATAGATTAATTCACTCGTAGCAGCTTCTAAATATCTCCAACCATTAGTTATTTCACCTTTATCGAAGAAGACATAACCGCCTGAACCTCCAATGTATCCAGCAGTCTTGAAAGAAACTTGATTTCCATAATAATAGCGATTATTAATTTTGACAAAACTTTTTAAATAATAAGTTGTACCAGGACTGACAAAATAGCGTACAACTGGATTAGTCAGCGTAATATTAAAAGTTCCAGAACCAAAAGTAACATCTGGAATTTTTTCATTTTCGATTGTTGGATTTTGGCTTGTGCTAAAGCAAATCCCTCTTTCGTCATTGCCTGACAAAGAATTTGCAATATTTACATCAACACTGAAACCAGAGCATGAAATATTTTTGACAATTCCTGTTGTTAACGAAACTGGTATTACAATAGATACTTCATTACCATATTTTATTTCGCCTGTATCTCCATTTTGTACAAAAGCTTTAATATAATAAGTTCCTCCAAGAGTGATATTCTCGATAGAACAAGAGAAATCTAAATTACTAGATGAACCTGCCCCAATTTGCTGATTTAAAACAGTTGGATTAGGAACATTGCTATAGCAAATTCCTGTGTAAAAATTTTCTGAACCAGTGAAAGATGAAGATAATTTACCTCCGCTTAAAATGGCTAAGTTATTATTTGTTAATGCAGGAACTTTTGTTGTCAAAACAACCGAAGCTAAAGTTACTTCAGCAACAGAATCTGAATCAGAATCAGAGCTACAGCCTACAAATGCTGTTATTGATAAAAATAGTATTATAATTTTTGTAATATTTTTCATTTTTTTTAACTGTTTGGTTTTTATAATTATTTATTTAACTAGTAATCTCTGTTTACATCGAATGCTTCAAGATAATCTGCAACACGTTTTACAAAGCTTCCGCCAAGTGCGCCGTCGACAACTCTGTGGTCATATGAATGCGAAAGGAACATTTTTTGACGGATTCCGATGAAGTCGCCTTCTGGAGTTTCGATAACTGCCGGTACTTTTCTTATCGCGCCTAAAGCAAGAATTCCTACTTGTGGCTGATTGATGATTGGAGTTCCGAAAACGCTTCCGAAAGTTCCAACATTTGTTACCGTATAGGTGCCGCCTTGTGTATCGTCTGGTTTTAGTTTTCCTGCTTTTGCACGGTTTCCTAAATCGTTTACAGCTTTTGCCATTCCAACAAGGTTTAATTGGTCAGCATTTTTGATAACTGGCACGATTAAATTTCCGTTTGGCAAAGCTGCCGCCATTCCAAGGTTGATGTTTTTTCTTTTGATGATAAAATCTCCGTCAACAGAAATATTCATTCCTGGGAAATCTTTCAATGCTTTTGCAACTGCTTCCATCATAATTGGAGTAAAAGTCAGTTTTTCGCCTTCTCGTTTTTCGAAAGCATCTTTTACCTTATTTCTCCATTTCACGATGTTCGTTACATCAACTTCGATGAACGACTGAACGTGAGCCGAAGTTTGAACTGAAGCGACCATATAGCCAGAAATCAGTTTTCTCATTCTGTCCATTTCTATGATTTCATCGCCACCATTTACTGAAACTGGTGCTGGACTTTGAGTTTTAGGTGCAGGAGTGCTAGTTGGTGTAGAAACTGGCTCTTGGCTTTTGGCTTTTGGCTCTATTTTTCTATCAGCAATATATCCTAAAATATCATCTTTTGTAACTCTTCCGTCTTTTCCTGAACCATTAATTCCTTCTAATTCTGAAACTGAAACACCTTCTTCTTTTGCAATATTTTTTACTAAAGGAGAGAAGAATTTTTCTGAATTTGAGAAATCTTGTGGTGTTGAAACCGCTTCTTTAGCTGATTCTACCGTTTTTTCTACTTGGGCAACTGCTTGTGATTCCTCTTTTGGAGCTTCTACAACGACACCGCCTGAAACTTCGATGTAAGCAATCGTCTGCCCCACTTTTACAACGTCATCGACATTGAAAAGAATTTCAGACAAGACTCCAGAAACTTCTGAAGGCACTTCTGAATCTACTTTGTCAGTAGCGATTTCAAGTACGGCTTCATCGGCTTCGATTGGATCGCCTACTTTTTTTAACCAATTGGTAATTGTTGCTTCTGCAACGCTCTCTCCCATTTTTGGAAGTTTCAATTCAAATTTTGCCATATTGTTAACCTAATGGTGAATTTTTATTTTCTTGATGCGAAATTAGTGATATTTTTCAATCTAAACTATGAATTGTATAATTTTACAGTAATATTTTTTAAATAGCTGTCGGACAAATTTACATTAATTTTAATCCATTAAGAAATTAAGATTCATTAAGTTTTTCCTAAATATTCATAGCTTGATTACTTCTCCTCTGTCGTTGCTGCTGTTGCTTCCTATTAAGAAGTTTGAATTTTTTAATAGCATTTTAAAGGTGTAAGTTGGGTTTTTATTCTCTTCTAAGAAAGAAATTGCTTTTTTAAAACCTAGTGAATTTACATCAAGGATAAACTCAGTTCTTTTTAAATTGCTTGCTTCTTCATTACTTGCAATTTCTGAATTTAATTTTTCTTTTAATAATTCTAAAGTTGCCAAATCTTGGTTTTCTGAGACAAAAATGTAATTTTCAGGCTTGGGTTTCGGCTTGGATTTTCCTTGGAACATTTTTATGAAAGAGAAGAAAATGATTCCGATTTTCATGAATAAGGAGAAGAAAATGGAGGTTTTGAAATGTTTTTTATAGAAGAAATTCATGGCTTCTTGAAAACGTTTCATGTAGGTTCCGTCTTTGATGGTGCTTTCTCCTTTGTAATGTATTACTGTGGTTTCGTGAAAATAATAGTTGTGTTTTCCTGTTTTTAAGACCATGAAAGACAAGTCGATATCGTCAGAATACATGAAACAGTCTTCATCAAAACCGCCTACTTCTTGGTAGGTTTCTTTTTTCATGACCATAAAAGCGCCTACGAGTATTTCTACTTTTCCGGTTTGGTTTTCATTTATGTGGGAGGCGTAATATTTCCCGAAGGATTTGATGCCTGGGAAAATTTTATAGAGGCTGCATATTTTTGTGAAGGCGACGAATGGTGTTGGAATGCCTCGTTTTGATTCTGGGAGGAAATTTCCTGTGCCGTCTATTAATTTACAACCTATTATTCCTAGATCTTTTTTGGTTTTTGCGAAGGCTAGGACTTTTTCGAAGGTGTCTTCGGCTACTACTGTGTCTGGGTTTAAGATGCAGATGTATTCGCCTTTGGCTATGTTTACTCCTATATTGTTTCCTTTTGGGAAGCCGGCGTTTTCTTTGTTTTCGATAAGAATTACGTCAGGAAAATGTTCTTTCATCATCTGGCAACTGTCGTCGGGAGAGTTGTTATCAACTACAATTATTTCGGCATTGAGGTTTTGCGTGGCGTTTTGGACGCTTAAGACGCATTGCTCGAGGAAATAGCGGACGTTGTAGTTGAGGATGATTATGGATAACTGCATTGGGCAAATATAATTAGTTTTTGGCTTTGTTTGTTTATTTTTATTGGTATTAAAGTCTTTGGAAAGTGCCTGTTTCTGAGCATCTGGGTTGCTGAGTTAAGCTTCTGGGTTGCTGAATTGAGATTCTGGGTTCTTGGATTACGCTACTGTGTCGCTGAATTTAGTTTCTGGGTTGCTGGAAGTAGTTTCTGTGGATGTTGGGCTAATTTCTGGGTTACTGAGTAGATTTTCTGGGTGGCTGAATGTAATTTCTGTTGCGTTGTAATTTGTTTCTGGGTTGTTGAATTTGTTTTCTGTGGGGGTGGGTTTGTTTTCTGGGTTGTGGATTGGGGTTTCTGGGTTGTAGATTTTTGGGTTGCGGATTTTGGATTGGGGATTTTAACGCAAAGAGGCGCTAAGGGGTTTCGCTAAGTTTCGCAAAGGGTTTGGGGAAATCTTTTTTTGGGACGCGGATTTTGGCGGATGGCGCTGGTTTTCGCGGATTTTTATGGGTTATGTTTGGGTTGTGGGTTTTAACGCAAAGAGGCGCTAAGGGTTTTCGCTAAGGTTCGCAAAGGTTTTGGGGAAATCTTTTTTTTGGGACGCGGATTTTTGCGGATGGCGCTGGTTTTCGCGGATTTTAATTTTGTTGCTTTTTTTTCTTTTTTTTCTTTTGTCTAGATTCTTTTGCTTTTTGCCTAGATTCTTTTGCCTTTTGCCTAGATTCTTTTGCCTGTTTTCTTGATTCTTTTGCCTATTGCCTTTTTTACTCTTTTATGTAGAGTCTTTCGGTGGTTTGCCTGCCTGAATCTAGGTCTGTGCCGTGGAAATCTATGTATTCTATTTTGGGTTTTATCGTGGCGCCTTTTTGCATGGTCAAGAACATTTTTTGGAGGATTATCTTTTTTCCATTTATGGTGGTTTTTACTTGGGGCTTTCCTTTTTCACTTATTTCTAGGTATAGTTTTTTCTCTGGATAAGAGACTAGGGAAAATTCATATTGGTTTTCTTTTATTTTCTTGAATTCTATTCCGTAGGCCAAATTGCGCTGCATTTTTGTGAGTTCTTCTTTTACTCCTCCTTTTGTGTAGGCTATTCTGTGGATTTTTATGGGCTCGTCTGGGTTGATTTTTTTGTTTGCGATGTTGGCTTCATAGACGAAGGTGTTGTGGTTTTGGGAATGCTGGATGTAAAAGAGGTGGTTTTGGCTTTTTTCTGGGATTGGGTGGGGCTTTTGTGTTTTTTGGGCTTGGGTTGTTATTGAAATTAAAAGAAGTAAGTAGAGGTTTTTCATTTTCAATGGTTTAGCTTTTTGACGAATTTAGTAAATAATTGGAATTGTAGGTTTTTTATATTGTTAAAGGTTTTTGTTTTGGAGTTGGATTGGGGTTTTAACGCAAAGAGGCGCTAAGGGTTTTCGCAAAGGTTCGCAAAGGGTTTGGGGAATTGGTTTGGGTTTGGGACGCGGATTTTGGCGGATGGCGCTGGTTAGCGCGGATTTTAAAAGGATTTTATGAATTATATTTGGATTGGGGTTTTAACGCAAAGAGGCGCTAAGGGCTTTCGCTAAGGTTCGCTAAGGGTTTGGGGGGATTTGGTTTGGGGAATTGGTTTGGGGTTTGGGACGCGGATTTTGGCGGATGGCGATAGTTAGCGCGGATTTTAAACACGAATTTCACGAATTTTCACGAATCTTTGTGTGATATGATTTGTGAAAATTCGTGAAATTCGTGTTTGCTTTTTTTTCTTTGCTTTTTTATTTCTTTCCTTTTTATTTCTTTGCTTTTTATTTTGCTTGGACTTTATATTCCTATTTTGAGCAGCCATTCTTTTATTTTGTGTTCTGCTTCTACTTTCTTTTTGCCTTCCATTACAAATAAAATTCCGTCGCGCTCTTTGCCTCCTTTGATTGTGAAGCCTTCTGGGATTTTGCTTTCGGGAGATAATTCTTTTACTTTATCAAAGCTGCTTCCTATTCCATAACCGGCATTGGTATTAAAGGGTATGATTGTTTTTCCTTTAAAATTATTTTGGCTTAGGAAACTTTTCATTGGCGGTGGCAACTGCATTCCCCATGTTGGAAACCCGACAAAAACTATATCATACTTTTCAATATTGTCAATCTTTGTCTTTAACGGCGGCAAATAACCTGTTTCATTTTCTTTTGTGACCTGCTCTACTATTGCTTTATAATTTTCGGGATATGGATTTTTCACTTCTAATTCTACTAAAGTGCCTCCTACATTTTTGTGGATAATTTCGGCAACGGTTTTTGTATTTTTTGTACGAGACATATATACAATCAGCACTTTTCTATCTTTTAATATTTCGGTTGTTTCGGGAGCTGTTTGAGCTCTTGAACAAGAAGACATTACTAACATTGCGGCGCAAATCCATAATCCATATTTTTTCAAATTTTCCATATCCCTAAATCTTATGTGTTTTTATTTACCCACTTTATCTTGCAAATGCTGTGGATATCTTGCTCCCATAATTTCAATATGCGTAAGCGCTGTTTCGATTTCAGCCAGGTCAGATTCGCTTAAATAAACATTTGCACCTCCTATATTTTCTTCCAAGCGTTGTAACTTAGTCGTTCCAGGAATTGGCACAATAAATGGTTTTTGGGCCAACAGCCAAGCAAGTGCGATTTGTGCGGGAGTAGCTTCTTTTTTTACTGCAATTGTTTTCATCAAATTAACCAAAGCCTGATTTGCTTTTCTGTTTTCTTCTGAAAAACGGGGAACACTATTCCTGAAATCAGAAGCTTCAAATTTTGTTGCATCATTAATTGCTCCGGTTAAAAAGCCTTTGCCTAAAGGGCTAAACGGCACAAATCCGATTCCTAATTCTTCTAATGTTGGGATAATTTCTTTTTCAGGCTCGCGATAAAATAACGAATATTCGCTTTGCAATGCTGTGACAGGTTGCACGGCGTGTGCTTTTCGGATGGTTGCCGCTCCAGCTTCAGACAATCCGAAATGTTTTACTTTGCCTTCAGCAATTAAATCTTTTACTGTTCCGGCCACTTCTTCGATTGGCACGTTTGGGTCAACTCTGTGCTGATATAATAAATCGATATGGTCAGTTTGCAATCTTTTTAAAGAAGCTTCCACCATTTTTCTGATTCTGGCAGGGCTGCTGTCTAATCCTTTTGTGGAATCACCATCTTGAAAACCAAATTTAGTTGCAACTGCCACTTCATTTCGGAATGGCTTTAAAGCTTCGCCTAGCAATTCTTCATTGGCAAATGGGCCGTAGCATTCAGCGGTGTCGAAAAAGGTGATTCCTTTTTCATAGGCCGCTCTTATTAACGCTATGGCTTCCTCTTTTTCGGTGGCTTTTCCGTAACCGAAACTCAGGCCCATGCAGCCTAATCCTAATGCTGTTACTTCAAGCCCATTGTTTCCTATTCTTCTTTTCTGCATTGTTTTTATTTTATGTAATTAAATTATTTCTTTTTTATAGGAGCTTCTACATCTGAAAACTGCTGTACGGAAGCTGGCAACCTTTCACCCACAATTTGAATTGCATTGAGCTGCGTATTGAATTCTTGCCATTCATTTGCAGTAAATTTTATTGCATTTGCATTTATATTTTCTTTCATGTGCACCATTTGAGTTGTGCCAGGAATGGGAACAATCCACGGTTTTTGGTGGAGCAGCCAAGCTAAAGAAATTTGGCCAGGCGTGGCTTGCTTTTGTATTGCCCATTTTTTTAATGCTTCTATCAATTGCAAATTATTTGGCAGATTTTCGGCAGAAAAACGACTTTCGATTGCACGGATATCTCCAGGAGCAAATCGTGTGTTGGCATCAATAGCGCCAGTCAGAAAGCCTACGCCAAGCGGACTCCAAGGAACAAAACCAATATTAAGCTCTTCGCAAAGCGGTATGATTTTTTTTTCAGGACCGCGCCACAATAGAGAATATTCATTTTGAATGGCAGTGACCGGATGAATTTTGTGTGCCCGCCTAACCGTTTCTACGCCTGGTTCAGAAAGCCCATAATGCAATACTTTCCCTTCTTTCATTAGGTCTTTTATAGCTCCGACTACATCTTCAATTGGAACTTCTGGGTCGACACGATGCTGATATAACAAATCAATACGATCGGTTTTAAGGCGCTTGAGCATCCCTTCGACTACTTTTTTGATATGTTCAGGTTTGCTATTTAATCCGGGAGAGCGCTTGCCAGTTTGTTGGTCGATGTTCCATCCAAATTTTGTAGAGATAACAATTTTATCCCGAAAAGGAGCTATGCCTTCTCCTAAAATTCTTTCCACTTCGTGCGGGCCATAAGCTTCGGCAGCATCATAAAAAGTAAGGCCGTTGTCAAATGCTGTGCGAATAATGTTGTGCATTTCTGAGCGCGTTGGAATAGTAGTTTGATACGTTCGGCTCATATTTTGAACGCCGATACCAACTGCAGAAACTTCTAGAGTTTTACCCAACTTTCTTTTACCTAATGGTACTTCTTCAAGATTGTCTCTTGACTCTGCATTATTTTCTGCATTGGTTTTAGAAAATGCATCCAACGGCATAAAAGCGGTGCCTAATGCTGCAAGACCTGTTGTTTTTAAAAGTGTGCGACGATTCATTTTTATTGTTTTGGGTTACTACTCTTTTATCTATCTTAAATTATATACACAAATTTCGGAAGTATGTAGCGATAGCTTTGTATATGGATTACGGTATTGCTTACCATTATTACTGATTTGAAGAAAATAAGCAAAAAACTGATTTGCAATTTGGTAGATTTGTAAAACAGAATTAAAAAAATAAAGAAATGGATGATATTGTAAACTTCAAAACCGTAAAGGAATACAATGCGTTTAACAATCAGGAAACGCTGCATCCCTTGGTAAGTATCGTAAATTTAGAAAATGCGGCACCTCGACAATACAGGCGTCTGCGATATGAATTTTATACCATTTTTTTAAAGAAGATCTATTGTGGTGATTTGCGATATGGCTTGAACAATTATGACTATGAAGAAGGGACATTGATATTTCTTGCACCCGGCCAGGTCATCGGCCAGCATAGTGAAGAATTTTATCAGCCACAGGGAACGGCTTTGGTTTTTCATCCCGACCTGCTTCATAATACTTCCTTGGTAAAAAAGATAGATGACTATCACTTTTTTTCTTATGCCGTAAATGAAGCTTTGCATCTTTCAGAACAAGAGCGGAAAATAATTTTAGATTGCTTTTCAAAAATAGAATATGAATTGCAACATTCTATAGATAAGCACAGCAAGCAGTTGATTGTTTCGAATATTGAGCTCTTTTTGAATTACTGCATCCGCTTTTACGACCGCCAGTTTATTACTAGGGATAATGCAAATAGAGGAATTTTGGAGAAGTTTGAAGGTTTATTGAACAACTATTTTTCTTCAGATAAACCGCAACATTTGGGATTGCCATCGGTTACTTATTTTGCTGAAGAAATGCATCTGTCACCTAATTATTTTGGCGACCTCATCAAGAAAGAAACTGGAAAAACGGCACAAGAATACATCCAAACTAAAGTAATTGATGTCGCCAAAGAAAGAATTTTTAATATTGACAAGTCTATCAGCGAAATTGCTTATGACCTTGGCTTTAAATATCCGCAACATTTTACTCGCCTTTTTAAGCAACGAACCGGTGTGACTCCGAATGAATATAGGAATTTGAATTGATATTTACTTTTATCAATACCTACTTATTTATATTTAGACCTTGCTTCACTTCTATGGAAATCGGTCAACTGCATCTATATTCTAAATCTTCTAAAGAAATAAAAAATTCAGATAAAATAATTATGAACTTAAATCAAAGCAATCGTTTATAGCACAGAGGCGAAAAATAAGATTACCTTTGCATTTCAAAAAAAATAAGTAAAATAATTAGAGAGCAAATTAGAGAGCAATGCAAAAAATTCTCAATAACACTCTGATAAACAAATAAATATTATTGTGAATTACCTTTCAGTAGAAAACATATCAAAATCCTTTGGCGAGAGAACGCTGTTCAAGGACATTTCTTTTGGGATTAACAAAGACCAGAAAATTGCTTTTATCGCGAAAAATGGTTCGGGGAAGACTTCGATCATGAAGATTATCAATGGCGAGGACGAGTCTGATACAGGACAAGTTGTGGTTCGCAAGGATATCAAAATGTCGTTTTTGTCTCAGGATAATAATCTGCAGGAAGAATTGACAATTGAGGAAAGTATTTTTGCTAGCGATAATGAGACCTTGAAAGTAATTCAGGAGTATGAAAAAGCGCTTGAAAATCCGGAAGATGAAGAAGCTTATCAAAGAGCTTTTGACCGAATGGACCAGTTTAATGCTTGGGATTTTGAGACGCAGTTTAAGCAGATTTTGTTTAAACTAAAGCTGGAAGATTTTAAATTGAAGGTGAAAAATCTTTCGGGTGGACAGAAAAAAAGATTGTCTTTAGCTATTATTTTGATCAACCGTCCGGATCTTTTGATTTTGGATGAGCCTACGAATCACTTGGATTTGGAGATGATCGAGTGGCTGGAAAGTTATTTTGCTAAAGAGAATATTACGTTGTTTATGGTTACTCACGACCGTTTCTTTTTGGAACGTGTCTGCAACGAAATCATTGAATTAGACAATGGTAAATTATACCAATATAAAGGAAACTATTCTTATTATTTAGAGAAAAAAGAAGAGCGAATTGCTTCAGAAAATTCTAGCGTAGACAAAGCGCAGAATCTTTTCAAAAAAGAGCTTGAATGGATGCGAAGACAGCCGAAAGCGAGAACGACAAAGTCAAAATCGCGTCAGGATGATTTTTATGTAATCAAGGAAAAAGCAGAAAGCCGACGCAAGGAAAATAAGGTGGAACTGGAGATCAATATGGAGCGAATGGGTTCAAAAATCATTGAGCTTCACAAGATTTCGAAGAAGTTTGATGATAAAGTGATCTTGGATAATTTCAGTTTTGATTTTCAGCGCGGAGAAAGAATCGGGATTATTGGGAAGAATGGAACTGGGAAATCTTCGTTTTTGAATTTGCTGACCGGAACGATTCCGTTGGATGCTGGAAAAGTTGTAGTTGGCGAGACGATTAAGATTGGATATTATACGCAAAGCGGGATTAATCCTAAGCCAGGACAGCGCGTTATTGACATTATTAAGGAATACGGAGAATATATTCCGTTGACGAAAGGGAAGATTATTTCAGCTTCGCAATTGCTGGAGCGTTTTCTTTTTGATGCCAAAAAACAGTATGATTACGTAGAAAAATTGAGCGGTGGCGAGTTGAAACGTTTGTATTTATGTACGGTTTTGATTCAGAATCCGAATTTCTTGATTCTGGATGAGCCTACGAATGATTTGGATATTGTGACTTTGAATGTTTTGGAGAGCTTTTTATTGGATTATCCTGGATGTTTGCTGGTGGTTTCTCACGATAGATATTTCATGGATAAGATTGTAGATTTGCTTTTTGTGTTCAGAGGCGATGGCGTGATTGAGAATTTCCCTGGAAATTATTCTGATTTTAGAGCGTATGAAGATAGTGCTGATGTGCAACAGAAGGAAGATAATAAAACGGAGAAAAAAGCTTGGAAACAAAATAATCCAACTGGGAATTTGACTTTTAATGAGCAGAAGGAATTTCAGAAATTGGAGCGGGAGATTAAGGATTTGGAAATTGAGAAATCTAAAATTGAATTGTTATTTTCTGAAGGAAAAGTTGCAGATGCGGAAATTGAAAACAAAGCGAATGAATTGCAGGTGATTATTAAAAAGATGGAAGATAAAGAGGAAAGATGGTTTGAGTTGAGTGCTAAAATGGAGGGATAGTTTCTGCCACAGAGGTTCACAAAGGTTTCACGGAGATTCGCTAAGTTTCTGAACCATTAAGGGATTAAGTTTCAATAAGAAATATGGAAAAGTCACAACATTTTATTTTGTTGTGGCTTTTTTTTGCATCATATTTTGGGTTGAATGTCTATTTCTTTGATTTGATTTTTATATTCTGATGGAAGTAGAAGATTTTTTATGGCTGAATCCATTTTTACTAATTTGCTGAGTTTATAGACTTTAATTATTGGTTTCAAAGGAGAAAAATGATTTTTGAAAAGTTTGTCTTTTGCAATTTTTGGAACAATTAATTTTTGAACGCCTAATAATAAGGTGAAGCTTAAAGGTCCTAGATGCTTTTTATATTGTTGAAATAAATCAACCGTAAATTTACTTTTCTGAAGATTTTCTCTTAAATGTTCGTCTCTTATTGGCAACCATTCGGTATAATTATTTGGCAAATCTTTTAGTCCCATTCTTACTCCGAGGCGATAAAAGACATTGTAAACTTCGTCTTTTTCTGAATTACTGAGTTTTCTTTCGAGCAATTCATACGAAGCGATTGAATAATGGATGAGCATAAAAAGCACATCGCGATAAGCCCAATCTGGAATTCCCTTTCCCCTACTTTGCTCTACTGAAGTGTGAATATTTCGTATAAAATCTATGGATTGATTTGCTTCTTCTGTTGACGAAAAAACAATTTTTCGGGCATATCCAACTGTAGAAAAAAGTCTTCCTAAAGGATCTGATGGTAATTTTCCTGTGTAATAAAGCCAATCGACAGCCTTATTTAATGCAAATTCCGCGGAAGCTCCTGCAAAAATAAAAAGCACAGTGTCGCTCTTTCCCCAAATTTCTCGAACTATTGAATTTCTTTCTACAAACATCTCCATCGCTATTCGTTTTATTTTACAAAATTACAAATATTTTAAATTAAAAGTACTTTGTATTTCAAAGTTTATTAAATTTGTAAAAAATAAATACGCAAACGAGATGAAAAACAAACGATTTATTGGCATTTTGCTGACAGTAACAGTGCTATTATGCATTCCATTAATTGCAATGCAGTTTACAAATGAAGTGAATTGGACATTATCTGATTTTATAATTGCTGGTGTACTTTTATTGTCAACTGGAATTATAATTGAAGCTGTAGCCAGAAATGTAAGAAACAGAAAAACTAGAATTGGAATTGTCCTAGGAATTTTGATGGCATTTTTGTTAGTCTGGGCAGAACTTGCAGTTGGCATTTTTTGAAATCCATCGCCGGTTCTTAAAAATAAGAGAGGAATAGATTTTACTTTTAGTAAATTAACAGGAATTTTACGCAACTAAAAAGATTTCCTTGCATCTGTTATAAATAAGACTTCCAAATTTAATTTATAAATGAAAATAAAATTACTAACTCTAATTACACTTTTATTTTGCTTCACTTCTTCCTTTTCACAAGAAAGCAAAGAAGAACGTTCTTATATTTTAAAATTAAATACAACAGCTCTTGTTGACGGTTTTTCATTCCCTGCTGTACAATTGGCATTGGAAAGAAAATTCAATAATTCCTTTAGCATCCAAGGAGAATTTGGCTTGCAACTCTATGATTTAGCTAACTCAGTCGACACAGTTTCGGTCGATTCAAAAGGTTTTAGAGCAAATGCAGAAGGAAGATTTTATTTCTTGAACTATTACAAAAAAGACAAAAGCAAAAAAAGAGTATCCGATGGCATTTATGCCGGATTACAGGTATTTTATAGAGAAAATCAATTCAGCAGAAACACGAGCTATTACATTGAAGGAAGTGAAAATGAAGAATTGTATAAAGATAATTTTGGTGTCAAAAAAAAGATTTTCGGAGCCAATTTGGCATTAGGATTTCAGAAGCAATTTGGCCATTTTCTACTTGAGCCTCATATGTATGTAGGAATTATGAATCGAGATATAAAAAACTTTGACCGCAGCTATGATCCTGATCTAGGTCACGTTGAAGATAATGGTCCTCACGATTTCTTTGGAAATACCGATATGAAAGAATCTTCTGGATATAAAGCTAATTTTTCATTTGGATTAAGACTTGGTTATCGATTTTAAACATTAAAAAAACCGCAAAATATTTGCGGTTTAGTATTTTACCAAGCAATCGGATTATAATCTTTCAAGAATTTTCCACTCCAATGTTTTCCAGTGTTGATGCCGTCAAATAACGGATCCATAACTCTTGCCGCGCCATCAACAATATCCAACGGCGGTTGAAAATCTTTTTCTTCCTGTTTTCTTTTTGCCAACTCTGCCGGATCTTCATCGGTTACCCAACCTGTGTCAACGGCATTCATGAAAATCCCATCTTTTGCTAAAGTTCCTGCGGCAGTATGCGTCAACATATTTAGCGCGGCTTTCGCCATATTGGTGTGCGGATGGCGGTCTTCCTTGAAATCACGGTAGAACTTGCCTTCCATGGCTGACACGTTTATAATGTGTTTTTTTCCTGTATTATCCTTTTTCATTACTTCAGAAAGTCGATTGCACAACACAAATGGCGCTACGGAATTTACCAATTGCACTTCGATCATTTCTGTAGTTTCGATTTGGCCCAATTTCAATCGCCAGCTGTTGGTTTTTCTTAAATCTACTTGTTGCAAATCAGCGTCTAATTCTCCTTCCGGAAAAACTTCTTGTGCGACTAAAGTATTGTCGAAAGAATAAGGAATCTGCGATAATTTTGCGGAAGCTCTCAACCCAATTCCAGGTTCTGGACCGTGCCAAGTTACTGGCATATTTTGGTTGGAAGAAGCGCCAATTGTCAATACTTTTAATTCTTCCAAACAATTTAAATGGTCATTTAACAAGCTTTGAACATCTGGATTAAATGACGAAATCGGAAGTTCTTCATTTTCCATCATGTGTGCGTAAAATCCAGAAGGACGTCTCACAGTTTGCGCTGCATTATTGATTAAAATATCCAATCTACCATATTTTTGCTCTATAAAATTGCAGAAAATCTCAACGCTTGGAATATGTCGCAAATCCAATCCGTGGATTTTTAAACGATGTCCCCAATCCTGAAAATCATCTTCTTTTGCAAAACGAATCGCTGAATCTACTGGGAAACGCGTCGTTGCAATAACTGTCGCACCTCCTCTTAATAACATCAATGTAATATGATATCCGATTTTTAGACGAGAACCCGTGATTACAGCAATTTGTCCGTTTACATCAGCGGTTTGAAAACGCTTGGCGTAATTAAAATCACCGCAATCCACGCACATTGTATCATAAAAATGATGCATTTTAGTGAATTTCGTTTTGCAGACATAGCAGATTTTAGGAATTTTTAATTCTAATTGTTCCTTATTTAAAAGATCTTGCGAAGCCAATAATTTCGGAGCTACAAAAATACTTGCTTCACGAGCCGAACGTATTCCAGTTTCTTTTCTTGCAGTTCTGTCACGTTTTTCTTCCTTGCGTTTGGCTAAATTTTTTGCATCTTTTTTTCTACGAGAAAACTCCTCACGATCTGGTCTTGAAAATTTTCCTGCAGCTTTGATCAATGCCGTTCTTTGCTCTTTCGGAATTTCAAATATCTGAGTAGTTTCTGAATTTAATTGTTCTAAAACGGCTATGCAACGGTCAATTTCTTCTGGAGATAGTACGTTTTTTATTTCAATATCTTCGTTCATTATCATACAATTGGAACTGCTTTTGGTAGCAATTCTGAGGTTGCAAATATAGTGTTTAAAGTTTCAAAGGGACAAAGTTTCAAAGGGACAAAGTTTGTAGCTAATGGCTATTCACTTTTGGCTTTTGCCTTTCAATTTGTATCTTCGCCCAATGCAACACATCTTTAAATCATACCTAAAATTTCTTTGGAATTCTACAAATGCTCACGGCGTTCATTCGCCTTTTGTATTTGATTTGGTTCGGAAATGTTTTTATGATAAAACTGATTATGGTGAATATAAAATTTTAAATGAGTATCGAAATTCTCTTTTACAAAATAAAAACACCATTGAAGTCACTGATTTTGGCGCTGGTTCAAGAGTATTTAAATCGAATACAAGAGCTATAAATAAGATTGCTGAAAATGCAGGAATTTCTAGAAAAGATGCGAAGCTTTTGTTTAGAGTTGCCAATTATTTCAAACCTGAAAATGTATTGGAAATCGGAACTTCATTAGGATTAGCAACTTCCGCCCTTTCATTGGGAAATTCTAGCAACTTAACAACTTTAGAAGGTTGCTTGCAAACTGCAAAAGTCGCGCAATCTCAATTTCAAAAATTCAATTTCAATGTCAATTCAATTGTTACTGAATTTGAAAGTCATCTGCGAACCTTAAACCTTAAACCCAAAACCTTCGACCTCATTTACTTCGACGGAAATCATTCTAAAGAAGCAACATTAAACTATTTTGAATTATTATTGGAAACTATTTCCAACGAAACCGTTTGGATTTTTGATGATATTCATTGGTCAGAAGGCATGGAAGAAGCTTGGGAAATTATAAAAAAACACCCCAAAGTAACAGTCACAATTGACACATTTCAGTGGGGATTTGTTTTTTTTAGAAAAGAACAAGAGAAAGAACATTTTATAATTCGAACTTCTAAATCTTTCTTTTTAGACGCTTTTTTAGGAATTAAAAATCTCTGGGGATTGCTTAAATAAAAAATGACTGCCATTTCTGACAGTCATTTACAAACTTAACTAAATTAAGAACGTGTTTTATTGTTTAGCCGCTTGGTTTTCATCTGCTTTTGCTCCAATTCTTTCCCATTTGAATTTTGGTGCAAATTTCAATTTAATAGAAGCAATTTTTCCATTATTTTCGCTAGTAAGACCTTGTTTTTCAACTGTGTTTTTGTGAGCATCTAAAGCTTCATACATCGCTTTGATTTCGTCAAAATCTTCTCTTGAATAAGAATCTTTGTTTTTATCAAAAGTATCATAGAAATTTTGGTAAACGCTAACGATATTATCTTTGTTTACCCAAGCAAAGCTCATGTCTTCACCGATTTTTCCAGCTCCAAAATAAGAATCTCTCAACACTTGTTTTCTATTTGGATTTGTTGCTGTAGCATCAGCAACTGGTGTTTCAGCTGCCATTTCAGCATCTAATTTTGCTTTTAATTCAGCATATTTTTCTTTTGATTTCTCAAGTCTGTTTTGAGCATTTTCTTTATCAGCCATGTTAGCAAGCGCTGCTTCTGCTTCAGCCGTTCTAGCGTTATAGTCAGCTTCGATTGCTGCCCAATTCGCTTTTGCTTCAGCAACTTCAAAATTGCTTACAGAATCCACATAGCTTTCATAACCGTCAAAAGTTACTTCTGCTTGTTTTTCAGTTTCACTCTTGCAAGAAGAGAATCCCAGTGCGATGATTGCCATACCGGCAAATAAATTAATCTTTTTCATAATTGGTGGTTTTAATTAAAATTGTTATTTAAAATTACTCTAAAAAAAATAATATTTAAAATTTAACTTAATACTTTATGAATACTTTAATAAGAAACTCAAAATTTACTAAAATTATCTTAAATCCTTAATTGAAGCAATCTTTAAAAAAATTAGTACTTTTAGGCTCAAATTATAATTATGTCATTAATCAATATCAAAAACATAAAAAGAGATTTCATCCTTGGAAACGAAACAATCAACGTTTTGAAAGGAATTGACCTCAACATTAATAAAGGAGAATATGTCGCCTTAATGGGACCGTCAGGATCTGGAAAATCAACACTGATGAATCTTTTAGGATGTTTGGACACGCCAACTTCAGGAACCTATATATTAAACGGAAACGACGTCAGCCAAATGACCGACGACAGTTTAGCCGAAATCCGCAATAAAGAAATCGGTTTTGTCTTCCAGACTTTTAATCTTTTGCCAAGAACAACCGCTTTAGACAACGTCGCGCTTCCGATGATTTATGCAGGATATTCTAAATCAGAAAGAACTGCCAGAGCCATCGAAGTTTTAAAGCAAGTCGGACTCGGCGACAGAATGGATCACGAGCCAAATCAGCTTTCTGGAGGCCAAAGACAGCGTGTCGCCGTAGCCAGAGCTTTGGTCAACAAGCCGTCAATCATCCTTGCCGACGAACCAACTGGGAATCTGGACAGCAAGACATCCATAGAAATCATGAATCTTTTCAACGAAATCCACGCTAACGGAAACACCGTGATTTTGGTTACTCACGAAGAGGACATCGCCGCTTATGCCCACAGAATCATCCGTTTGAGAGATGGTTTGGTTGAAAGCGACGCTATTAATTATTAATAAGGAGATAACTTTACACAAATAAATTTTTGATTGAAGATTTATGATTGAGCTTAATGAAACTTAATCCCTTAATGGTTTAAATCTTTATAGTTTTCTAGAAGCCAAACATAAAGCATCCTTTAAATGAAATTCCCGCTTTCTGCAGTAGTTTTCCTGCTGAACAACAGCAGAAAAAGCTACTGCCGCCAATCGGGGCTAGAACTCAAACGTTCTGGCTTCTTTTAAACTTTTGGACCAATATTGTCGAACAAAAATTTCAGATTTCAGATTTCAGATTTTAGATTTTAGATTTTAGACAATAAATAAAAACTTTGCAACTTTGCATCTCAGAAACTCAAAAAAAATGAAAGTATACACAAAAACTGGCGATAAAGGAACCACCGCACTTTTCGGAGGCGACCGAGTTCCAAAACACCACATAAGAATCGAAAGCTACGGAACTGTAGACGAACTAAATTCTCACATCGGATTAATTCGTGACCAAGAAATAAATACACATTACAAAGAAATTTTAATTCAAATTCAAGACAGACTTTTCACAGTTGGTGCCATTTTGGCTACACCACCAGAAAAAGAAACCTTGAAAAATGGAAAACCAAGATTAAATATCCCGAAAATTATCGAAGGCGATATTCAATTACTTGAAAATGAAATCGATGAAATGGAAAGTCAATTGCCACAGATGACACATTTTGTACTTCCGGGCGGACACACAACTGTGTCATATTGTCACATTGCACGTTGCGTTTGCCGTCGTGCAGAGCGACTTTCGGTACATTTAAACGAATTAGAACCTACAGATGAGTTCGTCATCAAGTACTTAAACCGACTTTCTGACTACCTTTTTGTACTGGCACGAAAGTTGTCCTTTGACTTGAAGGCTGACGAAGTGAAATGGATTCCCACAAAGGAATAATTTCAAATTATGAATTAATTGCAATATTTACAGCAGTTTGAACTCATAATTTATAACTTATAACTCATCACTAAAAAAGACGTTCTTACATTTTTTTTAAAATAAATACAATTTTACTTGACTTATTCAGTAAAAAAATTATTTTTGCATAAATTATAAAATCGATATCAGATGTATTGGACATTAGAATTAGCAT